>JAEEGH010001523.1_pt1 | contig 66454 bp, 44 predicted proteins | sample 9134181 | NCBI WGS metagenome assembly JAEEGH01 (sample SAMN16246544, study PRJNA631951) | gut metagenome | biome: gut microbiome; feature: rumen; material: DP-attached | host: Bos | place: Iran: Karaj | collected 2018-10
TCATCTTACCGGTGTTGTTTCGACCACCGGTTGAACGCTTACCGTAAACGAGAGACTTCTCTGGCACGGATGCAGTAATATCCTCGAACGTGCCAATAATCTTGTGTCTTTGACCCGGAGTTACGGGTTTTAATTTACGTACTGCCATTTCTTATTAAATATTGCTGTAAAAATCAATGGTATCGCCCTCCTTAAGAGTAACGATTGCTTTCTTGAACGCATTCTTCTGACCTCTCACGAGACCAGCCTTGGTATAACGTTGTGAGCGTTTACCAGCATAGCGAAGCGTATTTACACTCTCAACTGTCACATTATACTGAGCCTCAACCTCTGCCTTAATCTCCAGCTTATTTGCCTCTGGCTTAACGATGAAACCATACTGGGCATGAGCCTTCTTGGTCACCATCTCACCTTTATGAGCGCCGGTCTTAGCTTTGAAAGTCCTGTCGGTAGAAGACTTCTCAGTAATATTGTTCATTTTCTCTGAAATCAGAGGCTTGATAATATATGCCATATCTTATGTCCCCTATTCTTTATTTGTTTAATACACTGTCGATAGTCTTCAGCGAATTTTCGGTAATCACCATCACATCAGCGTTCAAAACCTTGTAAGTATTGAGTGATGCGGCAAGGATAACCTCTGAGCGCTGCAAGTTGCGAGCCGACAAATATACATTCTTATTTGACTCAGGCAATACCATGAGTAACTTCTTACCCTCTACGTTGAGATTCTTGGCAATGCTCAAGAAGTCCTTCGTCTTTGGAGCCTCAAAATTAAAGTCCTCAACAATGATGATGGCATTTTCCTTAGCCTTATATGAGAGGGCTGACTTGCGGGCAAGAAGAGTCACCTTCTTATTCAATTTAAAACGATAGTCACGGGGACGTGGACCAAACACGCGACCACCACCACGCAACAGAGGTGAGTTAATATCACCATGACGAGCACCGCCACCACCTTTCTGACGACCTAGCTTGCGGGTTGAACCAGCATGCTCACTTCTCTCTTTTGCCTTAGCAGTTCCCTGACGCTGATCAGCAAGATAACGCTTTACGTCAAGATAAATAACATGGTCGTTAGGCTCAATTCCGAAGATAGACTCGTTCAACGTAACCTTTCTTCCAGTCTCCTGACCTTTGATATTCAATACGTTAATTTCCATAGCTTACTTCTGAATTAAAACAGTTGAACCATTACAACCAGCGCAACTACCTTTCACAAGGATGAGGTTATGCTCTGGTATAACCTTTAACACACGAAGGTTCTGCGTTGTCACGCGGTCGCCACCCATCTGGCCACCCATGCGCATTCCCTTAAACACCTTGGCGGGATAAGAACAAGCACCGATAGATCCCGGTTTACGGGCGCGGTCGTCCTGACCGTGTGTGGCCTGACCTACACCACCAAAACCGTGACGCTTCATAACACCCTGGAAGCCCTTACCTTTTGAGGTACCAACGACATCAACAAACTCTGTGTCGTTGAAAAGCTCCACTGTGATGGTGTCACCGAGGTTATGCTCCTCGTCAAACTTGAACTCGGCCAAGTGGGCCTTTGGTGTTGTACCTGCCTTCTTGAAAATACCTTGCATAGCCTTGGTGGTATTCTTTTCTTTCTTCTCACCATAAGCCAACTGAAGGGCGGCATAACCGTCTTTCTCGACGGTCTTTACCTGAGTAACAACACAAGGACCAGCTTCGATAACAGTGCACGGTACATTTTTACCGTCGGCACTGAAAACGGATGTCATTCCGATTTTTCTTCCAATTAATCCTGGCATTTCAGTTTAAAATTTAAATAATAATGTGAATATATTCTTTTTTCTTTTTAAGTGTCATCTCGCTTTTCTCTGGCCCGCAAATACACTCAAAAAGAACTCATCACTTCTTCTAAACTGAAGGTAAATCGCTCTTTCTCAAGGTATTGTTAGCCGTCGAGCCAGCGCAATACGCACTTTAGCGGCTGCAAAGGTACACATAATAAATGAGGTACGCAACATTATTTACGTACCCCATAACATTATTTAAGAATTTTTATCTTTTTCAACCTTTATTTAAGAAGTATCTTCTTTCCGTTCATAATATATATGCCGTGCTGCGTGGGTTTGTCAACGTACTTCCTTCCCTGCAGATCATACCATACATCATCCTGAAGATTATGGGGCACGATAATGGTGATGACACGAAGCACGTCATCCCCTCCGGCGATATTCAGCAGGATCTTATTGAGCGGATTGCTTCCCGGTATTCCAAGACCATTACCCAAGTCGACGAGGAAGTAGCCATTGAAAGCACCTACCTCATGATGTTCTGTCGGAACATGGATATTGTCATCAGTACCCACATAAAGATTAGAAGCATTGTTGCCTGTGAGCATCACAGGATCATAAGTGCCCACAAACTGCACCTTGCCATCGTTACTGGTTATAGCCATCTCAGCGGCTTCCGTCGTCTTGATGGTGACATTGTCAAACTCAGGATTGACAATCTCACTTGACGCTGTAGTTTCCCATTCCAGGAAATAAGGCTTACCAGGCTCTATGACATGTGCTGTCTTGAAGTTAAGAGTCACTACACCACTTTCTGCATCATAGCCAGTCGGAGTAATATAGTCAACCTTGTCAACCACATCCAGTTCATAGAGGACTGCCCCATCAAGTGGAGTTGAGCTGATAGATTCACTAATAATGTCAAAAGGCAGACAAATAGTGTTCCACTTATGGTTCTTATACAACTTATGTCCATCGAGCACTACTTTTTTGACGGTCCTACCCTTGTACTGCTCTATCTGCGAACTATTGTCCTCCATCTCCTTAAAGACAAGCTCCGTTACCTTCGGAGGCACATCCGCATCGCTCAGGTAGAACACTTCCCTCTTGTAGGCACTATGGTACTTCATATAGATTTCTCCGTTGGGCAAGATATCGGTCGGTAACGAGTTCCTGAACACATAGATGTCACCTTCCTTCGTGAAACGATAGATGTCCGGACCACCTATGACCTTACCATCAGACACCCTCAATTTATTGTTCTCGGGTATATAAGCATCGTCAGCCCTCGTTAGCGGGATATGATAAGTGGCACCAGCATTGTCGGTATGCAAGAGGATAATATCCCCCATCGGCACCTCCTCTATAGAACTCAGAATGATTCTTTCTGTATCTTCATTCACGCCCAGTACTTCATGGGCATCAATGGTCAACAAACCCAGACCGTCGAAGTCGAGTTCACTCTTCGCCTTATGGGGCGTGAAAGTATAGCCCTCGGGGAAGCGCAATATCTCGCACACTTCACCTATCGACTGGGTACCCATGCACAAACGATAATAGTCCGCATCGCCATAGACATAGACCTTCAGCATAACCAGTCCCTCCATATAGACCGCCTCTGGTTTCACATTGGATAGTGTGTCGAGTAGTACACTGTCAGCCAGGTTGTTATAGTCATAGAGTCTCGACTTCAGCTCGTGGCCTTTCGTGTCAGACATCACCAGCTGAACCTTGGTAGATGTCTTGATACCGTAGAGGCGCATGCTCAATAAAGCTTTGCCATGCAGATACGAGAAGCCCTCAGCCATCCGGAAACTCACAGACACATATTTATTTGCATCAAATTCGTCTGGTACCTCTATCTGTGCAGAGAGGCTGTCCAGGGGTTCTCCTGCCACCACGTTCAGTCCGCCGTTGACCGTCAGGTCGGAGACATCATAAAGCAGACTACCTGCCCCTTCGGGTTTCTGTACCGTCACAAGTTCATCCTTGACGGTTGCGGTATCAGGCATCCAGGTCATGAAATTGTCACTTCCAGGATAAGAGGCAGAGATGGATACAAGCTTAATATCCTCTTTGATATCAATCTGGATAGAGTCCTTGTCTGATACATAATAAAGTAAAGTCGACACATAGTTGCCTTCCTTATCTTGTGTCGTCGTGTACTGTGTACTAGTACTATCGGCGATAGTAGTAGCACTCAATGCGTCTTTAGTCACCATGCGGTAGATGGTGCCATAGCGAGCAGGGAGAGTGAACTTCGTTCCCGCTCCCACGTCGGCATAGCCTAAGTCCTTATTGTTCTCATTATCAATCCAACCATAGGTAGCGTCACACGACATATTCAAGTCAATGAAGTTAGAGTCAAAGAAAGTCGGTTTTACAAAACAGCACCTCCCTTGGAAATTTCGGAACAGTGCGACACTGTCCGGTTTGTCGAAGTCCCATACCGGTGCTACGGTGGCATCGCCGAAGTCCGACTCGTTCAACACGTAATTGGGAGTCATCACCACGTCGGCTGTCAGTATGTCCTTCACAATCAGGTTAGGATTCTTCGACCGGTCCACTTGATAGGTCTTGCCGTTACTACCCTTAAAGGACGAGACGGTATAGCCGAAGGCGCGCAGTTTCTCAAACTTATGGCAATAGAAATTTGGTCCCAAATAAATAACACCATTCGGAGCTGCATATTTCACATGGGGCGTGCCTTCAAAAATGAACTTGTAGTTCTCTATATAACGAGCCTCAATGGCACAATCGGCAACAGCCTTCACCTCCAACACGTTATTGAAGTCATTCTCCACCTTCGTCTCGTTCATATACCATTCCACATGCCAGGCCCTGTCCACAGCGGCTGTGAACTTGACTATTGCGTTGTCTGCAACGGTCGCGCCCGATGAAATAGGAGTTCCGTCTGTTGTCACGACAAGGTCCACAAGAGAGGAAGGCTTGTTAGTAACCTTGAAAGTGACGGTGACATCAGCCATGACGGTCATACCACACAGCCATAAGACAAATAGTATTATAGATTTTCTCATTTTCATAGGTCTTATTAATTATTATGAATCTATTTTATCAATATCTTCTTACCTTTCAGGATATAGATGCCTCGCTGCGTGGGTTTGTCAACATACTTCCTTCCCTGCAGATCATACCATACATCATCCTGAAGATTATGGGGCACGGTAATGGTGATGACACGAAGCACGTCACCCCCTCCGGCGATATTCAGCAGGATCTTATTGAGTGGATTGCTTCCCGGTATTCCAAGACCATTACCCAAGTCGACGAGGAAATAGCCATTGAAAGCACCGACCTCTTGATGTTCCGTCGGAACATGGATATTGTCATCAGTACCCACATAAAGATTAGAAGCATTGTTGCCTGTGAGCATCACAGGATCATAAGTGCCCACAAACTGCACCTTGCCATCGTTGCTGGTTATAGCCATCTCAGCGGCTTCCGTCGTCTTGATGGTGACATTGTCAAACTCAGGATTGACAATCTCACTTGACGACGTAGTCCTCCATTCCAGGAAATAGGGTTTGCCTGGTTCTATGGCATGCACAGACTTGAAGTTGAGCGTCACGACACCACTTTCCAAATCATAGCCTGTCGGGGCTTTATAATCTTTACTGTCGGTCAGATCCATCTCATGGATTTCTGCCCCTTGCAACGGGCTTGAATCAATGTTCTCACCAATGATGTCGAAGGGCAGGCAAATGGTGTTCCACATATGATTCTTATATAACTTATGTCCGTCAAGAACTACTTTCTTAATCGTTCTACCTCTATACTGTTCTATAAGAGGATTGTTGTCTTCATTCTCATGGAAAACGAGCTCAGGTGTCTGTGGTGGAACAGATTTCTCATTGAGATAATACACTTCTTTCTTTGTCGTGCTATGAAACCTCATATAAATCTCGCCACGGGGCAACGTCACATCAGCAGAGGATGAACGGAACACATACTCGTCACCTTCCTTACTGAAGCGATAGATATCCTTACCACCTTTGACGGTTCCATCGGAGACCCACAATCTGTTATTTCCACGCACATAGGCATCATCGGCTCTTGTCAGTGGGATATGATGCACAGCACCTGCCACATCGGAATGGATGACGAGGATATCACCCATCGGAATTTCCTCTATGGGATTCAAGATAACATAGTCATGTTCGTCATCAACACCTACCAACTCGTAGGCATCGACGCTCAACAGTGCCGCACCGTCATTGTCTATCTCGCTCTTCGCCTTGTAAGTGGCATAGTTGTAACCCTCCGGGAACCGCATGACCTCACAGATCTCTACGGAACACGTGATAGGCATGTACAGACGGTAATAGTCTGCCGCACCATAGACATATATCTTCAGCGTGATCTTACCCTCCATGTGCAGTTCCTTGGTCTTCCCCAGGTTCTCCAACGTATCAGTGAACACGACATCTGTCTGAATATGCTCATAGACCTTTGACTTCAACTCAGTACCGAACTCGTCGGAGAGGACGATCTCCACATTAGCCGACTTGTCGGCTCCCTCTAGTACCATCTGTGTGAGCAGTCTCTTAAGGGCGAAGGAGAACCCGTCATCCATCTGGAAGGTCGCCGACAGGTATTTGTTCTCATCCTTCTCATTGGGGACTTCTATCTGTACGGAGCAACTATCACGATGCGTTCCAGCCACTACCTTCAATCCGCCGTTGATGGTCAGGTCGGACAGGTCATAGAGCAGTCCTCCTGCCTCGCCAGTCTTCTCCACCGTAACAAGTTCATCCTTGGCGGTCGCCGTCGTATCCGGCAACCACGTCAGCACATTATCACCACCCGGATAGGAGGCAGAGATGGATACCAGCTGAATATCCTCGCCCACCACAATCTGGATGGAGTCTTTGTCTGACCCGCGATAGAATAAGGTAGCCACCTGGTTGCCTGCGGCATCTGTCGATTTCCTGAAGCTGGCACTGGTACTGTCGGCTATCGTGGTGGCAGAGAGCTCCTCCTTCGTTGTCATACGATAGATGGTACCGTAGCGGGCTGGCAGTGTGAATTTCGTTCCAGCTCCCACATCGGCATAACCCTTTTGTTTGCCTCGCACATTGTCTATCCATCCATTGGTGGCATCGCACGACATGTTCAGATCGATATAGTTAGAATCAAACCATGTCGGTTTCGTGAAACAGCATTTTCCCTGATAGTTATCAAAGCGGGCTACACTATCAGGCTTGTCAAAGTCCCATACCGGCGCTACAGTAACATCACCGAGGTCACACTGATTCAACACGTAGTTGGGTTTCATTACGACATCAGCGGTCAACGTATCCTTCACGACAAGAATGGCGTCCGGAGCGTTGTCTACCAAGTAAGTCTTACCATTACTTCCAGTAAAATCTGCCACGGAATAGCCAAAAGCACGCAGTTTATCAAACTTATGGCAATAGAAATTCGGGCCCATATAGATAACACCATTCGCATCGGCATACTTCACGAAAGGCGTTCCCTCGAAAATGAACTTGAAGTTCTCCACATAGCGGGCTTCAATCTGATAATCGTTCAGTACCGTTTGTGAAATGACATTGCCGACGGCATCTAATTTCTTGCTGTTGAGATACCATTCTATATGGTAGTTAGGTGCCTCAGCTGCCGTAATCGTCAGCATCGACTTAAGTTCAACAGCAGCTCCGGATTCTATCGGTTCAGTTCCTATTGTTGCCTTTAAGTCTTCCACCGAAGCAGGCTTATTGGTAGCTGTGAAAAAGACAACAGGATTACTGAATTCCGCGATATCAAATGTCGCAGAGCCTATAACATTGGAACCAGCCTCATCAGTGGTAACCCAAACATTCCACTTCCCTGCCACGTCAGGATTGAAAGGCAGCACTACCTGCTGGCTGCCGTTCTCCACCACTGTTACGGCACAATGTGAGCGTACTTTTCCTTTTTCTTCCGTTGTACTGGCAAACAGATATATATTACTGAGAAATTCTGAGCCTTTATTCTTAAGCACAAAACTGATGTCCTGGTCTAACGTTGCCTTCTTCGAACCGATAGCCTGGAAGTCCACGGCTTCCAACTGTGGGGCAGACACCGTCAACTTTACGTTAGTACCGTCAAACGTTGCCAAGACATAATGTTGCTTCTCGACAGTCCACTGGGTCTTTCCTTTGATCCTGCTGATAGGCACTATCTTATATGTCCCCTGTGCTTTGTCTGTAGGCTGCACGGTACAGGAGATTTCCTTAAACACAAAACCTACAGGTATTTCCTCTTCCCTCGTGACAATGGTCTCAAGGGTACCATTCTCGTCCATATATGCCAACCCAATCTCGAACGTGTTCAGCATACCCATTAAATTTGTGTAATTGGCAGTAACAGTATTATCGGTTACCATTACGGCCCATGTTAAGGTGCTAAACAACATTTCCGCCGGAGTGCTGACACCTATCTGTGCGCCAAAAACTGCTGCCTGACCGGTGGTAAAACTGGAGGGTGAGACGGGAGCGTCCTTGTTATCCTTATTATGATAGTCCATGACGGAAAGCTTGTAATAGCCATCACTCTTGCCACCCCATCCGAAATTGATATGAAACATCTCATCACCATCATAACCGTCGATAATAAAGGCATGTCCCGCTGTCGATATTCCAGTCGTTGACGCGCCATAGATGACAGGACGCTGATTCTTCAGTTCGTTGTAGATCATTGCCGTCCAATCATCATGTGAATACAATTCATGGAGCTGAAGATTCGCCGTCTTATCAAACCCAAAATACTCGATCAGTGTCTCGGGAATCGTGAGACTCCTTCCGCCAGTCACAAGGGGTGTGAAGTCCGATTGGTTGGCATAGGCACAATACTTGATGAGTTTTGCCACTTCAGCTTTATCGGCTTCAACAGATGTCTCATCATACGCATTCCGCATCTTCGTCCAGTCGAACTCGGTGACAGGCAATTCCTCTATAGCAATCTTTAATGTCTCAGTAGTATAGGCAGGAACAGGTTTCAATGTCTTAGCAGGTTTTCCTGTCTTTTGTGCCCAGTAGTTCACCAACTGTGCTGTAGCTATCGTCATACAGCCTGCAAGATAGTGTCCGATGACCTCATCCGTAGGCAGCAAATCATTATATGGAGCCCCCTGGAACCACTTCGTCGTAGTCATTGGCTTGATGACTGGCCATGACGTTGCCGCACGGCGGGAGGTCCTCATCGGAGCATAGCCTCTGGCATCCAGCTCCTTCATCTCCTCAATATAGCCTTGCAACCATGCCTTCATATTGTCAGGCAACAGGTTCTCATCAAACGAGCCACTGTCACTATAACCTAATACCTCAGCAAAGCGGTCATCACCGCTGACGATCACGAAGCCCTTATCTTCTGACGCATGAACGACATAAAGATAAGGCATACCCATACCATTCTTTTCGTTAAATACTGCCTCTGCCTGCATCTCCGAAGCAGATGGCGCCCTGTGTGAGATTGATATTTTACTCAAGAACTGAGCCGCAATCTGCTGTGCACGTTGTCTTCCGACAGGCTCAGCGCCAATTGCCATACTATACAGACACACTATTATCAGCACAAGTAACAATTTCCTCATAAGACCTCCTGTTTTCGTACAATTTTAGTTTAGTTATTAAATATTGCAAAGATACATATATTTTTTATTTTTCCATCTCCTATATTGTTAATAAAAAACAAAATGCCAGCCTCATACATGTTCTTATGGGTGCCGTTTTTTCGGTAAATATCATTAATTATTTGTCGTATTCAATAAAAATGATTACATTTGCACTATGATTCAAATAAAAAAGATCTGTCATTACATATCGGAATATATGGGGGTGCTGGTATTAGTAACTGCTATACTGGCACTGACTTTTCCCGATGCACTTCAACAAGTACGTCCCACTGTCATCAACTACATGTTGGGAATAGTCATGTTCGGAATGGGACTGACACTGAACCTACAAGACTTCCGCATCGTATTCAGCCGTCCCAAAGACGTCATCACCGGTTGTCTGGCACAATTTACCATCATGCCATTATTGGCATGGGGACTGGCAGGTCTCTTCTCACTTGATGAGGCGCTGGCACTTGGTGTCGTCTTAGTTGGATGTTGCCCAGGCGGTACTGCCTCTAACGTCATCACCTATCTGTCAAAAGGCGACCTTGCCCTTTCTGTGGGGATGACAGGTGTCTCCACCCTACTCGCTCCCCTACTCACCCCCTTGCTGACATGGGCTTTGGCAGGAAAGAGCATTCATGTTGATGTGGCAAGCATGTTCCTTAGTATCCTCTGGGTAGTCATCCTACCCATCATTATCGGTCTAGTCTTGAAAACCTTATTGCCAAGATTCACGGAGAAAGTAACAGACTATTTACCTGCATTCTCCTCCGTAGTCATCGCCTTCATCGTTGCCATCGTCATTTCCGCAAACGCCGAAAAGCTTCTCGCAGGAGGAATGCTGATTGTCGTAGTGGTGGCACTTCATAACCTCTGCGGACTATCTTTCGGTTATTTGCTCGGACGACTGCTCGGTCTGTCAGAAGCCAAGAAGAGAGCTATATCCATTGAGGTAGGCATGCAAAACTCAGGACTGGCAAGCAGTCTGGCAACAATTCACTTTGCTGCTTACCCCCTCGCCACCATCCCTGGAGCCATTTTCAGCGTATGGCATAACATCTCAGGTGCAGCAGTAGCTTACTTATACAAAAAGAAGAGATGACCATTATCATCCCTTCTTCGATTATCTCTTTCTGTTGACATACTCCATGATGACGGCTACGGCATCATCCTCCGTCATACCATCCATTGAGAGCATTATATCATAGTTACGCGTATCGTACCGAGAGCGGTCACTATATTTTTTCAGGTATGTCTCACGTCCCTCATCCACTATGTCGAGAGTATCGAGAGCGGCAGCATAGGTCATCCCCTGTTTCTTCATCAAACGCTCAATACGATATTCGGTGGATGCCTGGATAAACACATTCAAACTATTGGGATAGTCACGGAAAATCAGGAAACCGCTTCTACCAGCCACCACACAAGATTCCTCATGAGCTAGTCTTTCCAATATCTTCCGTTCTGTCTCAAACATCGCACTGGTAGAGGGCTTCTCCTGACGGTTGGAACTCAGCAACGATTTACAACGTTCCTGCAACTCGCCCCACCATGACGGTTTCTCCTGAGCCTTCAACTGTTCTATCTCTTCAGCTGTCAGCCCATATTTCTCGGTCAGCCCCTGGATGATAGCTTTGTCGTAATACTTTACGCCCAACTGCTCGGCAAGTTTGCGTCCAACAGTCCTGCCACCACTACCCAACTCACGGTTGATGGTGATAATAAACTTTTCGTCCTTGTTCATGTCATACAAAGATTACCCAATATACCTGACGATAAGATCAGCAATCTCTTCCTCTGTCCTTTCATCTGAGGAGATGACTATATTATAGTTACGGGCATCATAACGCGAGGAATTTGTATATTTAGTGACATAGTTCTCACGCATCCTGTCTACCTGTCTAATGATTTTTTCCGCATCCTCATGAGACAGTCCTTTTTTCCTCATCACACGCTGGATACGATACTCTAAGGGAGCCAGAATAAGAATACTCAGATGGTTGGGATGATTACGGAATACGAAGAATCCACAACGACCCGCAATGACACATGATTCATTTACTGCAATACCCTCCAGGATTTCTGTCTCGGCATGGAACAAATCCGCTGTTGTCAACAGCTCTGACTTACTACCGACAGGCACTTGATAATAGGCAGATTGGTGCAAGGCGCCTCCAACAGAGACCACCCGTTTAAAATCCGACCACCAGTTGTTCTTTTGCCCTTTCAATTTCTCTATCTCCTCCACCGTGAGATGGTATTTCTCTTCCAAAGCCTTGATAAGGGCTTTATCATAGAATGAAACACCCAGGCGTTCGGCTAATTTTTCACCTACCGTGCGACCACCGCTACCTAGTTCGCGATTGATGGTAATTACAAATTTCTCGTTTTTGTTCATATAATCTTTTGTTTTTTATCTGTCAATCTATCTTCTCCATGAACTGCCCTTTCGGATTGAAGCGTACGTCCATATCGTTGGAGAGTTCTATTTTGAAGCCATACGGCTTCTTGCTGAGTTTCGTAACGACATCCTCAGGAAAATGAATCCTCACATACTGGTTGATAGCAGGAGGGATAAGGGAAGAGGGAACACCTGTCTTTTTGCGTCCTACCCTTTTCCAATGCCCCTGTAGGTCGAATTCAATCTTCGTACCGTCATTAAGCAACACACTGTATTCCAATTCGTCATCATCGTCATTATCCATCTCTACAAGAACGACTGACGAGTGTGGGAAATACTGATTGATAAAAGCCTCCGAGTGAGGAGGGATTTTACCATCCACACAAGCCGTCACCAGCAACATCGTCAGGCACCAGAGTACCGCTGTCCATATTCTCTTTCTCATTTTTTCACATCACTGGTCCAACACATCTGCTATTCTGTCAGCATTCATACTACGGGCACTGGCATCGAATATCTCCTTGTAACGTCCTCCTTGTTTGTAGACCTCATCAGGTTTTCCACTTTCTACCACTCGTCCCTGCTCCAACATATACAATTGGTCTGCATCGACAATTTGTCCGATATTATGCGAAATGACAATCACCGTACGTCCTTCCTTGATTGCATCAATACTTGCCTTGATCTGCTCAGTGGCAATAGCATCCAGGCTCGCCGTCGGCTCGTCGAGGATAATAATCGACGGATTCTTAATAAACATACGAGCAATGGCTACACGCTGCTGCTGACCGCCGCTAAGACGCAGGGCACTGCTCTCAAAGCCATCAGGCATTGCCATCACCTGGTCGTAGAGGAATGCCTTACGAGCCGCATCAACCACATCGTCATGGGAAGCTTGCGGATTGCCATATTTGATATTCTCCTCAATAGTACCATCAAAGATATGGTTCCTCTGCATCACCAATCCGACATGTTCGCGCAGCCAATGAGTATCCCACTGGTCAAGGGGTACACCATCAAGACATATCATCCCACTGTCTACACGATAGAATTTGTCTAGCAAGTTGACTACTGTGCTCTTGCCAGCACCACTCACACCTACCAAGGCGGTAATCTTTCCTGGTTCTATGCGCATTGACACATCGTGTAGCGCCTTCACTCCATTTGGATAGGTAAAGTCTACATGCTGCAACTCAAAACACCCAGTAACCTCGGCAGGACGATAGTCACCTGACTCTTCCACATCCTCCTCACCTTCCAACAGATCAAAGAGACCCTCAGAATAGACCAGTGCATCATTCAGGTCGTCATAAATGCGGTGCAATTGACGAATCGGTGCACTGACATTGGCAAAGAGCATGACATGGTACATAATCTTACCGATTGTCATCCCCGGATAGTCTACAAGAACAAAAAAAGCCGTCAGGATGATGACAAGTACAGTACCTATCTGTTCCAGGAATCCCTTTAATCCTGTATAGAAATAACTCTGTTTACGGGTGCTCAACTGCAGGTTAGTCACTTTATTCTGCACACCAGCCTGTCGCTGACTCTCTATTTCTTCACGGTTAAACGATTTAATGACCGTGATACTTTCAATGATATTCAGAATATTCTGGCTGACGGCTTGTTGTCCGTCAAAGATACCACGTCGTCCTGCCCTCATACGCTCTGCCTGGATATAGGTGACATAGAAGTAGATGGGGACGATACACAATGCCACCAACCCGACATAGAAATTGGCGACAAACATCAAAATCAAGGCAATGATGGCACTGGTGAAAAGTGGCAGGATATCAATAAAGAAGAGGTTCACCGCTCGGCTGAGACTTGTCACGCCATTGTCGATACGCGACTGTAACCTGCCTGCCTCATTACCTGACGCGGTATAGAATGCCATCCGATAAGTGAGGATATGTCTGACCACCTGAAGATACAGGTCTCTACTGACAAGGATACGCATACGCTCCCCATAATAGCGTCGGAAGAAATTGACAATAGTAGCAAGAACCTCCTTACCCAGTAACACAGCACTAATAACCAACAGAATTGTCCTTGCACTGCTCCAAGAGAGTGTAGGTTGCTGATCCAAGATATTGATGGCATCCACGGAACGATCAAGCACAATAGCATTCACCTGCGCCAATAAAGAGCCTATCAGAGTCAACAACAAAGTGACAATGACCAGCCAGCGATACGGTTTCACATACCGTAAGATATGTTTCAAAAGTGCTCCTATGCTCATCTGATTTTTATGATGCTCGGATCTTCTGCATGCAAAGATAATTATTCTTTTTGAAATAACAAAAGAATTGCTATAAAAACAAAAAAGGATGTGCCAAGCACATCCTTCTCTATACAGAGTATAATAAACTACACTTTGATCTCTACCTCAACACCGCTGGGAAGTTCAAGCTTCATCAGGGCGTCAACAGTCTTGGCTGTTGAGCTGTAGATATCGATCAGACGCTTGTAGTCTGAGAGCTGGAACTGCTCACGTGCCTTCTTGTTGACGAAGGTTGAGCGGTTCACAGTGTAGATACGCTTGTGTGTGGGAAGGGGGATAGGACCGCTGATGATAGCACCGGTAGCCTTCACAGCCTTCACGATCTTCTCTGCTGACTTGTCTACGAGTTTGTGGTCGTAGCTCTTCAGCTTGATACGAATTTTCTGACTCATTTTGAAAAATTTAAAAATTATATAATTTAAAAATGTAAAATGGGGTCGTCGCTAAAGAGTCATTTGCTCAACGGCAGACCCCAATTTTATAATTGTTACATTTTTGCATTGCGCAAAGCGCTTATACCAGGTCGGCACGTCCCTTAACCTCCTCAAGCACTGCCTTTGCAAGAGCAGAAGACAGAGGAGCGTGGTGATCGTACTCCATAGAGCTAGTAGCGCGACCAGAGGTGATGGTACGCAGGGCGGTTACATAACCGAACATCTCTGACAGGGGAACCATTGCCTTGACGACACGGGCGCCACTGCGAGCCTCGTCCATACCCTCGACCTGACCACGACGCTTGTTCAAGTCACCGATCACATCACCCATGTTCTCCTCAGGAGTAACAACCTCGAGTTTCATGATAGGCTCCATCAGCACTGGCTTAGCCTGAGCGCAGACTGCCTTGTAAGCCATTTGGGCAGCAATCTCGAAGGACAGCTGGTCAGAGTCAACGGGGTGGAACGAACCATCCACAACAACAACCTTCAGGGAGTCAACAGGATAGCCACCGAGGATACCATTCTTCATGGCAGCCTCAAAGCCCTTCTGGATAGAGGGGATAAACTCCTTAGGAATATTACCACCCTTCACCTCGTTGACAAACTGCAAGCCACCGTTCTCCTTGATGTTCCAATCGTCATCCACAGGACCAACGTTAACGATGATGTCAGCGAACTTACCGCGACCACCAGACTGCTTCTTGTAAACCTCACGATAGCCCATCACAGTCTTGGTGATGGCCTCTTTGTAGTTCACCTGAGGCTTACCCTGGTTACACTCAACCTTGAACTCACGCTTCAGACGGTCGATGATGATATCGAGGTGGAGCTCACCCATACCGGAGATAATGGTCTGACCACTCTGCTCGTCGGTACGAACGGTGAATGTCGGGTCTTCCTCAGCAAGCTTGGCAAGACCGTTGTCAAGCTTGGCAACATCAGCCTGAGACTTCGGCTCTACGGCGATAGAGATCACGGTATCGGGGAAGGTCATAGACTCCAATACGATTGGTTTCTCCTCATCACAGAGGGTGTCACCCGTACGAATATCCTTGAAACCAACGCCTGCACCGATATCACCTGCGTCGATAGACTCCATAGGAATCTCCTTGTTGGAGTTCATCTGGAACAGACGACTGATACGCTCTTTCTTGCCGGAACGTGGGTTGTAGACATAAGAACCTGCCTTCACGCTACCAGAGTAGACGCGGAAAAATACCAGACGACCCATGTAGGGGTCAGTGGCAATCTTAAAGGCAAGTGCTGCTGTAGGCTCTTCCTCGCTGGGCTTGCGGCCTTCCTCTTCCTCTGTGTTGGGATTGGTACCCATCACCATCTCCACGTCAACGGGAGCAGGCAGGAAAGCACAAACATAGTCGAGCAGGGGCTGTACACCCTTGTTCTTATACGAAGAACCGCAGATCATAGGTGTGCAGGCCATGGAGATGGTACCCTTACGGATAGCGGCGATAATCTCCTCCTCTGTGATAGAGTCAGGATCATCGAAATATTTCTCCATCAGAGGCTCATCATACTCAGCGGCAGCCTCGAGCAGTTTGTTACGCCACTCGTCACACTCGTCCTTCAAGTCAGCGGGAATCTCCTCAACGTCATATTCGGCGCCCATGGTCTCATCATGCCACAGGATAGCCTTCATCTTAATCAGGTCAACGACACCCTTGAAGTTCTCCTCAGCACCAATAGGCACCTGGATAACAACAGGATTAGCGCCCAGGATGTCACGCATCTGCTGTACCGTCTCGAAGAAGTCGGCACCAGAACGGTCCATCTTGTTCACGTAACCGATACGGGGTACGTTATACTTATCTGCCTGACGCCATACCGTCTCAGACTGAGGCTGTACACCATCAGCAGCAGAGTAAGTGGCTACGGCACCGTCAAGTACACGCAGGGAGCGCTCCACCTCAGCAGTGAAGTCAACGTGTCCCGGAGTGTCAATCAGGTTGATTTTGAATTCCTTGCCGTTCCATTTCCAGTTACAGGTAGTGGCAGCAGAGGTAATCGTAATACCGCGCTCCTGCTCCTGAGCCATCCAGTCCATGGTAGCAGCACCGTCGTGTACCTCACCAATCTTGTGCGTCTTACCTGTATAGAACAGGATACGCTCTGACGTGGTGGTCTTACCGGCATCGATGTGCGCCATAATACCGATATTGCGGGTCAAATGTAAATCGCGATTTGCCATTTTTCTTTTCCTTCTTAATGAATCCTTTTACCTATCTAATTAGAATCTGAAGTGAGCGAATGCACGGTTAGCCTCAGCCATACGGTGCATATCTTCCTTACGCTTGAAGGCACCACCCTGATTGTTGAAAGCATCCATAATCTCGGCAGCCAGTTTGTCAGCCATAGATTTACCACTGCGCTTGCGGGCAAACGCAATCATATTCTTCATAGAGATACTTTCCTTACGGTCGGGACGGATCTCTGTAGGAACCTGGAAAGTAGCACCACCGATACGGCGGCTCTTCACCTCCACCTGCGGGGTGATGTTGTCCAAAGCCTGCTTCCAGATTTCCAGAGCTGACTTCTCATCGTCCTTCATCTTGGCCTTCACAGCCTCGAGCGCATTGTAGAAAATCTCATAAGAGACTGACTTCTTTCCATCGTACATCAGATGGTTCACAAACTTTGACACCTTAGTGTCGTTGAAGACTGGATCTGGCAGGATCACACGCTTCTTTGGTTTTGCTTTTCTCATTTTTTGTTTTTGTTTTGTTGTCTGCCTGGGGCTGTCCTTTCTTGATCTTCAACGCTCTCACATGAGCATTTACTCAACCTGTTTCGTAACAATTCTCCAGCAAAACAGTTTTAACTTTAAACTTTAATACTCTCGACTAGGAGAGCTCGTCCTTTCGGCTTATAACCCTCTCCGGTTATTATTTCTTAGCCTTTGGACGCTTAGCACCATACTTCGAGCGACGCTGAGTACGGCTTGCCACACCAGCGGTATCCAATGTACCACGTACGATGTGATAACGTACACCGGGAAGGTCTTTTACACGACCGCCACGCACCAGTACGATACTGTGCTCCTGCAAGTTGTGTCCCTCTCCGGGAATGTAACTGTTGACCTCCTTCTGGTTGGTCAAACGAACACGGGCTACCTTACGCATAGCCGAATTAGGCTTCTTCGGGGTTGTCGTATAAACACGAACGCAAACTCCTCGGCGCTGAGGACATGCGTCCAGCGCAGGTGATTTGCTCTTGTCTACGAGCTCCTTTCTGCCTTTTCTTACCAATTGTGAAATTGTAGGCATAATTGTTTGATTTTTAAATTATTATATTATTATGTATATGTTCTATTTGACACACTGCGCCCTACTTACAGGTCGCTTTTGGGCTGCAAAGGTACTAACTTTTCGGCAAAACACCTAATCTATAAGACGCGAAAAAACACTTATTTCATGAAATTTAACATAAAATAAGTGTTTTAAGAATTATTAACCACGATTATGCTTCTCCTTGTCCTACATTGAAGGGAGAAATAGTGCGTGGTTCTTGATTAGGAATCTTGATTGTGCCAAACTCCCGCTCGTATCTCATGATGTTCTCCTGCAAGGCGTTAAGCAGTCGTTTCGCATGCTCGGGAGCCAGTATCACACGACTCCTCACAGATGACTTAGGCACTCCCGGCAGCACGCGAGCAAAGTCGATGACGAAGTCGCTGCTGGAGTGTGAGATGATGGCGAAGTTAGCATACTCCCCTTGTGCTACCTCCTGTGGCAGTTCCAGTTGCAGTTGTCCCTGCTGTTGATTCTTCTCATTGTTGTCCATATCTATATTATATTAATGTATACATGATTCTACTGCAAAGGTAAACATAATATGTTTAATATCCAAATAAAACAACCATTTTAGCTTCCGATAACGGTTATGAAGTAATCCGCAACTGCTTTTGTCAAGAAAACTTGTCGAAAATTATGTATGGATTTTTGTGCATTCTAGGATTGGAGGAAGCAAAAAACAAGGGTGAAAGAGGTGGATTTGGAGGAAGGTGCCACCTTCGAGGTGGTTTGTCGGTACCTTCTTACCCTTTAGGTGCCGCCTTCCATACCCGTTGGTGCCGCCTACTAACATGTGTACCAAGCCTTGGAACACCCCTTTTCAGGCACTTCTATTACGTTTCTAAGGGTGTAAACAAACCTCAAAAACGGCTAAGCGGCTGACAGACAGTACTTTACGATAACCTCCGTGGTTTCGCGTATTTGAGTCCGATTATGGACTTGGTGAATTCTACGCGAAAATACGGAGGACTTTTGTCAAAAATAATTATCAGTAACGTCTTATTTTACAGGGATAAGACAGAAAGTGAAGGTACGGTTCTGGCAGGGCACACGGTACTTTGACAATGCCATTCCCCAGTCGCTCCAACTGTTTGAGCCGCCGACACCAGTATGGGCACCGTCTATGCAGAGGTTGGTGTATTTCGACTTAGGCACCTGAGGGGAGTGTCGCTGTGCCTTCTTTGGTCCTGGCTCGTCCAAGTCCTCAATGGCATAATGGAGGGCAGAAGCAAAGAACGGCTCCTCTGTCTCTATGCGCACCCCCTTACCCTGGGCTGTCGTCTGGTTCCACCAACGGACATCCGACTTCAGTCCTGTCTCTTGCGGACGGACATAGGGATAGAACTGCTCGTCGGCAGTCTGGCTATAGATGCCGATACGCTGTGACAGCTTGCGATCGCTATAGTTCTCCACAGGCCCACGACCATAATACTCACTGCGGTCCATGTCGTAGGGCTGTTGCATCACCATTCCGAAGCGAGCCATATCTGGCTGTTTCGAGTCTTTGTCCGTTATGAGTTGCTCGGTCACCTTGATAGTACCGTTACCATCAATCTGGTAGGTGAGCGTCAGATGGGCTTTCACCTCTGGTATGTCATAGCCGGCGGTGACCTGCACATACGACTGTGGTTTCTTTACTTTCTCCACTTCGAATGTCGTCAGGGTCAGCGTAGGCTTCTTCCACACCAGATTCTTCTTATGGAAGTCACCACCCATGTCATTATCCGTGACGGCACGCCAGAAGTTAGGACGCAGGGTACCTCCTTCTCCAAGAAGTGGTTGACCATTTACAGTATATCCGACCAAGAAACCTGTACGTTTGTTGAATTGTACAAAGACAGCGTCATTGGTCATCGTCAACAGACTGTCACGTTTACTGTCCTTCACCTTGAGGGAGGGGATCTTTCCTGTCGTTGCCTCCTTCGCACAAGTTCCTGCCTTCACCATCATCTGCTGGAAGGCAACGGTCTGACCAGCCTCCATCAACGGCTCTGCCGTTTTCAACTTATAATCGACATTCAGCAGGTATTCTCCTGTTCCCTCACAATTGCCTATTGGCAATGTCACGTTTGTAGTACCCTGCGGGCCACAACTGATTTGCTCTACCTGTCCGGTCTTCACCACTTTTCCATCACACAGCAGTGTCCACTCCATTCTGTAGTTGTCTAAGTCACGGAAGAAATACTCGTTACGAATACGTAACAGACCTTTTGTGACATCGACAGGCTCCGTCCATATATTCTGATACTCATAACCTGTCTCATACATATGAGGGTTTGGCACACGATCGGGGCTGACCAGTCCGTTACAGTTGAAGTTGTTGTCCGACGGGTCGTAGTTATTATAGTCACCACCATAGGTATAGATGGCTCGACCCTCGGCATCCTTGCCATGCAACCCCTGATCGACGAAGTCCCAGATAAAACCACCCTGGAACTTCGGATACTTACGCACCAAGTCCCAGTACTCTTTCATACCACCACCAGAATTTCCCATGACGTGGTTGTATTCACACTGGATAAGGGGTTTCTCTTTCCTGTTATCCTTCGCATAGCCCTCACAATGCCATTGCGTCATATACATAGGACAGAAGATATCGGTATTATCACCTTCTCCTGCCGGCTCATACTGGACAGGACGACTCTGGTCCTGTGAGCGTATCCACTGACGGGCAGCAGAAAAGTTCTCACTATTGGCGGTCTCATTACCCAAACTCCAAATGATGACGGAGGGGTGGTTGAAATTCATTGCGACATTATGCTGGTTGCGCTCCACAATTTGCTTTCTGAACATAGGATCCTTGGAGGGCGACGGGTTCTGGTAAAGAAAACCATGACTCTCTTGGTTCGCCTCAGCAACCAAATAGAGACCATACTCGTCACAAAGGTCGTACCACAGGGGGTCGTCTGGATAGTGACAGGTACGCACCGCATTGATATTGAAGCGTTTCATCAACTGGATATCCTGAAGCATGCGCTCACGACTGACCACATAGCCACCATCCGGGTCCATCTCATGACGATTGACACCTTTTATATATATAGGTTGTCCATTGACCAACAACTGGGCGTTCTTGATTTCTACTTTGCGGAAACCCACCTTTTGTGTCGTGACCTGAGGGCCATATTCCACCTTCAGCGTATAAAGATAAGGGGTCTCTGCCGTCCACTGATGAGGATTCTTAACCTCCAAAGTCACCCCACCCTGCTTGGGTTGTGACTCCTGCCATGACTTGACTGTCTCTGACACGATTTCCTTGCCCGTAGCGTCAAGCAGACTGAGTCGTGCCTCAGACTTACCGACAGCCCATAGCTTCACTTCCAACGTACCGTCCTTATAGTTGTTTACTAAATCGGGGGTGATACGAATGTCCTGGATGTGCTCCTTGGCATCCTGCGCATAGAGATAGCAGGAACGTCCCACACCACTCAATCGCCAGAAGTCCTGATCCTCATGGTAAGAGCCGTCGCACCAACGGAAAGTCTGAAAGGCAAGGAGATTGTCACCGGCATGCACATAGGGTGTGATGTCAAATTCCGCAGCGACCTTGGAGTCTTCCGCATAGCCTACATACTGACCATTGACCCACAAATATATATTCGAGGTAACAGAACCGAAATGGGCTATCACCTGTTTTCCCGTCCAGTCAGCAGGAATAGTTATCGTACGACGATAAGACCCCACATGATTATCTTTGACAGGGACCTCTGGTGGATTATTCTTGAAATGTCCACGCCAGGCAAACCCTATATTCACATACTCAGGATCACCAAACCCATTGAGTTCCCACATGCCAGGGACATGCATCGTTGTCCACCCTTTCTCCTCATAGTCTGTACGGAAGAAGTCCGTAGGACGCTGGTCGGCACGCTCCACCCATAGAAAATTCCATATGCCATCCAACGACAGGATGCTGGCATGGGGGAAAGTGGTATGTATCGGATAGCGGTTAACCTCGTTCACCTGCAGGTCATGCCATTCCGTCATGGTGGGCTGCTGGGCGATAGCTATCATCGTCACACCTGCCAGCCACAGTGTCGTCAGAGCTCTTTTCATCGGCTATTCCTGATAAAGAATATTGATTGTGAAGAGGTTGCTGCTGAACTCCACCTCGTCACAATTCGCATAACTGATCTCAATATAACTGGAATTGATGGGTATCTTCACCATACCGCCCTCGTCGCTGTTCCAGCCCATGGTGTTCTCCGTGGCAGTACATCCAGAGGCTTCCTCGAAGGCTTCCTTATATGCCATCACACGTTTGCGGGCTTGGACCTTGCTATACTCTTTCTTCTCGGTGAAAGTCACACGGGCAGGATCTTTACCTACCCATACTTTACCTTCAGCACCGAAAGCCTTGCCATACCAGAGTCCTCCATTGCCATACTCATCCTTCTTGTACGTAAAGCCCTGACTTTTCAATTCCGATGCCATCTCCGCATCCGACAGATTAATGGGGATGCCGTTGAAGGCTAATGCCCCGCCTGCGATACAAGGCTCGTCCATTTCTATCTTCACTGGCTGACTGACCGGTTTTTTCTTGACGGTCGTTGTCGTACGTTTCTTAACTGTTTTCTTCTGTTGTGCCACAGCAGGCATGGATACCGCCACCAATGCCGCCATCATGATTAAAAGTACTTTTTTCATCGTTCGATTATTGATTATTGGTTATCAAAGGACAAAGATAGCAATTCTTTTCTATTTCCACAAAATATAATGGAGTTTTTCACTTCGCTTAACGAATCTTGCTCGACATCAAAAAGCAACTCACCCATCACTTGGCATCACAACAAACAAAAAACCGCCGTTACATATTACTGCAACAGCGGTTTTTATTAAATATAGGTATTAATTACTTCTCCTCAAGGACAGTTTCCTCAGCAAAGTCGATGACGTTCTTCTTGTTAGCCTGCATGCGCTCGTACTCTTCCTTTGAGCCGACGATAATCTTCTCGAACTCACGAAGACCAGTACCAGCTGGAATGAGGTGACCGGCAATCACATTCTCCTTCATACCCTCAAGGTTATCAACCTTACCACGGATAGCAGCTTCGTTGAGCACCTTCGTCGTCTCCTGGAAGGAAGCGGCAGACATGAACGACTTAGTCTGGAGGGCTGCACGGGTGATACCCTGCAGGATCTGTGTAGAAGTGGCGGGTACAGCATCACGCACCTGAACGATTCGCAAGTCACGACGCTTCAGCATCGAGTTCTCGTCACGCAACTTACGAGCTGTGACGATCTGACCTTTCTGCAAGTTCTCGGAATCACCAGCATCGATGACCACCTTCTTACCCCAGATACGGTCATTCTCCTCTGCGAAGTCGAGCTTGTCGACAATCTCTTGCTCAAGGAAGGATGTATCACCAGGCTCGTTGATCTGTACCTTACGCATCATCTGACGAACGATAATCTCAAAGTGCTTGTCGTTGATCTTCACACCCTGCAGACGGTATACGTCCTGAACCTCATTAACGATGTATTCCTGAACGGCCGTCGGACCCTTGATGGCAAGGATGTCGGCAGGCGTGATGACACCATCAGAGAGTGGTGTACCTGCACGGACGGCATCATGCTCCTGTACCAAGATCTGCTTCGACAGAGATACGAGATATTTACGCTGCTCACCGGTCTTCGAGGTAACGATAATCTCACGGTTACCACGCTTAACCTTACCCATGGTAACCTCACCGTCAATCTCAGAGACGATGGCAGGGTTGGATGGGTTACGAGCCTCGAACAACTCAGTGACACGGGGCAGACCTCCGGTGATATCACCACCCTTGGCTGCGGCACGCGGAATCTTCACGAGGGTCTCACCAGTCTTGACTGTCTGACCATCCTCTACCACAACGTGACCACCTACTGGGAAGTTATAGGTTCCGATGATCTCGCCATCAGCACCGATGACATCACAGGTAGGTACCTTTGACTTGTCTTTCGACTCTGTGACAATCTTCTCCGTCAAACCAGTTGTATCGTCAGTCTCTGCACGGAAAGTGATTCCCTCGATGACATCATGGAACTTCAGGGTACCTGCATATTCCGTAACGATAACGGCATTGAAAGGATCCCACTGGGCTACCTTATCACCTTTCTTCACAGTATCACCTGACTTGAAGTACAGAGAAGAGCCGTAAGGTACATTGACAGTAGAGAGAACGATCTTTGTATTCGGATCAACAAAACGAGCCTCACCAAGACGGCTGACAACCATCTCACACTCACGACCATCCTCGTCGAACGGTACAGTACGTACCTCCTCGAGTTCCAGAACTGAGTCGTTCTTAGCCACGATACTGGCATTCGCTGCAGCATTAGCTGCCACACCACCGGCGTGGAACGTACGAAGTGTCAACTGAGTACCTGGCTCACCAATAGCTTGTGCGGCAATCACACCGACAGCCTCGCCCTTCTGCACCATACGGCGTGTGGCAAGGTTACGTCCATAACACTTACGGCAGACACCATGCTTCGACTCACAGGTAAGTACGGAACGAATCTCGACACTCTCAATTGGGGAGTCCTCAATAGCCTGTGCAATAGGTTCTGTGATCTCCTCACCAGCAGCTACAATCAGTTCACCAGTAGAAGGATGGATAATATCATGTACAGAGACACGACCCAAGATACGCTCATACAAGGTGGAAATGGTCTCATCGCCATTCTTAAGGGCAGTGCAAACCAATCCACGGAGTGTTCCACAGTCTTCTTCCGTGATAATCACGTCATGTGAGACATCCACCAGACGACGAGTCAGATAACCAGCATCAGCTGTCTTCATGGCAGTATCGGCAAGACCCTTACGGGCACCGTGCGTAGAGATAAAGTATTCCAACACTGACATACCCTCCTTGAAGTTAGACAGAATAGGGTTCTCAATAATCTGGGCACCCTCGGCACCTGCTTTCTGAGGCTTAGCCATCAGTCCACGCATACCAGAGAGCTGGCGGATCTGGTCCTTACTACCACGGGCACCAGAGTCAAGCATCATGAATACAGCATTGAAGCCCTGGTCTGCCTCTGTCATCTCCTTCATCAGCACATTGCCGAGGTCGTTGTTGATATGCGTCCAGGTATCAATGACCTGATTATAACGCTCGTTGTCCGTGATGAATCCCATGTTGTAATTTTCGGTAATCTGCTGTACCTCTGCGTTACCTTTCTCCACCAGAGCCTTCTTAGACTCTGGAATGATGATGTCGTCAAGGTTGAACGACAAGCCAGCCTCGTAAGCCATACGATAACCAAGGTTCTTGATACCATCAAGGAACTCACAAGCCTCTGCGAAACCTACATTTTTGATAACATCAGCAATGATGTCACGCAGGCTCTTTTTAGAGATAATACGATTGACATAACCTACCTCCTTCGGGATGATACCATTCACGATGACACGACCTACAGAAGTCTCCACCATGTGACGGACAGGTTTGCCATCTACAATATCATCAACCATCACCTTCACCTGAGCATGTAAGTCACACTTACCCTCATTATGGGCAATGATAGCTTCTTCCGGACCATAGAAAGTCAGTCCCTCGCCCTTAGCTCCCGGACGAATCTTGGAGATATAGTAGAGTCCAAGCACCATATCCTGTGAAGGAACGGTGATAGGAGCACCATTGGCTGGATTCAGAATATTATGACTCTGAAGCATCAGGATCTGTGCCTCAAGAATAGCCTCATTGCTCAATGGAAGGTGCACAGCCATCTGGTCTCCATCAAAGTCAGCATTGAAAGCCGTACAAGCAAGCGGATGCAACTGGATAGCCTTACCCTCAATCAATTTAGGTTGGAATGCCTGAATACCCAGACGGTGCAGCGTTGGTGCACGGTTGAGGAGTACAGGGTGACCTTTCATCACATTCTCCAGAATATCCCAGATAATTGGTTCACGACGATCCACAATCTTCTTTGCGGACTTCACCGTTTTCACGATACCACGCTCAATGAGCTTACGGATGATAAACGGTTTGTAGAGCTCGGCTGCCATCAGTTTCGGCAGGCCACACTCACCCATCTTCAGCTCAGGACCTACAACGATAACCGAACGAGCTGAGTAGTCAACACGCTTACCAAGCAAGTTCTGACGGAAACGTCCTTGTTTACCTTTCAAGGAGTCAGAGAGCGACTTCAACGGACGGTTGCTCTCACTCTTGACAGCACTGGACTTACGACTGTTATCGAACAACGAGTCAACGGCCTCCTGCAACATACGTTTCTCGTTGCGGAGAATGACCTCTGGAGCTTTGATCTCCATCAGTCTCTTCAGACGGTTGTTACGAATGATAACACGACGATAGAGGTCGTTCAGGTCGGAAGTGGCAAAACGACCACCATCCAGCGGTACCAACGGGCGCAACTCTGGAGGAGTCACAGGAATAATCTTCATGATCATCCACTCTGGGCGGTTAATACCTTTCTCCACACTGGAACGGAAAGCCTCAACCACCTGAAGGCGCTTCAATGCCTCATTTTTCCGCTGCATGGAAGAGTCACTATTGGCACGGTCACGCAACTCATAGGACAGAGAGTCAAGGTCAAGACGAATCAGGAGGTCATAAATTGCCTCAGCACCCATCTTAGCAATGAACTTATTAGGATCGCTGTCGTCAAGATAATCATTCTCGGGAGAAATCTTGTTATCTACGATATCATTATACTCCTCCTCTGACAGCAGGTCATACATATTTGAACCAATGGCATCATTACCATCAGCATCTTTCTTACCTGCCATAGCACCTGGCTGAATCACCACGTAACGCTCATAATAGATAATCGCATCGAGTTTCTTGGTAGGAAGACCGAGTAGATAACCGATTTTATTAGGAAGGCTGCGGAAATACCAAATATGAGCCACAGGAACCACAAGTTCAATATGACCTGTACGCTCACGACGCACCTTCTTCTCTGTCACCTCAACGCCACAACGATCGCATACAATACCCTTATAACGGATACGCTTGTACTTACCACAAGCACACTCATAGTCCTTTGTCGGACCAAAAATGCGCTCGCAAAACAGACCGTCACGCTCAGGTTTGTAAGTACGATAATTGATGGTCTCAGGCTTGGTCACCTCACCACAAGAGTTCTCGAGAATCTCCTCCGGTGAAGCCAGACCAATAGTAATCTTGGTAAAATTACTCTTTATCTTTGTATCTTTCTTGAAAGCCATATTTCAATCTTTAATCTTTAATCTTTAACCTTTTAATTCTCTGATTAGTCCATCTTAATACTGAGACCAAGACCCTTCAACTCATGCAAAAGCACATTGAGTGACTCAGGAATACCTGGTGTTGGCATAGGCTCGCCTTTCACGATTGCCTCGTAAGCCTTTGAACGACCAACGACATCATCAGACTTAATGGTCAGAATCTCTTGCAGGACATGGCTGGCACCGAAGGCCTCCAAAGCCCAGACCTCCATCTCTCCGAAACGCTGACCACCAAATTGTGCTTTACCACCAAGTGGCTGCTGAGTAATCAAACTGTACGGACCGATAGAACGAGCATGCATCTTATCCTCAACCATATGACCGAGCTTCAAGAAATAAGTAATACCTACTGTAGCTGGCTGGTCAAACTGCTCACCAGTCTCACCGTCATACAAGTGTGTAGAACAGAGGCGAGGAAGACCAGCTTTATCCGTCCACTCAGCGAGATCATCAAGTTTCGCACCATCAAAGATTGGTGTTGAGAACTTCACGCCAAGACGCTTACCTGCTGCACCTAGGATAGCCTCGAATATCTGACCGAGGTTCATACGAGAAGGTACACCCAATGGGTTAAGTACTAAGTCAACTGGACGACCATCCTCAAGGAAAGGCATATCCTCCTGACGAACAACCTTAGAGACGATACCCTTGTTACCATGACGACCGGCAAGCTTATCACCTACACCAATCTTACGTTTCTTGGCAACATATACCTTTGCCATCTGCAGGATACCAGAAGGTAACTCATCACCAATGGTAATGGCAAACTTCTTACGCTTCATCTCTGCATCTAGCAGTTTGAACTTCTTCATATAATTGATAATCAACTGGGCGATAAGCTGATTTTTGTGCTCGTCATTGGTCCAGTTGCTGATCTGGATATCACCATACTCAAGGTTCTTCAAAGCCGCAACAGTAAATTTACTTCCCTTGGAGATAATCTCAGAACCTGTATAATCCTTCACTCCTTGTGAGGTCTTACCCTTCGTCAATGTGATTAGTTTCTCTACTAAGATATCCTTCAAATCCTCAATCTTAGCCTCATGTTCCTCATCTATCTTGGCAAGAAGAATCTTATCCTGTTGCTTGGTGGCACGAGTCTTGGTTGCTCGAGTGAAGAGTTTTTTATCGATGATGACACCAGAAAGTGAAGGATTTGCCTTCAGTGAAGAGTCTTTCACATCACCAGCCTTGTCACCAAAGATAGCACGAAGCAGTTTCTCTTCTGGAGAGGGATCACTTTCTCCCTTAGGAGATATCTTACCAATAAGAATGTCACCAGGTTCCACACGGGCACCAACACGAATGACACCATTTTCATCGAGATCCTTAGTGGCTTCCTCACTGACATTCGGAATATCAGCGGTAAATTCCTCAGCACCACGTTTTGTCTCACGGACATCCAGAGAGTACTCATCCACATGGACTGAGGTTAGGATATCTTCTCGGACAATACGCTCATTGAGCACTATAGCATCCTCATAGTTATATCCCTTCCAAGGCATGTATGCCACGAGAAGATTACGACCCAATGCAAGCTCGCCATTCTCAGTAGCATAACCTTCCGTCAGGATATCACCCATCTTCACACGCTGACCTTTCTCACAGATAGGACGAAGGTCAATGGTCATATTCTGATTAGTACGACGGAACTTAGGAATACGATATTCTTTCAAGGCTGGCTCAAAGCTGACAAACTCCTCGTCCTCTGTACGATCGTACAGTATACGAATCGTTGTAGCATCAACATAGTCAATCACACCATCACCCTCTGCTGTAATCATGGTACGAGAATCCTCGCATACCTGCTTCTCAATACCCGTTCCAACAATAGGAGCCTCATTGTGAAGCAAAGGTACTGCCTGACGCATCATGTTAGATCCCATCAGAGCACGGTGAGCATCATCATGCTCCAAGAAAGGAATAAGAGATGCGGCAATAGACGCTATCTGCTGTGGAGATACGTCAATCAGGTCGACATCAGTTGGTGGAACAACAGGGAAGTCTGCATCCTGACGACATTTGACCACGGGACGAATAAATGTACCGTCATCACGGAGAGGAGCATTTCCCTGACCAATGACGTGACTTTCTTCTTCCTCTGCAGTCAGATAGACAATATCATCATTATTAAGATTAGCTACACCATTCTCCACCTTACGGTAAGGAGTTTCGATGAAACCAAGCTCATTGATTTTCGCATATACACAAAGAGACGAAATCAGACCGATATTAGGACCTTCAGGGCTTTCAATCGGGCAAAGACGTCCATAGTGGGTATAGTGTACGTCACGAACCTCGAAACCGGCACGCTCACGAGACAGACCGCCAGGACCTAAGGCAGAGAGACGACGCTTGTGTGTCACCTCGGCAAGGGGGTTCGTCTGATCCATGAACTGCGACAACGGATTGGTTCCAAAGAACGAGTTAATAACACTAGAAATAGTCTTGGCATTAATCAGATCCGTAGGTGTGAACACTTCGTTATCACGAACATTCATGCGTTCACGGATGGTACGGCTCATACGAGCAAGACCAATAGAAAACTGGTTGCTCAACTGCTCACCGACAGTGCGGACACGACGGTTGGAAAGGTGATCAATATCATCAACGGTAGCCTTGGAATTTACCAATTGTATCAGATACTTGATAATCTCTATGATATCCTCTTTCGTCAACACGCGAATATCCATCTCGGTGTTTAGACCCAGTTTTTTGTTGATTCTGTAACGACCCACATCGCCTAAATCATAGCGCTTGTCTGAGAAGAATAAGTTCTGAATAACCTCACGAGCACTAGCGTCATCGGCAGGATCAGCGTTACGCAACTGACGATAGATATACAATACGGCTTCTTTCTCAGAGTTACTGGGATCTTTCTGTAAGGTATTAAAAATGATAGAATAATCCTGAGCCACAGACTCATCCTTGTGTACTAGGATTGTTTGAGCACCGCTTTCCAGGATGTCATTCATATTATCCTCTGTAATCTCTGTCTCACGATCCATGATTACCTCATTACGCTCAATAGACACTACCTCGCCGGTATCCTCATCTACAAAGTCCTCATTCCAACTCTTCAATACACGAGCTGCCAATTTACGGCCTAAGGCTTTCTTCAGAGCAGTCTTATTAACTTTCACTTCCTCAGCTAACTCAAAGATCTCAAGAATATCTTTATCATTCTCGTAACCGATAGCGCGAAGCAAAGTAGTTACAGGCAACTTCTTCTTACGATCGATATAAGCGTACATGACATTGTTGATATCAGTAGCGAACTCAATCCAAGAACCCTTGAAGGGAATAATACGGGCACTATACAATAAGGTACCATTAGCATGAACGTTCTGACCAAAGAACACACCTGGAGAACGATGCAACTGAGACACGACAACACGCTCAGCACCATTGATAACAAAGGTTCCATTTGAAGTCATGTAAGGAATCGGGCCCAGGAACACATCCTGAATCACAGTACCAAAATCCTCATGATCAGGATCCGTACAATAAAGTTTCAACTTTGCCTTCAAAGGTACACTATAGGTCAGACCACGCTCAAGACACTCGTCAATAGTATAGCGTGGCGGATCAATATAGTAATCCAAGAACTCAAGAACGAAATTATTACGTGTATCGGTGATAGGGAAGTTCTCTGCGAACACCTTATACAAACCGTCATTCTTGCGTTCCTCAGGTGGCGTATCCAACTGCAGGAAGTCTTTGAATGACTTTAATTGCACATCGAGAAAATCCGGGAACGGCATCGGATTCTTGACGCTGCCAAAGTTTACTCTGTTATCAACTACTTTTGAAGCCATATATTCAAATTAATATTGTCCTAGACTCTCTAGACACTCTAGAACATCTAGATTATCTAGAATAAAAACAAGAAAATGGTCGGGAACCCTCTACTGGAGAGCTCCCAACCATCATATTGTTGTTGTGCTTTAATTATTTCAGCTCAACTACGGCACCAGCCTCTTCGATAGCCTTCTTCAGGTTCTCAGCCTCTGCCTTTGCCATACCCTCCTTGATAGTAGCAGGAGCACCATCAACGAGATCCTTAGCTTCCTTCAAGCCAAGACCACAAGCCTCCTTAACGGCCTTAACGACCTGAAGCTTATTAGCACCTACTTCCTTCAGAACTACATCGAAAGAAGATTTCTCCTCAGCAGCCTCAGCGGCACCTGCAGCAGCAGGACCAGCAGCAACTGCAACAGCTGCAGCGGCGGGCTCAATTCCATACTCGTCCTTCAGGACTGTAGCTAACTCTTGTACTTCTTTAACTGAAAGGTTTACCAACTCTTCAGCAATAGCTTTAATATCTGCCATTTTATTTAAAATTTTAATGTTTTTAATGTTAATTGTTATACTTCTCGCTTATTTGTTACGCTCAGCGATAGCGTCAAGCAGTCCATGGATCTTACCACCTGCGTTCAAGCCAGACACAACAGTCTTGATAGGAGACTGCAGCAATGCCACAACATCAGCAATAAGTTCGTTCTTGCTCTTGATTGCAACGAGCTCCTCAAGTTTGTCGGCACCTACAAAGAATCCTTCCTCTGCATAAGCAGCCTTCAGGGCGGGGATACCTTCTTTCTTATATTCCTTGAGCAACTTAGCAGGAACATTGGCCTGATGAGTGAACATCAAAGCTGTATTTCCTTTCAAGCAGCCATAAAGTGGTTCGAAATCCATCTCAGAAGCCTCGAAAGCCTTGTGGAGAAGTTTATTCTTCACAACAACCATCTTTATCTCATTCTTGAAGCACTTACGACGAAGATCACTCGTCTTCTCAGCATTCAATCCAGTAACATCTACCAGATAAAAATGAGGATACTCCTTCAGTTTTTCTCCAAGTTCTACAATAATAGTATCTTTTACTTCCTTTTTCATTTTACTAAACTTTTATGGAGTTATTCAACTGATTTAGGATCTACCTTAATACCTGCACTCATCGTGCTTGAGATAAAGATACTCTTAATGTATGTACCCTTGGCAGCAGCAGGCTTCAGCTTAATGATAGTCTGAATAAACTCCTTAGCATTCTCATAAATCTGATCTGCAGTGAAAGTCACCTTACCGATTGACGTGTGCACAATACCTGCCTTGTCAACCTTAAAGTCTATCTTACCCTGCTTTACCTCTTTAACTGCCTTAGCAACGTCCATAGTCACAGTACCGCTCTTCGGATTAGGCATCAGTCCACGAGGACCAAGCACACGTCCCAAAGGACCGAGCTTACCCATGCAAGAGGGCATTGTAATGATAACATCAACATCAGTCCAACCGCCCTTGATCTTGTTGATATACTCGTCAAGACCAACATAGTCGGCACCTGCTTCCTTAGCAGCAGCTTCCTGGTCGGGAGTACAGAGAGCGAGCACGCGTGTCACTTTACCAGTACCATTCGGTAACGATACTACGCCACGAACCATCTGGTTAGCTTTACGCGGGTCTACACCCAAGCGTACATCGATATCAAGAGAAGCCTCAAACTTTGTCGTGGTGATATCTTTCACCAACTGTGCGGCTTCCTTCAAAGAGTATGCTTTCCCTGCTTCAACCTTATCAGCTACCAACTTTTGATTTTTTGTCAGTTTACTCATCGTTTTAATTGAAGTTATTTGTTATTTACCAGGGAAGTCCCCTTTTACAGTGATACCCATACTTCTTGCTGTACCGGCAACCAATTTCATAGCCGACTCCACGGTGAAGCAGTTCAAGTCGCTCATCTTATCCTCAGCGATTGCACGCACCTGATCCCAGGTAACAGAAGCAACCTTCTTACGATTAGGCTGAGCAGAGCCACTCTTAACCTTTGCAGCCTCCATCAACTGAATAGCAGCGGGAGGGGTCTTAATAACGAAGCTAAAAGACTTGTCTGCATAGTAAGTGATAACGACTGGCAATACTTTTCCTGCCTTGTCCTGGGTTCTGGCGTTGAACTCTTTGCAGAATCCCATGATATTAATACCCTTAGAACCAAGAGCAGGTCCTACAGGGGGGGAGGGATTCGCAGCGCCACCTTTAATCTGCAATTTGATTAATCCAGCAACTTCTTTAGCCATTTCTGTAAATAATTAATTTTGATTCTTTATATAAGTCTTGGGAGTGGAAGCCTCCTGCAACCGTATATATAGAACAGGCATACCGTAACTTACACCTTATTCTTTCTCTACTTGTGTGAACGCCAACTCCAAAGGAGTCTTGCGTCCGAAAATCTTTACCATTACTTTCAACTTACGTTTTTCAGAGTTCACCTCTTCAATGACACCACTGAAACCGCTGAACGGACCATCTATAACCTTCACTGTTTCATCAACAGTATACGGGATATTAATTTCCGCACTCTCAATAGTAGTTTCCTCAGCAGTACCAAGTATACGGTTTATCTCTGACTGGCGAACGACTTGAGGGTTATCCATACCTCCTAGGAAACCGAGTACGTTAGGAATAAAGCGAAGCATATGTGCGACTTCTCCTTGCAGATTAGCTTGAACAAGTACATAGCCTGGCAAGAAGAGCTTCTCCTTAATGACACGTTTGCCGTTACGGAGCATAGCATATTTCTCTGTAGGGAGCAAGACATCACCCACATGAGATTCAAGAACATCATTGTGCTTCTTAGCAGCTTCAATGAATTCCTTCACCTTGCTTTCTTTTCCACTAACAGCACGCAGCACGTACCATTTCATACTTGTCTCTGACATCTTTTTCCTTCTAACGTTTAGTTGGGATAAATTGAACTCATGACTGCTTTGAATACAACATCCATCAGCCATACCACTACTGCAATGATAAGAGAAGCCGAAAGCACAAGTACAGCACTTTGTGTCAATTCCTTGCGAGTCGGCCATGTCGTCTTATGGGCAAGTTCTTCATAACATGCCTTGCAATAATTAAAAAATGTCTTTACGATATTCATATCTTTACCTTTTTAGCACGGGAAGGAGGACTCGAACCCACGACCCTCGGTTTTGGAGACCGATGCTCTACCAACTGAGCTATTCCCGTAAGTAAGCCCCCACCCAAAAGCGGGGGCTTGGATTATTATTTTCTCAATAGAAACTATAGTAAAACTACAGTGACTACAGGAAAAATATCCTATTAAGAGATTAATCCTCGTAAACCTCTGTAATCTGACCAGAACCTACCGTACGACCACCCTCACGGATAGCAAAGCGGAGACCTGGATTCAAGGCTACAGCGTAGATCAACTCAACAGTAATCTCTACGTTATCACCAGGCATTACCATCTCAACGCCAGCAGGCAGAGTAATCTCACCGGTGCAGTCCATTGTACGGAGATAGAATTGAGGACGATACTTGTTTCCGAATGGAGTGTGACGTCCACCCTCTTCCTTCTTCAATACATAGATAGAAGCCTTGAATTTCTTGAAAGGTTTAATCTGACCTGGATGGCAAAGAACCATACCACGCTTGATTTCGTTCTTATCAATACCACGGAGCAACAGACCAACATTATCACCAGCCTGACCCTCGTCAAGAATCTTACGGAACATCTCAACACCAGTAACAACAGACTTCTTATCCTCACCGAGACCGAGCAACTCAACCTCATCACCTACGTGGATAACACCAGTTTCAATACGACCGGTAGCAACAGTACCACGACCTGTGATAGAGAATACGTCCTCAACAGGCATCAAGAAAGGTTTGTCTGTAGCGCGAGGAGGCTCCTGAATCCAAGTATCACAAGTATTCATCAATTCCATTACCTTCTCCTCCCACTTAGCAACACCATTCAGTGCACCAAGCGCAGAGCCACGGATAATAGGTGTATCATCTTCGAACTCATACTGAGCAAGGATCTCCTGAACCTCCATCTCAACGAGCTCCAGCATCTCCTCATCATCAACCATATCACACTTGTTCAAGAATACAACCAGACGGGGAACGTTTACCTGACGAGCGAGCAGGACGTGCTCACGTGTCTGAGGCATAGGACCGTCAGTAGCTGCAACAACAAGGATAGCACCGTCCATCTGAGCAGCACCGGTTACCATGTTTTTCACATAGTCGGCGTGTCCCGGGCAGTCAACGTGAGCATAGTGACGATTTGCAGTCTCATACTCAACGTGAGCGGTGTTAATGGTGATACCACGCTCCTTTTCCTCAGGAGCATTGTCAATCTGGTCAAAAGACTTAACCTCAGAAAGACCCTGCTTTGCCAATACAGTGGTGATAGCAGCAGTCAGAGTAGTCTTACCATGGTCAACGTGACCAATTGTACCAATGTTTACGTGCGGTTTGGTGCGCACAAAATTCTCTTTAGCCATAGCTTTTCTTTGTTATAATTTATAAATGAATGATCGATTTAAATCCACATTTCTTCAAAGAGCTGTTACCGAGACTTGAACTCGGGACCTCTTCCTTACCAAGGAAGTGCTCTACCACTGAGCTATAACAGCGAGGTTAGAGCGGAAAACGGGGCTCAAACCCGCGACCCCCAGCTTGGAAGGCTAGTGCTCTATCAACTGAGCTATTTCCGCATTACTTCCTTTTCTGGAAGTGGGTGGTGATGGATTCGAACCACCGAAGTCGAAAGACAACAGATTTACAGTCTGCCCCATTTGGCCGCTCTGGAAACCACCCAATACGTTTTCTCTTTACCCTTTGTGAGCCTTAAGACAATTGGCTTCATCTATCCTAGGCTCTTTCGAGCCTCTTGTCGGATTCGAACCAACGACCCCGAGATTACAAATCACGTGCTCTGGCCAACTGAGCTAAAGAGGCTTCACTAAGCATCCGCCCCCCGAACAAGTTGTGAAATGTCGGAAAGCGGATGCAAAGGTAGGCATTATTTTCGAATTACCAAAACTTTTCAGAGTTTTTTTTATCTATTGCGCAATTTTTCCTTGTATTTCTGCAATTGCACCTTCATAGAATCCACACAAAGGTCAGTACTCTCTTCAAAAGTATCACTAGTCTTCTCCACGAATAAGGTGGAGCCAGGCACCGTAACGGTCATGCTTACTTCCTTATTCTGCGCAGTAGCAGGTTTTACCACCTTGCATTGCACATCTACCTTTTGAATATCCTCAAAGGTTTTTTCTAACTTGGCGACTTTCTTATCGATGAACGCCTGTAGTTTCTCAGTAGCGTCAAAATGAATTGACTGAATCTTAATTTCCATAGTTACCTCCTATTTTTATAAGGTTATACTAAGCCCTTGGATGGGCATTCTTATATATATTTTTCAGTTGTTCAAACGTCGTATGAGTATAAATTTCCGTCGTTGCCACACTTTCATGCCCCAACAGTTTACGAACGCTCTCTAACCCAGCCCCGTTGTTCAACATGGCTGTCGCAAACGAGTGACGCAACACATGGGGCGATCTTTTTTTCATCGTTGTCACCTGTGATAGATATTTTTTAACCAGAACAGACACCTGTTCACGTGACACCCGTTTGCCATCCTCCGAGGTGAAAAGTGGCTCCGTCGGACTACCCACAATCTGGTTACGCAAAGCAATATAGTTACGGAGCGCCATCTCCAACTCTTTGCCAAAAGGTATAATCCGCTGTTTATTGCGTTTTCCCGTTACTTTCAATTGACGGGAAACAAAATCCACGTCTGCAGTGTTTAGTCCGATTAACTCCGCAAGCCGGACACCCGTACTATAGAATGTAATAATAATGGTACGCGCGCGAGAGCCTTTATAGTCCGCCTCCCACATCTCTGACATGTCAATTAGGCGATCCATTTCATTTTCACGTACAAACTGTGGCAACGGCTTTTGTTTCTTAGGACCCTTTACCATATGTGAAGGATCTCGTTTTACCAATCCACGTGACAAGGCAAAACGGAAAAAAGAACGCACGGCACTCAGATAACGATTCACTGATGATGCCATGTCGCCTTTATCCATCAAACTCTCCATCCAGTCACGGATGACATCCGAGTCTACCGACTCCCATGAGAGCTGACTTTCTCTGTTTTTGAAGTACGCCTCGAAATCTCTGAGACTTTCTTCATAACATTCTATGGTTCGCTCAGAGCGATTCCGCTCATAGCGAAGGTAGTCTAAAAATTTCTCTATCATATTCATCCGTTGCACCTTTTCGGCAACGAATTTACAAAGAATTCTTCAAACTACCAAATAATTTGGCTACTTTTTTACTCTTCAGTAGCGCGTAACTTCTGTACGTAAATAGCGTGTTCCATCTTCAGGCGCTTCAGTACAGAGGGCTTGTCAAACTGCTGACGGCGACGGAGTTCTTTTACCACGCCTGTCTTCTCAAACTTTCTCTTGAACTTCTTGAGGGCCTTCTCGATGTTCTCGCCTTCCTTTACTGGTACAATAATCATGTCGTTTTTTGCTTTTTATTTTTTATGTTAAACTTCTGTTTTGCGATTAAGCGGGTGCAAAATTACAACTATTTTACGAATTAAACAAGTTTTTTTGTCTTTTTTTGAAGTTATAATGGCAAGGTAGCATGTCGGAGCCATTCTTTTTCTGTCTTATCAAGGAAGGGAGACAATTTTTCAAAAACTGTCTCATGATAATTGTTAAGCCATTCTATTTCCTCTTTCGTCAGCATTTCACAGATAATTGGGTTCGTGTCAATTGGGCACAATGTCAATGTTTCAAATCGTAAGAAACGACCGCATTCTGTTTCTTCCGAAGGGATAATAAGAAGAGTATTCTCTATACGAACACCAAAACGGTTCTCCAGATAAACCCCAGGTTCGTCCGTAACGGTCATCCCCGCATGCATCTTAGCGGGGCACCATTCCATACGTATCTGATGAGGACCCTCGTGGACATTCAAGAAGCTCCCCACACCATGACCAGTGCCATGCAGATAGTTGTAGCCAGCCTTCCATAGATCTTTCCTGGCAATGGCATCAAGTTGTGTTCCGCTGGCACCGTCTGGGAAATGAAGCATCTGCAACTGGACATGCCCTTTCAACACTAATGTATACACTTGACGCTGTTCTTCCGTGAGAGGACCTAAAGCGATGGTTCGTGTAATGTCCGTCGTTCCATCCTGATATTGTGCACCGCTGTCTAATAACAAAAGCCCCTTGGGTTGTAAGGCGACATCTGTCTCTGGTGTCGCCTCATAATGGACAATGGCACCATGTGCCTCATAACCAGCTATTGTATCGAAAGAAAGTCCCCTATACATGGGGTGACGAGCACGTAAGGACTCCAATTGTCTTGAGACGGAGATTTCCGTCTCTCCTTTACCTGCTTCTCTTTTCAAGCTTTCACTCAACCACTTCAAGAACTTGACCATTGCGATGCCATCACGTAACATTGCGGACCTAAAACCCGCCTGCTCCCTTTCATTCTTTACAGCTTTCATTGCTGCTATAGGAGATTTTCCACGCACGACAATGCGGTTAACCCTTTGATACAATGTATAGCCGACTTCTTCTGGATCAAGCAGGATATTATACTCAAAATAGCCTTGTAATCCCTTACCGATTTCAGCATAATCAGCAACTTCAACACCCTGTCCTTTCAGATAAGAGAGAATCTCACCACTCACTTTCACCTTATTAATATATAAGGTTGCTTTATTGGAGTCTATCAAAAGAAACGAAACAAATACCGGATTACAATGAACATCGGAGCCACGAAGGTTCAATGTCCATGCAATATCATCGAGAGTTACCACAAGCATACCGTCTACATGTTGCTCATGCAGTGCCTGTCGGATCCGTCGAAGTTTTGACGTTGTCTCCTCCCCTGCCAACTCCAAGGGGTGTATCTCCACAGGACGCTGCGGAATTGCTGGGCGGTCTTTCCATATCCGTTGCAGTGGATCGAAGTTGGTACGCACGGTTATACCGCCACAACGCTTCAGTTCCTCTTTCAGTTTTTCCACGTCAACCACCGAGATAACCATACCATCCACCCCAATCTCTTTATCATCCATATCAATCAACTCGTGAGCTATCCACTCATGAATAGTGGGTGTACCTTCCACTTTTTGCTTCATCAGTTGAAACTCCGTCCCCCTGAGCTGTTGCCCCGCCTGGATAAAATAACGAGAATCCGTCCATAATGCCGCGCTCTTAAGAGTCACCACAGCAATACCCGCAGAACCTGTAAAACCACTGATCCACTCACGACCTTTCCAATAGTCTGCAGTATACTCACTATGATGCGGATCTGTCGTAGGGAAGATAAAAGCACTCAGATGCTCTCTCCGCAATTCCTCCCTCAACTGTCCCAATCGTTCTGTTATTTTGTCCATATCGGGTGCTAAGATACAAAAATGTAGCGAGACTGACAAATTTTAAAACAAAAAAATGCCGCTACTCTCCACGAGCAGCGACATCCAAAGCCTATGTTTAACTAAAAATCCTTTTTCAAATAATTCCAGTCTTTGCGACTGGAAGGCTTGTCTTTCGACAAGATATCTAAATTAATACTAACCATTCGCTTAAAAAAGAAAGTTATGAGCGCCTCACGGCGACCACTGTTATCCTAACACATTTAAAACTTTCTTATTACCAATAACTAAAAACCTAAAACTATAAATATTACTACTAACCTAAAACAATCTATTAACCGAATGTCTTACTGGAACCTCTTGTTCCTTTTGACATTGCAAAATTACATCGATTTTCAAAACCCACAATGACTTTTTCACTTTTATTGCCCAAAAATCGCCTATTCTTGACCTAAATCAACGAATTGTGTGCGCAAACAATGAAAAAATCAACAAATTATGAGGTTATTTGCCTACTTATTCGTACCTTTGTCATGATGCGAATATTGATTGTCAATACGAGTGAACGGACAGGGGGAGCTGCGGTGGCTGCCAATCGTCTGATGGAGGCACTGAACAACTATGGCGTAAGGGCAAAGATGCTGGTACGTGATAAACAAACCGATGCCCTCACAGTCATAGGTTTACCTCCAACGTGGAAGTTACATTGGAATTTCCTCTGGGAACGTTTCTGTGTATGGATTCATTTACGATGTCGTCGTCAGCATCTCTTTGATATTGATATCGCCAATGCAGGAACAGACATTACGAGTATTAGAGAATTTAAGGAGGCAGACATCATCCACCTGCACTGGATTAACCAAGGCATGCTCTCTTTGAAAGATATCCGCAAGATACTGACAAGTGGTAAGAAGGTGGTATGGACGATGCACGACATCTGGCCAGCCACAGCTATTTGCCATTTGACACTCGACTGCAGACATTTTGAGACAGGTTGCCAAAATTGCCGTTTGTTACCAGAAGGAGGTTCGAAAAACGATCTCTCGGTTAAGGTATGGAAGCAAAAACGGCAGATGTTAGAGGGACAACATGTTACATTTGTCGCATGCAGCCAATGGCTTGCTGGCGAGGCACAGAAAAGTGCCCTTTTACAAAATCAACGCATCATCAATATACCAAACCCTATTGACACACATCTTTATCACCCCATCGACCAACAAGAGACACGACAAGAACTTGGGCTGCCCACGAACCTGCGTCTCATTCTTTTCGTATCACAGCGTGCTACCAATCCATATAAAGGCATGCAACACCTGACAGAGGCTTGCCAGTTGCTGGCCAACCAATACCCAGAGATGAGAGAGAACACAGCCGTGGTGGTTTTAGGAGGCCATGCAGAGGAAGTGACAACTCCCTTACCATTCAAAAGTTACCCTTTGGGCTATGTGAATGACGAGCATCGTATCGTAAAGGTATATAATGCCGCTGACGTATTCATACTGCCCTCTCTTTCTGAGAACTTGCCCAACACCATTATGGAGGCAATGGCATGCGGTATCCCATGTGTTGGATTCCACATCGGAGGCATCCCAGAGGAAATAGACCATCTAGAGAATGGTTATGTGGCAGCTTATCAAGACGCTGCTGACCTCGCTAAAGGAATCCGATGGATACTTGACGAAGCAACCAAAGAGGACTTAAAAAGAGCATGCTTAAGGAAAGTGGCACGCAACTATTCACAACAGAGCATTGCCCAACGCTATCTAGAAATCTATGAACAATGAAAATTACAATTATTACAGTTACTTATAATGCGGCATTCGTCCTACAACGGACGTTCGACAGTGTCTGTACCCAGACCTATCAGGATATTGAGCACCTGATCATCGACGGAACCTCAAAAGACGAGACTGTACAGATGGCTGAAAGCTATAAGGCACAAGTCCCTTATAAGGTAGTCATTCAATCCGAACCCGATCAAGGGCTTTATGATGCTATGAACAAGGGGCTGCATAAAGCTACTGGTGATTATCTTATATTCCTCAATGCTGGAGACGCCCTTCATTCCAACAACACTTTAGAAACTGTTAGTCAACTATCATCTAACTCCCCAGCTGTTATATACGGTGATACCTCCATTGTAGATAGTGAAGGTAGATTCCTTCATCTGCGCAGACTACGTCCCCCGAAACAGCTCACATGGAAGTCTTTTAAACAAGGTATGCTCGTATGCCATCAGGCTTTCTATGTACGGACGGATATCGCCCAGCAGGAGGATTACGACCTTCTATACCGCCATTCAGCAGATGTTGATTGGTGCATCCGTGTAATGAAACGTGCTGAGCAACAACACTTACCCTTGGTGAATACGAATGCGATCCTTGCCGACTTCATGGAGGGTGGTAATACTACTCAGAATCATCGAGCCTCTCTAAAAGAACGTTTTCAGGTTATGTGCCACCATTACGGCACCATCCAAACAATCCTCTTACATCTTTGGTTTCTCGCGCGTACATTATTAATATAAAGGTCCTAAAAAATAGAGTCCGGATCTTCACAGACCCGAACTCTTTCACAATGTAAAGTTCTAAAAATTACCCAAATGGGTAATGGCTTATATCTTTATTTCTTAAAGTACTCATCACATTCTTTACTTCTATCATTTTAAACAAATGGGGAGGTGACTCACGTCAGCCCCCCACGACTAAAACCATAACTAGCATAACTACTAATCAAATATTTCAAATCTAACCTAAGCTGATTAAAATGCTTTTCTTTTGATTCTGTCGCAAAATTACACCTCTTTTATGAATATCGCAAATTCTGAAGTTACACGAACCTTTTCATTTGTAACATGTGTTATTCATATAACCTTTTTGTTACATGAGAAAAAGATTAAGTTGCATTTGACAATTGCTTTCGATTGAAAAAGCATTAACTTTGCAACAAAAATAAAAACCAACCATTCAATATGTTATGAAAAAAATCATCTTCACAATCCTGACCTGTCTTGGCGTAACGGCGGACACCTTTGCACAAGACCCCAATTTCTACATTTTCCTTTGTTTCGGACAATCCAACATGGAAGGTGCCGCACGTATAGAGCCACAAGACCTGGAAGGAGTCAGTCCGCGCTTCCTGCTAATGCCAGCCGTCGACGACCCGGCACGTAACCGCAAGATGGGAGAATGGTGCCAGGCACTTCCCCCACTTTGCCGTCCCAACACAGGTCTGACACCTGTCGACTATTTCGGACGAACCCTGACAGAAAATCTTCCAGAGAACATTCGTGTCGGTGTCATTCATGTTGCTATAGGCGGTATCCGCATCGAAGGTTTCATGCCTGAAGGTATGGAAGAGTTCGTTAAGACAGCACCAGGCTGGATGACTGGCATGCTGCAGGCATACGACAATAATCCTTACAAACGACTGGTCACCCTTGCCCAAAAAGCACAAAAAGACGGTATCATCAAAGGCAGCCTCATGCATCAGGGAGAGTCTAACACGGGTGATCCCGAGTGGGCGAACAAGGTACAAAACGTTTATGACCATTTATTAGGAGACCTCCAACTCAAGCCAGAGGAAGTACCACTCCTGGCTGGTGAAGTAGTACAAGCCAATGGAGAAGGACAGTGCATTGCAATGAACAAACAGATTGACGAGCTGCCAAAGACACTTCACACATCTCAAGTCATTTCCTCTACCGGATGTTCTAATGGACCTGACAAATTACATTTTGACGCTGCCGGCTACCGCGAGCTAGGTCGTCGATATGGAGAGAAAATGCTAGAACTAATGGGCTATCATGTCCGTTCGCCATTTACCGTACCCGAGGATGCTATGACCGCAGAAACCACCATTCCAGGTAATGACTTCCCAAAAGTTGACAAAGAGCGCCGTGCCTATTTCCGTTTGAATGCACCTCTTGCCAGTAGTGTAATCGTAGATATCTGTGGTAAGAAATATGACATGCGTCGTGACGAGAAAGGAATCTGGTGTGCTGTCACCGATCCCCTGGTGGTAGGATTCCATTATTATTTTATCAATATTGGGGGGGTAAATGTCATCGACCCCGCCACAGAGACATTCTTCGGGTGCAACCGTGAGGCTGGTGGTATAGAGATTCCCGAGGGGGCAGAGGGAGACTATTATCGCCCACAACAAGGAATCGAGCACGGGCAGGTTCGTTCTATCTACTACTATGCCAATGCAACTCAGGAATGGCGGCATGCCATGGTATATACCCCTGCGGAGTACGAAAAGGGAAAGAAACACTATCCAGTACTTTACCTGCAGCATGGAATGGGCGAAGATGAGACAGGATGGAGTAAACAGGGACACATGCAACATATCATGGACAACCTGATTGCCAGTAAAGAAGTAGTACCTATGATTGTTGTCATGGAGAGTGGAGATGTGAAGGCTCCATTCCGTGGAGGTGACAATCGCCAGGGATTCAGTGAGTATGGTGCCAGTTTCTATCAAGTAATGATACAGGATCTGATACCAACCATAGATTCTAAGTTCCGCACCTTGACAGACCGAGATCATCGTGCGATGGCTGGTCTGTCATGGGGTGGGCACCAGACCTTCGACCTTGTTTTGAATAACATGGACAAATTCTCCTATATGGGAGCTTTCAGTGGTGCGATCTTCGGACTGGACGTGAAGACTGCCTACAATGGTGTGTTTTCCAAGCCAGAGGAATTCAACAAGAAGATACATTATTTATATCTTAGTTGCGGCAGCGAGGAAAATTTCGGTACAGAGGCTTTAGTTAAGAGTTTGCAAAATGCCGGTATCAAGACCGACTTTTATGTATCCCCAGGCACCCATCATGAATGGTTGACATGGCGTCGTTGTTTCCGTCAGTTTATTCCTCACCTATTTAAATAACATATATGAGAAATATCATTTTGTCCATTTCCATTCTAAGCACATTAGCTGTATCAGCACAGAACCCCGTCATTCGTGACCAATTCGCCGCTGACCCCACCGCCCGTGTGTTTAACAATAAGGTATATGTATATCCGTCCCACGACATTCCTGCTCCAGAAGGACAAAGACAGGACTGGTTCTGTATGGCAGACTATCATGTGTTCTCCTCTGAGAACCTGACGGACTGGACAGACCACGGCATGATTCTTTCACAAGAGCAAGTTCCTTGGGGAAAAACAGACGCATATTCCATGTGGGCACCAGACTGTGTCTATAAAAACGGGAAATATTATTTTTATTTTCCTAATGCTCCCAAAGATGGACGAGGCTTTGCCGTAGGAGTAGCCATTGCCAATCAGCCAGAAGGTCCATTCACCTGTGTGCAGGAACCTATCATGGGCATATCCGGCATTGATCCTTGCGTCCTCATCGATGATGATGGTTCTGCGTATATTTACTGGAGCGGCATGGGTATTCGTGGAGCAAGACTGAAAGAAAACATGCTAGAACTGGATGGGGAATTACAGGAAGTGAAGATACCCAAACGAGACGGAATGCCAGAGATGCCTCCGATGAAGATGGGTGGCCAGGTGATGGAAGGGCTGCCCGACGGTTTCAAGGAAGGTCCTTTTGCCTTCAAGCGCAATGGTTGGTATTACCTGACCTTCCCATGGGTTCGTGGTAACACCAGCAATGGTGCCAATCCCACGGAGACACTTGCCTATGCCATGTCGAAATCACCTTTAGGTCCTTGGGATTTCAAGGGTATCATCATGGCAGAACACGACAACCACTGCTGGACGAACCATCACAGTATTTTGGAATACAAGGGACAATGGTATATCTTCTATCATAGGAACGATTTCTCCCCGAATATGGACAAACGACGTTCCGCTCGTATCGAGAAGATCGCTTTCAATAGTGACGGTACGATTCAGGAGGTCAAGCAAACCATGCGTGGTGTAGGTATCAATCAGGCTGTGGAGAGAATCGAGATCGACCGTTACAATAGTGCTAGCAACGATGTGACGACACAACTGATAGACACGATAAACACCTTCCGCAGTTTTGAGGCAACATTGTCACAAAAAGGGAGCTGGCTACGTTACAATGATATCGATTTCAGTTCAGTGACAGACGCTTATCTAGTTGTCAATGTCAAGGCTGCCGACAATACCGAGTTCTTTGTCAGAGAGAAGTCGGCAAAGGGAAAAATCATCGCCAAGGTTCCTATGACGGTCAAGAGTGAGACGAGATTCCCTGGTTCCCCCACTCCTTTCCGTCGTGACCAGAGTAACCAATGGCTCACGATGACTGTTCCTATGGAATATCTTCCAAAAGGAGTAACAGACATTGTCATTACCAACGAGGGGAATGCGGCGTTCAGCATCAACTGGATTCAGTTCAAGAACCGTCCGAAATACTTCTCTCCCGTCCCAGCTACCGCAGCCCCGTTGCAACCAGACCAAGAAGGTTTTATCCGCCGTTGGAGACTATTGGAACCTATCGCCGTCGATGTCCGTTCCAATGTCGTCTTCACCTATTCGTGGCTACGTCACAAATTTGGTGAAGAGCTCGCTAAGTTCAATACAAATAGTAAAAAAGGGAAGTGGTATGTCATGGACAGCGAGACCTATAACATGAAACTGTTCCGCTTCGCGGAGAAATACGGTAAACAGACCTACGGCTCTTTCTACTGGTGTGAGACTGTCATTGACAGTCCTGAGGAGATGCGGAATGTCCGACTCGCCTGTGGGTCCAATGGTGCGTCATTATGGTGGCTCAACGGGGAAGAGGTATTGATGTTGGAAGGTGACCGTCGTATGGTGGAGGATGATGGTATGTCACCCCGTCTAACCCTCAAGAAAGGACGTAACACCTTACGTGTTGCTGTCATCAACGGTCCTGGTCTAAGCGACATGTGTGCTCGTTTCATTGATGAGAAAGGAAAACCGATTACCGACTACAATGTAAAAGTTCAATAATTTAAAATGTAACAATTAAGATATAACGCTATATGAAACGTATATTTCTCTTTATTTCATTGTTTAATTTTTACATTGCCATGACACCTGTTAAGGCACAGACAGGTGCTCCTTATATCCACGACCCTTCTACGATAGCCGAGTGTGAGGGCAAATACTACACCTTTGGTACGGGTGGTGGAGGACTCATCTCTGAAGACGGTTGGTCGTGGCATAGTGGTGCGGATCGTCCAGGCGGCGGTGCGGCTCCCGATGTCCTGAAGATTGGAGACCGCTACCTATGCATCTACGGCGCTACAGGTGGTGGACTAGGTGGAGGACATAACGGTCGCATCCTGACGATGTGGAACAAGACCCTTGATCCGACATCTCCCGACTTCAAATGGACCACCCCTGTCGAAGTGTGCTCCTCGGACGGTATGGAAGACCAAGATGCCATTGACCCAGGATTGCTGCTTGACCCGACCACAGGAAGACTTTGGGCGAGTTACGGCACCTATTTCGGTACTATCCGCCTGATTGAATTGGACCCAAAGACCGGAGAGCGAGTCAAAGGCAACAAGGAGAAAGACATTGCCATTGACTGTGAGGCGACAGACTTGCTCTATCGAGACGGCTGGTATTACCTGCTTGGTACGCACGGCACCTGTTGTGATGGTGTGAACTCTACCTATAATATTGTCGTAGGACGCTCTCGCAATGTGGAAGGCCCCTATGTCGACAATGTGGGACGTGACATGTTCCATGGCGGTGGAAGAATGGTCATTGCCGCCGGAGACCGCAAGACAGGTCCCGGACATTTCGGACGTACTGTAATTGACGACGGTGTAGAGATTATGTCCTGTCATTTCGAGGCAGACTTCGACCGCAGCGGTCGTTCTGTACTGGGTATCCTTCCGCTGTTATGGAAGAACGGATGGCCCGTGGCTGGCAAACAGTTAAAAGACGGGGCGTATGCCATCTTCTCCGAGCGTCGTGGCTACAGTCTGGAACTTGCCGTCGATTTTATCCGTATGGAACAGGAACGACAGCGTTTCTGGCAGATAGACCCCAATGAGCCTGTCAAGGCCATCCCAGACCAAAGACTGGAAGAGGTCATCGGCACCTGGCCAGATGGGGAGATTGCAGTCCGCTGCAGCGACTATATGTTCCGACCCTGGCAGCACTGGCATATCAAACCTGTACCACAGGCAGGCGGACGGTTGACGGGACCCCTCTATGAGATTTATATAGAAGGAACGACCCGTGCATTGACAGCGACTGCCGACCTACAGGTTGCCACGAAGGAATTTGAAGGACAAGACAACCAGTTATGGTGGATTGAGCAGTTGACTGACGGTTCCTTCCGTCTCATGCCATTCGCCATTCCCGGTCAAAAGGGTTTTAACAAGAAATACTGCCTCTATTCTGCCGGTGACAGTACACCCTCTCTCGCAGAATATGATTTCAACACCGACAATTCCAAATGGAATTTCCAACAAAGATAAATTTCACAAGTAGCATTCTATGAAAACGACAAAGCTAACAATACTCTTGGGACTATTGGGATTTACTACCATACAGGCACAGAATCCTTTCGTACAAACATGGTATACCTCCGATCCGGCACCTATGGTGCATGACGGGACGATGTATGTCTATACAGGACATGACGAGGATGGTGCCGACTTCTTCTGGATGCAGGAATGGCGAGTCTATTCCACACAGGATATGGTCAACTGGACCGACCATGGCTCTCCCCTTGCCTTGGAGAGTTTCTCATGGGCAGACGACCGTGCATGGGCGAGTCAGTGTATCGAGCGTAATGGGAAGTTCTACTGGTATATCTGTGCCCATTCCAAATTCTCCAACGGTATGGCGATCGGTGTTGCCGTAGGTGACACACCTACAGGTCCTTTCAAGGATGCTATTGGCAAACCTCTCTTTGAGAACGGCAGCTGGGACCATATCGACCCCACCGTCTTGATTGATGACAACGGGCAGGCGTGGCTGATGTGGGGCAACCCCCAGTGCTACTATCTGAAGCTGAATGAGGACATGATATCATACAGTGGAGAGTTGGGACTCCTCGACATGACGGAGGAAGCATTCGGCGGTCCAATGATGAGTAAGCGAGAGAAAGACAAAAAATACAAGGACGGCTATGTCGAGGGACCTTGGCTTAGGAAAGTAGACCGTTCCAAGTATCAAACGGATCCTTCCAAGGCTTACCAGCTACTATATGCGGCAGGTGGAGTCCCAGAGCATATCTCCTATAGTACGGCACCCTCACCCGTTGGTCCTTGGAAATACGCAGGAGAGATCATGCCGTTATGTGACACCCAGTCATTTACCAACCATTGTGGTGTCACCGACTACAAAGGACATAGTTATTTCTTCTACCATACAGGAAAACTGCCTGGTGGTGGCGGTTTTGGACGTAGTGTCGCCGTAGAGGAGTTCAAGTATAACGCCGATGGCAGTTTTCCCACCATCATGCCGACGAACGAGGGAGTGAAACCCATCGACACTTTCAATCCCTATCGTAAGGTGGAGGCAGAGACGATGGCATTCTCCAAGGGTATCAAGACAGAGCAGAACGACCAGATAGGTGTCTATGTGACAAGCATCCACAACAGCGACTATATCAAACTGCAGAACGTGGAGTTTGGCAAGAAGACACCACGCACCTTCACTGCCCATGTGGCAAGTGGACTGCGTGGTGGTGCCATTGATATCCGTATTGACAGCATTGGCGGACAACTGCTAGGTCGCTTGGAGGTTCCTGCCACTGGTGGATGGGAGCAATGGCAGACCCTCACTGCCGACCTGGACTACCCCCTTTCCATTCTCAACTCCCAACACCCAACCACCCACGACTTGTATCTTGTCTTCACAGGACGTAAAGGTCCCAAGCTCTTTAACTTCGACTGGTGGGAGATGCGTGGCTTGGAACAGGTGAACATGCCCCTCTTCCAGACTAAGTTTACCGCCGACCCTTCACCACTAGTCGTGGGGGACACCTTGTTCTTATACACGTCACATGACGCCTCTCCAGAGGACATCCCCGACGAGAATGAGAAAGGCTCTGCTGGATTCTTCATGTACGACTGGCTGCTATGGTCGACTACCGATATGGTGAACTGGACAGAGCATGGTGCCGTCGCCTCCCTCAAGGACTTCCCCTGGCGCAGTCGTGAGAACGGTGCCTGGGCGATACAGACGGTAGCGCGTAACGGCAAGTATTATCTCTATGCCCCACTCCACGGACATGGTATTGGTGTCTTGGTGGCAGACTCTCCATACGGACCCTTCAAAGACCCACTCGGCAAACCACTGGTATGGGACCAGAGCAACTGGTTTGACATTGACCCCTCTGTCTATACAGACGATGACGGTCAGGCATATATGTACTGGGGTAATCCCCATACTTACTGGGCAAAGCTCGGCAACGACATGACCTCGCTGACGAGTGGTGTGACGAAGTTGCCACACATCCCCAACTATCAGGAAGGTCCTTGGTTCTACAAACGTAATGGACATTATTACCTCGGCTTTGCCTCCACCTGTTGTCCTGAGGCCCTGGGCTATGCTATGAGCGACTCTCCCACGGGACCATGGGAATGGAAGGGTTATATCATGAAACCGACCCCGCGTGATCGTGGCAACCATCCTGGGATCTGCGACTACAAGGGACACTCGTATGTCTTCGGACAGAACTATGACCTGATGCACTTAGAGACCTTCGTACATCATGAGCGTCGTAGTGTGTCGGCGACAGAAATCACCTATCATGCTGACGGCACCATCGAGGAGGTACCCTATTGGCTCGACCAGCAACCCATGAGACAACTGCACTGGCTCAATCCCTACCAGCGTGTGGAGGCTGAGACGATGGCATGGGGCTTCGGACTGAAATCTGCTAAGATGGGAATTCCTAATACGGGTGTCGTTGCCGATATGCCTGCGTCTACTGGCAGACGGAACATGTACATCTACGACCTGAACGATGGTGAGTATATCCGTCTGCGAGGTGTCGATTTCAAGAAGGGCGCCAAGCAGTTCTGTATCACTGCCGCTTCTACAGGCAGCTGTGCCATCACCCTCCGTCTCGACAGTCAGGATGGTCCCGTCATCGGCACAGCCATCATCAAGAGCACCGGCTCCGTCGAGAAATACAAGTCGTTTAGCGCCAAGGTGAAGGATGCCGCAGGGGTTCACGACCTCTATCTCTGTTTCGAGAAGACACAAGGAGACACCCGTCTCGACTGGTGGGAGTTTAGATAGTACTATGCCCCTTCTTAGTAAATTCACTGAATTTAGTCGGTAAATTCACTGAATTTAGTCGGTAAATTCACTGAATTTGGTAAGTAAATACACTGAATTTACTCAGTAAATACACTGAATTTACTTTGAAGGGGCTGTTTACTATCAAATATATCTGCTAAAACTTGGTCGTATCTTCTTTTTTCCTTATCTTTGCAGGGCAATGAGAAGACTAAATATCCTTTCCCATAAGTCTTTCTCCATCAGGCTCAGCCTATGGATCGTGGCATTTGTCGCTCTGCTGTTCGTCGCCAATGTCGTGATCATGTTCTATTTTGCGCATCAGGCGATCAAAGAGGAAGCACTGGCAAGGGCAGAGAAGACAGTAGACGCTGCCATCCTCAGCATTGATAACTTATTGTCTTCTACAGAGACGGCTGTCAATAATGTACATTGGAGTGTCGAGCATCATATCAACCAACCCGACGCGCTGGCAGCGTATTGTCAGGAGTTTCTCCAAAGCAACCCGACCATCGAAGGATGTGCCATTGCTTTCCTGGATGGGCGGGAAATGGTGTATTATTATCGTAAGAACAAACAGATTGTCAAGGGTGACCATTTCGGGACAGACCCTCTGGCACAACAGGAATGGGTGGAACGACCCGTCAAAGAGGGGCATGCCGTCTGGACAGACCCGCTCGTCGACGAGACCGTCTATCCCCATCCCATTATCTCTTATAGTGTCCCCCTCCGTGAAAAGGGTCGTATCATTGGTGTTATCGCAGCAGACATCTCGCTTGTCTGGTTGTCAAACAAGATAGAGCACAATATGATACTCCCCAACTCCTCTTTTGCATTGATGAGCAAGAACGGGTCCTTTATCATCCATCCAGACAGTACGATGCTGAAGCCAGGTAGTGTGGACCGGACACTGAAAGAAGCTCCCAACGAACAGTTAAAGCAACTGGCACAGTCGATGATCGCAGGAGAGAGCGGATACATCTATGCTGATTTCTATGGCTATCCCAGCTATATCTTCTACAAGCCCTATAAGAACACAAGGTGGAGTATAGACTATGTCTATTACGAAGGACAGATTTTCGCAGGCTATTACTACCTGCAATTCTTGATGATGCTGATAGGTGTCATAGCACTTATCGTGCTTTTCTTCTGCTGTTTCCTGTTGATAGAGCGTATCATCCGACCACTTCGGGAACTCGACGGAGCTGTTCAACGGTTGACAGCGGGAAACTATGACGAGCCTATTCCCACCTCCCACCGCTCTGACGAGATAGGACACTTGCAACGGGCGTTCCACGCCATGCAGTTGTCGCTGTCAAAATACCTTCATGAGATCAAACAGCAACAATTGGTACTCTCCGAGCATAACAAAGCCTTACAGGTGGCTCATGACCATGCACAGGAGGCGAATCGTATCAAGTCGACCTTCCTCCAGAACATGACAGACCAAATGGTTAAGCCGTCAGAAGCCATCAGCAGTATCGTGGAGACCATCCAACAGAAGCATCAGCAGCTCAACAAGGATGACATCACTCAGATGACCAAGAAGCTGGATGACAACTCGAAGGCAATTACCTCCATGCTTACCCGGATACTTGAGATATCAGAAAAGAAAAAAGAAGAATAGTCTATGGCACACCCCTTCCAACATATCCGACAGTCGCTTGCCAGCAAACTAAGTGTTGGTATCCTGCTCCTTGTCATCGCAGGATTCATGGGCACTCTGGGCTTTCTGTTCCATCGGTCACGTCAGTTAGTCAAACAAGAGGCTATAGAGCATGCGGAGCGGATATTGGACAATACCTCGCTGCGGGTGACGAAATATCTGCAGGAGGTGGAGGTCGCCACCAACACGATGGAAGGACTCATCCTTCGACATCTGACACCAGACTCCTTGCTGGAGTACGCACACCGCATCGTAGCAATAAATCCCCATTTCAACGGCTGCTCTATCACGATGGAGCCAGAATTCTTCCCACAGTATGGACGATATTTCTCGGCTTACTCTGTCAGAAACGGCGATTCCATCACTACAGAGAGGGAGGGTGAATACGAGTATTTCGAGAAAGTATGGTATGCGACCCCCAAGAAAAAAGGAGAAGCCTGCTGGGTAGACCCTTATGACGACTACAACGAAGGGACCCTGTCGGCTGACCAGATTATCGTCTCCTATTGCAAGCCCCTGTATACTGCCGAGCATCACTTTGTGGGAGTCATTGCCACAGACCTCTCACTACCTTGGCTCTCTCATATGATATCCGCGGAAAAACCTTATGAGAACTCCTATTGTGTGATGCTGGGCGAAGACGGTCGTTACTTCGTGCATCCTGACTCCACCAAGCTTCTCTCAAAGACCATCTACTCAGATACCGATCCTACAAAGAATACGGATATCATCACCCTGGGCCATGAGATGACCAGTGGTAAGAAGGGAATCCTGGAGGCCAATATCAACGACCAGAAATGCTATGTCTTCTACCGCCCACTGCCACAGACCCAATGGAGCATCGCCATCGTCTGTCCGGAACACGACATCTTCCATTCCTACTACCGTTTTATCTATATCGTCATTCCTTTGGCAATTATCGGACTCCTGTTGATCCTCCTCTATAGCAGAAAGACTGTCGCCTACTTCATCGCCCCACTCAATCAGTTGTCGCGACAGGCCCGACATATCACCAATGGGCATTTTGATGAAGAGGTGCATGTCATCAAGCAGAAGGATGTCATCGGAAGGCTCCAGACCAACTTTGTCGCCATGCAGCAGTCTCTCAACGAGCATGTCAACAACCTTCAGGAAGTCAATGCCGAAACGGAGCAACGCAACGAGGAACTGATACATGCCCATCAACTGGCGGAGGAGGCTAGCAGACAAAAGACGGCTTTCATCCAAGACATGCTGCACCAGATACGTACACCGTTGAATATCATCATGGGCTTTGCACAGGTGATTCGTGACGATTACGAGAATATACCACAAGAAGAGATTGCCAGTATCACCAACACCATGAAACAGAATGCCAACCACATCAACCGTATGGTGGCTATGCTGGTTGACTCGTCCTCTATTGACAGTGAGCAACACATTGCTATGGATGACGTACTGAAATGCAACGATTTCACAAGAGAGGCTATCGCTATCTGCGATACCCGAATGACAGACATCCCTTGTATGATAACGCTGGAGACAGAGGTCCCTGACACACTGACGATTCACACTAACCAGAAACTTCTGAGCAACGTGATGAACGAGTTGCTCTACAATGCCAAGAAATTCACGGCTAAACAAGCCGAGGAAGGAAAGGTCTTGGTGAGGATACAACGAGATGACAGCCATGTGCGATGGCTGATAGAGGACAACGGCCCTGGTATCGCCGCAGATAACCAAGAGAAGATCTTCACTCCTTTTTCCAAACTCGACGATTTCAACGAGGGACTAGGGCTGGGTCTTCCTCTCTCCCGTCAAGCGGCCCGTTTGCTGGGTGGAGAGCTTACCCTGGACACAACTTTTACCACAGGCTCACGCTTCATTCTGGAAATTCCCCTGACAGATTTCTGATTCTGTTACATTTCCAAAACTAATTGATACAATCAAGTATCCGCTTTCAAACATTTATTTGTATCTTTGTAACCAAATTCATAATAACTAAACCAACATATCATCAAAACAATGAAAAGAATAACTTACCTGACTTTGATGCTTGCGATAACCTGCGGCATCGCTAAAGCACAAGGACTAAAAGATGCCTACAAGTATTATTTCAAGATTGGCGTTGCCGTTAATCAACGTAATGTTACCAATGCACAACAACAGGCACTTGTTGTGAAGGAGTTCAATAGCGTGACTGCAGAGAACGACATGAAACCAGAGCCCACAGAACCCTCAGAGGGTGTGTACAACTGGGACGGTGCTGACCGTATTGCCAATTTCTGCCGCCAGAACGGTATCAAGATGCGTGGTCACTGTCTGATGTGGCACTCGCAGATTGGTAAATGGATGTATGAGGACAACCCCACCAAGGAAGTCTTCTATGCCCGAATGAAGAAGCATATCAATGCGGTCGTTAACCGCTATAAGGATATCGTTTACTGCTGGGACGTAGTAAACGAAGCGATTACGGACGACGTGAAAGCCGAGAATCCTTACCGTCAGAGCCCGATGTACAAACTCTGCGGCGACGAGTTCATCGCCAAGGCTTTCGAGTATGCCCATGAGGCTGACCCCAATGCACTACTGTTTTACAATGATTATAACGAATGTGACTCTGTGAAGAGCAGACGCATCTTCGAGATGGTGAAGAAGATGAAGGCTGCTGGTGTACCCATCGATGGTATCGGTATGCAGGGACACTATAACATCTACGGTCCCACAGAGCAAGCTGTAGACGATGCCATCAGTCTCTACAAGCAGGTCGTAAAACATATCCACGTCACAGAACTCGACATCCGTGCTAACGAGGAGATGGGTGGACAACTGCAGTTCAGCCGCGATGGTGTAAACGTCACAGACTCCGTGAAGCAGCATCTCGCCGACCAGTATGCCCGTGTGTTCCGTGCTTTCCGCAAGCATAAGGATGTCATCGACTGCGTTACTTTCTGGAATCTGGGAGACCGCGACTCATGGGTCGGCGTAGCCAATTATCCATTACCCTTTGACGCTGATTACAAACCAAAAATGGCTTATGAGTATATCCACGACATGAAGGCTCCTCTTTGGGATATGCCCAAGCGTCCGGCTCGTAAACCCCGTCAGCGCGGCGGTTTCGGTGGTCCCCAAAAGCCTCCCTTCAAGCCAGAGCTTGCGTTCCCTGAGCAGGAGGGTATCAAGGAGGATTTTGTCCCCTCTGTCATGAATCAACCTGGTCAGCAGTTCCCACAGGTAAACTCTCAAGGTTACGTACGCTTCCGTATCGACCTCCCAGACGCCAAAGAGATTGTTGTCAGCCTGGGCTTAGGTGGACGTGGTGGCACGAAACTGCATAAGACCTATGACGGTTCTTTCGTAGGACAGACAGAGGGACCAATGGACGAGGGTTTCCACTACTATCACCTGACAGTGGACGGGGGTGTCGTCAACGACCCAGGTACCAATAACTATTTTGGTTCTACCCGCTGGGAAAGCGGTATTGAGATTCCTGCCCACGACCAGGCTTTCTATGCTTGCAGAATGGATATCCCTCATGGCAACGTACAGCAAGTATTGTTCCCCTCAAAGAGCACAAATACCGTACGTCGTGCCTTTGTCTATACACCTCCCACATACGGAAAGAATCCGAAGGAGAAATTCCCTGTTCTCTACCTACAACATGGATGGGGAGAGGATGAGACAGCATGGAGCAATCAGGGACACGCCAACCTCATCATGGACAACCTGATTGCCGACGGCAAGATCAAGCCTTTCATCATCGTGATGACCTACGGCATGACGAATGACGTACGCTTCGGTGGTCTGCAGGAGTTCACTGCCAAAGAGTTTGAGACTGTCCTCGTTGACGAGTTAGTACCTTATATTGAAGCGAACTTCGCCACAAAGACCGACAAGTGGAACCGTGCGATGGCTGGTCTGTCAATGGGTGGCTTTGAGACCAAACTCATCACCATGCGCCGTCCAGAGGTCTTCGGCAGCTACGGGTTGTTGAGCGGAGGACAGTATGAGCCTAATGACATCAAGGACAAGAAACAGGTAAAACTTATCTTCCAGAGCTGTGGCAGTAAAGAGCGTCCTGACGCTATCAAGGAGTCGACAGCACGTCTGAAGGCTGCAGGTCTTAATGCCCACGGCTATATCTCTGAGGGTACTGCCCATGAGTTCCTGACATGGCGCAGAAGTCTCTATCAGATGGCACAACTGTTATTCAAATAAGATTAATGTATAGGAATATCATATCCTTCCTCTTGGTTGTTGGCTATGGGCTTTATGCGCATAGCCAACAACTTCCTTTGGTCTATGACCAAGAACATACTGGCAGTCATTTCGCCCCCCCTGAGATGCCTGGCTACGACCAATTACCGGAATGCAGGGATTTACCTGATCCTTTAGCATGGAGCAACGGAGAAGGAAAAGTCACCCATTTCAACGAATGGGCACAACGACGCAGCGAGATAGCCGCAGAGATACAGCATTACGGTATTGGCATGAAGCCCGCTGTCGATAAAGAGAACGTAAAGGCACGAATGGACGGGGACACCCTCATTGTCGATGTCACCATTCATGGCGAGACCCTCACGCTACGCTCCACCATCCATTACCCCCAGACAGGCAAGGCACCCTATGCCTTGATGATCGGTACCAGTATGCTGAGCCTTCCCAAACCCCTCTTTGAGAAGCGTCCTATCGCCACGATGACATTTCACGAGGCACAAGTGAATGACTATTCCCAATGGAGACCACACCACGACAGGGGCGAGCATCCTTTCGACCGCCTCTACCCGGAGTTAAAGGACAATGGTGCCTATAGTGAATGGGCATGGGGACTAAGTCGGCTCATTGACGGACTTCAATTATTAGGTGAGGAACAGACGAAAATAGATATGCGACACATCGGTGTGACTGGATGCTCGTATGCCGGTAAAATGGCACTTTTCTGTGGTGCCTTCGATGAGCGCGTCGCCCTCACCATTGCCCAGGAACCGGGAGGTGGAGGGGCTGCCGCATGGCGCATCTCCCATCAGTTAGACAGCGTAGAGTGTTTAGAGAAAACCGACTACCACTGGTTCCTGGAAACTATGCGCACCACCTTCTCTGGTGACAGTGTCTACCGCATGCCCTACGACCACCATGAATTATGTGCCATGATATGTCCCCGTGCCTTGCTTATCCTTGGCAACCCTGACTACAAATGGCTTGCCGACCGCTCAGCGGTAGTGTCCGCCAAAGCAGCACGCAAGGTATGGCAACAGTTTGGCATTGAAGACCGAATGGGCTATTCCATCGTAGGAGGGCATCCCCATTGCATGCTCCCTGAGCGTCAATACCCTGAAGTTGAAGCATTCATTGACAAGTTTTTATTAGGGAAAAAAACTGACACCAACAATATACAAATTACTGTGTTTAACCAGTAATATAGCTTTTTCACTTCTTTTGTATTTGTATCTTAAAAGTTTGCGAATTGTAACATCTTCTGCTTGTGCTACATTTCGCAAACTTCGTGTTACGTTCTGAAAACACCTTTTAACATTTCTTTTTGTAATTTTGCGGCATCAATAGCGCCTTGTGCGAAGTTCATGAGAAAAGTATGTATAAAACCTATTTATATTTATTAATTAACTAATTTAATCTATTATGTGGAACTTTAAAAAGTTACAAAAAACTTTTGCAGTACTGTTCCTGCTCTGCATGATTCCTCTTGGGATGAATGCTCAGACCGTAAAGGGAACAGTCAGCGACGAGTCTGGCGAGCCTATCATTGGCGCTACCGTCAAAGTACAGGGAAGCAATGAAGGTGCGATTACCGATTTCGACGGTAATTACAGTGTCAAGGCTGCCTCTGATGCCACATTGAACTTTTCCTATGTGGGTTACGTATCCCAGCAGGTAAAAGTAGGTGGCAAAACTACCATTAATGTGACCTTAACAGAAGACAACACCACGCTGAACGACGTGGTAGTCATCGGTTATGGTACGATGAAGAAAAAGCTGGTGACAGGTGCCACTGTTCAGGTTAAGGGTGATGACATCGCCAAGCTGAACACCACCAATGCACTGGAAGCCATGCAGTCAAGCACTCCTGGTGTACAGATTACCAGTTCATCTGCACAGCCCGGTAAGGGTTTCAAGGTGTACATCCGTGGTATCGGTACCACTGGTGACTCTCAGCCTCTGTATGTGATTGACGGCGTTGCAGGTGGTAACCTCGACGACATCAACCCCGCTGACATCGAGAGCATCGACATTCTGAAAGATGCTGCTTCGGCTGCCATCTATGGTGCCCGTGCCGCTAACGGCGTTATCCTCGTTACTACTAAACAGGGTAAGGCTGGTAAGATTGAGATCACCTATAACGGTGCTATCGGTTGGTCAAACGCATACAAGCGTCCACAACTCCTTAACGCTCAGCAATACATGACCATCATGGACGAGTTCAGTTTTAACACCTCTGGTGCAAAGATGGACTGGCCCGCTTACGTGCCTCAGAACATCCTCGACAATGTCGCTGCAGGTTGGAAAGGCACTGACTGGTGGGATATATTCAAGAACAAGAATGCCGTTCAGCACAACCATTCTATAACGCTGACAGGTGGTTCAGACAGATCTAAGTTCATGATGTCTTATACCTATACTGGCAATGAAGGTATCATGGGTGCAGAGATGGCTTCTTACTACAAGCGTAATACCATTCGCCTCAACAGTGATCACGTCCTCTATCGTGTAAAGGATTTAGATGTAATCACAATTGGTGAGAATATCTCTATTGGTTACAGAAAGAGTCACGATCTGGCTGAGGACGGCATGTATTGGAGCTATATCCACGACCTGCTTCAGACCTCTCCACTCGTACCACAGTATGCAGAGAATGGTGATATTTACAGTTACCAGAAAGTAAATGGTAAGCCTGGCTATGGTCAAGGATGGAACGCCCAGATCTTCAAGAACCCATGGGAGGCACTCTCTAAGGGTGGATTCAATTCTTTGGCAGAGAGCCGTAGCTTGAATGTCGGCGCTACAGCCTTCATGACTGTTCAGCCTATTAAAGGTTTGAAATGGCGAGCACAGTTCAATTACAACTGGTGGTCAGGTTCTTATCGCAGCTATGGTGAGCCTCGCTCTCCTGCCAACGGTTCAGCTATCGTAGACTCTTATAGCGGAAGCCAGAGTCAGAATATGGGTTCTAACTGGTCTATTGAGAACACCATTACCTATGACTTCCCCATCTTCTCTGGTCACAAGATTACTGCAATGGTTGGTCAGACCTTCCAAAGTTCTGCATGGGGTGAAGATGTCGGCGGTTCTAACAAGGCAAAGTATGGCGAGCAGCTCGCAACACTGAAAGGCTGGGATTCTGCATACATGTCAAACTTCAAGCTGGCAAATGCTACTGATGCGTCATTGACAGGTGCACCAACCGACGAGAACTACCTCGCTTCTTGGTTCGGTCGTGTTAGCTGGGACTTCAATGAGACCTACATGGCTACAGTTACTTTACGTCATGACGGTTCAAGTGTATTCAACGACGGTCACCGCTGGGGAACTTTCCCATCTGTATCTGCAGGTTGGGTTATGAGTAACGAGAAATTCATGGAGAAGACTAAGAGCTGGCTCGATTTCTTCAAGATTCGTGCAAGCTGGGGACAGAACGGTAACTGTGCCATCCCCGCTTATCAGTATCTGTCTACTATTGCCCAGTCAGGTGCATATAACGACAACGGTTATAAGTTCGCTTCTGACATGACAACCTCTGTAGCCGGTACTCCCGTTACTGGTGCCTATGCCAATATCCTGCCTAACTATGACCTCACTTGGGAAACTTCTGAGCAGATTGACCTCGGTTTCGATGCTCGTTTCCTGAACAGCCGTTTGGGCGTAACCTTCGACTGGTATAAGAAGACAACTAAGGACTGGTTGATTGGTGGTCCTCACGTTGCTATCTACGGTACCAATCCTGCCTACATCAATGGTGGTGATGTCCGCAACACTGGTATTGAGCTTGCTATTTCTTGGAACGACAGAATTGGTAAGGACTTCAGCTACAACGCTAGCGTAAACTTTGCGACTAACAGTAATAAGGTAACCCGTATCGCTAACGAAAACCACTACATCAATGGTCCTAGCGGTGTCCTCTCACAAGGTACGGAATATGTATATCGTGCTGAGGAAGGCAAACCTATCGGTTACTTCTACGGTATGTCTTATAGCGGTATCTGGCAGAATCAGGAGCAGATCGATGCTGCACGTGCAGCAGGTAAGGCTGTTGCTGCCACCGCACAGCCTGGTGACTGCATCTGGGATGACTGGAACGGTGATGGTAAGCTCACCTACACTGAGGGTCCTGACTGCGACCGTCATGAGATTGGTAATCCTAACCCAGACGTAACTCTTGGTGTCAACCTCGGTTGCGCATGGAAGGGCTTTGATTTCTCTGTAAACGGTGCTGGTGCATTCGGTATGCAGATTATGCGTTCTTATCGTTCATTCGGTGACAATCCTTACCAGAACTACGATACTACTATCTTTAATCGTTGGCACGGTGAGAACACCTCAAACGATCAGCCACGTATTTCTGCAACTGGTCACAATAATACTATCTGGGTTTCTACCCGATATATGGAGGATGCTGACTACTTTAAGATCAAGACCGTAACACTTGGTTACGACTTCAAGCACATCTGGAAGGCATGCCCATTCCAGCAGCTCCGCTTCTATATTCAGGCTCAAAACCTCGTTACTTTTACTGGTTACACCGGTCTCGATCCTGAGGTAGGTAACTCTGGTGGTGGTACTGGTTGGGCTTCCGGTATTGACCTTGGTCTTTACCCAACCCCACGTACCTTCCTGGTTGGTGCAAGTATTAAATTCTAATTCGATTATAAGTTATGAAGAAATATATTTTATCAGTGTTGACTGTTTTGGCAGCAACAACCTTGTTCACATCTTGTAACAGTATGCTGGACACCGATCCGCGTAAGACCGAGATGACCAAGGCAACCTTCCCAGGTAAAGCTGGAGATATTGATACCGAGTTGGCTGGTATCTACACCATCATGAACGTACTTGGTGGTGGTGATTCTGACAGTTGGAATCCATTCTATTGGTGGGAGATTATGTCTGATAACTGCTATGGAAGTGGTGGTTTGCAGGACGACAAAGTCAAGGCAATGCATCATCTCGTCCAGCAGAATGCTAACCAATGGCAAAACCCATATATTGCTCTCTATGGCGGTATCAAGCGTTGCAACGACTTGATTGAGACCATTGACAATGTACCCTGGGATGAGGATCAGAAGGAATTCCGCAATCAGGTTCTTGGTGAGGGATTCTTCATGCGCGGTCTGTACACCTTATGGTTGACTCAGATGTTTGGCGACATTCCTCTTATCACCGCTTCAGACGTTACTCCAGAGATGGAGGAGCAGGTTAGCGCAGAGGAAGTGATTTACCCACAGATTATTGCCGACTTCATTTCTGCAAAGACCCTCATGGGAACCGAAAGAGGATATGGTGACGGTCATGCCAATAAGTTCGTTGCTGAGGCTTTCCTCGCTCGTGCTTACATGTTCTGGGCAGGTTTCTATATGAAGAAAGGAGAACTTGCTGTAGATAAGGGACCAGACATTCAGCTCGTTGGTCGCGATGGTGCAGCTATCGAACAAGAAGGCTGCAATGTAACATCTGTTTCTCAGAAAAATGTGGAAGATGCCCTTAAGGACATCGTCACAAATGGCGGATACCAACTCTGTGAGGATTTCCGTTCACTTTGGCAGTACTCTAACAGCTATGTTTATAATGAAGGTAAGTATGAATTCATTAAAGACATGGATCCCAAGAACTGCTTCGATATGCCAGGCATGGGTAACGGTAACACCGAGGAACTCTTCCAGATTCAGTTTATGAATGCTTCTAGCTGGAATATTCCTGTTACCTATTACAGCCAGCAACGTCAGTATTGTAACTACCTCTCCGTATTCTGGGGACTCCGTTGTAACGGTGATAACGGTAAAGTTGGTCATACCTATCCATTCAACCAAGGATGGGGACAGGGTACTCCTTCATGCAACCTCTGGGATGATTGGTCAGATGCAGAAAACACCGGCGGTTACAAAGATATCCGTAAACTCGGCTCTTTGATTGACTGTGTCAATGAACTTGCAGACTATACCTTCGAGAAGGACGACTGTGAGGAATCCGGCTATGCAGTAAAGAAATACAATGCCGTAACCGTTATGGAAAGTGGAGACTCTTTTGCTCCATGGTGGTGCTTTACTCCTAATTACTCCAGCAGTTCACTCGACAACAAAATGCAGGGTGACAACTTCGAGGATTTCTATCTGATGCGTTATGCTGATGTACTGCTGATGCTTACTGAGCTCACTGGTGATGCCCAGTACATGAATGAGGTACAGCGTCGTGCCGGTGTTCCTGAGACAGCCTACTCCTTGAAAGCCGTTCAGAACGAGCGTCGTTGGGAGTTTGCCTTCGAGGGTCTTCGTTTCAATGATCTGCGTCGCTGGTCTGGTAAAGACGCTAATGAGAGCTCACTCGCTGCCAGGGCTCTTCAGGCACAGGATGGTAAGATGATTGTTGTCCGCGGTAAGAAGGATGCTAGAGTTCCTATGCACCACATGACCAGCTCTTGGGCAAAGCGTTACGCTGCTACCAAAGGCTTCTTGGCTAAACCTCAGGAACAGATCAACCTGATGGCGGGTAAGCTTACCCAGAACGAGGGTTGGGATGGCTCCGAGGAAACACAATATGTTTCATTATACTAAAATTATAATCAGTAACCAATATGAAAAAGATATTTTTGCTTTTTGCCGCAGCATGTGCACTTGTAGCTTGTAATCCTACAGAAGAGGATATCAGCAATGGTAGTCACATCTCCCTTGATGAGCTCAAGGCAATGTCCACCGTCGCTGTTGACAAGGCTGACAATGGTCAAAATGGTAACGTCATTACCTGTTCAACCACAGCACCTGTCAATGCGAAGTGGACAATCGATGGCAAGGATTTCATTAGCAACTATGCTAGAAAGAAAATGAAGGTAGGCGATTATGTGGTCACCTTGACCGCTGTTTGTCCTGACGGAACTGAGCTTACTTATGATACCAATGTATCTTGTGAGGTCATTACCGAGGAACTCCAGAAGTTTATGATCTATGATGGCGAGCCATTTTCAATTACTGCCTCTGGTGATGCCGGACAGACTCGTTTCAGTGATACTGAAGGTAAACACTGGCCCACTATTTCTGACGAGGTTTACGATGGTCTCAAGACACTTGTCTTTGAAATCAAGGATGCACAAGATGGTCCAGGCATCTGGGGCATGCCAGACGGAGCTCCTCTGTTGCGCGTCATGAATGGTTGGTGGAGTACCACCTATGCTGATGGTGTTGAAGTTAAGCCAGGTCTGCTGGAAATTACTATCACCGAGGCAATGGCAAGAGAGTGCGCAAAGAAATACGCAAGTGCTGATCCCCCAGGTGGTAAAGACCTTACACTCTTGGTGACACGCGGAACTATAACCTTCGGTGACGTTTATTATGAGGAATAAAATTTCCCAATCTGTATTTTAATAACAGGCTGGCTCATTTAAAGTGAGCCAGCCTTTTAAAGCATTATAATGATAAACAAAAGCAAAGCATCTGATGCCGTCCTCTATGGATGTCTGTTGGTTTTCATTCTATTTGTCGCGTACCTATTATATATTAATCAGGAAGTATTCTATACGGCACATGACCGTTCGGAGTTTCTCTTTGGAACACCCTATTTCAACACCCTCCTGTCGAAGCCATTTGGTCTGTTACAATATATAGGTGCCTGGCTTACCCAACTGTTCTATCATCCAGCTTTAGGCACGGCTATACTGGTAGCCATCTGGATACTTATTTTCTTGGTAGGTAAAAAAGCATTCAGATTGCAGGGATGTGCCTCTGCGTTAATGCTCTTGCCCGTAGCCTGCCTCCTGACATCGATTGTTGATTTAGGCTATTGGATTTATATCCTTCCCATCAAAGGCTATTGGTTCTCACAATCAATTGGCTATCTGTTGATGCTGTTGTTATTATGTGCTGCCCGTAGCACTCCACGTAAATGGCATATTGTCTGGTATGGGTTGGGCTTTTGCATCTATCCAGTTCTAGGATGGTTTGCCTTGCTTTTCGTACTATGTCTAATACTAACTGAAAAACCTACCTGGCGTGAATTATCAGGTATAGTATTGATTCTTTCTACCGCTATCATCTGGCGTGCGTTACTTTATTCTAATTTGAAATTCGACGATGTCGTATTAGCAGGCTTACCTCACTTCGTAACAGCGAACGACAGCAGCAAGTATCTATCCACTCCGTTCTGGGTACTTGGTACTGTTTCTGCACTCCTTCCGTTGTGTAACAAGTATCTGACGAAGTGGTTTGTTCCAATAATATGTACAGCTGCAGGCATCGTATTCACCACATCATTCACCTTTCGCGATCAGAACTATATTGACGAGATGCGTATGGTGCGCTATGCTGAAACTGACAACTGGCAGGAAGTCCTTAACATAGTAGCCGAGAACCCTAAGCCTACCACCGCAATGGTTTTTCTCAAGAATGTGGCACTCATGAATGAAGGAGGACTGCTCAATCGCTCTTTTAAAACGGGTAACATCAGTTTTCCCGTCACCAATCCCGATACACTCCATGTTAGTTTCCTGAACATTGTTTCACCCCTTGTCTATTATAATTATGGTATGATCAATGAAGCCATTCGATTGAATTATGAACTTGCCATTCAATACGGCTTCTCACCATTCTTTCTGAAAACGCTCTCACGCTGTGCTTTAGCGAAGGGAGATCAGAAACTGTTGGAGCGTTATACCACCCTATTGCATCATCATCCTCTTTACAGCAACTGGCAACCGGCTCCCGTCACAACTAAGGTAAAATCATTGCAGGATGCTTTTCCTGATGAGCTCACTGGCGTGGAGAACAGCGACAGCTATATTGTCAATAGCATCAGTCTCTGGTATGAAACCGATAGCAAAGTAGCTTCAGAGCAGGCTTTGTACTATGCCATGATCAGTTGTGACTCTCAGCGCTTCTGGTCGTCATTGCGTAACTATATAAAGTTGCATCGGAATGAGGAATTTCCTGTACATGCACAAGAAGCTTATATCCTAATGATGGATAAGGCACCAGAAGAAAAACGTATGATGCTTCCCGTTGAGGAGACAGTTTACAATGGCTACCAGCAATTCTGTGAGACATTAGCAAAACTAGTAAAGCCTGGCAAGACACTTGGACAAGTGGCGGATGAAATGCGCGGGAAATGGGGAGGCACCTATTGGTACTATAACTTTTTCGGAAGACAATATACAAATTCTGCCGAGAGGAAAGACAACGAAGTTCAATCATGAGTAAGCTATGAAAAGATATATCTACTTTATAATTGGAGCCTTGCTGCTCTTAACATCGTGTGCGAATCATCCCGATGTGCCTTCCTCATACAAGGAAGCCAAGTGCCTGCCTGCCGTCTTTCCTGACTATTGCAATGTGACGGTGCCTTATAACATCGCCCCACTCAATTTCATGTTGCCTGCCGATCAATACAAAGAGTGCGTTGCTCGTTTCACCACATCAGACGGACAGCAACAGACTTACGGCAATGGTGTGAAAGTACAGATACCTGAAGACGAATGGCATGCTATGCTAGATGTCTCGAAAGGTAAAAGCATCAAGGTGGAGGTATGGGGTAAGAAGAATGACGAGTGGCTGTCATTCAACCTATTTGAGATTCATGTAGCCAAAGAACCCATTGATGAATATATCTCATATCGCCTCATCGAACCATCGTATGTAGCATGGAACTTCATGGAGATTTCCCAACGCGACGTCACTACATTCGAGGAGTCTCAAATCTTCAACAATGAGATAACCTGTAATGACAGAGCAAAAGGACAATGCATTAACTGCCATAGCTACCAGAACTACAAGACAGACAACATGCTCTTCCATGTACGTCTTGCTAATGCAGGCACCATCATTGTGAACGATGGTAAGGTGTCAAAAGTCAATATGAAGCGTGACTACACCATCTCAGGAGGTGTCTATCCAGCATGGCACCCTACCGCCAAATTAATTGCCTTCTCCACCAATAAGACTCGACAGGCTTTCCACACGCTGAACCCTAATAAACTTGAGGTATACGACCTTGCCAGTGACCTGATTCTCTATGACGTAGCAACTGACTCCGTGAGCATCGTTAGCAACGATTCCACACTTTTGGAGGTATACCCTACCTGGTCACCAGATGGAAAATACCTATATTACTGTAAGTCTGTTCCACTTCCAGAGGAACTGCGCGACAAGGATA
>JAEEGH010001524.1_pt1 | contig 66390 bp, 55 predicted proteins | sample 9134181 | NCBI WGS metagenome assembly JAEEGH01 (sample SAMN16246544, study PRJNA631951) | gut metagenome | biome: gut microbiome; feature: rumen; material: DP-attached | host: Bos | place: Iran: Karaj | collected 2018-10
GATCCTTGTATGTGCCGATAGGTGTTGAACCTGTGGCAAGACCGATCTTGCAGTCAGGCTTGAGCCTGATCTGTGAAGCGATAAGCTCAGCGCATGCCATTGAAGCTTCTTCGTAGTTACTCTTTCTGATGACTCTCATAATTCAATTCTCCCAACTTTTTAGTGTGTATATAAAACGGCTTCGCATGAAACCATACGAAGCCGTAATACTCTTTAGTCTGCTGCAAGGCCCTGTTCTTTAATGACTGCGATGAGCTGATCTACATACTTCTCACAGAGTTCATCCGTCTTGGCCTCTACCATGACACGGATCTTCGGTTCTGTGCCGGAAGCACGAAGAAGCATTCTTCCGTCGCCGCCCAACGCCTTGTTGACTTCTTCGACGCCCTTAAGGACTGCAGGATTCTTCTGAGCTTCTTCCTTGTCCTTAACGACTACGTTCTTGAGGCACTGAGGAAACATCTTCATCTCACCTGCAAGCATTGAGAGAGGGAGCTTCTTCTCGAGCATGGTCATGAGGACCATGAGAGAAGTAAGGATTCCGTCTCCTGTTGTTGCATACTTTGCGAAAATAATATGGCCTGACTGCTCTCCGCCTAATACGAAGCCGTTCTGCATCATGTTCTCTGCAACATACTTATCGCCTACTGCGGTCTTCTCCGTACGGATGCCGATAGCCTCGCATGCCTTGTAAAGTCCCATGTTGCTCATGATGGTTGTAACGATCGTATTGCCGTCGAGCTTGCCGCTCTCCTTCAGATACTTGCCGCACAGATACATGATCTGGTCGCCGTTTACTTCGTTGCCGAGCTCGTCAACACAAAGGCATCTGTCAGCATCGCCGTCGTATGCAAAGCCGACGTTAAGTCCGTTATCGAGAACGTACTTCTTAAGGTTATCGATATGTGTTGAACCGCAGTTTGTATTGATGTTAAGGCCGTCAGGTGTGTTGTTGATGATGTAAACCTTTGCGCCCAAAGCCTCGAAAACTGATCTTGCGATATTCCATGAAGCGCCGTTAGCGCAGTCAAGACCGACCTTCATGCCGTTGAATGCTCTTGTAGGAACTGTCATGAGGTAGCCGATGTAACGGTTGCGGCCTGCAGCGTAGTCAATAACGTTGCCGATTGCCTCGCGCTCGGCAAGAGGAATCTCCTCGATCTGGCCGTCGATGTAAGCTTCGATCTTCTCTTCGATCTCTGCCTCAATCTTCTGGCCGTTGGCACGCATGATCTTGATTCCGTTGTCATAGAAGGGGTTGTGGGATGCGGAGATCATGATTCCGCAGTCAAAACCGTCTGTTCTGCAGCAGTAAGATACCGAAGGTGTTGTTGTTACGTGAAGAAGGTATGCATCAGAACCTGAGGATGTGATGCCGGCAGTAAGAGCTGCCTCAAGCATATAAGAGCTTCTTCTTGTGTCTTTGCCGATGATTATCTTTGCTCTCTTGTCATCGTGCTGCTGACCATAGTACCAGCCGATGTATCTTCCTACCTGGAATGCTTTCTGCGCGGTGAGAGCTTTGTTTGCCTCTCCTCTGAAACCGTCGGTGCCAAAATATTTGCCCATAGAGGTATCCGCCTTTCGATATTAATTTTCTTTAGCATTTTATCACAAATCTGCTGAATTCAATCGGTTTTTGTCAGGCTTGATAACAGTTCTTGGTGTAATCAGCCCTATGACGAACCAGAAATATACAACGACGTTGATTATGCTGCTGTTAAAGAATGCCTGAACGGCATATGCTGCAAACATGCCCAGAAGTATCCATGTAACGGCCCGCTCTTCTCCGGAAGAACGCTTAAGGATACTCTTTACTGCCCCACCACATGCATAGATCAGCAGAGCCAGATAGTTGATCAATGCAGGAATGCCCTGGGTAACCATAGTATGAAGATACTCATTATGGCCCTTCTCCTGAACGTACATTCCGAACTGATAACCGGGGTCTGATAAGAACACATAGCTGTAGTTATCAAGGCCAACTCCTGTGAGCCAGTGCCCGGGAACACTTGAAAGCCCCATCTTCCAGTTGTAGATACGGTCCGATCCGATCTTGTCGACATCGCCGTTTGCAACTTCCCAATAGGACCTCACCGTTGCTTCCCTGATATAGTCTGTAAAGAACAGTGCTGCCAGGAAAACCGCCAAAAAGCAGCCGGCAAGGATCAGCGAACGCTTTAACGGAGCTCTTACGGACTCCTTATCCTTTCTGAACATTACAGCCATCGAGATAATATAGAAGATAAGAAGGCCGGCAAATCCGACCCAGGCAAGTCTCGCCCTGCTTCCCAACATGACATAGAAAAGGAATGCTGCCAGTACAAGGATCAGATATCGCATCTTCTTTGGAATGTTCAGCTCATCCGCAAAGATATACACGCCGGAGGCGCAGGCTGCGAAGACCAGACAGAGGCCGGCAAAAAAATTACTGTTCTGAGTAAGGCCGTAAGCTGCTCTCTCAGCATGATATGAAGGACAATATGCCAATTCGATATTAAACGTCTGAAGGAAAGCAAAGATTCCCTGAAACAGTGCTACTCCAAGATAGACAAAGAGGATGTTCCTTCTGTATCTCTTATCATCTATAAGCGTTCCGGCAAAGTACAGCCAGTAGTACGCAAGGAAATGAAGCGGATTCTCACAATAAAAGGCATATCCGCGCGAATACTCTCCGGGATTTTTCGAGAACACCGCAGACAGGATCATGAAGAACAATAAAGTGAAATAGAAAACATCTGCAACCCTGAACTTTCTCCTGCCGTAATCTGCCGATACCCAGTAAAGGACCGTAAGCAGTGTTCCTATAATGCCAAATGCCATAAGGATCTGCGGCTGGAAGAATGAAGGCATGATATCCTCATTAAACCGCCATATTATCTCCGTTATGAATTCAGCTAAAGGGAGCGCCACAAGAAGGCCTATGACTGACATGTAGAATGCCTTTTCCGAGCAAATGCTCCTGATACTATTCCTTAAGCTCATTATCTGTCAGACCTCTCGGGGTTATCTTTCAATTTATTGCCTTCCCTTATCCCCGCCTTCATTGTCCTGAAAGCATCTGAAGGCTTTACGGACTTACCGTATAGATTCCTCTTGGCCAATGCAAATCTCAACGCCCAAAGCACTGCATATCTTCCGTACAAAAAGCTGAAAAGAACTCCTCTGTCAAAAAAAAACTTCTCGTTATACCCGTTAAACCACGTGGATTTCCTGGGTTTCTCGGCCCCGATCGCAACAGGAACCGCTTTTATTACCATTCCTGCCTTAAGACAGTCCATAAAGAATAGATTGTCTTCCCCGCTGGAGTATTTTGCCCCTCCGCCGAAGAGGCGCGAGAATCTGACACCGGATTTCCTTATGCTTCCGAGCCTTGCCGCAGCAGCAAACGCCGGATATCTTCCGACTGACCACTTGTGTACATTCATCTTTTTGGTGATGTTATACGTTCTTCGCTCTTCGCAGACATCCACATTGAACATTATGATATCCGCCCCGGGATCAGAATTAAACGCTTCCAGGACCCTATCCGCATACCCTTTTGAATAAACGATATCATCATCGGAGAACATCACGATCTTACTGTCGGCATTCTCGAGTGCCAGGTTCCTGGATCGTCCAACGCCCCGTTCTGTAGATTCTATGACCCTGATCCTATAAGCGTTCCCGGTCTCAAAGTCATAACACAGATCCTTATCTCCCTGATTGACGATTACGGCATCACATTCAAGGTTCATATCAGAAGCAAGTTGGACCGGATCCTTACCGAGCGCACTGACCAGCACTTCAAGATTACGTCTCATCAAATGATCTCCTCATCTCAAGTGCATGTATTTAAAGATTCCGTTGACTGCATAACAGCACTGGTAATAATACCTTTCAAAGAAATCAAGACCGATATACTTATAAGTATTCATATTCAGCTTCGACGCATTCACCTTATTGCTGCTGATCGACTTCTTGTGGATCCTGTATGTTATCAAGGGCTCATTTATGCCTCTTGCCTTGCGTCCTGCCCTGAGCATACAAAGCCAGCACGCAAAATCCTCATGCATGTCGTTCTCGCGTTCCGTAAAAGGCGAATATTTAAGGAAATCACTTTTTCTTAAAAGAACTGACGAATTGGAGATGATATTCTGCCTTAAAAGCCGCTTATATCCGACTTCCTCAGGAACATGCATTATCCACTTATACTTCTTTCCGTTCTCATTTACAAATGATGATGCAGTATAGATGAGGTCACAGTCCGTGGCCTTCTGAAGACCGACCTGTTTCTCAAGCTTACAGGTGTCCCATACGTCATCAGAATCTACAAATGCGATCCATTCGCCTTTTGCAAGATTAATGGCCCGGAGTCTGGTCTCAAGAGTACCGATATTCTTGGAATTAACATAATATCTTATCCTTGCGTCCTTCCGTGCATATCTGTCACAGATCGCGGAAGTACCGTCGGTAGAAGAATCATTAATGAGGATCACCTCTAAATCCCTGTATGTCTGCCCGATAACGGAATCCAAGGTATCCTCAAGTGTCTTCTCACAGTTAAATGCCGGAAGAATGACGCTTATAAGCCCGGAAGGATCACTCATGATCTGCCTCCCCTGCTCTTGCCATTACCGCGAAAAGAATTGCAAACAACAAAATTGTCCAGCAAAACTGCTGAACAAACCGACACCGAATGCCGCAAACCGTTCATGCCCTTACCCTCTCCAATATAAAAAATCTATCCCCGGTCCGATTATACATCATCGGGCAGTGTGTTTTCGACAGGTTTTGACAAAATCAAAGGTATTCTGAGCAAAAAAGAGGCTGTCTCCGAAGAGACAGCCTCCATAAGTGTATCAGTTAGAAAACTTAAGATCTTATTCGATCTTTGTGCCGCACTCAGGGCAGAACTTAGGCATAACGCCGTCAGCGGGCTTGTAGCCGCACTTAGGGCAAGCTGTAGGAGCTGCTGCAGGTGCAGGTGCGCCGCAGTTGCCGCAGAACTTACCTGTGTTGCCTGTCTGGCCGCAGGAGCATGTCCAGCCTGCTGCAGGTGCTACGGGAGCGGGCTGAGGATTACCGCAGTTGCCGCAGAACTTACCTGTGTTGCCTGTCTGACCGCAAGAACATGTCCAGCCAGCTGCTGCGGGAGCTGCAGCAGGTGCTGCTGTCTGACCTGCGAAGAAACCTGTCTGAGGCTGACCCTGGCTAGCCTGAACAGTATTGAGAGCTGCTGCTGTAGCGTTGTTTCCGCCAACTTGGCCCATCATACCGAGACCCATGAAGCCGGTAACTGCGCCGTTTGCGTTTCCGCCGGCAGCCTTCATAGCCTCTGTCTGGCCCAAAGCAACAGCTGCACCGAGAGCTGCCTGATCGGAACCATAGAGCTTTGCCTCGTCGACCTTCTCGATTCTCTCACGGGACTTGTCGTCAGGTGTAACGGAAGCGATAGCAACCTTCTCTACAACGATACCTCTCTTCTGGAGCCATTCGTCATCGAGGCAGTCCTGCATGTATCTACGGAACTCACCCTGCTTGGAAGGGAGTGTAGAGAACATGATGCCCTGCGGGTAAGGTCCGCCGCACTTGTTAAGTGTCTCTGTGATGTTGTCAAGGAACTCGAGGCGGGGCTGCTGAGGCTTAGCGGGTGTTCCCATGAAGTCTGCAACTGTGTACTCGTCTCTTACGTTGCCTACGATGTTTCTGAAGAATGTAACAGGATTCTCAACTCTGAAGGAGAATGTACCGTTCAAACGGATATAGATGTTACGATACTCAGGGTCTGCATAAGGTACCGGTGAAGGTGTACCGAAGTTCTGATTCATCATCTCGAGCTTGTTTACAAAGTAAACTCTCTGCTGCTGCTGAATCTCTCCGCCCATCTTCATACGGTTCCAGATGTCACCGATGGACTGCTTTACATTCTCACCGAAATTCTTGTTAGCGAGAATTGAAGGTGCTGTGGATGTATCCCACTTATAAGCGCCTGCGTCAGATACTACGTCTACGATCTCTCCGTTGTTAACGAGGAGACAGAAACAGCCCTCAGGTACGTTGATGATGGAACCGTTGGAGATAACTTCGGAATTACCCTTGTTTCTACCCCTCTCCATCTTGTTAGCACCCTTCTTTACAAGGATCTCCTGTCCTAAAGAGTCCTGTGTGAAGAACTCAAGGTACTGATCCGAGATCTGGCTGTTGATAGAATCAAATGTTGCTCCTGCAACATTCTTGATTAAGCTAATCAATCCCATATTAATATTCCTCCTAGGTACTTGGTCGAATTATCTCCGCCAAGAAAAATAATATCATTTTCTTAACAAAACAACAATAATATTTAACACGATTTAGTACGCGTAATGTATTCTGCGGCTCATTCTGAAAAGCTCAGTATTTGCAAGCATTCCCTCAGGAATCTCCACACCTTCCATGACGCAGTTGGCTACCAGGGGAACTCCCGTGATCTTGGATGCTTCCAGGATCTTTCCTTCACCCTCTTTTACCATCTCTGCGGTTGTCTCTTCCAGAAGGTTCGTGTTATTGATATAACCGTCGATCTTAAAGCCTGCAGCTGCAGACAGTTCCGAGGTCATAATTGCGATCTGCTCCGGGTCAGACGTAAAAGGCCTTAAGGTGTTTACGGCCATGTAGATGACCGCATCAGTGTTCTCGATCCTGTGCTTAAGAGAGCCCAGGACAAGTGCTCCCATGTCCTCGCCGCCGATATCAAAGATGCCCTGATATGACTCGTCATCGAAAATAACATACATATCCGGAGGCAATACCGGAGCATCGACGTTGGAACCTGCATAAAGAGGCGTTACGAGCCTTATTCCGGCTTCCTCCAGGTCCTTTGCGCAGTCCGAAGATCTGTAGAAAGGATTGACGATGTCGAGATCTGCGATAAGGAGCTTTTTGTCCGGCAAAGCTTTTCGCTGGGCAAGAGACATATTGACTGCGATCTCGGATTTACCGCTTCCGTAAGCGCCGATGATTATTGTTAAACGGTGATCAAGATAAAACATCAGAACAGGTTCTTCTTTCTAAAAATATAGTAGCCGCTTCCGCCGATTACCAATATATACAATAATGATCTTCCGATGTAAATAAGATTGAGCTTCGTGTAACTGATACGCATCGAATCCATCTTCTTGAGATCTCTAAGGGTAAGTCCGGAGCCGTCCGGAGAATAATCACCGTCATAGTAACTTATGAAATTACCTGAGAAATCGAGCTCATCGAGATATTCAGTATTTCCGCCAATAAGCTGCGTTGCGTCAGCGCCATAATCGCCGTTAAAGCCGAGATTGGATACGACATAAGCCGGATGGCAGAACTTCCATGCAATGTTCGTATAGGTATCTTTGGTATAGGTTTTTTTCAATGTTTTAACATAGTCATCCGTATAGATATTCTCCTCAACCATCTCGTCATAAGCTTCATCTCTTGCGGCTATGTAATCATTTACTGCCTTTGCGGGAAGATTAAACGCACCGACAATAGACGAGAGTGAAGACATTACAACAACTATGATTATCGAGAAGACGATCGGCAGTGCGCGTCTCCTGAATATCAGTGAAATAACGGTAAAGAACACTGTTAACACCAGAAGTATGACAATGGCAGTGCCCCACCTGCTGAACATCTCTCCTCCGTTCAGATCGACTCCGAATCCCGTGATAAGGAGCGCTAACAGAGCAGAACCGATGTAGACAGCGCAAAGAATGACCGTTGCAGCTATCTGGGTGATCAGATAAGAAAAAAAGATCGAAGTTCTCGAATGACCGGCAGTGATCTTATTTCTTACGATACCGTCCGTGAAATCCCTTCCCACATGCAGACATATAAACAATGCCAGGAACTTGGGCAGATCATTTATAAAACCGACGGAGATCAGCCAGTTTAAATATCTGATCTCACCTTTGTCCAGCCCTATGTCCGCAAAGTTCAGGCCTGAATCATTCATGAATAATCCGAGAATAAGTCTCAGTAATAAGACAACAATAACAGGCCAGACGATGCAATACACTCCTACGATCCTGTAGAAAATGCTCTTAGAAAGACGTCTGAATTCAAATCTTAATAACTCAGGCATGTGACTCACCTCCTACAAGATTAACGAAGTAAGTCTCAAGATCGGTCTCTCTGGTAACGACCCTGGCAATATTTACACCCGCTTCATTTGCCGCCAGAACGATATTGGTGAGATTGTAATATCCCTTTGCATGCACAACGCCTGATTCGCTGTCAAATCTTGCGCTAAGGCCGTTGGCATTAAGGATCGGGATCAAAGCCTCAGGATTGCCGGTATAGAATTCCGTATGGAGTCCGCCTGCATCTTCAAGCACATCGGCCTTGATCTCCTTTACGACCCTGCCTCCCTCTACAAAGGCGAAATCCGTCGCAAGCTTGGAAAGCTCGGAGAGGATATGGCTCGATATTATGACCGTAACACCCTTCTCCTTATTGAGATAGATCAGAAGGTCTCTTATCTGGATGATTCCCTGAGGGTCAAGACCGTTAATGGGTTCGTCTAGTATGAGCACGTCAGGATTGCCGGCCATAGCGATAGCTATTCCGAGTCTCTGGCGCATGCCCAAAGAGAACTTTCCTGCTTTCTTCTTGCCTGTATCGGCAAGTCCTACCAATTCCAGGAGCTTATCGACCGATTCGTCGATCTTAAGCCCCAGATTAATATACTGATAGATGAGATTATCTCTTGCAGAAGCATTCGAATAGATCGAAGGAAGTTCGACCAGCGCTCCGACCTTGCCCAGTGCCTTGTTGTCAAATCCGTATTCGACTGTGCCTTTGGTTGGCTTTTGAAGACCGGATATGATCCTCATTATCGTGGTCTTGCCGGCACCGTTCCTTCCGACGAGTCCGAAGATCGAACCCTTAGGCACGACAAAGCTCATGTCATGCAGCACATGCGCACTGCCGTAGTCTTTGCATACGCCGTTGACCTTTAAAATATAATCAGACACGTATTTATCTCCTTGTATTCCCTTGATTGACAGGCGTAATGCCCATCTTGGATATTATAACAAATTAGATAAGATACAGTCTTAATACAACCTTAATTACGAATGAGTTTTGAGGCACGCTCTCCGATAAAGACCGCTGCGACCATTTTTACGATATCGGGAATGATGAACGGGAATACGCACCAGCCCATGACTGTCGCAAGTCCTACAGGGCCTGTCTGGGCCGCATAGACCGTCATGAACCAGATAACGCCGACGATATACATTATGATCTCGAAAATAACAAAGCTTATCATACCGAATATCCAGGTCTTGACCGAAGATGTCATGAGTCTCTTGAAGATAAGCTTTTCGAGCATCCAATAGACAAGGGCAGCGATCAGGAATCCGACAAGGAATCCGCCCGTAGGGCCTGCAAAGGATGCTATACCTCCTTTAAAGCCTGCGAAAACAGGCACACCGACTGCACCGAGAGCCAGATATACGAGAACAGCGATAGTGCCTCTTCTTCCGCCTGTCGTGAGCATTACGGCGAGGATTCCCAATGTCTGCAGAGTAAACGGCACAGGACCTAACGGGATGCTTATCCACGAACATACTGCGATCAGGGCTGCTGATATGGAAATGAGGACCATATCATAGATAAAGGCCCTGTTTTTTGTTGATTTAGACTTCGAATTGCTTGATTTTACGCTTGTTTCAGGCATTGTAAACCTCTTTGCAGATTTAGTTGACAATCGAGAGTTTACTCTTCTGTTCCTGAATTATCAAGCGATAAATTAAAACTGATATTTGGGCCAGATACCCATCTTGTCGTGGGTATGTTCAGGGAGCTGGTAAAGGTCATGGCCGGGATAGTCATTACCCTCAACGATCACGGGTCCGTCAGGCGTAAGGCAGACGTCCCAGCCGATAAAACCGACCTGCGGAACGACCATTGCCGCCTTGGTGCACATCGCAATGACTTCATCCCACATCGGGAAAACGAATCCCTTAAATACGGCACCTGTCATGGGGTGCTTCTCGTAAAGGACCTTGGTCTTATCTATAGGGAAATCAGTGATCTCACCGGTCTTCTCATCAACGGGCGCAGTCATGCCGCCGTTGTTGAAATTATCGACGCTGTGGCCGTAATTGCCGAATCTGCAGCAGGCACTTGCAACATGGACCTTGCCTTCCCTCTGGATAGTTACGATCCTTATCGTATTTATGGCATAAGGATAGATCGCACTTACAGCCGGATGCTGTACGATTGCCTCTTCAAAGAAATGCGGACGTTCCTGATTTACAAGGCGCTCATAGATATCTTCAGCCTTTTCAGCTTTGCAGTCGATCTTCTCAACCGTCTTGCCGCAGGAACCAAGGTCAGCCTTGGCAAAAAGGATATCGTGGCTGTTTATGAAATCCAGGCACTCCTGCTTATTGTCTTTCCTGATCTCAAGCCACTTGCGGCCAAGGAATTCGCCGAAGCGCTTGTTGAATTCGATCTTATTGTCGATCAGGTCTGTATAAGCCGGATCGTTATATCTCTTAACGAGATCGTAGTTGCGGCCTCTGGTGATATATGTGTCGCGCTCTTTGTCGTTGAGGTTATACATCTCATAGAGCCAGTAATCCATATAGCCTGCGCCAAACTTCCTGCCGCAGTGGATCATGTCGAAAAATATCCACACGCGGGACTTACCCGACTTCTCGTGGATATCCTTGATCTTGGCGTTCATCGCCTTATAGTCCATGCGCGTAACGCGCCTTATCAGATACTTTAAGTTTGGCATAGGGCAATTATAATACAATAACCGTATTTTTGTTATAGTCGCAAAATATACCCAATTTCCTATCAAGTTTGTTATAATTTCGGACGAATATAAAATAAGTAACCAACTGTTACTGTATCCTTAGGAGGATTTAATAATGGCTATCAGAATTGGTATTTTAGGTTACGGCAATCTCGCAAAGGGCGTTGAGCTCGCTATCCGTCAGAATCCCGACATGGAGCTCAAAGTGGTTTTCACGAGAAGAGACCCTTCCACAGTTAAGACACTTACAGAAGGCGTAGAAGTAGCTAATTCAAATGACGCGGCAAATTATCAGGACAAGATCGACGTTCTCGTCATCTGCGGCGGTTCTGCTACAGACCTTCCCACTCAGACTCCCGAATACGCTTCAATGTTCAACGTAATCGACAGCTTTGATACACATGCAAAGATTCCTGAACATTTCGCAAACGTTGACAAGGCCGCATTGGCAAGTAATCACACAGCTCTCATCTCCGGCGGCTGGGATCCCGGTATGTTCTCCATCAACCGTCTCTACGGCAGCTGCATCCTTCCTGAGGGCAAGGATTATACATTCTGGGGCAAGGGCGTATCCCAGGGTCATTCTGACGCGATTAGAAGAGTTCCCGGAGTTAAGAACGGCAAGCAGTATACGATCCCTGTGGAAGCAGCACTCGAGGCAGTAAGATCCGGTTCCGAGCCTGAGCTCACAACACGCCAGAAGCATACGAGAGAGTGCTTCGTAGTAGCTGAAGAAGGCGCTGACTTAGCTCTCATCGAGAAGACCATCAAGGAAATGCCCAACTACTTCGCAGATTACGATACAACAGTTCACTTCATCTCCGAAGAAGAGTTCGTAAGAGATCACTCCAGGATCAACCACGGCGGCTTCGTATTCCGCACAGGCAAGACAGGTGCAAACGGCGAGAACAAGCACGTTATCGAGTATTCATTAAAGCTCGATTCCAACCCTGAATTCACAGGTTCTGTCCTCACAGCTTATGCAAGAGCCATCTACCGCCTCTCACAGAAGGGCGACTTCGGCTGCAAGACAGTCTTCGACATTGCTCCTGCACTCCTCTCACCTCTTTCCGGCGAGGAATTAAGAGCTCACCTGCTGTAATCTTTATAATCAGGCTGATTTCAAACCTGCATACCGGCAGTAAACGGTGTGCAGGTTTATTTTTGCCATACTTTGTAAGTACTTTTAATTTGATATAAAATGAATTTTATGGTTAAGAAAACTGACAGTGCTAAAACCAAAAAGACCGCGGCCATTCTTTCGGTCGTCTTGGTCTTGCTTATTTTGGTCTTCCTGGGGATCATTTTCTATCCTGACATAAATGATTTCAGGATCAGGCAGAAGAATAACAGATTATACGGAGGCATGACCTCCGAACTTAAGGACAGCAGTCTTTATAAGGATCTTCGCAGCGGAAAGTCCATCTGTTTTCTCGGTGACAGCATAACATCCGGCTATCACACGGATGAAGTGCCGTGGTATCAGGCGCTCACGCCCCATATTAAAGGCGAGGTCTACAATTTATCAAGAAGTGGCTGGACGATAAATAATCTCATCGATAACAGCGAAAAAATACCGGCAGCTGATATTTATATCATTGCGATCGGCATCAATGACATACTTTTTTACGATGAATCTTATGCGTCACATACTTCGGATGAATTCGCCCAAAATGCCGGTAAGCTTACTTCCTTGATAAAGGACAGATCCTCCGAAGCAAAGATCTACTATGTATCACCCTGGACATTTTGCGACCTGAAACAAAGCTATTTCGACCGCGGTGACGAATACCGCAAAGCCCTGGCCGCCTACTGCGAGAGTTCAGGCTGCATCTACATCAATGCAGATCCCGTAATAACTTCAGTCCTGAAGAGCGAAGGCTTCGAAAAATACATGTTCAACCAGTTCCACCCCAACGCTCCCTATGGCATCGGCCTGTTCAGTTATGCCGTGCTCAAAGCCGCTCACGATCAAGGTATCTGACCTGTTACATCACTTTTTCGAGAAAACTAAAACAAATTAAAAGGCTGCCACCGAAGTGACAGCCTTATTTAATCGATCGTTATTTAAGATCAGACCTTGATCTCCATGATCCAGCCCTCAGGTGCTTCAACAGTACCCATCTGGATGCCTGTGAGTGTCTCTCTGAGCTTTGTCATGACAGGACCCATCTCCTCCATGCCGGAAGCGAACTTGAATTCCTTGCCGTGATCGTTGATGGAGCCGAGAGGTGAGATAACTGCAGCTGTACCGCAGAGACCGCCCTCTGTGAACTTGCCGCTCATGATCTCGTCGAGATATACTTCTCTCTCCTCTATCTTCATGCCGCAATAGTGCTCAGCAACGTAAACCAAGGATCTTCTTGTGATAGAAGGAAGGATGGAATCGGACTTAGGTACAACGAGTGTGCCCTGGCCGTCTGTAAGGATGATGTTAGCTCCGCCTGTCTCCTCAATCTTTGTACGTGTAGCGGGATCGAGATAGATGTTCTCAGCAAATCCTTCCTTGTGTGCTGTAACGATTGCGTGGAGAGACATAGCATAGTTGAGGCCTGCCTTGATGTTGCCTGTTCCTCTCGGAGCAGCACGGTCAAAGTCAGAGATCTTAACTGCGATCGGCTTAGCGCCGCCCTTGAAGTAAGGGCCTACAGGTGTAGCGAAGATCCTGTACTGATAGTCATCAGCAGGCTTAACACCGATAACGGGGTTAATACCGAAGATATAAGGTCTCAGGTAGAGTGATGCGCCGGAACCATACGGAGGAACCCAAGCTGCGTTGCCTGCAACTGTCTCCTGGACTGATCTGAGGAATAATTCCTTGGAAATCGGGGGAATCTCGAGGCGGACTGCAGAGTCATGAAGTCTTTCAGCGTTGAGGTCAGGACGGAAAGTAACGATCCTGCCGTCTACTGTCTCATAAGCCTTAAGGCCTTCAAATACTGTCTGTGCATACTGGAGAACGCCTGCGTCTTCGCTCATGACGATCATGTCGTCATCGATGAGCGCGCCTTCGTCCCATGCGCCGTTCGTGTAGTTAGCTACGAATCTCTTATCTGTCTTCTGATAAGAGAAGGTCAAATTTGACCAATCGAGATTCTTCTTTTCCATAAAACTATCCTTCTTTCTTAAAGATGTTTTTAATTAGTTAAGCATTGTACCACTCAAAAAAGCCAAAATCATCAATGATTTAAACAAATCTGTATCCGCAGGCGTGGTAAACCTTCTTGCCTGCCTTGATGACAGGAGAAACAAAGCCTTCAAGATTAACGGCATTAGGTACCATCTGAGCCTCAAGGCAGATAGCATCGTACTGGCCGTAAGCCTTTGTTGTCTTGATGTCAAGCGGGCTTCCCAGGTTATTTCCTGCATAGATCTGGATGCCCGGAAGGTCTGTTAAGCACTCCATTGTGATTCCTGACTCAGGAGCCGTAACAGCTGCAGCAAAGGAAAATGTGCCTGCTGAAGTATTAAGGCAGAAGTTCTGGTCGATACCCTTGGAGATAACCATCTGGTGGTCATCGCTGTCATTGAGCTCGCCTATGAATCTGTATTCCCTGCAGTCGAAAACAGTGCCTTCAACATCCAGAAGCTCACCTGTAGGAACATTCATATCGTCCTTGATCGTGATCTTGTCGGAGTTGATCATGATGAGGTCATTATTAACAGTACCCTCTGCAGCCTCGCCTCTGAGGTTGAAGTATGCGTGGTTTGTGGGCGCGAAAATCGTATCCTTGTCTGTCTTTCCGCAATAAAGGATCAGGAATGTCTTATCCTCAAGCCAGCAATACATAACCTTTGTAACAAGGTTTCCGGGGAAACCGGTAGCTCCGTCAGGGCTTGTGTAACTCAAAAGAACTGCTCCGCCGTCGCAGCCGGGAATGCCTGCGATCTTGGAATCCAGAATGATCCCGTCTGCTTCTTCCTCTGAAAGGATCTTGCCGTCCCAGAACACATTGTGATAACCGGGATTGCCTGAATGGAGGTTGTTCTCGCCTTCGTTCTTGGGGATCTGATATCTCACGCCGTTAATAACGAAAGAAGCGTCCTTGATCCTGTTAGCAGAACGACCTACGACAGCACCGTGGTTAGCACCGTTCCCCATGTACTCATCAAGGCCCTTGCAGCCGAGCATGATGTCTGTGGGCTTTCCGTCCTTATCAGGAACGATAAGATCCGTAATAACAGCGCCGTATGTGATAACAGAAGCTTCATAACCGCCATCGATCGTGATCGTAAACTTCTTAGCCTTAAGAGAGGGATCTTTTACCGAAACTAATTCGCCTGTAGTAATACTCATTCCCCAAAACCTCCGTAAAAAGATTAGATAAAAAGAAGTATAGCATAAATATTCAAAGCCACGTATAATCGTTAATCAGACGGGGCATTAGCGCAGTGGGAGCGCATCACACTGGCAGTGTGGGGGTCACGGGTTCAAGTCCCGTATGCTCCACCAAAGTCGCAATAAATAACCTCTGTACTTCAGACAGTATTTGCTATCGCAAATAACTCGTACAGAGGTTATTTTATTGTTCTTCATAAGTTAAAATTTTCGCAGAAGCAGTGGGAAAAGGTATTGAAAACATACCATGTTAATCCATTACCGCTTTAATTCCGGATGTTCCTTGTAGTACTGTTCTTTGTCGGCATACATTCTTTCGTCAGCAGTCTTCAAAGCTTCGGTAATGTCTGTGACAACACTTTGAAAGCTGTAACCAAAGGCAAACGAGACATTGCCGTAATGTCTTGAAAGCTTTTTGGCTTTTGTGATCCTTTCGACAATGGTTTCTTCAGTTGTGAATGTCATAAGGACCATGAATTCGTCGCCGCCCGCTCTGTAGATCTCGTCACCGACAAATATATTCTGAAGGAGCATAGCACCGTTCTTCAGGAGAAGATCGCCTGCTGTATGACCTTCATTATCGTTAACTCTCTTAAGACCGTTAAGGTCAGCAAAAACAATGCCTAAGCCCTTGATCTCTTCACATCCGATCTTTCTCAGGCCGTCGATCCTGTTGTTCATCTCATTTCTGTTTAAAACACCTGTCAGCATGTCAACAGAACTCAAGATCCTGAGCTTCTTCACAAGCCTCTGGTTAGCTATTTCAGAGCCTACAAAGAACGTGGTCAATTCAAGGGTTTCTTTTATCTTAACGGCATTTTTGATATCGAAATTACAAGCCCATATATATCCCAAAGTCTCATCCGTGGATTTCAGCGGGAATAGAACGATACTATCGACATTTGCTTTCGTCAGCGACTCATACCAGGCAGGATTTTTCTGCCTGATATATTCCCAGTCATTTCTGTTCTTGGCAATAAGGCAATTGCTGCCACCGATCGTATCTTTCCATGAAGCAACCAGATCGTAGAAACCTTCTTTTAGGACACCGGACATGCTCGGAAGCATGGAGTATTCATTTCTGGACTCACAAAGAGCACTGCAGGTGCGATTCTCATCATCTGTAAGAAGGATTACGCAGGATTGCGCATCACAGAGTTTTCTGATATCAGAGATTACCTCGTCCATAGTGTGTTGGAAATTAGTAGTACCCCTGAGCTTTATGCAAGTATTAAGAACTTCTGATGCCGTTGAAGCTGATGTATTGCTCATTTGCTCGCTGTCCACATTTCTTGAAACAATCTGGGAATAAGTGCAGTAATGGAGATTACCTTCGCTTCCTAAAGGCATCATATAAAGATTGAACCAGAAATCGTACCTGTCAGGATGCACATAAGAATGCATCGGCTGCTTTAAGACTGCACATCTGAAACAGAAATCCTCAAAATTCAAATCTGTAGGGAAATATGTCTGGTAGAGGCTGTTCGGAACAAACTTGCTGGTAAGCATCTGAGGAACATCAGGATCTGCATGTTCAATAGAATTAATATATGCCTGATTACCGGTAACTATTCTGATCTCGCCATAAGAACCGTCTTCTTTTGTCTCGACCGAAACAACACATGTCATGACATCGAACATGTCAACGAAACTTTTGAAGTCCATAGTGCACCTCACATGTATCAAAGAAATTTAAGATAATTTTATCACAGGAAACTCTATATTTCTTAAGATTTTAATTTCCATGTTTTCGGAGCAAACTTCTTTACAAGTACTCTCATTACCAACACATATACTAAAGCATAGACTGCCAGCACGCCTGCAAGGATTGCGGTGTTAAGCGGTACCCAGCAGATAAAGCCTGATATGAACGATATGATGATCCTTGCCGCCTTGTATGCTCCTCCCTTGACGTTTACAGTCGTTGTATACGGCTGGAAAAGATAGTAGAGCGCAAGCCACGTCATCGAGTTGATAACGGAGATAAGCACAGGGACAAGAAGTGTCAGAAGGTATTGGAACGGATAGTCCTGACCGCCCGTATAGAACAGGATAAGATCAGCAAAAAGACCGCATGCGATCGCAGGACCCAGATTAATCCTTATGAGCTGCTTTAATCTGATGTCAAAGAGCTTCATTATCTTTTCGCGCTGCTTAAAGAAGCTGAAAGTCATGAGGCTGTTGTCGCAGTTGATATACATCGCCTGTGTTGCCTTGAAAGAGATATCAGCTACTGTGAGCGGTAATATCATAAAAAGAAGCTGTTTGCTAAAGCAGATCCTTAAGAACTCAAAGAATTCGAATCCTGAAACTCTTTCATACGGAAGCAAAACGTCATCATAACCATGACCGGTGATAAGGTTTATAAGATTATTACCGATCATCACCCATGTGTTTCCGGCACCGAATTGTTTTCCGTATCCGTAGATAAAACCAAAGAGCATAAGCCCGATAATGAGTAAAACAACTATCGTAAATATCACAGCTTTAAGGACGAGCATCGTTCTGTGTCTTCTGACGAAGAGCGCGTTAAGATACTCAAAGCCTTTCTTATCACCTTTTATGGTGCCTGTAGCCTTTAAACGCTTGAACTGTTTGGTATTAACAGGCTCCCTGTAGTGCTCGATCTCTTTTCTTACGATATTGTCGCGGAGCGCTCTTCTGTGAAGATTCGTGTCAAACCCCGCAAGCTCAAAAAAGCCCCAAACGCCAAGCAAAACAAAGACTGCAGCAACTATCAGCATATATTGCAGCGGCACATAGTATCCGTTGATTACCATTACCATAAAGACCGGCAGGAGCATGAATACAAAAAGAAGTCTTACGATCAGGCCCCAAGTACTGCCCTTAAGGAGTTTGTTGCGCTTACTCTTAGATTTGTAGAAAGCCGCGAGAGCACCTGCTCCAAAAAGCTTGATGCATACTGCGAGGACAGGGATCCCCAGCCAGAGCCAGACAGGCGCGCCGCCTATTATCGCTACAATACCCGCGATCAAATAACCGATCACGAGCTTGCCGAGATCAAAGATGAAAAGCGAATTATTGAGCGTTCTCGGATTCATCCTGAGCATGAAGACAAGGTATTCTTTCTCCGTTGTGCACTTGAAAAGCCTCGTATTCAGGAGCAACCCGAACAGCGCGTAAATGATAAACATGAACAGCGCAAAGCTCGCAAAGAGATTCGGTCCTGAAATACCTTCAGCCATTTCGTGTCCGATGTATTCGTTTTTAAGGAAAAGCGCAATAAGATAGATCATGCCAAGTCCGAAGATCTTGCCGATGAAAAGCATGCTGACTTCCTTGATGATATGGAAGACCCAGTAAATGATCTTAAGAGCAGTCAGTCCGTAAAGCCTGTCCGGCAAATGCTTCCCGATCAAAGGAAGCTTTTTCAGCGCATAGACCAGGCCGTTATAACCGATGATGCTCCTGAGATGATTTACCTTCGTTAAGGTATTTATGAAAGTATTACGCATCGTCCTGATCCTTCAGAGCGGCAATGATCTTATCCTTGAAATCACTGTTGCCCAGGTTGCTCTTATCTATAGGTTCAAGCCTTCCGTTATGAAGCAGTACGATCTCATCACAGAGGTCTACTGCCACATCAAGAAGATGTGTCGAGAAGATGGTGATCCTTCCGGGCTTCTGCGACCTGATAACGTTCTTCATCTCCTCCGCGATAATAACGTCAAGCGATGTCAGAGGCTCATCGAGAAGCACGAGCTTGGGTGATGCGATGATGTTAAGAAGCATCTGCATCTTATTCTTGGTGCCGTGCGAATAATCCTTGAGCAGTCTGTCCCTGTCATCTTCAGGGATTATCATGTAATCGAAGTATTCATCAATAGTCTTATCAGGCTTGATCTCTTCGTGAACCTCCAAAAAGAACTTCAAAAACTCCCTGCCCGTCATAAACTCAGGCACGGTCGGAGTCGATACGAGATATCCGATATCCTGAGGCTCGACCTTGATGATATCCTTGGAATCGCTGTTTTCGCGCAGATAAAAAGATCCGGAGTTAATATCAATATCGCCGTTGATGCAGTTAAAGAATGTAGTCTTGCCTGAGCCGTTGCGTCCCAGGAGGCCGTATATTTTGCCCTCTTCGAAAACAAAATCTACATCCTTGAGCACCTGCTTTGATCCATAGCTCTTAACTAAATGACTGATAACAAATTCCATAATCGGTTCCCCCTACCGCGATATTCTACCATTATTCCCTCGGATAATTCTTAACCCCATCTTAATTTGCCCTTAAACCTTTTTATCTGAAAACATTGCAAAATAAATCCCGCATTCTTGTCACGGATGCGGGATCATTTGATATCAACCGTTTTATTCTCTGGGATTCACTTCAGGTATAAACTCGCGTTTATCAATGTTTTTGTGACGCTCGGCGATCGCGCTGTCAGCAAGATCGATCAGTTTTTGCTGTGAATCGATCTTCTCTTTGCCGCGGAGATCGAGCTTGCGGTATGAGCCGTCGGGCTGCAGGAAATGAGCTCTTACGGTATCTGCGAGCTCCACTTCGAGCACTTCCATGACGCGCGCTCTGCAGTCCGCATCTTCTACCGGGAACAGAAGCTCGACACGGCGGTTTAAGTTTCTCGGCATCCAGTCAGCGGAAGCAAGATAGACGTCTTCGTGGCCTTCATTGTAGAAATAGAATATTCTCGAATGCTCGAGGAATCTTCCCGTAATGGAGCGGACAGTGATATTCTCGCTCATACCCGGGATTCCGGCTCTTAAGCAGCAGATACCTCTGACGATGAGGTCGATCTTAACGCCTGCGTTAGAAGCCGTGTAAAGCGCTTTGATAATTGTCTCATCAACAAGTGAATTGATCTTCGCGATGATGCGCGCAGGTTTGCCGTTGCGGGCATTCTCAGCCTCACGTCTGATCCTTGAAATGAAGTAATCCTTCATCCACAAAGGCGCAGGGATAAGTCTTCTCCATGACTGCGGGATAGAGAATCCGGAAAGCATATTGAAGAACTCCGAAGCATCCTCACCGAAAGATTCAGAAGCGGTGAACAGACCGAGGTCTGTATAGATCTTAGCTGTCACATCGTTGTAGTTACCGGTAGCCAAGTGCAGATATCTTCTGATGCCGTCCTCTTCTTTTCGAACGACAAGAGTGATCTTACTGTGGGTCTTAAGGCCGACAAGGCCGTAGATAACGTGGCAGCCCGCATTCTCAAGCTTCTTGGCCCAGTTGATGTTGTTCTCTTCATCGAATCTCGCCTTAAGCTCAACTAATACCATTACCTGCTTGCCGTTCTGGGCAGCCTCGAGGAGCGATGCGATGATCGGCGATCTGTCGGATACGCGGTAGAGAGTCTGCTTGATAGCAAGAACATTAGGGTCTCTGGCTGCCTGCTTAACGAACTCCAATACAGGTTCGAAAGTCTCATAAGGATGGTGGACGATCCTGTCCTTTGCCCTGATCTGCTCGAAAATATCCAGCTCGCTGACAGGTCCGTCAAAAGAAGCTGCTTCGGCAGGCTCGTGAGCCTTGTAGCAAAGCTCGGGATGCTTTGCCTTGCATGCGGACGCGAGCTTGGAAAGGAACGTAAGATCGATAGGACCGTTAACCGTAAAGATATCGGCCTCATCCACTTCCAATTCATCAACTATGTACTTAAGAAGGTCAGAATCGATGTCGTCCTGGACTTCGAGCCTTATGATCTCACCGAATCTTCTCCTTCTTACCTGCTCTTCGATCTCCTTTAAGAGGTCTTCTGCTTCGTCCTCGTCGATATCAAGGTCAGCATTACGCATAACGCGGTAGAACGCAGTAGCCACAACGGTCTGGCCGTTGAAGAGCATGTCCGTATTCGCTCTTATGATCTGCTCGACGGGCACGAAAACATCACCGTCTTCTGTCGGTATCTGATAAAGCCTCTTAACGACCGTCGGGATCTGTACAGTCGCATACATGTATTTCTCATCATTGACGGTATGCTTAGCATTGCTGATACCATCGGTTGCCTTCTCCTGAAGCTTAACCATCTTGGGCTCATTCTCGAGCATGACGCACATGTTGAGCGAACGGTTATAGATAAGCGGGAAAGGCCTTGAAGAGTCGACCGCCATAGGTGTTAAGATCGGATAAAGGACCGTCTTAAAATATGAATCTGCTATAGCTCTCAACTGGTCGCTTAACTCTTCGTAATTCTTCAGATAGATCTTTTCCTGCGCAAGAGAAGGGACGAGCGATCTTCCGAAAGTCGAATACATCAGGGACATCGTTCTTCTTGTCTTCTGGTCGATCCTCTCGAGCTGCTCATCGATAGAGAATCCCGCGATGTCGCGCTCGGCAAAATCAATACTCTGCATGTCTCTTAAGGACGCAACTCTTACGATATAGAATTCGTCAAGATTCGACGCTGTAATAGACAGGAAATTGAGTCTCTCAAGCAGCGGATTTTTGGAATCTCTTGCCTCGTTCAAGATACGGTCGTCAAACTCGAGCCATGAAAGCTCACGGTTATAAAAACAAGCATTTCCGCTCAGGAAAGATGCGCTTGATTCCATAAAAGAGCTGTCTGTCACCTCAGGAGCAGATACGAACTTTGCTGCCTTCTTAGGTGAAGTCTTTTTTGCAGGGACCTTCTTTGCCCCCGGCTTTTTGACTGCAGCCTTCTTAACTGTTGTTTTCTTGGCTGCAGGTTTCTTTGCCGCGGTCTTAGAAGCGGTCTTCTTAGCCGTTGTCTGTTTCTTAGTTGATGTATTAGTCTTGCGCGCTGAAGCGCCCTTCTTGACTGCCATTAGCCTTCCCTCCTGGTCTTGAGAACCGGCTTGATTCCCATTACGTCTTCGAACATTGAGCTTCTGCTCTCAAAAGCCCATTTCTCGAATGACATATCTTCAGATGCATCACAAGTGATGACGAATTGATTGTCCTTGATCTTACACTGGATCTTCTTACCCTTCTGCTTATGCGACGCATCCATTGCGTCAGCGATCTTCAGGATCGATGCGAGCTTGGATACGATGACCTTCTGGTCAGAAGGAAGCTGCGTGTAATAGTAACTCTGATAAGGATTATTTCTCGGATAGAGCCTTACGATCATGGCGACCATGTTGATCTCTTCGTGATCAAGCCCCATGAGGTTAGTATTTCTTATGATCGAATATGCAGCATCGCTGTGATTTCTCGCGTGAACGAACTTACCGATCTCATGGAGTATTACCGCAACCTGCAAAAGCAGTCTGTCGCGGCTTCCCAAGCCGCTCGCCTTCTTTGTCTCGTCAAAGAATTGCAGAGCTGCTTTCTCAACATATTCGATATGCTTTTTATTTGAACGGTAACGCTTGGCGATATGCCTTGCGGAAGATATAAGATAGCTGTCCGGCGCGATCTCAGTCTTAAGGCCCTGCGAATTAACGCAGTAGTAATAGATAATGCCGTCAGACAAAGAAGCGTGAGGCATATAGATCTTATCGACACCTGTGTATTCGAGCATATTCTTAACGATGAGAGCCGTAGGAAGAAGCAAAGGCGCGATCATTGACGGGATATTGTTCTTAAGCGTCAGATCCGTAGGTCTTACCTTAAGCAGATAGTTGTATGCTTTGAGGAATTCTTCCTTGGTAAGTATGGCCGAATCCATTGCGCCATAGCCTGCAAGATGCTTGATATAGCCCATTTCGCCTGAGAAAGCTATGAGGTTATTGTATGTGATGCCCTTAGGCTCTACTGCGTGATAATCATCTAAGTCCTGACCGACGAATTCTTCCAAGACTTCTTCATAGTGAACAGTCCTGCTCTGAAGGTCAGATAACATTCCTGAGATCCTTAACGATCCTAAAAGAAGATTCTGGCTGAATACGAATTCCGACTTGTCATAAACCGATGCCTGGATAGAGCCGGATCCGATATCAAGGATCATGGTGCCTGTAGATATTATTTTCGCGAAATCAGGATAAATAGCCTGTACAGCTATCGTCTGATAGAAACGCTCCATAGAGTTATCAAGGACCTTGATCTTAAAGCCTGTTCTCGTCCTGATCTTCTCTATTACGATCTCGGTATTCGTAGCGTCTCTGAACGCCGAAGTCGCAACGCAGAAAACACGCGCAACGCCGTATTCCTTGCACTTCTCGTCAAACAGCTTAAGGCAGGCGCAAAGCTCGTCTACCTGTGCCGGCTGGATGACGCCTGAACTGTAAGATCTTGTTCCAAGTCCCGTGAACTTACGGACTGCTTCTATCTCCTTGGGCTTTCCCTTGGATCCTATCTCGAAAACTTTAAGTCTCGCCGTGAGCGATCCTATGTCGATCACCGCGACAAGCTTCTTTGCCATTTGTTATGTCCTCTTTTCTTTTTGCAATCAGAGATTCTCGATGACCGCCTTTGCGATCTCCTTTGTGCCGGCAAGCGTAGTGTTATCATCTACGCCGACAAACTTAATATCGCTCGTGCGAAGTCCGCTTGCGAGGGTCTTCCTGACTGCGTTTTCAATATCTGCCGCTACCTCTTCTTCACCGAACATGGTCCTCATCATCATTGCTGCAGAAAGGATCGAGCCCATCGGGTTAGCCTTGTTCTGTCCTGCAATATCGGGAGCCGAACCGTGAATAGGCTCGAATAATCCGGGCGTTCCGGGTGTTCCGACCGATGCTGAAGGAAGCATTCCGATCGAACCTACGATCTGTCCTGCTTCATCTGATAATATGTCGCCAAAGAGGTTGCTCGTTACGATAACGTCAAAGCTTGCAGGCCTGCTGATAAGCTGCATTGCGCAGTTGTCAACGTAGAGCGTATCAAACTCCACTTCCGGATAATCAAAGCTCATCTGGCTTGCGAGAGTTCTCCACATTCTGCTTGAGATAAGAACGTTTGCCTTATCAACAAGAGTCAGCTTCTTTCTTCTCTTCATCGCAAGATCAAAAGCGATCTTCAATATCCTGTTGATCTCGCCTTCAGAATAGCTCTCTGTATCGAAAGCGATCTTGCCCTTTACGGTACCGTCTGATAAACGGTCTCCGCTCTGATACATGCCGTTCTTGCCGAAGTAGATTCCGCCTGTAAGCTCTCTTACTATTACAAAATCGATCTTTCCCGGATCCTTAAGAGGAGATGCCGCTTCAAGGCCGTCGAATACGACTACAGGTCTTAAGTTTGCATAAAGGCCAAGGCCTGACCTGAGGCCCAAAAGCGCCTTCTCAGGGCGGTTCTCGGGTTCGACGTTATCCCATTTCGGTCCGCCTACTGCGCCGAGCAAGACCGCATCGCTGTCCTTTGCGGCAAAGATAGTCTCCTGCGGAAGCGGTATTCCGTAAGCATCGATGGCAGCTCCGCCTGCCTTAAGCTCCTTTGTAAATATCTCTATGTCTCTTTTGGATGTTGCGGCCTCCAAAACCTCAATAGCGGCCGTTGTGATCTCAGGACCGATCCCGTCACCGGGAATGACTGCGATGTTATACTTCTTAGACATGATGTTCACCTTAATCTTTCAATTCAGACTCGGTATATCCTACTAGTCCGCCACTGGCCATAATGTTCTTTATAAACTCAGGAAAAGCCTTAGAACTAAAGCATTCCCCTGTAGTCTTATCCGTAATGACTCCGGTATCGAAGTCAGCTTCTATCTCGTCTCCTTCATTGATCTTCTCAAACGCTTCAGCGCACTCTAAGATAGGCAGGCCTACATTGATCGCATTGCGGTAGAAAATGCGCGCAAAATCACTTGCAATAACAAGTGATATCCCGCTCGCCTTGATAGCGACGGGCGCATGCTCTCTCGAAGAACCGCAACCGAAATTCTTACCCGCTACCATAATATCGCCGGGCTTAACTCTCTCAACGAAGGACTTATCGATATCCTCCATGCAGTGCTCTTTGAGGTGCTCAGGATCTGCAGAAGTCAGGTATCTTGCAGGGATGATGACATCCGTATCAATGTTGTCACCGTATTTAAATACTCTTCCGCTGACCTTCATGGCAAACCTCCTAAGTTATAGTTCGTCAGGCGTACCTACACGCCCTAAGATAGCCGAAGCAGCCGCGACGGGAACGCCGCTTAAGATAACTTCAGATTCAACATCGCCCATGCGTCCTACGAAATTGCGGTTTGTCGTAGAAACACATCTCTCGCCCTTTGCAAGAACACCCATATGACCGCCTAAACAAGGGCCGCATGTAGGTGTGGAAATAACACATCCGGCATCATCAAGTATCTCAAGCCAGCCCATCTCAAGTGCCTGTCTGTATACTCTCTGCGATCCCGGAATGACAATGCATCTTACATCCCTGTGCACCTTGAGACCCTTGAAGATAGTAGCTGCAGCGCCGATATCCTCGAGCCTTCCGTTGGTGCATGATCCGATGACGACCTGATCGATCTTCAGGTCTTTGCAGTCGGAAGCTTTCCTGGTATTCGAAGGAAGATGCGGCAAAGCGACGGTAAGCGGTATCTCAGAAAGATCGATATCGATTACCTGACTGTATTCGGCATCTTCATCAGCTGCATATACTTTATAATCGCTCTTTATAAATCTCTCTGGATTTGTCTTGGAGATATACTTCAGAGTGTAGTTATCAACGGGGAAAATACCGTTCTTCGCACCGCACTCGATCGCCATGTTGCAGACTGTAAGTCTCTGGTCCATAGACAGAGCCTTTATGCCTTCCCCGCCGAATTCCAAAGACTTATAAAGCGCACCGTCAACACCGATCTTACCGATGATGTTAAGGATAAGATCCTTGCCGGTAACGTACTTGTCGAAAGTGCCTGTAAGATTTACTTTTATGGCATCAGGGACCTTAAACCACGTAACGCCTCTTGCCATCGCACATGCAAGATCAGTAGATCCGACGCCGGTCGAGAAAGAACCCAGAGCGCCGTATGTACATGTATGAGAATCGGCTCCGATCACGAGATCTCCGGGCAGCACTATTCCGTTATCCGGAAGTATCACGTGCTCGATACCCATCTCTCTTCTGCCGAGCTCATAGTAATGCTTGATCTCATGCTCGCGCGCAAAACAGCGCATAGTCTTATTGAGCTCAGCCGATTTGATATCTTTATTGGGAGTAAAGTGATCCTGTATCATCAGGACTCTGTCTTTATCGAATACTTCTTTTACACCAAGCTTCTCGAAAACTTTTATCGCGGGCGGAGTGGTAACGTCATTGCCCATTACATAATCGAGCTTTGCTTCAATGAGATCACCCGGCGCAACGCTATCCAGCCCTGCATGGTCAGCAAGAATCTTCTGCGTCATGGTCATCGGCATACGAAAATACCTCCGGGAACAATAATACATATTTTACAACAATAATTGATTATTTAAAAATATGAATTGAGGTAATTGTTCCGTCTTCAGAACGGGATCATTCTTCGTTCAGCTCAAAATATTCGTCGTATAACTTAGAGAGAAGATCCGCGATCTCGCCGTAGCGCTTGATATCTGCTTCATCGCATGAGCCGCTGAACTTTGCTTCAAGCTCTTTCTGCTCAGCTTCAAGCTTGGTCGTCTCTTTCTCGATATCTGATATTCTCTGGCGGCGCTTGGCAGCTTCTTTTCTTCCCTGCGCGCGGTTCGCGTTACGGACAGTATTCTCGTTTTCCTGCTTGGGTTCTTCTGCTTCAACATTTATATCAGAAGACGTCTGGACCGCCTTGCGGTAGTAGTAATAAGAATCGTATAAAGCCGCTGTCCTGTTGTTAAAGCCGAGTATCTTATCGGCACATTTATCAATGAAGAATCTGTCGTGGCTTACACATACGACAGCGCCGCTGTATTCTTTTATCGCGTCCTCAAGGATCTCCCTTGAATTGATATCGAGGTGATTCGTAGGCTCATCGAGGAAAAGAATATCCGGATTCTCGCGTAGCAGACAGCAAAGATAAAGTCTGGATCTCTCGCCGCCTGAGAGCATATTGATCTTCTTAAACGCATCATCGCCTTTGAAGCCGAAGCGCGCAAGAAGCGTTCTCGCTTCAGTCGTCTGGATATCGCTTCTTGATACGAGCTCATCAAAACATGTAAGCGTCTCATCGTCAAAAGGAACGAACTGTTCCATATATCCCATAGACTGCGCAGAACCGATAAGGACTGTGCCGGAAGAGCCCTGCAGCTTCTCACCCGCATGACCTGACAGAAGCTTTAACAACGTAGTCTTACCGCATCCGTTTGGACCTGCGAGGAATAACTTCTCATCAGCTGTGACCTCAAATGACAAAGCATCAAAGAGATTGTTCTCACAGTCTTCAAACTTCATCGCGAGATCTTTTGCTTGAAGGATTATTCTGTCTGATCTTCCGGTCCTTTCGAGGGGCTGAGCCGTAAAGCTCATCTTCGCATAGCTCGACGGGAGCTTGGCTCTTGCTGCTTCAAGCTGCTCTTCAAGCTTTGCGACCATTTTTTCTCTTTGATGATAACCGCTGATATTGCGGTGCGAGAGCATCGTCTGCTTTACATCGAGCTGACGGTTAAGCTCTTCTTCCAAGGCTTTTGTCACCAGTGACTGCGACTTGATGAAGTGCTCTTTCTGTTCCTTGTAATCGGTGTAACCGCCTTTATATTCAGTGATGTGACCGCCGTCAAGTTCGATTACTTTTGTCGCGACCTGATCAATAAAATGTCTGTCGTGAGTGATTACAAAAACAGCTCCGCCGTATGAAGACAAATACTTTTCGAGCCATTCTACAGCTTCCATATCAAGATGGTTCGTAGGCTCGTCGAGCAAAAGGATATCAGGCCTGTCGACGATGAGTCTTGCAAGACAGACTCTCATCTTCTCGCCGCCTGAAAGATCGGAAAAATCATCTCTTCCGTGAATATCAGATAAGCCAAGTCCTGCCAGCGCATCCTTTAATCTGTATTCGTAATCGTAGCCGCCTGCCGCTTCATACTGTGACTGCAGATCGGATAATTCATGCGCGAGATCAGATACATCTTCGCCTCTTTCGGAAGCGCGTGATATCTTTCCCGTGACCGACTCTATCTTAAGCTCGAGTTCTATCAGATTCGAAGGCTTTAACGTTGCGCCTGAAAGGTCCTGTTCATCCATGTTCTGAGACAGGTATCCTGCGATCGTATTGCCATGCAGGATAACTTCGCCGTCATCAGGCGTAAGTGTTCCTTTGATAATCTTAAACAGCGTCGATTTGCCTGCGCCGTTATCACCGATGAAAGCGATCCTGTCACCTTTGTTTACGCGAAAAGATACACCGTCAAGAATGCGGCGTTCTCCGTAATTCATCGTTATGTTGTTAAGTGTCAGAATCGGCATATAAGATCCTTATCAAGAATAATCACGGCAATCATTTTATCACACACAAACAAAAAGGGTTGCCTCAAATGAGACAACCCTGATGCTTTCTTATTGCGATGCAATTAGAAGAGATCTACACCCTTACCATCAACATCGTAAGCCTTCTTCTCAGCAGCAACAACATAGATCTTGCTTGCCTTAGGAAGCTTCTTAGCGATAGCTGTAGCAGAGATTTCCTGACCATCGATCTGGAAGATGATGTCAACCTTCTTAGGAGCAGCAGCCTTCTTAGCAGCCTTCTTAGCAGGTGCCTTCTTAGCAGCAACCTTCTTTGCAGGAGCAGCCTTCTTAGCAGCAGCCTTCTTTGCAGCGGGCTTCTTAGCAGCAGCCTTCTTTGCAGGAGCAGCCTTCTTAGCCTCAACCTTCTTAGCCTCAGCCTTAGGAGCAGCCTTCTTAGCGGGTGCCTTCTTAGCAGCGGGCTTCTTAGCAGCCTTCTTTGCAGCGGGCTTCTTAGCAGCAGCCTTCTTAGCAGGTGCCTTCTTTGCAGCGGGCTTCTTAGCCTCAGCCTTAGGAGCAGCAGGTGCAGCAGCGGGAGCAGCTACAGGAGCAGCAACCTTTACATCTTTCTTTTCTGTATCCATACTAAAAGAACCTCCGTATTTTTTCCTTGTTTGGATAACTTAAATCTACAATTCTTTATAATTTGTGTCAACAAACATTTTTTATAATTTTTGCAACATAATTATTCTGTTCAAGATTCTATTTGTTCAATTTACACACAATAAACTACGTACTTTTGAGGTTTTTATCATATTCATTGTTTTCATAAAAATTGCGATTTGTTCATAGAAAAACAGCAATACTAAATTAAAATGTTGTTATGAGAAAAATCGTTACAGTGTTCAAATGGGAGATCAATAAACTATTCTCGAGTTGGAAGAGAACAGTTACGCTTTTTCTGTTGCCTGCAATACTTCTCATGGCTGCGCTTAACGTCTTCCCTCTTCTCATAAATTACATGTCGACCGGATCGATCGGCAAACACCAGGTAACAGTAGTCGCAGCGCCTGCTTCATTCAGAAGATACGTTGAAGAAAGTGTCGATGCGAGAGTATTTGATTATGACTTCATCACATACAAAGAATTCAACAAAATGACAGAAGACAGAGAATCATTCCGCAAACAGATACGCAAAGGAATGCTCATCTGTTATTTTGCATCAGGAGATGCTTCCAAAGATTTTGATCAGGTCGTAAGTGAATACTATGAAGAAGTCTCGGCAGGCAACCGCGCAGCTGTCAGCGAAGCAACTATCTTTGTCGGATTTGATGAGAATTCAATAACATCAGAATCAAGAGCTGAACAGTTCATCAAAGGTGTTCTCGAGAAATACCAGGATGGTCTTATTGATACATTAGGCGGCGATTATTCGGTTGTGGGAAGTTCACTTTTCGAGACCGATACATTTAATCCCATTACAGATTTTGAAGACTACAGGACCATTGCCAACACCGCTGCTGCAAGAGTAGTGCCGGGCGTGCTTCTGATAATGATGTATTACTGCGTATATTCTCTCGTAAGCGATATGTTCGCTTCAGAAAGAGACAGGGGCTTTATGGCCAAACTTCTCATGACTCCCGTAAAGCCAAAACACATTTACGCGGGAAAGATCCTCGCGATAAACGTGATCGTCAGCGCCGCTACTTATGTAACGATGCTTCTTTTATTTTTCTCATCCTGGATAAACAGGAGCAACGACGCGATGTCGCTTCTGCCTTTCGGAATGATGCTAACGCCTTCTGAATTGCTGATAGTCGTATTTGCTGTTCCCGTCACAGTATTGCTCATGACAGCAGTCTGCATCTCTACTGTATTCCAGCTTGAACGCATGCAGGATATTACAGTCAATCTCCAGCTGCCGCTCGTATTCTTCCTCGGAGATTTCTTCCTTCAGATGGTAAGAGGAACGAGACCGGTAACAATGGAATATTTTATTCCGCTTCATAACACATTGGCCTTGATAGCAGAGACATTTATGGCTCAGAACAAGGCTTGGCACGTGATACTGATCTATCTTCTCAACTTAGGACTGGCACTTCTCGTTTTGAGAGTAACCTTCAGAAAAGAGGAACGAAAATGATAAGGGTAATGGATGTTCACAAGAGTTATACCAAAGACAAAGAGACCATCAAAGGCGTAAGCTTTGAGGTCAAAAAGGGCGAGATATTCGGTCTTCTCGGTCCTAACGGCGCGGGCAAAACGACGCTCATGCAGATGATAGCCACTTTGATGAAGCCTACATCAGGAATGATCGTTATAGATGGTTTAACTGCAGACAAGGATCTTCTCGAGATACATAAGCGCATCGGTTTCCTTACTAATGAGATCAAGCTTGATCCGTTGTCTACTCCGAACCGTTTATTTGATTTTTTCGCTGAGCTCTACGACATTCCTAAAGAACAGCTCTATCAAAGACGCAAGGAAAGCTTTGACAGATTCGGCATCGCGCCTTTTGCAGACAAGAGGATCAATGAATTATCGACCGGCATGAAGCAGAAGATATCAATTGCGATCAGCCTCATTCATAATCCTCCGATAATTATTTTCGATGAGCCGACGAACGGACTTGATATCCTTACATCCAAGCAGGTGACGGATTATCTTTTGGACTTAAAAGAACAGGGGCACGCGATAATACTGTCGACACATATCTTCTCAGTCGCGGAAGCACTCTGCGACGAGATAGCTATCCTTGTCGACGGAAAGATAGCAGCGCAAGGAACCGTCAACGAACTTGTTGACCAGACGGGCGCGGAAAACTTCGAAAAGGCATTCTTCAAGATCTACGTTGACAACCACGTTGAATAAGCAAAGGTAATTATGGAATCGACACGAGGGCTAAAAGCTATAATCGGAAATTTCTTCCGTAAAAAGGGACAGATGGGCGCGCAGGCCTCATCTGCGACTTTCCTCGTGACCGTTTGCTTCGTTATTGCCATCGCCTGCGCGGCAGCTTCATTTGTCATATGGTGGTTCCCTTATCATCTCTTCAGCGACGAAGTCTACAACGTTGTCGTCGTAAATGCACCGGAATCTTTTGTTCAGTTCAACGAAGATACACAGAAATACCGTGACCGGGAAGCTGCAGAATACGGCGACCGCTACAATTACTTTGCTAACTGGAGCAACATGACTCATTTCGAGTACAGTTACGACGGCTATGGCTGGACCGAATTCATCTATAAAGACACCGACGCGCTATATGACTTCATCACCTTCGGCGAATGGATGAGAGATAATGATGCTTACCTCACAATAGTATTCCCCAAAGATTTTGACGAACAGATCAAGGCACGCCAGGAAGGTCTTACCGAGGATAAGCCTGAGATCCTCACCTATTACCGCACTAACTCTTTAGAGTATTCCGATATGAAGAATGAATTCATTGACGAATACATGGAATACTATCAGAGCTCGATACGCGCGGAATACGGGATCACAGTCACATCCGTAGCTGATTCCCAGATAGTTCATGACCCTATCCCGACGATAGATGAAGATGACGACAGATTCACCATAGGCGCTAATCTTAACCGCACATTCGTACCGATCCTTTTGTTCATCGTTTTGCTCTATGCATCAATGAGCACCGGCACCAATGTAATAGCGGGCCAGAAAGAACGCGGCACATTCACGGGCATCCTCCTAACGCCCATGCCGAGACAGCACATAGCAATAGGCTACCTTACAGGCGTTGTTCTGAAAGCCATCATACCGGCAGCCGTCATCGCACTGATAGCATCGATACTGACTTTGAGATTTAATTTCTTCTGCTTCCTTGCGATCCTGGTCTACCTGATCGTGCTAGAGATCTTCATCGCATCCATAACGATATTGATCTCAGTCATCAACGATACAGTAGTATCCGCACAGACTGCTTTCCTGCCCGTCTTCCTCATTCTCGTCTCCGTGTGCGTAACATGTATCCAGTCTGTATCCGAGAGATCAGATTTCTATTTGTATCTTCCCGTTCACGGCCAGTTCTACGGCATCGGTGATGCACTTAACGGCAGCGTAGACGCAGCAGGTCTTGCGGCAAGCTCGATACTGACTCTTACATTGACTGCGATCATAATGATCATCACCGTTAAGCTCCTGTACCACGAGCGCTACACGGTATCTGTCGATACTGTAACGGAGAAAGAGATAAAAGAAAGCCGTAACGGCGGCAAGCCTTCTTTTCTCACAAAGCTCAACAAGGCTACAGACCACTTCAGTTTTGTTATCACTGAAGTCTTCTATCCTTTGATAGTTCTCTCCTTCTACCAGTTCGTCGCAATGATCCCTGTAGTTATCTCGTACATGCGAAAAGCGGAATGGTCATCTTACATCCAGGATCTCGCGAATGTCGGCAGCGTAAATGACATCATCAGCAAGACGTTTGAGATCATCGGTATATTCTTCAAAGATCCGCTCTACCTGACTCTCATGACTGTAGGCTATTTCGCTATCATCCTGACATACATCCTCCACGCGGGAAGAGTCTGGAAGATCAAAGGCTTCAAGAAGAAGGCCGCAGCAGCCGGTTATCCTCTCTCAAGCGCAAAGCATATTGCCAAGCATTACTTCCTTGGTCTCATCATCGGATTTGCTATGCTCTCAGCCACAGTCGGAATCATGTATCTGACAGGACAGATATCATTTGCAGGTTTCAATCTGAATACTGCAAGTCTCGGTGTGTTCGCTTTGAATCTCCTTATGTGGGTACCCCAGGGCGCTTCCGAAGAGATCATGTTCAGAGGCTACATGATCCCCGCATTCTCAAGGCGCTATAAGAAAGCCATAGGCGTTGCGGTCTCAGCGGTTCTCTTCTCCGCATTCCACTCGCTCAACAGCGGATATACACCGCTCGCTTCAGTAAACCTTGTGCTCATAGCGGTGCTTTTCGCGCTGATATATCTTCTGACAGACGATATCTGGATGACGTCCGCTATCCACACGGCATGGAACCTTACACAGGGTAACATCTACGGCCTCCAGGTATCAGGCAACAACGCGGCTAATTCAGTGATCAAGACTTTCTACTATAAGAACGCTGCTCCCATCATCACAGGCGGAGATTTCGGTCCTGAGGGCGGACTTGCAGTAACTGCAGTAACGGTTGTCTGTCTGGTGATAGTTGCCTTATTGCTTGTAAGAAAGAAGCGCAAGGCTAAATAAGCTGTTTTTCCTTTTCACTTTGTGATATACGAGCTCGAAAATCCATCTATGCATCTTTTTTCGCAGAAATCTTCTCAAAAAGATGCATATGCAACCTCAATATGCATCCTAAATTGTAATTTTCCATTCGTTTGGATGCATACTTATTCGAATATGCATCTTTTTCGATGTTTTTTCTTTCTAAAAGATGCATATCACATTAATATATGCATCTTTTTTGCCTAGAAATTTAAAATAAAGATGCATACTGCAACATCTCTCATTCAAGACTCAAACCAACAAACAGATTTACAATCTCAAAGGCTCTTTAAGACTAGTCTCAATATTGTCTGAACCCCAAGATTTATCTGCAAGACGGTTCTATAATTCGGATATCAACTCAGGACGGTCCTGCAATGATTAACAACGTAAAAAACGCACTTATCGCTCGAAGCAAAAAGATGACAGAGCTTAAAGCATCGCTTGATGAGCAATTAAAGAGCTTACCTGAAGGGAGCATAATCACCAAGCGGAGAAAATACGGAACAGGTTACTACTGGATCAATAACAAAACAAAGCCCAAATACTTGAGTAAAAAAGACAGTGTGCTTATAGAGCAGCTTATTCAGAAGGCTTATATCAAGGAAGTGATCAAATCATCAGAAACTGAACTGAATGGTCTTAACAGAATGTTGGATTGCTACCCTAAAATCACAGCCGAAGATATCTACGAACAACTGTCAGATGACCGCAAAAGGCTTGTAAAACCAATAATTACTCCAATCGAACAATATGTACAGGAGTGGCAGTCAAGACCTTACACTCCAAAACCAATAGCCGAAGGTACGCCTATTTTCGAGACGCTCAGAGGAGAACGTGTGCGTTCAAAATCAGAACAGATAATCGCAGACAGACTTTACGCGAATGGCATTCCATACAAATATGAGTGCCCGCTGATTGTTAACGGCAAGCTGATCCACCCGGATTTCACGATCCTCAGAAGAAGTGATCGAAAAGAAGTCTACCACGAGCATCTCGGTAAAACCGACGATGAGAAATATCAAAATGATAACGTGCCAAGAATAAATGACTACATTCTCGGCGGTTACATGCTTGGAGACAAACTATTCCTATCATTCGAATCTTCGACTACTCCGCTTGATGCAAGAGTAATAGATAAGCTGATCAATGATCAATACAAATAAAAAAGCGGAACCTTCCGGTTCCGCCAAGTGATTAACCCTCTTCTGCAATCTCTCTTGCAACAAATACGCCCGAAGCCGATGCGTGCGACAGCGAGTGCGTAACGCCTGAGCCGTCACCGATAACGAACAATCCCGGATAACGTGTCTCGAGTCTGTCGTTGATCGCAACCTCCATGTTGTAGAACTTGACTTCAACACCATAGAGCAAAGTATCATCGTTAGCCGTACCGGGAGCGATCTTATCAAGCGCGTAGATCATCTCGATGATACCGTCGAGGATACGCTTAGGCAGTACAAGTGAGAGATCACCCGGAGTTGCCTTAAGCGTAGGTCTTACAGTTGACTCTTCGATTCTTGAAGCGTTAGATCTTCTTCCTCTCGTAAGATCACCAAAGCGCTGAACGATTACGCCGCCGCCAAGCATATTTGACAGTCTTGCGATAGATTCGCCATATCCGTTGGAATCCTTGAAAGGTTCGGAGAAATGCTTTGATACGAGCAAAGCAAAATTCGTGTTCTGTGACTGGAGCTCAGGAGCATCGAAGCTGTGACCGTTAACCGTTACGATACCGTTAGTATTCTCTGTAACCACGTATCCGTATGGATTCATGCAGAATGTTCTTACCTTATCTTCAAACTTCTCGGTGCGGTAAACGATCTTACTCTCATAAAGCTCTGAAGTGAGATCCGAGAAAACAACAGCCGGGAGCTCGACTCTTACACCGATATCTACTCTGTTGGAATATGTCTCGATATTAAGCTCGTTACAGACCTTCTCGATCCACTTGCTGCCGGAGCGTCCTACAGATACGATGCATCTCTTGCAAGTATAAGATTCGCCCTTGCACTCAACTTCGTAAGTACCGTCTTCAAGCACCTTAAGGTCTCCTACCGGCGCATTGAAGAAGAAATCGACCTTATCCTTCAGCTTATTAAAGATATTACCCAGGACCTGATAGTTCTTATCTGTACCGAGATGTCTTACGGAAGCATCAAGAAGATGGAGCTTGTTCTCAAGACAAATCTTCTTAAACGAAGATCCGGCTGTCGAATAAAGCTTCGTGCCTTCACCGCCGTTGGCGAGATTGATGCTGTCAACATACTTCATGAGCTCCAGCGCTTTTTCCTTGCCGATATGCTCGTACAAAGTTCCGCCGAAGTCATTTGTAATGTTATATTTTCCGTCTGAGAAAGCGCCTGCGCCGCCAAATCCGCGCATGATAGCGCAGGACTGGCAGTTAATGCAGCTCTTTACTTTATCTCCGTCAATGGGACACTTGCGTTCTTCAAGAGGTTTTCCGGCTTCGAAAACAGCAACTTTAAGATCAGGTCTTAAGTTAACAAGTTCATAGGCAGAGAAAATTCCGCCCGGGCCGGCACCGATAATGATTACATCATAGTTATTCATAACAAAAACTCCTTATGCAAAGGATTACTTCTACATTATAAGTTAACAGGCAGTTCTTTTGAATACTTAAGCGGGATGCTTACCACATCTGAAGAATATGAAATCAGGATGATGGTAAAGCCCGCCGAACTTATCAGGGTACTTCTCGATTACCTCTGCGGGAAGATTTGCTTCCTGACACTCTTCTATTATGAATCCGGCAGATACTAAATTATTTACAAGCGTGGAGAATCTTCTGTGGTAGACTTCATAATCATCTACGTTCCATCTGAACTTTCTTAAGCCTTCGATGTTGTAGTTATGAAGGTTTGCGTAAAGTCTTTTTCCCTCTTCCGTTCTCGTGTATCTGTCATAGACACCATCATAAGCGGTTGATATCGGATGGGATGTCGAGAAGACAAGTTTGCCTCCAGGTACCAGAAGAGCATTTATCTTCTTTAACACATCACAGAAATCTTCAGCATAATCGAACGCGAGAGAACTCGTTACCACGTCGAACTGACCGTCAAGTTTATCAAGATCTTCAAACGGCAGTCTCATGTATTCGATATTACCGGCAGAATTATTTTCGCGTGCAAAGCCCAGCATCTTCTCAGAGATATCCGTTCCGAGAACAGATAAAGCGCCCATGTCCGAATACTGTTTAGCATGCTGGCCCATGCCGCAGCCGACATCAAGAACGCGCATACCCTTTAGATCAGGCATCATGCCAAGAAGGAGCGGCGTCTCTATAAGATCGTTGAAGTTGATCTTATCTGCACGGAGACCTTTAAATGCTTCAAAGAATTTATCGTTATCGTAAATGTTCTGCTGTGCCATACACAGTTACTCTTTAAGCTACTTCAGGTTCTAAATCTTTCGGAGCTTTGCGTCCTTTAGCAACAACATAGATGCTCATCAACAAATTAAGAACACAGAAAACAAGAATGCCGATAACCTGATACTTTTCAATATTTTCCTGAGCAATGTTTAGATCTCTGACTGAAGTAGTACCATTAAGGGCGAAAAACATATACAAGTTCAAACTTAAGTTGAATAAGGTATCAGCAACACCAATAGCTTTTACAATCCACAAAGACTTGAGTTCATTCTCCTTGTGTCTGTTCTTCAGGAAGATAATGAGCCAGGCAATTGGAAATGCAAGCATGAATATAGTCGTGATAGAAAAAAGAAAATAACTGACCTGCGACGGATTATCAAAACTATCGGTAGTAATAAATCTGCCAACGATAAAAGCAATTACAGTAGACATTGTATTGCCGCCGATGAGCAGAATTATTCCGGTAATAAGCTTGGTTCCGTATCTATTCTTAACATAAAGATAGAGGAACACTCCGGAAGCGATTTCAAGCGCAATCGACATGTATGAATAGACATTAGCAAAAGTCACCACTGTTTCCACGCTGCCGAATAACCTCAACCCGAATTGGTATAGAACTTCCAGGATACCGCCTATGGAACCGATCGTTATCGTAGCACCGAACAGCTTCGTTATCTTCTCTTTCGTGCAGATAATTACTATGCCTAAGATTAGGTTGACAACCATAATTGCCGGACGGCCAAACATGTACAAATACGATAACAATATAGCATCTAAAGATTCCATATTATCTCCCCTTACATTTATTCAGGAACAATTATACCAAAAAAGAGAAAAACCTTATTTAAGTTTCTTTACTCTTATCGCAAACGTCAGCGGGATCGCGATAACGACAGCCGCACCGGCCTGGATAAAGTTGAAAGGAACAGAACCTGCTGCTGCAGCGACGTCATAGTACAAGGCTTCGAAAGCAAAGTATCCGCCGACCATGATAAGCTCGGCAGCCACTGCTGCAACTATTCTCAAAACAATGCCTTTAGCATTCTTTCCTTTGGACTTCAGCATGATAAGTCCCGCAACTACGCCCATGATACCCTTGATCACGAATGTCGGAGCTATATACATAGGATATCCGGCTATAAGATCGCTCAAAGCAGATCCGATGGCTGCCGGGAAAAATGCTACAGGACCGATAAAATATGATGCAACGAGGATAACCGCGTCACCGAAATTGATGTAACCGATTGCAGTCGGGAATCTTATCTGCGTTCCGATAAATACCAGAGCCGCGAAAATTCCGCTTACTGCAATAAGCCAAAGTGTTCTTTTTGAATTGTTTTTACCTTTATTTTCAGACATATTAATCACCTCAATAAACTTCTAAGATCGATCGGGTCCGAGCAGATAGTATCTGCGCCGTTCCCTGCAAGGAATTCCCGGGTCTTGTAACCCCAGGTACAGCTGATACAGCACATTCGGCTGTTCTTTGCAGTCTGGATATCAGTATCTGTATCACCGATATAGACTGCTTCGCTGTTCTCTACGCCCAATTTGAACAAACATCGTTCAACAGGCTGATAGGAAGGTTTCCTTTCTACTCCATCCATGGCACCGCTGACATAGTCAAAGAGGCCCGGGAAGAAGTGATCTATGAGTTTTCGGGCAGGCTCATCATTCTTATTGGAAACACACGCCAGAAGCATACCGTCAGACTTAAGTCTGGTAAGGCTCTCGGTGATCCCGTTATAAGGATGAGTATTCTCCAGATAATGAGAATCATAGTAAGCGACATTATCCTTAAGGAGCTTTTGCTTCAGATCTTCACTGTACTCACCGGGATCTGCAGTAAGGCTTCTTTCAATAAACTTTACAACTCCGTTATTGATAAATGTCTTGACCTGTTCTTCGGTCTGAGGCGCAAGATTGTTCATCCTTCTTGCAGCATTGAGACTTGCAGTAAGCCCGCCCAGAGTATCCAGGAGGGTCCCGTCAAGATCAAATATCGCAAGTCTGTATCTCATGTCTTTACGCCTTCTTAGCTGTCCTTAATGGATTTATGCTATATCGTACTCATTGTCCTACTGTTTGCATAGGTTAATTATTAGGACAACTAGTGAAAATATAACACTTACAAACGGCCATTCAACATTCAAAATGTAGAATTACACAAAACGTAATGCTAACATTGCATTAGAAAATAAATATTTCAGGAGTTTTATATGCCGATAATTAAGTTTAATACCATGGATTTTGGCACTTACGAGACCGCAGTTGTCATATCCGGCATCAACCAGACTAATACAGCCAACAACAAGCCGATGCTCAAGATCACGATCAGCGACGGCAGTGAGACCATAACCGCCCTCAAATTCGATTCCACAAAGGCAGATCTTGCCGCAGGCGGCATCGAGGAAGGCTCCACAGCTCAAGTCGCACTCGAGATCACGGATTACAAGGGCAGCAAGAGCTACAGGATCGTATCGGTCACGCCGGTTAAGCTTCCGGATGAAGAATTAAAGCAGCTCATCACTTTGCCGCCTGAAGATCCTGACAAGCTTGTAAAAGACATCCTTATAATGATAAAGCAGTCTTCCGGCAGAGAATATGATCTGACCAATATCTCTGTTCCTGATGATGACTTTTCTATCACGGCGCTCACAGTAAGACTCTTAACCCAGTATTTGAAGGCCTTTACCAAGTCTTCTGCTGCTAAGGCAATGCACCACAATATCTACGGCGGTCTTGCTTACCACACACACAGAATGATCAAGACGGCATATGCCGTTTGCGGAGTATACACACTGCTTAACCGTGAGCTTCTCGTATGCGGAACGGCTCTTCACGATATCGGCAAGATCGTTGAGATGAAGACTTCTGATACCGGCATTGCCGCTTATACTGACATGGGCAATCTCTTCGGCCACCCCCTTCTCGGCATCGAGCTGATCGACCACGAGTACTGGAGACAGAAAGAGATCAACGGCAATTCTTATAACAGCGAAGAGATCGCCATGCTCAAGCACATGCTCGCTTCTCACCACGGCCAGCCCGAGTGGGGCGCCATCAGGGCTCCTTCCACACCGGAAGCGATGGTCCTGCACGAGCTCGATATGATCGATTCTCGCATGTATATGTATGAAGAGATCTTTAAGGACATGAAGCCCGGCAGCTCGAGCGATCCCGTATTCGGCATCGCCACCGACGGCAAGACTGTTGTCTACAAGAATTCTTTCAGCAAATACGAGTAAGCCTTAAGAATAGCTCATCTGCTGCAGATTATTGTCCATATCATAGTAGTACAGGATCTTATTCTCTTCATCGAGCTCTTTAAATCTGCCCGAATTAGGGAATTCATAGCTCTTGTCTGTTGCTTTGAATTCCATGCCTTCGTAAAAGCTGGCCCAATATCTGGGAAGCAGTGGTGCCGTGATGTCATTTAAGAGGCACCCTGTCGATATTCTCAGATCATCACTCATCATAAAGTAAGCGAGATAAAGATCGTCTGTACCTATGTATTTCTTTAAAGACCATGTCGCGTCCACATGATAGCCCTGGCCGTCAATAACGACATATGTCCAGGCATGGCACATATCGGGTTCAAATATTCCGATATTTATGGCTTCAACGCCTGACTGCATGAGGAGATACGCATAGATGCTGGCAATGTGTTCACAAATGCCTGTCTTGCACTCGAATGCACAATAATCCGCACCGTCACCTGTAACAGACGGGTCAGGATTACCATAGATGAAGGTAGATTCCATATAATCATAGAGCTTAAGGCACTTCTCGAAGTCAGTGTCGTCATCTTCAAGCCAGGTATTGAGCACTTCTTCGATCTCTGCCTCATACTCGGCTTCTCTGATAACGAATTCATCTGCAGGCATTTTGTAGTAGATCCTGCCTATGCCGTTCTCATAAGGGATAGTACCGTCATTGCTCACACCCGTAACCTTCATGCAGGCAGCCGGGAACAGATTATTCAACGTCGTATCCAAAGTAGCCCAGTCGTATGCCTCCTGGCTCGGACACTCGAAAGTATCCTTGCCCTCACGGAGCGCATCTATAAGATTGTAGAGCGCCTGATAGTAGTCATCAGGAATAGCATCACCTACAGTCTTCGAATAAAGATGAGGATTGAATTTATATGTGCTTTTCGCCTCAGTCTCAGAGGGCGCTGCCGTAGTAGTCTCGCTTGTTGCCGTTGTATCGGCTGTCACGGAACTTGCGGACTCATCTGTCGTATCAACTGTCTGCTCCTTAGTGTTGCATCCCGACAACACAAGGGCGAAAACCAATAAGATCCCTATTATCTTTTTATATCCCATAAGGAAAGCCTCCTTCCGTGCGATTTTATCAGAAGGAGGCTTTATTTATTTAAGGTTTTACGGCAATTGTTAGGTATTTGCCTAAATCCGTTACTGTTTCTTAGACTGGATCTTCTCGTTCATCCTTTTGGCTTCTTTTCTGTAGTAGCGCATGAAGCAGAACCAGATGACAAATGCTACGGCGAGCTGGATGCCTGCGATGATAAGTCCCTGCGCCAAAGTTGCGGAACCTCCGAACCAGCCTACTGCAAATGCTACTGCCGTGTATATCGCACATCCGATACCCATGTGGATGATGACTTTTACCGGCATCGGCAGACGCTCACTGTTATATACGACCGTAGGGACACCGAATCCCAATCCTACGATCACACTGGCTGCGACCATTTTCGTAAGCCGGTAGTTTTCAAGGCTGAAGCTGCCCTTATTGCATATATCGAAAACTACGCACACAAGGCTGAAAATGACCAGTGCCATCCCTATGCTTATGACTACGCTCTTTAAGAGGTCTTTAATGATGTTTTTCATGTTCTTATCCTCCCTTATAATCCGAGATATTTCTTAAATTCCGGCAGGTACTTCCTCGAAACGTAATCCTTATTCCCGTTCTTGAGTTTCAGAAGAAGCGTACCTGAAAAACCCGGTTCGATACTGTCCATATAAGACAGATTGATCAGTGTTGTCTTTGATATCTGCATGAACTGTTTGCCTAACTGTGATGCCAGCTCGTAGAGGCGCTTGCGGGAGCGGTATCTCTCCCTGGCTCCGTATATGACCGTATCGCCGTCTTCCACCCTCACCATGTATATGTCTTTGGGCTGGAGAACTATGATATCCTCTTCGTTCTTCAAAGCCGTGACCGGGGCTTCGCTCGTGCCGAGAACATCAATGATGCGCTGGATCTCATCCGTAACTTTATCGGTATGTATAACGGCAAAAGGTTCTTTATATTCTGCCGAGATATCTATTTTTACTTTCATTTGAGAAAGCCTCCTTGAAAACCTTCCTTTATGTTACATCAAGCAGTCTTGTTGCGCGATGATGCCGCCTGCTCTTCACAAATCCCGTGATCATTTCTGTCACCTCCTTTGCTTGTTTGTGGCCTCATAGTAGCAAAGCGCATAAGACCTGTCTCAAGATTCGCGGTAAGTGGCGAAAATATGCAGGTGAAATGCATCGGCGTGATATAATCTTGTATTGAGGAGTGCTTCCTTTGGTTAAGATACAAAGTAGTTTAAATTCGAATAAGAAGACAGCCTTTAACAAGCCGTTAATAGCGACTTGTCTTTTTTCAATGCTCACAACGGCTTTCGTTGTCCTGCTCTCATTCATACTGCTTGGATTTGCGCCTTTCGGAGATCAGGCATTCCTTTATAAAGACGGTCAGCAGCAAATGATAGACCTGTACTGCTGGTATAAGGACGCTCTTGCAGGCAAGTCATCTATAGACTACACGTTTACTAAATATCTTGGAGGCAGCAACTTCGCTGTTTTCTCCTACTATCTGGCTTCGCCTTTCAGCCTTCTGATCGTCTTCTTCAGAAAAGAACAGGCTTCATTATTCATGAATATCCTGTTCCTGCTTAAGACTTCTACGGCCGCACTGTCCGCGGCATATTACCTTTTCAGAAGATTCAGCCCGAAGGCCACACCTAAGTACGCGCTCACGATAATACTTGCCGTATCCTACGCGCTCAGCCAGTACATGATCTCCCAGAGTTCCAACATGATGTGGCTCGACGGCGTATATATGCTCCCTCTTATACTTGCAGGCGTCGAGAAGATCGTATCTGAAAAGAAGAGCTCTCTTTTCATCGTATCTGCCGCGCTCGCTTTATGCTTCAACTGGTACACAGGCATAATCAACCTGATGTTTGCCGGTTTCTGGCTTCTTTTCGAATCTGTCCGCACGGCAATTGCGGCTAATTCCAAGTCAGGTCTTAAGAAATTCTTATTCTCGCTTATGCGCTTTGCTTTAGCTTCGGTCTGCTCTATGCTGATCTCTGCAGTGGTCCTTCTTCCCACGCTTTCCATGCTCTCCGGAAGATCTTACGGCAAGTCAGGCATAGGGATGCTTTTCGACTTCTCTTTTATCGGCTTCATACCCGATGTCATCAGCAATTATGCCTTTGGTGTCATAAGCGTAAAGGGCAGCGTAAGCCTTTTTGCCGGAACATTTATACTCATAGGGATCGTATTGCTCTTCACTTCTGCGGCTAAGGCCTTGAAAGAAAAGATCCTTTACGGCGTTTTCCTAGTGATCGTGATCCTCATGTTCTACTGGCAGCCGCTGGTATCACTGTTCTCTATGCTCCGCACCGTTGATACATTCTGGTACAGATATTCTTATGTCGGAATCTTTGCACTCATCTACCTTGCAGCTGTTTTCTATCTGGGATCCGAAGTCAAAAAGATAAATCTGTGGATACCTCCCGTAGTCGCAGTTGTTTTCTCAGTCATAGTTTTTCTCATGAGCGATCCCGGCACATACACTACAGCCGAGGTCCTTCTCACATCCGAGCTTTCGGACATCCTAGGTATCGATCCTGATTACAATACCATTCCCGTTATTGCCAAGATCATTTTCCCCATAATAATCTCGCTTATCTTCAGCTTAACTGTCAGCCTGAGCAATAAGAAAAACGCGAATCTCCGCGCCGCTACCGCACTGCTCTCGGTCATCGTGATCACGGAACTGACCTACGGACAGATGGTCCTCGGTAAGATCTATTCGACAGATGATACGCCTTTCATTGAAGCCTACACTTCAAACGAGCTTGCACTTCTTCAAAACATTGATGATCCGTCTTTTTACCGCGTAGTACAGACGACATACCACAGCAGCCATCACACTCTTGCTGCATCTTACAGTGAACCTATGGCTTACGGCTTTAATTCGGTCTCTGCCTTCGTATCCGCGCCCGATGAGAATTCCATCGCATTCCTTGACCGCGCGGGCTATAAGAGCTACTACGACACTATCCCTGTCACGATCTCAGAAAACCTCGCTCTCGACAGCCTGCTTTCAGTCAGGTATGTAATGCTGGCATCAGGCGATGAGAATACCGAAGGCCTCGATAAGATCTGCGGCACTGAAGGCTTTAAGGACCTGTATTCCAATCCTTATGCCGTGCCCGCTGCATTCGTTATCAGCAAGACCGGCGGTTACGAGAGCCAAAGCACGGTCCCTGCCGGATACCTTAACGATATGTACCGCCACCTTTCAGGCATCGAAAAAGATATCTTCACACCTATTCTGCCGGACAGCGCGTCAGCTGATCAGAATACATATCACTACAGTCTCACCGTTGATAACGATAGCGCGTATATTCTCTATGCAAACTTCGTCACAAACACCGATACGGGGGCCAAGCTCTATATCAACGGCGAAGAATATACTTCTTATTCGATGGAGATGGCTCCTTCGATGGTCAGGATCAAGACCATTAACGGCAAAGCAGAAGCAGAACTGGTATTCAATGAAGACCAGAGCGGCACCGCTGTCACTGACGCGCAATTCTATGTGCTCGATCTGGAAGCCTTGGAAGAAGCAACAAATGCCATTAAAGCAAAAGCAGCTTCTCAGATCAGCATAAGTGACGGTCATTGTGTTTTCGAGATCGATAATGCAGATGAGGGCGAGAGCCTCTTTACTTCGATCCCTTATAATGCAGGCTGGACAGTCACAAGGAACGGACAAAAGACCGGCTTTGATCTCACAGGTGATACATTCATAACTGTCCCGCTTGAAAAAGGCTCAAACGTTATCGAGATGACTTATAAGGTACCGCATAAGTCATCAGGCATCCTTGCAACAGCCGCAGGATTAGTGATGCTTGCGGGGATCGCATTTGTCGAGAACAAGAAGAAAAAACTCAGTAACTGATCTCCCAGTAGAATTCATCGCGCTTGCAGAAGCCGAAGTTGTAGTCCCTTGTACCGGGATACTCTTCACTGCCGTTATTCTGTGAATCGAATTTCTCGATGGCATCCATCTTCTTCTGCAGTTCTTCGTCAGTAAGCACGATCTTAACGGCTTTGCTCCAGTCGAGCGTAGTATCCGCCGTCGGGAACGGATCAGTAAATTCAGTTACTACAAGCTCACCTGACTTATATTCGAGGGCATAGGGCCAGGCAGTATCTTCACCGTGGATAACAGTCTCGCAAAGAACGGGCTTATATCCGGACGCTGAGAGATTTTCGAGTGTGCTCTTCACAAGAAGGAAAGCATATACGTGATCTGAGTGCCATTCGAATTCCGACGTCGTATAAATACGGTCAGGGCGGCACGTGAGGAGAAACTCTGTAAAGTCACTTGTAAGATTAGCTTTGGTATATGATGCACGGCTGCCTTTACTAAGCGTATGGTAGTCAAAAAGATTATCTGCCGCATCGCCGTAAGTATCGGTGCTTCCGCTTCTGGCCCTGAATACCTGGTCGGGATCTTCGCTCGTAAGAAGAGCTTCCAATGTCATATCGCCATATCCCAAAACGGTAATTTCTGTCTTATCGACACCTAAAGACTCCAGCGCAGCCGCACTCTCTGCAATGCGGACCGAAGCATAATCAGTGCCGTAATAGTCACCATTGGTAAGGAAAACCACTTTCACGATATTTCCTTCTGCAATAGTCTTTTGGATCATTCCCGCGAAAGCTAATATCTCATCGTCTTCGTGCGGAGCAACGATAAGGGACACGGACTTTTCAGACTTAGTGGCTGAGACACCGTCGAACGTGATATTGCCGTCACCGGGCAGGAAACGGAACTTGATCTCCGACTTGCCTTCTTCAAGGTAGACCGTCTCATCGACCGTGCCTTCACCGTTCGGGAAGAATACTTTCTTATAAAACTTTCCGTTTATGAAAAGCCCGTATGTGGCATCCGCATCCGAATTACTGTATTGGACATTCAGTTCATAACGTCCCGCGGTTTCTGCGGTCAGCTCGAAAACTGCCGAACGCTCTTCGGGGAGAAGATCAGCATCGTAGTTATATACTTCAAGCCTTTGGAATGAAGCATAGTTTTCTTCGTAGGTCACCACCTCATCAAGCATCTCGCCTACCATGGCTTTGCAGTATGCGCGGCGGTTATCGTTCTCTTCGAAAAATGTGATCTTGCCTTCAACATAGTTTCCGGTCATCACGCCATTAAATGTCTTGCCTTCAGGATAGTACATGTAAAGACCCATCAGACCGCCGTTATGCGCGTAGCCGTGCTCTGATCCGTATCCGTCGATCTTGACTGAGCAGTTAATGATATCCGGATATCCTCCGCACACAATGCCGCCCATGAACTGCTCGTCCTTGGTCGTGCGGTCGGTATCGATGCATACGAGCGTTACATCGGCATTGACGTTCTCGATGGTGCCGTTGCCGTAACCTGCAACACCTGCCACACCGAACATCCTGTCATGTGCCTTAAGGCGCAGATCTCCGCTGATATTGCAGTTCAAGATCTCTGAATCTTCCATATATCCTGCGATCGTTCCGACAAAGACAGGAATATCAGATTCGATATCGGCATGCACAGAGGAGAACGTAATGTCTCTGATAGTAGCGCCCTCGATAACATCAAAGAATCCCGCAAGTGAAGTCTGATAGGATATCATGTTGCCGTCGTATGTATCGCGGACGGCACTGCCGGTTGTTGTAATGTTGAGATTTGTTATCGAATGGCCGTTTCCGTCGAGCGTGCCCGTAAAAGTAAAAGGTGTCCAATCCCTGCCCGCCATGTCTATATCCCGGGTCAGGAGATATTTGCCGTCAGGTTTGTCTGCGATGGCTGCAAGATCTTCGTATGTTGAGACCTTCTTATATGTCAGCTGCACGACCTTATGGCCTAAGTCTAATTGGCTGCAAGCGTATACAAGAAGCAAAGCCAGCAGAGACACTACTACTCCTATAAGCAGGACTGTTGTTCTGGATCTGTCATTCTTCTTGATCATCTGACTTTTAGCCTCGCAGCGTTTTCCTCACCTAGATTAATGTAAGTTGCAATGTAAATCAACAGGCTAAAATGATCTTCTTACCGTTCTGCTTTCTCCGGCATCTTAAAATGCACGATGATGGAAAGTATCCCTTCGGCAAGACTGGATTCTATGCTGCCGCCGTTTCTGTCGGTCAGTTCCCTCGCGATCGAGAAGCCGAGGCCTGTCGAAGCACTTCCTTCATTTACCGTATAGTACCTGTCGAAAAGCTTCGCGGCAGATACCGGCGTAAGGTCAGGCGCGGGATTGCTGAATGTGGCACAGCCTTTGTTATCAAGCTTTACTTCCAGAGAATCGTCAGCATATTTCAAAGCGTTGCTGATAATGTTTTCAAAAATCCTGTTGGCGCTCTTTCTGTCGCACAAAACATATACAGGCTCATCAGGAAGCTCGATCTCAGGCTCTATGCCCTTTTTCTTAAATGCGGCATAAAACGAGAGAATGCATTCTTCCAGAGTGCGGCAGATATCTAAAACTTCAGGCAACGTCTCTTCGCTCTTAACCGGATATCTCGCGGGATCTGTTGATGTGCTGTACTTAAAGAGTTCGTCCGCCAGATCGCTCAAAGACAGCGTGCGGTTCTTGATACGTTCCAGATACTGCGCTTTAAGCTCTTCATCCTTCTCATCCTGCATGAGATCCAGATAGGAATTGATAGCCGTCAGCGGCGTCCTTATGTCATGTGAGATCTCGGTAACGGCCTGGGCTACCTTGCGGTTGCCGTCAACATAAGCATTGCGCTCGGTCTGCAGATTTTTGAGTTCACGGTTAAGTGCCTCTGCGGTCTTTAACGCATGCGGATCAGTCGTCGTAAGAGTAATAGGTATCTGAGTCTCTCCCTTTACCTGGTCTTCGATATTCTCGGTCAGTTCATCGAAGCCGCGTCTTAACAAAACGATCTTTATGACCGCCACGACGAGTGCCACGACAAGCACTAAAACAAGCACGATGAATAGAGATATCAGTATCTTCAAATCAGTTACATTCCTTTGTGATATGGTTAATGATACCACATCACACAGAACAGTTCGTCAGCAGTGTATCTCGCGTTTCTTGAAGACAAAAGCGCCGACAGCGGTACTTATCAGGATCCAGAAAACATTAGCCGCTATGTTTATGGCCATTACACCGTCACGGTAAGCCATATAAGGATTTATCATGCTATGCTTCATCATGTGTGTGCACATCGTAGGATCAAGATAGACGATAGTCAAAAGAGTGGTTCTTGCCCAATTAGGCATATTGCTCCTGCCTAACTTCATGAGTTCTTTTTCTCCGCAGAACACTCTCATTGCACCCATCGATGCGTCAAACTTATGAGTTAGTGAATTAGGACCTTTTTCTTTCATGACAGCAATATATTCATCATAAGCAGCATCTGTATTACCCTCGAGCTGATAAGACATATCAACATTTTCAAGAGACAACATAAATATCGGGAAAAACAACATGATCGCAATAATGAAGCCTGCAACGAATGACGCTGTCATTCTCGAGCTTGCATAAAGAACGGCAAGGCTTATTGAAGATACCGCAAACAACAAAAGAAGCGAGATCACAAACATCAGGAACACCACCGGAAAATAGACAGGCGGCTTCCATCCGTTGGCCGGTATCATTATCAGGAACAGGACAAAGTTAAAAAGGAACATTACCAGATCCAGCGCAAAGACTAAAACGAGCGACGCCAGATAGATCTTTCCTTTGCTGTGACCGCACGAAATGAGATTCTTCAGCGTGCCGTCACTGAACATCCTTCCGAAGAAGAACGGAATAAAAAGCACTATCAGTATGGCCGGGATCAGATTAAGAGAGCTTATCTCTTTCATTAAAAAGAATATCTCATCGGTGGTAAGATTATTATCGTCACTGAGCTTATCAAAAGACTCCTGCGTTATCGGCTCACAGCCATATCTGTATGCGTCATAAGCACTGACGCCGGAGTTTTCAAATTGATATTCTTTTAATTCATCACCGCTGGCATCCCATCCCGTGCCGGTTTCCCAGTCTTCCACAATAAAAACAGGACCATGAATACTTGGTTCATTCGCAAAGAGATTCACGTTTATGTAGACACAGGAGCAGACCAGCAATATTATAAGTCCCCAGAATTCGACGCTTCTGAGCATTCTGTAGAAAAAGCCTTCGAGTATCTTCTTCATATTACGAGAGCTCCCTCTTCTTAAATACTTCCATTCCGGCAGCTGTAGTCACAGTCACGACTATGGCACCTGCAATCATGCTCTTTTCGAATTTTGACGTTCCTTCATCCGAAAAATTCTGAAAACCGAACGGTATCGTATCGTAGACAAAGGTCAGCACTTTGCGTGGAGTGCCTCCGATATATTCGGGATTAAGTACCCACATGCCTTCGCCGGTCTCTTCATTTTCCACGTAATATCTGTAAGGCACATAGAGTGACTCTTCCACGACCTGACTGCAAACAATGATGCAGGGGATTATAAGGAGCGTAACGATCAATGCGAACAACTTATTACTGAAAAAATACTGCATCAAAGTATTAAACGCGGCAAAAGCTATGCATGTTATCAGGACATAAAGAACGATACGGATGGTATGCGCATCTATCGTCTGACTTCCTCTGGTGGGGCAAAACAGATAATATGCAAATATGACTCCCGTGGTGACAGCAAACCCGATAACCGTTCCCACGATAACTACTGTCAGTTCTGCAAGATAGATGCATTTTCTGGAGATTCCCGTCGCCACCTTGTTGTTGACCGAGCGGAAATTCAGATCATTGCCCGTGAAAGAAGTGCAGAAGATAGCAATAAGGAAAGGCAGGATGACCATGACCCCGATCATGCAAATAGATAAAAAACTCCTGTCGAGATACCTGGGTCTCTTGTAAAAAACAAAGGCGTAGTACGTTATGACCGTGTTAAGTATTATGATCAATCCCGTGAGCAGCGAGAAGACCAGGACCTTTAAAAACCATTTGGTCCTGAAAAACCTGTAAAAAGCTGACTTCAGTGCGCGGCTCATGAGATTCCTTCCCTCTTCGCGACAAGGTTCATAAAATAGCCTTCAAGGCTCTCGTTGTTTTCCGAGATCGATTTGACTTCGACATTCGCTTCATTTGCAAGAGCGACGATACGGGTAGCGGTAATGTCAGAAAAAATATCAATGGTCTCTTCATTCTCAACCTTATATTCGACACCTTCGCGGTCGAAAACAGGACATATGAGTTCTGTCGAAGACACTATAAGCCTCGAGGCTTTCCTTACCCTGCCCATAAGTTCATGGCTGCTGAGCGTTTGCAGTATCTCGCCTTTCTCGATAAACGCATAGTGAGTAGCAAGCTTGGAAAGCTCTTCGAGAATGTGGCTGGAGATAAGAATCGTCGTATGCTTCTCGCGGTTTATCCTTAAGAGGATCTCACGCATCTGGATGATTCCCTGCGGATCCAAGCCGTTGATAGGCTCATCGAGAACAAGAATGTCCGGATTGCCGCAGAGAGCTACCGCGATTCCGAGTCGCTGTCTCATACCGAGTGAGAACTTGCCTGCTTTTTTCCTGCCGGTACCCTGAAGATCGACAAGCTCCAAAAGCTCCGGGATGCTGTCAAATGAAGTCATTCCGAGATTGATGTATTGAAGCTTTACGTTGTCATATGCGTTCAGATTTTTGTATATCGCAGGGCTCTCTATGATGGATCCCATTCTCCTTCTGACCGTCAGTACCTTTTTATCCTTGCTCGAGATACCGCCAATGCTGTATGTGCCTGATGTAGGCTCTGCAAGCCCTGTGATGATCCTCATGAGTGTTGTCTTGCCTGCGCCGTTCCTTCCGACAAGTCCGAAGATAGATTCCTTCGGAATATCCAGGTTGACACCTTTAAGCACATGGAACTTGCCATAGTCCTTGCACAGGTCTTTGATAGAAAGAACGTTATCCATTTAAGAATCTCCTTTGAGCTTGAAGCCTATGCCCCATACGGCTTCTATATATTCGGTATCGGTTAATTCTTTTATCTTCTTACGAAGATTACTTATATGTACTTTTACAGAGCTCTCCGTGCAGTCCGGCGTCTCAGTCTTGATAAGATCCAGGAGCTCCGACTTTGAGATCACTCTTCCCTTGCCGCCCGCGAGCATCTTTAAGATCGCGTATTCGGTCCTGGTCAGCTTTAATTCCCTGCCTTCGATCGTCACTTCATGTCTGTCAGTGTCGATCAACATATCCCCACATGTTATGCGGCCACTTGTCTTCTTTCCCTGACTGGTACGAAGAGCTGCATTGACTCTCGCTTTGAGCTCCTTAATATCAAACGGTTTGGTGATATAGTCAACGCATCCTTCAGTAAGAAGCGACACCTTATCGTCAATGGAAGATCTAGCACTTACTGCAATGACAGGTATCTCCTTCGGAATATGCGTAAGAAGTTCTTCACCCGTCAGCCCCGGAAGCATGAGATCCATAAGGATAAGATCAGGGCTTTGCGCGAGCATCATGCGACCTTCGGTGCCTGTCACTGCCCGAATGACTTCAAATCCGTCCTTTGCAAGCTCTCTTTGAAGAACTGCTCCGATATCTTCATCATCTTCTACGATCAATATTTTGCTCATGTAAAAATCTTATACCATTCACTTTTCAAATCAAGTTGAGAGAATAAATATTACCTGAATCTTAACTCTTTTCGAGTCCGGATTGGTATAGAATAAGCCTATGAAAACCGGAAAAGACTTAAAACTTATTTCATCATTAATGGCATTGCTCTTTGCTATGCAGATGACTTCATGCTCATCGAAAAATAAAGAATATGAAGTTATTAAAGAGAGCGATCCCTGGTATGAATGCACCACATTTGAGGTCTCGGATCTTTATCCCGAGAGCGAATATGAATATTCGGATTTCGAGACGATCGGAGCATTGGATGGTGCCATATACATCAAAGCAGATGCGCAAAAGATCTTCGAAGGCAGTTTCAAAGACCTGACAGAAGAAGAGATCCTGCAATATTATGAGACAGCGATACTTAAGCTCTCTTTCGACGGCGAACTTTTGGAAAAGACCGACTACATTACTTCATGTAGTGACGGCACCATCCGTTATCTCAACAGAGCCTGGATATCAGACGGCAAACTCAATCTTCTTGAGTCAGTATATAAGGATGATATCCGTTCCCAGACCTACATCTTTGACGGAAGAGAGATCGATCTGGCTAAGATAGTTGATAATGAATTCACTTCTATAGATTACCTTGCCGACATTTATTCGGCAGGCGGATATACGGTCTACAGCATCTTTATAAATGAATATAGGGAAGCTCTTTTTATTGAACGTCCTGACGGTTCGGTTTACCATGTCTATGAGGAGATAATCAATGCTCTGGACGGATACTACTATGACAGTCTGGGCGAATTCATTCCTGCTGATAACGGCCGGGTTATGATCCCCGTTTATATAAATTATCAGGGCTTGTTCTATTTGCTTCTGGACCCCGCTACAGGCGAGGTTACCGAGCTCAATGATCTCGGCACGAACGAAGAGCTTTACATGGTCGAGTTCTGCAATGACAAAGTCATCTCCCGCGATTATACCGGTTTTGCGAGAATGGACACATCAACAGGCAAGATGGTTCCTTTCTGTGAATACAGCAACATCGATGCTTCCATGTACAATGTAGCAGAATCCGAGATGGTATATCTTTCTGACGACAACAGCGAGATGATCCTTGGCCTTAATACTTACGAGTCTTACGGAGGTCTCGGCGGACATTCGGGCTATAAGTTCATGCATCTGAAAAAAGCTGATAAGAATCCTAATGCGGGCAAGACTGTACTTATCTTATCATCAGCCGAAGATGCATTTCCCGACGAAGCAGACATCAATGCAGTTACGGTCTTCAACAGACAAAACGATTCTTACTTTATAAAGTTTGTATTCCCCTACGATGCAAACGGCAATTTCACGGAAGTTAATGCCGACATTGTAATATCCGACAAGCTCAACAATAATCCTGCGGACGCAAATAAATACGTAGATCTTACGCCTTATATCGATATCAATAGTGACACGTATTTCTCCAATGCGGTTAATGCAGCCAAAAACGGAGATTCGCTTTATCACATGCCTCTTGATATCTCCGCATCGGGTATCATTACAGCTTCATCCAATGTTCCGCAAGGCCAGACCGGATTCACTTTTGATTCTTATGAGAAGTTTGTTGACGATGTCTGTAACGGCGTTGACCCCATGAGCAAGACTCCGGGATTCATGATGGGCAAATCAGAATACTTCACCATACTCTTCATGAACATGAGCGAGAAATTCATATCTGACGGCAAAGCAGATATCGACAATGAGGATTTCAGAAACCTTATGCTTTTCGTGGACAAGAACGGAAGCGACGAATCGATGTCAGAGCTTGATGCCGTAATCGCCAGCATAAACAAGCACAACGAAGCCGTTCTGGAGATCGAAGATATGATCAACGGCAAGACAGCATCACTTGACGGCAAACTCGGTGCCGTCTACGGCAATTTCTATTCGTTCGAAGACTACATAGACTGCTATTCCGATTATGGCGACGGTCTTGGAATTTACGGACTTCCTTCTTTCGATGCCAGGGGACCGATGACGAAGTCAACTGAATTTATCAGCATCTCATCCAGGACTAAATACATAGAGCCTTGTGCCGGCTACATAAAGCTCCTCTTGTCCTATGACATACAGTGCACCAAGGATTATAATCCGATCAACCGTGAAGCTCTGCGCAGCGTGGCAGAACAGAAACTTGAGGCATATAATCAGGCGCTTGACCGCATAATCGAGTCCAATCCGGCTGCAGGCCGCAAGGTCCCTTCTGAAGCGATAGATAAGTATATTGATCTTCTGTCTTCTTCATACGGCGGCATAAACATCGGTGATGATATAGAGGAGATCCTCCGCGAAGAATCCTCTTCGTACTTCAACGGAATGAAATCAATGGATGATGTTATTCCGGTAATGCAGAACCGCATTCAGACAGTTCTTAACGAGAATAAATAAACTTACTTTCCTTCAGGATAAAGTACGGGGAGCGTAGGCAGCTCAGTCGGAACAGTCTGTTCCCTGATCTCAGAGACAGGAGTAATAGTACCGTCAGGGCTGAGTCTTACGGGTGTTCCCTTGCCTGCGAGGATTGCTGCAGCATAATCAGCAACTGATTCTATCTTTTCCTCGAAAAGCATTCCGCCCATGTCGTTGTCATTATAAAAATGGATGTCTGATCCTGCAGTCATCGGCAGGCCTAAAGGCAGAGCAAATTCATAGCCCAGAGCATTCATATTGGGTTTATTGGCAGCATTATAGATCTCGATACCGTCTACCGCATCAGCAGGAGGAAGCTTGATATCAGATAAATAGTCCCTCTCCCTGTAAGGATGAGCCTGTATCATGATGCCGCCGGCTTTATTGACTGCTTCATGGAGCTCTCTTCTTGTCATGTCCATGATGCATTCGTTATCAAGGAGCCACTTCTTATCTATGCCGTAAAGAAGATATTCATCTTTCCAGAAGTTATATTCCACTCCGAACATGACAGTAAAATCAAGGCCTTCAGAAGCCTTCAGTGCGCGCTCATAACCCGAGCAATACATCTCTACTCTTTCCTTCCAAGGAAGATCTGCAGGAACACATGTGTTGCCGTTAAAGAAATGGTCTGTAACGATAAGGCCGCTGTAGCCCTTCTCCATCATGTAAGGAATATAATCTTCACCGTTTACACGGCCGCAGGCACTAGCCTGACATGTATGAAGATGTGTCTCGTACAAAAATCCCATAGATAAAACCCTTGATTCAATTTCCGCGACAATGCTAACACTCGAATAAGATCAAATCAAGGGAATGAATGAATATTAATCTATCGACTTTGCTGGATCTGACCCCACTATCTGAACCAGCCTCTCTTATATTCTTCGCCGCCCCACTCAACTACGGTAAAGCCTTCTCTGATTGCAGGATTGATTACGCTCAGATCCTGCGGTTCTATATCAACCGGTTTATCTGACGCGTACCATAGCATGTTAACTCTTATAACTGTATCCGGTTCCGGTGAGACAATAAGTTTTGAAACATCTTCATATGCTGCGGTCTGGAAGGTAATAACATTATAATTGTTCTGATTCATTTCGGGACACCAGTACGAGATAAAATCAGCTGCCTCTGTATCCGTGAGGCCCAACTGACGAAGTGCGTCCTTCAGGAACTCCTCAGTGTCTTCACCCTTGACACAGAAACCTTTGCTTAAATCAGGCCTTATCGCAATATCTCCTTCCCAGAATAGGTAAGGATAACTGTTGCCGTCTTTATCAGTCAGTTGTCCGTCAGGTTCTGCAGTTACGTTCCATCCGGCAGCATTGTTGTATTCGGGATATGAATAAGTCACCCTGCCATTTAATTCCAATCTTACATTGACTTCAGTTTGTGCTTCAGGATACAGATAGATGACCGGTTTTCTTGCAGTCATTTCTATAATAAACAATGTTGATCCGATGGCCAGCACGATGTTGCAGACAAGCGCAATCAACCATAATACCCTGTACTGTCTGCCTTTCTTCTTGTCTCCAAACAGATATGCTTTATATGAACGGTAAAGGAACAGCAATCTGGGAAGCAAAAACAAATTCGCACCAAGAACCAGAAGCCACTCCTCCCAGTCATAGCTCAGAAATACGAGGTTAAACCAGAATTCAAGGTCGTGAAGGTTAAAAATGAAACCCAGAATATACATGTGAAAACTCAGAATAACCATGCCAACACCATGTATTGCAAGGCGCGTTTGTTTTGATTTAAGAGAACGCTCGATTTTGGCGTTGTCAGAATAAATAAGATCGTTTTCCATTTTATTCACCACGCCCTTCTACCTGAAATTTGAATAGTAAATCTTTGATCCGATCGGACCCAGCACGAAAAGTAAGACAAATACGACCATAACGAGAAATGATGCAAAAACAACATGACGCGCCAGATTTTTCTTAAAGATCATATAGACCAAGAAAACAGCAAACGCAGCAACAGCAATTGTGATCACAAATCCGACAAGTGTTTTGGTTTTTACATCTCTGTTGTTTTTAGCCTCGGCTTCTCTTATGGCATCAAGATCACGGATTATTTCCTCGGGATTCTCGATCCATTTCAAGTCAATACCGCCCCACAGGGTATAACCGGTACCATCTTTATCATAATAGTATGAAATGCTGATATATGCTTCTTCCTCCGGATAGTCGTGCATATGTACTTGAGCCACTTCAATCGTTGAACCTTTAGGGACCCGTAATATATTACTCCCGTCGCCCCGCTCCTCAGTTTCCCAATTCACGTAACTGGAAAAACGCACATTTTCCGTCAATACAACTTTCTTTTCTCCATTATGATAATCACAATAATTCTCGGGATAGGGTTCATAATTACGATACGGAATAATAACAAGGAAAACAAACGGATAGAAGGCAAACATGATAAACTCGACCAGCATCACTAATATCAAAGCGGCAGTCGAAGTAACAGGTTTATCCGATCCGTTCGACTTGGGTTTAACGGAAGTCTTTCTTTCTAGTTCGGTTGTTCCTAGTGCTTCACTCATCTTGTAGTCTCCGTCCCATAAATAATCGATAATTACCTATTTGATGGGGTCTGACCCCATTACCTGTTATATTTCATCAAGACTAACATTTGAATTATTATGTTTTAGTACGTTGTACTCCCCATTAACACTATTTATTACTTGATTGTTGAACAAATAAATAACACAACCCTTGCAGATATATTCCTCAGAGTTAAATCCATATTCATCTGTTCTTCCATTTATTATCCTTATATCGTAGAAAGCACTGCCAAAAAACATGCTTTCAAACCCGCTCGTACACCCATCCAGCAGGCTATAATGCTTTGGAAAAAGAAGAATTAAAAGAACAACAAAGAAAGCAACAATCCAATAGAGTAATGCCTTTCGCTTACTGGTTTTCTTTTGTGTGACACTCATTGGATTTCACTCCTTTGTTTCACCAATTTGACGGAGTCAAACACCATTACTGCCTTTATCACTTATAATCGTCGACGTCGAATTTTCTATCCTTAAAGTAGAAATCTCTGTCTGCTTCTGTGATTTCTCTTACAGGGCGGCAGGGATTGCCGTAAGCAAGCATGTTATCGGGGATATCCTTTGTAACTACACTGCCTCCGCCGATAACGACGTTGTTGCCGATCGTGACTCCCGGACATACGAGAACGTTGCCGCCTATCCAGACGTTATCGCCGATCGTGATGTCGATTCCGTACTCATATCCTGAGTTTCTTGATTCAGGATGAATAGGATGTCCCGCTGTGCAGATCTGAACGTTAGGACCGCACATGAATTCATCGCCGATCTTGACCTTGCCTACATCGAGAACTATGAAGTTATAGTTAGCAAAGAAGTTCTTTCCTATCTCGATGTTGTAACCATAGTCGCAGTGGAAAGGAGATTCGATGCACATCCATCCGTCAGGTGTCTTGCCAAGTATCTCGCGAAGAATAGCATTCCTCTCTTCGAACTTATCCGGCGGCATGTTGTTATATTCGTAAAGCTTCTTCTTGCATGCCATCCGTTCTTCACTGAGACCGTCAAGCCAGGATCTGTACGGAAGGTTATTAAGCATTCTTTCTTTCTGATCCATAGTTTCCACCTCTTAGCCAAATATTATGTCTCTCCAATAAGTCCCTCTCTCGGGACAAGACGCAGCTCGAAAGTCTCTCTGTACTTAACGTCCTTTCTTACCGGCTGAGTCGAGATGTTGTCCCTCGTTCTCTCGATCTCCTTCGATGCAAAGTCGCAGAAGAATTCGCAGAAATCGTTATTCATGAGCTGTTCTTCGTGGAGGAACTCGTTCATCTGTTCAGGCGTGTAAGGAAGCACCGTGAAGTCAAACTTCGGATTGCCTCCGATCCTTCTGATCTCAACAGAATCACCGTCACCGTTCGTGAGCTTAACTATCTGTGTATCAGTATGTGATGAGTTCTCTGCAGGCCTTGCGTAAGGGTGATATATCTTTCCGGCACCTGCGGAATACACGCCGAGCCTTGCGGCATTCTTACGGTCAACGTAAGATTCGCCGGGGCCTCTGCCGTACCATGAACATACGCAGTCATCCTTGACTATGGGGAATCTGATTCCGTATCTTACCATGTCATACTTGGGCTTGAATTCAAGAGTAACTCTCAAAGTATCTGCCTTCGGGACTTCATAGAAAACGATTACTTCGCCATGCATGGCAAATGACTTGTAACGCGAGATCATGGTGAACTCGCCGTCTCTGCAGCCGTATTCGCAGCCGACAAACTCTAACGACTCCTGAATATGCTCGTAGTCGCTCTCTTTTGAGAATACCGTTCTTGCGAGGATGAAGCTTCTGTCTGTTCTGTCGATATTGGAAGGACAGCGGTAGAAGCTCGGCGCGAGAGGGCCCTTGAGGAAGTTGTAGCCTGCGATCTCAAGGCTTTCCAGGCTTCCGGGTTCTCTCGAGAATCCGATCCTTAAGTTGCCCTTGCCTACATACAATCCGTGAGGCACTGTCGATACCATATTGCGCGTGATGACAGAACCGATCTCCTCTTCTACGGGAGCTGTACCGTCAACATATACTTCGGGCACATTAGAAAGCCCGTCGTTGTTTGTCATACGCTCGACTCTGCCGCCGTCTTCTTCGGTAAGAAGAGCCTGGTCTTCCATTCCGGAAGGAAGTCCGGCATCTTTGTAGGCTCCGGCATTCGTACCGGAACCGAGCTGCCTCATATCGTTTGTTGCAGGCTTTTCGCCGCTCCCCAGACCGGCCTTGGACAGATCTATCTCACCTACGGGGCTTGCGATCTGATCAGTCAGCACATCCTGATAGAAGGCGACTTCATAGCCTGCCTTGGCATAGTATGTATCCTTGTGGAGCTTTAAAGTGATATCGAATACGAGCTCTTTGGAAAGAGCATTCATATACATCTCGATGAATTCGGCCTTACCCTGTGCCCAGCCGGGTGTCGTGAAGATATCCGTCGAGAACGGGAACTTTAGTGTCCTTGAGCCGAACGGTTCGATCTCAGGGATAACGCCTCTACCCGACATGATCGTTCTGCCGCCCAGAAGGATCTTCCACTCAAGATCCAATTCTTCGGTATAGCCGAACTGGTTGGAATTGCGCATCGTAAGGTTTGCAGGATCGCCTACTGACGCGAAGATCGCGATCGTCTGGCACTGCTTCTTGATATCAAGATAGATCGGGTGCGGGTTGCGCTCTGCGTCAACTATACCCTGGCCGATACAGGAGTTCTCTTTCTGCTTGCCGCCTACGAGGTCAGCATGATGGATCCACTTATAGGGTGCATCATCATCTGTAAATCTTGTTCTTCCCGGTATGGTCTCGAAAAGATTTCTTCCGATCCTGTTAAGGTCAAATATCTTCTTCCTGTCGAGGCAGAGATCTTCCCAGGGGCCGAATACGGCGCCTGCATCACTCGGCAGAGGTCTCATGTCAGAGATCTTGCCAAGAGGCTTAGCCTTCTTGCCTGTGGCTGTAACGAGTTTATTTACTTCGCAGTACCACGGTCTCGTATCGTCAATGAGCATACACTCATGCTTGACTCTCTGGGCTGTCTCGGAATTGAAGTTATAAGTCTGGATACCCCACATAACGACTGAAGGGTGATTCATGCAGGCCTCAACATAATCTCTCATGTAGAAATCTGCGGCCGTCGCGATAACATACATACCGTACTGGTCGCAGAGATTTAAGAACTCGTCAGACAGAGGCATTCCGTCAGCGATAACGCCGTTGATGCCTGCTCTCTTCATGAGGATGATGTCCTGGCGCATACGGTCCTGAGGAACGGCGATACCGCCCTGCGGATCGAATTCGTAGTATTTAACGAGCATCAGGTTAACGCGGCGGTCATTGACATTGAGCTTGTCCTGAACGATCTCCGTAGTCCTGAAGCCGAATCTCTTCTTCTTCGCGCAGATGACTTTGCCTTCCGAGTCCATTACCTCGAAAACGATATCGTACTGTACAGGTGTGCAGTCAGACCACTGCGCAACATCCAATGCGACGAAGTCCGTGCTCGCGCGCGTCTCCTTGAGAGCATCTACAACGCCCACTACAGGCTCGCTCTGGCCCTTGATGTTGACGAACGGGAGTTTATACGGATCGTATTCAGCGCGCGCCTCAAGGAGCGATATGCGGACTGAATAAGGGATCATGTAGTTCGTGTGATTGCGCATTGCAAAATCGACTTTGATCATGAAGTCGCCGTGCGGAACGCGTGATACAGTCTCTCTTACTGCGAGCGCATCCATTTTCGCGACTTCCGAGATATAAGCCGAAGGAACGTATTCGAGCTTGATGTGAAGATTAGATAATTCAAGAAGTGAATCTTCAACGATCATTATGGGTCTGAAAAGTCCGGCAAAACCGAAGTTCATCATATCGAGAATGATGTGGCCGTCATCGTCTCTGTCGTAACGGTTTACGATGATCGTGATGTGGTTGACGCCTGCCTGGACCACGCCTGAGATAAGAAGACGCTTTCTCGTGAATATAGAATGCGAATTGCATACCAGCTGGTTGTTGACAAAGACCTTAAAGCTTCCGCAGATACCGGATGTCTCGAGATAAAGTGCTCTCTCGATCTCGGCAGGTGTAAATACGACAGTCGTTCTGTAGATACCGACTTCGTCGTCCTCATTGCCGATGGACTTGAGGACATACTTGTCGCTGATGGTCTCCTCTTTGCGGGCTGCGTTCTCTGCAAGTCTTACGGGATAGTCGTAGATAAGGTTCTGCGGCAGGCCGAAGCCCTCTGTCTGCCATGTCGAAGGGCAGTTAACGAGCGGCCAGTCGGAATCGTCGAAAGAATTATTCATAACGCCGAACGGCACTTCAGTCTGTCCGTTGGCAAGATAGAATCTCCATGTCGTAAGAGGCTTCAGGTAAGGTGATGCAACCTTGCCGAACTCCGGCATTTCGCGTTCGTTGAAAATATAATCAAAAGAATCGTACGGCAAAAAACCGTCATTCGAATATGTAAATTCCAAGACTCGTACCCCCTTTAAGAGACTTTGTCCACAATAATCTACGTTAATTCTATCATTTTAAATAAAGGACAAAGTTTCAGGAGCGTTACAAAAACGAAGTATTTCTGTGGTAAAAGTGAGGAAATATCAGCCTGCAGCAAGGCCCAAGGATCAGTACTGGATACCGCCTATGAGCCACTTGCCGTCGATCTTAACGAAGTACAGATGAACATCGGTAGGAAGCACTTCAGGCTCATCTGAGCCCCAGTACATCTGCATGTACTGTTCAACATAGGCCTCCATGTATACGACGTTATCAGAGAAGACTATGCAGTCACGCACTTCCTCATTATGGATCGATACGCTTCCGTGGCTGGTAAAATACTGTCTTGCAGAATTTCTCTTGATATAGCTTAACGACTGGCTTCCCTTGGGGAAATACTTATCCAGAGCGTAATCTCCGGCATCCTGGGAAATATAATTTGCGAATGTGGAAGCAAATGAGATAGCCAATTCAGAAAGCTCATCATATTCATCGAATTCCTTGATGAACCCGACCTGATATGTGTCTGTATTCTCGTCATATGTGCATTCGCATGCGTTGCCGCGGAAATCAACAGCAGTAACAACAGGCTTAACATAAAGACCTTCGCCCGTATATCTTACCGTTCCCGGAATCGACGCATACGGATCGACATACTGGTTAAGCTCTGACTCGGTCAGAGCGCATGTGGAATTTGCTTCACTCAGCTCAATGCCGTTAACGTACACTTTGTATGTCTCGGGAGCTGAAACATCGAAGCTGTATGCTGCAGCAGTATAGAATTCAAGGGTGTTCTCCTGCCATGCCTTAAAGCCGTACGGCAGATCAGCAGTCTTATCTTCTGCAAGATTGAACTTGGCAACAATAAGCCCGTCAGCAGTCTTTACGTAATACTCAGGCGCATCTTCCCTGTAGTTCTCGGTCTCCGAATAGATAAAGTTCTTTCCGCTGATAAGTTCAGTAACGTACTTCCTGACGACAGTCTCATCTTCAAAGCATGTAAATACAGGCTTTTCAGTCATGTTGCTGAGTATATAATCGACATCGCCGTCATTAAAATGCTGAGTGACCTGTTCAGCGGTGTGATAAGGCAAAGATGCCTGGTACTGCTCTTCATATTTCCCTGCGAAATCATTGAATCTTAAGAGGAACCACGCAATTAATCCCGTTACGATAACGAGCCACGCAATCAGAAAAACGAGGAAGAGATTTACTTTCTTCCCGTTCTTCTTTCCGCTGTTTTTCTTGCCTGAATTGTTGCCTGATGACTTCATCCGGAACACCTTATGTCTGTTCGTCAGTCTTCTGGGGCAGGATTACAAACGCCGTAGGCATCTGACGTGATACTCTGATGGACGAGCTTGATACGAGCTCTTCTTCGCCGAGCCACATAGCTGATGACATGCCGCCGTCAAGGTTTGCAGCGTTAACAGCGCCGTACTCCAACATTATGTCGATAAGGTCTGCCATTGTGGCACCCATTGAAGAGGTCTTTCTGCCTTCGATAACGAGGAGGAGGATCGCGCCGTCAGCTCTCTGGCCTATCGCGGTTCTCGGATTGAGTCCGCCGCCGCAGCCTTTGTAATTGGCAGCGACACCGTTTACGATAAGAGCCGGTCCGAACGAGACCGCATCTCTGACGCCCATATCCATTGCTTCCTGGGCAGTCATTGTACCGACTACAAGGACGTTATCATTCGTAAGTCCGTAGACTTCGTAATCGCAGTTCTTTGCACCCATCCTGAGCTCGCCGCCCGAGATAACGATACCTTCAGGCCATCCGCCGATGCCCATGCCGTTCTTATCTTCGTACTGGCCGCCGTTGATACCGCCGACACCGTCGTACTTATCGATGAGTTCCTTGAGTGTAAGGCCTGCACCGCTGTGATTGTAATTGTCGATAGTTCCCACTACGATTCTTGAAGGATCGTAAACAACGAGCATCTTGCCGTGATACATCGGGCCGCTGATGTCGTGAACTTCGATGCCGTCTCCGTCAGGATCAAGATCGTTTACCGCTCCGGCATTAGCCTTTTTGCTGTTCTGTTCTGCGGCCATGGCATTGACAAGAGTAGTATCCGTGATTTCAGTGATGGCAACAGTCTTGTTGCTGTTCATGATCTCTTCGATCTCTTCGTCCGATAAGATCCACTTAGCGAGGATTCCGCCTGCGGAAGATTCCATAACGGAAGGAACGAACTGGTCTCTTAAGTGAGTGGAAGGTCCCTTCATGATGATTCCAAGGAATGTATAAAGACCTGCGATCACGAGGATCAGAGTGCATATTACTACTGTCAGAAGTCTTCCGACGCTCGTAAAGAAGAACTTTACAGCCTTCTTGGCGAAAACCTTTCTCTTCTCCTTACGAAGCTCTGCCTCTTCGGCTTCGATCTTTTTCTGTTCGATCTGTCTTAATATCTGCTCTCTTCCGGCTCTTGCCGCAACAGGTTCGGCTTTTTTGATCGGACGCTGCTGGGGTCTTGATGCCTTGGCGGGAGCTGTATTTCTCTTTACGGGGTTTTTGACGATCTCGATCTTGTTGTCGTCAGGATAATCCCTGTCAGTCCAGGTGCGGGGCTGCTCGATCACATAATTATTTCTTATCGGCGCTTCAGCTACGCGGCCGCTTGTCGCGAGGACCTTAGGCCTTGCGGTGATCTCTATTTTGCGCTGCTCTGAGAGCTCGACCATACGGTCAACAACAGCCATGCGTTCTTTCTCGGACATGCCCTTCATGCGCAGAGCGAGTTCTCTCCGCTTCTCGGGCGCAAGACCTGCTACGATCTTCTGGAACTTGGCTATGTTATTAGACTCCATGGCTACCCCATAATTGACAAAAATTGCTTATTTATCCTACCGGTCAATTTGGAGTATAGCATATGGATTCTTGTTAACAGCCGCGCGAAAACGTATTGTCAACAAACTGTAATATGCAATAATTACAGGCCTTTGTCAGGTTTATAACAATGTTAACGGCAAAGCACTTAAGGTGTTACGCCGAGCATCTTCGGAACGAATCCGATAACAAGATGGATCAGGGTGCTTCCATAGACGGACTTGGTCTTCTCATAGAGATAACCTGTTGCCGCGCAGAGGATAGCAGCGCCGAACATCATGGGGATATCGTAGCCCATGTGGAGTACGAAGAAGAACAGCGAAGTTACCCAGACAGTAAAATGCTTGTTGTACTTGGGGCATGAATCAGTGATATTGTCCTCTACAACGCCCTTAACGAACATCTCCTGAAGGATGGCGCTGATAGGATAGAACCAGCGCATATATGTTCCGAGATAAAGGCCGAAGTAAGGTCTTGCCGCGATCTCGGGGAAGAACTGGTTCTGTACGAGTCTGATGATGAACAGGATAACGATAAGTGCAACTGATAAGATAACTCCCCAGAAAAGGTCCTTCTTGAGGTTTTCCTTGCTAGGCTTGAAGCATTCGAAGTGGATGCGCAGCTCAGTCGTGCAGGAGAAGATAACGGTAAGAAGGAGAAGGTAGCCTTCCATCATGCGCGTAAGGATATACGCGTTAGGCTCTACAAGGGGTTCTCCTACTACATGAGGGAATATCTTTATAGCTACGACCTGGCACGCTACGGCAACCAGCAAAAAGAGCATCGTAGACAAAGCCGGATTCAATCTTTTCTTTAAAGTCATAATTCTTCTCCGTTTAGAAAAAAACTCTTTCTTTTGCATTTTGACTATGACAAAAGAAAGAGTCCTAAAGATTTGGTGCTCAGAGACAGAATCGAACTGCCGACACGGGGATTTTCAGTCCCCTGCTCTACCGACTGAGCTATCTGAGCAAGAGTTAGGCCGAACACCTTTGAAGTGCTCGGCCTAAAGTTAATGGCGACGCAGAAGGGGCTCGAACCCTCGACCTCCAGCGTGACAGGCTGGCATTCTAACCAGGCTGAACTACTGCGCCGTACCATTGGTGGAAACTACAGGGCTCGAACCTGTGACCCTCTGCTTGTAAGGCAGATGCTCTCCCAGCTGAGCTAAGCTTCCGTTAGCCACACCTTTATTCAAAGCGCGAATGAATTATAAAACAAATACCGAAGATATGTCAACAACGAATTTTAAAAATCCGTAAGGTATTTATTTCCGGGAGTAATAGATATAGACAAAAGCCTTACTGTCAGCGTCTTCGCGGGTTACGACATAGAAGACATTCTCGTCGGAATTCTCCTTGATATGGGCTCCGAAAATCCAGATAAACGAGTCTTCCCTCGGGTTCGGCTTGATCGTGCAGCCGTCGAGAGTTGACGCTTCAAACTCCTTATACTGCTCATAATCGAGCATTTGGCCCGTGCCGCCGTAATTCAAAGCTATATCCAGAACATAATAATCCCAGTCATTGTTCTTGACGCGCAGCTTTGCTTCATATGCAGCGCGCGCATACATGAATCCGACCTTCTTGACCTTAACGATCTCAAGATTCTCGTCTTCTTTTATCGCTATGTTATTGGTCCTCTCGAGCAAAGCGGTGTTATTGTCATAGATATAACCGCCTATAAGCACTCCCACAAGGATCACTGTAATTACGATCAGGATTAATTCTTTTCTCTTCATATCAATTCACTCCGAAAAGCTTCTTGCCGTTATCATAGGTTATTTGTGCCGCTTCATCAATAGTTACGCCCTTTATCTCAGCGAGCTTGCCACACACGTATGCGACATGGCAGGGCTCGTTTATAAGCCCCCTGTTAGGCTCAGGCGTCAGATACGGGCTGTCCGTCTCAATAACGATACGGTCCCAAGGCGTATTGAGCGCAACTTCCGGCGTTTTCTTATTATTCTTAAAGGTCAGAGGGCCGTCAAAGCCAATGAAAAAGCCCATCTTAACGAGTTCTGACGCGGCCTCTGCAGAGCACGAACAGCAATGGCATACTCCGGCCACGTCCCTAAGCTTACCTGCCTTAAAGAAACGCCTCAGTATATCAAGGCAGTCACCTGTCGCATCTCTCTCATGGAGAATAACAGGCACATCGTACTCAAAGGCAAGCTCTAACTGCTTCT
>JAEEGH010001525.1_pt1 | contig 66377 bp, 43 predicted proteins | sample 9134181 | NCBI WGS metagenome assembly JAEEGH01 (sample SAMN16246544, study PRJNA631951) | gut metagenome | biome: gut microbiome; feature: rumen; material: DP-attached | host: Bos | place: Iran: Karaj | collected 2018-10
ATTCTCGATCCTCGCGACACCTATCAGAACCGCAACGAGTGGGAGGAGAAGGCTAAGGATCTGGCTGCCCGTTTCATCAAGAATTTCAAGAAGTACGAGGGCAACGAGGCAGGTAAGGCTCTGGTCGCTGCAGGTCCGAAGCTGTAAAGCTCAGGAGTGAAAGCAACTTCGCCCTACGCAGGGCAAGTTGTCTGATCCCAAATTGTAATTGAAACTCAATTGTTACATCATAAAGACAGGCTGCACTTTCCAATGCAGCCTGTCTTTTTTTGTTGACTCGTAAGGATTAATCGTAGAGATCGTCAAGGACGTCGTCGGCCAGCTTATCGCCGAATTTCTCGCCAGAACGCTCCAGCTGTTCAATAAGCTGACGTTCCATACTGTCGCCACGACCACCCTTCACGTGGACTTTGACGGTCTCAATGACTTTTTGGGTTCCTTTCTTGTACACCTTGCCAACGACTTCGTGTTCACCGTCGTCGTCCACCTCCTGCAGGTAGATGGCCACCTCGTAGCGGCTCTTGCTGTTGTTGCTTAGCACATAGCCCTTGCCGCGCATGGACTTGCTGTTGGCAGCATTGATGAAGGCACGGGCTATACGGCCCTTCAACGCCTTTCCCTTGTCCTTCTTACGGGCAAAATAGGTAGAAGCCTTAACCTTGTTGAAGGTACACTGTGAGTAGACGAAATAGTAGTTAACGGCAATAGTGCCCTTGTGCTTGTTAGTCTCTGCCATCAAAGCGGTCTGGAAGCAGACCATCATGGCCATGAATAATAATACTTTTCTCATAGTTACTTTATATTATCAGTTAAACATCTTACATCTCACATCCTACATCTTACATCCTACATCCTACTTCCTACTTCTTGGTTGCACGAATAAAGTAGATGATGAGCAGGATGTATGCCACGAGTGAACAGAGTTCAGAGAGCGGGTTGGCCCACCATGCCTCGTAGTTGAACTGTATGCCGCCAAAGCGCAGCAGGGCACTGATGACACCCATGAGGGCACCACCGGCAATGAATCCGGAGGCGATGAGGTTGCCCTTCTCGCCGCGGGCCTTGTTGACCGTTTCGTCCTTGGAGCGCGTGGTGACATACCAGCTGATGGCTCCGCCGATGACCAATGGCACGTTGAGTTCCATGGGGATGAACATACCGAGGGCGAAGGCCAGGGCAGGCACCTTGCAGAGCGTCAGCACAACGGCAATGGCAGCACCGAGAGCGTAAAGCGGCCAGGGAGCTCCGACACCGTTCATCAGCGGATCGATGACGGCAGCCATGGCGTTAGCCTGAGGAGCAGCCAGAGCTCCGGAAGCAAAGCCGTAGGTCTCGTTGAGCAGCATCATGACACCGCCGACAGTAGCAGCACTAACCAGTGTGCCGAGGAACTTCCATGTCTCCTGTTTGCGGGGCTGGGTGCCGCACCAGTAACCAATCTTGAGGTCGGTGATGAACGAGCCAGCCATAGAGAGTGCCGTACACACCACGCCACCCATGATGAGGGCTGCTACCATACCACCCGTACCCTTCAGACCTACGGCCACCATGACGACGGAGGCCAGGATGAGCGTCATCAGCGTCATGCCCGAGACAGGATTGGAGCCTACGATGGCGATGGCGTTGGCGGCAACGGTGGTGAAGAGGAAGGCGATGACTGCCGTCAGGATGATGGCAACGGCAGCAAAGAGCAGGTTGCCGTCCATGACGCCAAACCAGAAGAACACGAAGGTCAGCAGCAGCGTGACAATGGCGGCAATGGCGATGAAGCGGAAGGGCAGGTCTTCGCTTCCAGCGGTTTCCCCGCTGGCTTTGTCACCGGCCTTCGTCGCCAGCCCCACAGCGCTCTTGATGACGCCCCACGACTTGATGATACCAATGATGCCGGCCATGGCAATGGCACCAATGCCGATGCTCTTACCATAGGAAACGAAGATCTGTTCAGGTGACATATCACCTACTGCCGTCGTGATGGCAGGGTTCCATTGGTTGAGTACCGTGTCGGAAAAGAGCAGGGCCATGCCTGGCACGACGAGCCACCAGACGAATAGCGAGCCGAGGGTGATGATGAGGGCATAGCGGAAACCGATGATATAACCCAAGCCCAGGACGGCGGCACCGGTGTTGTTCTTGAAGACCAGCTTGGCCTTCTCAGCAAGGTCGTCGCCAAAGGGAATCATGCGACTTGTCACATTCTCGTTCCACCAGCCGAAGGTTGCCACGATGAAGTCGTAGAGACCACCCACCAGGCCTGCGATGAGCAGGGGCTTGGCCTGTGAGGCCCCGGCGGAGGAGCCCGATGCTGACATATCGGGAGTGGTGGTGGCGGCGGTTTCCCCGTCGCTTTCTGCTGCACCGCTCTTCCCGTCGCCATCTGCAGCGCCGCTCTTCAGCACCTGTGTGGTGGCAGTGGCTTCTGGGAAGGGATACTGTTCCTGAGGAGCCTCGACAAAGTAACGGCGGAAGGGTATCAAGAACAGGATGCCCAGAACACCGCCGAGGAGCGAGGCAATGAATATCTTGAGGAAGTCGGCAGACATCTCAGGATATTTAGCCTGCAGAATGTAGATGGCAGGCAGCGTAAAAATGGCACCAGCCACAACAGCACCCGAACAGGCGCCGATGCTCTGGATGATGACGTTCTCGCGGAGCGCATTGCTGCGCTTGGCTGCTGCCGACACACCGACGGCGATGATGGCAATGGGAATGGCAGCTTCGAAGACCTGACCAACTTTCAATCCGAGATAGGCAGCAGCTGCCGAAAAGAGCACGGCCATGAGGACACCCCATATAACGGACCATGCATTGACTTCACTTCTTTGTTTCATATTATCGTATTTTTGATTCTTTCTAATGCTTCAAGGAGACGACTGCGCGGACAAGCCAGATTGATGCGCAGGTAGCCTTCGCCAGACTGTGGACCATACATGGTGCCGGGATTCAGCCAGACGTGGGCGTCCTGTACTAAACGGTCACAGTAGGCTGCAACACTGTTGCAGCAAAGAGAGACGTCGACCCAAACAAGGTAGGTGCCTTCGAGGGGCATCACCTGCCATTGGGGGATGTGCTCTGCGACGAAATCGCAGAGCGCTTTATAATTATCATAGAGATAAAGATTGAGGGCATCGAGCCAGTCCTCGCTCTCATTATAGGCTGCCTTGACAGCCTCAGGGGCAAAGGAGTTGACGTCGCACACCTCGTTGATATTGATGGCCCGGTCCAGACGGCGGCGCGTGGCAGCATCCTGACAAATGATGTTGGCCATCATCAGTCCGGCGATGTTAAACGACTTCGACGGAGAATTGAGGATAATGGCGTCAGGGTCAACCGTTCCCATGGGTACAAAGGTATGGTCAGGCATGATGAGCTCGCAGTGTATCTCGTCGCTGACGATGCGTATATGATGGCGGTGACAAATGTCGGCCATGCGCTGCAGCTCTTCACATGTCCATACACGGCCAGTAGGATTATGAGGGTTGCAGAGCAGGAAGACGGTGGTCTTCTCGTCGGCACATTGCTGTTCGAAGTCTTCCCAGTCGACCTCGAAGCGGTTGTTGTTGCGGCAAAACCGCAACACACTCTCGGCCACCTCGCAGCCATTGTTCTTAATCGAGGAGAAGAAGCAGTTGTAGTCGGGCGAAAGAATAAGGACACGCTCGCCAGGCATGGTCAGCGCCTTGATGGCTACGGACATGGCCGGTACGACACCGGTGGTATAGAGTATCCATTCGCGCTGGATAGTCCACTGATGGCGACGACGGAACCATGAGATGACGGCTTCGTAATAATCGTCCTGAACGTAGGTATAGCCAAAGATAGGATGCTCGGCCCGTTGGCGGATGGCCTTCTGTATGGCGGGAGCTACAACGAAATCCATATCGGCCACCCACAAGGGTATGAGGCCCTCGGTGGCAGAACCACCGAGCACACTAACCGCCGGGCTTTCATCCCATTTCACGCAGCCCGTGTTCCTTCTTTCTATGATTTCGTCAAAATTATATTTCATACATCCTACATCTTACTTCCTACATCTTACTTCCTACTTTTTACCTCTTACCTCTTCCATCTTCCATCCCACCTCTCACCTCAATGACGCAGTCATTCGGTTTCCAGACATTCTCGTCAATAGTAATACTGCCGATGCTATCTGCCACGATGTGTCCGCTGGTAGGATTCTTGATATTCTCGATATGGCCGCGAATATCGGCCTCTACTGTCGAGTATTCAAACATGCGGTCGCAGGCCTTGTCGATGGTGCAGTTCTCCAGCACCAGATTCTGCGTATAGCACAGCAGCTGCTCGCCAGCCAAATGGCAGTTCACCAACCGAACGTTTTTGGAATGCCATGCCAGATACTCGCCATCCAGTGTGGAGTCGTAGATGGTGACATTCTCGCACTCCCAGAAAGAGTCCTTCGTCAGTATATTGGCATGATGTACCTCCACATCCTTGCAGTATTGAAACACGTATTTGGCATCACTATCCAATCCGTCGACGTAGATATTCTTACTGAACATGAACGGGTAGGTACCGCCATGCAATGTGACATTCTTCAATCGCAGGCCATCCACCTTCCAGAACGTCTCGTCGGCATCGGTGATGTTGACGTCCTCCAGCTCCACATTCTTCATTTCGCGGAAGAATTTCGGACCGTCGATGCGACAGCGACGCATCACCAGGTTGTTGGTATACCAGATGGCAGAACGTGAACCCTCTGCGAAGTAGCAGTCCTCAATAAGTGCATCGTCAACATGCCACCACGGATATTTACCATAGAAGCGGCAGTCCTTGGCCTCCATATGCTGACACTGCTTGATGCCACTCTCACCGTCTGTAATGGTAATATTTTCCAGTCTCAGGTCGTGAGTGGCAAAAAGGGGACGCTCTCCCCCGAATTCTTTGTTTTTGATAAGTTTCATGTTCGTTTATTGTGTTTGTGGCTACAAAGATACGAAAAAAATCCTAATTCCTCATTTTTAATTCCTATTTTTTTCGTACCTTTGCTCGCAAAATAGTGGCTACTGATAGTATTTACAGACAACAAACGTCATGACACAAGAAGAAAAGACCCATTTGGAAGAGCGAATTGTCGACGTGCTGAAGACCGTCTACGACCCTGAGATACCTGTCAATATCTATGATTTAGGTATGATATACAAGATAGACGTGCAGGAGGATAGCAGTGTGGACTTGGACATGACCTTTACTGCCCCCAATTGTCCGGCTGCCGACTATATATTAGAAGATGTACGCACGAAGGTGGAGAGTGTCGATGGCGTCAACTCTGCCAACGTCAACTTGGTATTTGAACCAGCCTGGGACCAGTCGATGATGAGCGAAGAAGCCCGCGTCGAGCTGGGCTTCGACTAAGAAAAGCCAAATGCTAAAAGCCAACAGCAAATTGCCAACATTATGAAGAACGTTTATTTTCTGAGTGACGCCCATCTTGGTTCATGGGCCATTCCGCATCAAAGGATGCAGGAGCGCCGCTTGGTACGTTTCCTTGACAGCATCAAGGAAAAAGCTGCCGCCATCTACCTGTTGGGTGATATGTTCGACTTCTGGTACGAATACAAATACGTCGTACCAAAGGGTTTCACCCGTTTTCTTGGCAAACTGTCGGAGTTGACGGATATGGGAGTGGAGGTTCACTACTTTACCGGTAATCACGACATCTGGGCATACGATTATTTAGAGAAGGAATGTGGCGTGATACTACACAAGAAGCCCTTGACGACGGAAATCTATGGTCACGAATTCTTCCTGGCTCATGGCGATGGTATGGGCGACCCTAACCCTTCATTCAAGGTCATCCGCGCCATTTTCCATAATGGTTTTTGCCAATGGCTCTTCTCTGGTCTACATCCCCGTTGGGGCATAGGCTTCGGTTTGGCATGGGCTAAGCACAGCTATATCAAGCACAAGGAGAATGACGATGTGGCGTATATGGGTGAGGACCGCGAACACTTGGTACTCTATGCTCGCCGGTATATTGAGGAACATCCTGAAATCGACTACTTTATCTTCGGACATCGCCATATCGAACTCGACATCAAGTTAGCACGCCATACTCGGCTAATGATTCTGGGCGACTGGATTACGCAGTTCACCTATGCAGTCTATGATGGTGAACACATGTTTTTGGAAGAATACGTAGAAGGTGAGAGTCAGCCGTAACTGCTCTCACCTTTTTACTTTCTTACCTTTTTACCTTTATAAAAGGTTCATGGTGTCGGTAGCAATCATCAGCTCCTCGTCAGTAGGAATAACGACAACCTTGACCTTTGAGTCGTCAGCAGAGATAATGGCTTCTTCGCCACGTGTGTTGTTCTTCTCCTCGTCGAACTTGATGCCGAGGAACTCCATGTCCTTACAAACCTCGGAGCGCATGCTGGTCTGGTTCTCACCAACACCGGCTGTGAACACCACAACGTCGAGACCACCCATGGCTGCTGCATAGGCACCGATGTACTTCTTGATGCGGTAGAAATACATGTCCTGAGCCAGCTTGGCGCGTGGATCGCCACTCTTGGCAGCATTCTCTACGTCGCGCATATCGCTTGAACCGCCGGTGAGTCCGGCCACACCGCTCTTCTTGTTGAGCAGGTTGCTCATACCGTCGGCGTCAAGCCCCAGCTTCTTCTCAATGAACGTCACGGCACCACCGTCGATATCACCGGCACGAGTACCCATGACGAGACCTTCCAGCGGGGTCAGACCCATGGAGGTGTCGATGCACTTGCCATCAACGACAGCAGCGATAGAGCCACCATTACCGACGTGGCAGGTCACCATCTTGGTACCTTCAGCGGGGATGCCCAGGAATTCGCAAGCGCGAGCACTGACATAACGATGGCTGGTTCCGTGGAAGCCATAGCGACGGATGCCGTACTTCTCGTACAGCTCGTAAGGAATGGCATACATGTAAGCCTTGGGAGGCATGGTCTGGTGGAAGGCGGTATCGAAGACACCTACCTGAGGCAGACCAGGCATCAGTTCCTTCACGGCGTTCACACCCTTCAGGTTGGCGGGGTTGTGCAGGGGAGCCAGATCGGAGCACTTCTCGAACTCCTTCAGCACCTCGTCAGTCAGGATAACGCTTTTGTTGAACTTCTCACCGCCATGCACCATGCGATGGCCAACGGCATCAATCTCGTCGAGGCTCTTAATAACACCAATCTCAGGGTCTGTCAACAGTGAGAAAATGAACTTCACTCCCTCTGTATGCTCAGGGATGTCGTGCATAATCTGCTTCTTCTCGCCATTGGCAAGCTTTACCTTCACAAAAGCACCGTCCAAGCCTACACGCTCAGCACCGCCACTTGTCATCACACTCTTGTCGTCCATGTTGTACAGTGCGTACTTAATCGACGACGAACCACAGTTTAAAACTAATATTTTCATAATGTTAAATTCTTCACTCTTCACTTTTCACTCTTCACTTCTTAGCATCCATAGCCTGGCAGGCAGTGATAGCCACCATGTAGTAAATGTCCTCAACGGAGCAGCCACGGGAGAGGTCGTTCACTGGACGGGCAATACCCTGCAGGATGGGACCAATGGCGATGGCGTCACCCAAGCGCTGTACCAGCTTATAACCGATATTACCGACTTCGAGGTTGGGGAATACCAGTACGTTGGCCTTACCGGCAATATCAGAGCCGGGAGCCTTCTTGGCACCTACACCAGGAACGAGAGCTGCGTCAGCCTGCAACTCACCGTCAATCTTCAGCGACGGATCGAGCTCCTTGGCCAGCTTTGTAGCTTCGATGACCTTGTCACACACCTCGTGCTTGGCAGAACCCTTTGTCGAGAAGCTCAGCATGGCTACACGCGGGTCAGCAAAGCCGGCTACCGACTTAGCGGTCTGTGCCGTACATACGGCAATCTGACTGAGTTGGGCAGCATCGGGCATAGGCGTCACAGCCACATCACCTACTACCAGCACACCGTCTTCACCATACTGTTTTTCCTTCGAGATGAGCAGCATGCCACCGCTGACACATGTGATGCCTGGCTGACATTTGATAATCTGCAGGGCAGGACGCAGGGTGTCGCCTGTTGTCGACAGGGCACCGCTAATCTGGCCATCAGCTCCCTCGGTCTTGATAATCATACAACCCAGGTACAGCGGGTTCTTCACCAGCTTACGGGCTTCCTCGATGGTCATACCCTTCGACTTACGAAGTTCTGCCAGTTTCTCGGCATACTCCTCGCTGCGGTCGCAGTTTTCGGGGTCGATGAGTGTAGCCTTGCCGATGTTGGTCAGGCCCTTTTCCTTGGCCAGTGCGTTTACCTTGTCGGGGTTACCAATCAGAATAATGTCTGCAATGTCGTCTGCCAACACACGGTCGGCAGCAGTCAGTGTGCGCTCCTCTTCAGCTTCGGGGAGCACGATGCGCTGCTTGTTAGCTTTTGCGCGCGCTACGATTTGACTCAATAAATCCATAGTTTGTTTGATTATAATTAATGTTGTTTTACTTCGATGCAAAGGTACGAAAAAAAAACAATAAAAGTGCGATGTATTACTTTTTTTTAGCGTTTACGTTTACGCAAGTTCCTGTGTCAGGATACTCTCAAGCTTTTCGGCAGTCAGACGTAGCTGGAATTCGCTGCGAATGGCCACCGAGATGCCGCCTGTTTCTTCCGACACCACAATGGCAATACTGTCGCTCTCATGGGTGATTCCCAGTGCAGCACGGTGACGCAGGCCCAAGTCCTTAGGGATGTTCAGATCATGCGATACTGGCAGGATGCAACCGGCAGCCCTGATGCGGTCGCGAGTGATGATAACAGCACCGTCGTGGAGAGGCGAGTTCTTAAAGAACAGGTTCTCTATCAGTCGTTGGTTCACCATGGCATCAATACGCTCGCCCGTAGCCACGATGTCGTCGAGTGGTGTTGCCCGCTGTATGACAATCAGTGCACCGACTTTCTTCTTGCTCATGCTCATACATGACATGACAATAGGCATGATGACCTGCTTCAACTTGGCAACGTCCTGCCGCTTGTCACCATTGGAGAATATGCGGCGGAAGGCCCGCATGCGCTGGTGGACCCCCAGATTGTAAAGGAATTTGCGGATGTCATCCTGAAACAGGACGATGAGGCCTATGACACCTACACTGACCAGCTTGTCCATCATCGTTCCCAGCAGTTTCATTTCCAACACCTGTGACACCACCAGCCACAGCACGACGAAAACCAGAATGCCCATGAAGACATTCAGTGAGCGCGACTCCTTCATTAGCCGGTAGATGTAGTACAGCATCAGGGCCACGAGTACGATGTCGATGACATCTTTCAGTCCGAATTCGAAAAACACAGCTTTATTTTATTTGAGATTTACTATTTACTATTGTACAGGATGCAGCGACTGTGTTGCAGCCATTATCTTGACGCATTCCACCGCTTCGCGTACATCATGGACACGCAGGATGTCGGCACCTTTCAGCAGTGCCATTGTGTTCAGCGCTGTCGTACCGTTGAGTGCCTGCTCTGGCTGACAGTCCAGCAGTTTGTAGATCATCGACTTGCGCGACACGCCCACCAGTATTGGCAGTCTTGTCATCTGCATGCGCTCCAGACAGTTCATGACCTCGTAGTTTTGCTCCAATGTCTTGCCAAAGCCAAAGCCAGGATCGAGCACGATATCTTTCTGACCCATGGTCCGTAGCTGCGCCACAGACTCGGCACAGTCCATCAGTATTTCCTTCATCGTGGCACCGCGTGACATATATATATAAGGTACGTGTAGGCGGGCTACCATGCGGAACATATCGAATTGAGAATTGAGAATTGAGAATTGAGAATTGGCTGGTGCACCCACATCGTTGATGATGTCGGCACCAAACTCCTCGACGGCCATGCGGGCTACGGTGGGACGGAAGGTATCTATGCTGACAATGGCATCGGGGGTTTCTCGGCGTACGACGGCCAATGCCTGTCGCAGCCGCTCCATCTCATCGGTCTCGCTGACGGGGTCGCTGCCTGGACGTGTCGAGCAGGCTCCAACGTCGATGATGCTGCCGCCCTGCGTGAGGATTTCCTCCACGCGGGCTGCCACGGCGGTTTCCGTCTGCTGCCTGCTGGCAGCATAGAATGAGTCGGGTGTCACGTTCATGATACCCATTACCTGCGGTGTGGCCAGACTGAGCAGCCGCCCGTTGCAATTCAGCGTATAGTCCATATCTGCCACAAAGATACGAAAAAGAATGCAAAGTTCAAAACGTTTTCTCGTTTTTCTTCAAAAAATCATGCTTCAGTTAGCGCGAAGGTTCTATCTGATTGCACAGCAAATTCACTGAATTTGGTGACCAATTTCAGTGAATTTGGTGACCAATTTCACTGAATTTGCTTTCAAGTTAGAATTCCACGTAAGGCTCTAACCGCTTGATTGACTCTGTAGGAAAGTCTTTGGAAAGCCTTAAGTCTTGTAGAGATGTGATGGGACCATGCAGGCGACGGTAGTCGACAATGGCCTTGGCCTGATAATAATTGATATATGGATGACGCCGTAGCTGTTCCAATGTCAGGCGGTTGACATTGAGACGCTTGGGTTGTGCATTCTGAACGATGAAATACTGCTTAGCTTCCTGAGGGAAACCCTCGATTTCATCCAGTTGATCGACACTGACGTAGCCGCCCAGCCACTTGCCGTGACGGACAATCTCCTTGGCATAGTAGGAACCAATGCCTGGCACGGTCTTGAGTTGAGAAGTGTCAGCGGTGTTGAGTACGACGTGTTCGTTTTCCTTGATCTTCACCGGATAACGCAAACTAGAATCTCTCGTTTCTCTAGCTTCCCTAGATTCTCTCGTCCCTCCTACCAGCATCGCTGCCGGTTGGTAGTCACGGGAAATACGGATATAGGGTTCCAGCTCGCGATACTGTTTGACGGTGAGACCATACAGTCGGGCAAAGTCTTCCTTCTTGCGATAGATGCCGCCACGGGCGCGGTACTTATAGATGTTACGCACCTGCCAGGGTTGAAGTCCTAAACGGAGAAACTGGGTAGAGTCTGCGGTATTGGGGTCAAAAGGGAAACGCTCTACTTTTCGCGACTCCGTCGCAAAATACTTTGGACTGCGCTGGGCAGGGCGGCGGGTCTGGTGAGACTTACGGGACTGAAGCAGCATCGGGGCATCGTCAGACGATGGTGCATAACGCCCCAAGAACCAGACAGCAACCAATGCGATGGTGCCAACGACAAGTGCTGCAAGGGTTATACGACGGTCGTTACGGTTCATAGCACGCCTAACTGATGAAGGAAGATAAGCAAGATGCAGATGGGACACACGTAACGGACGGCAAAGAGCCAGATGCCAAAGAAACGGGCACTGAGTGTACCGCTATTGGTGAACTCGTCGCGTACCACCTGACGTGGGATATACCAGCCTACAAACAGGCAAGTGAGCATACCACCCAGCGGCAACATGAAGTCAGCAGTCAGCATATCGCAGAAGTCCATCAGCGAATAACCTAACATTTTGATGTTGGTATAGGCTCCAACGGATAATGCACAGAACACACAGATGATGGAGGCTACGACAGTTATCACCCATGCCGACTTCTTACGCGGCACGTGCAATTCCTCAGTAAAGAATGCCGTACCGATCTCATGCATGGAAATGGTACTGGTCAGGGCGGCAAACACCAGCAAGGCATAGAACAGGATGCTGATGATGTAACCGATGACGGGTACTGCGGCAAAGGCCTGCGAGAACACGTTGGGCAGGGTGATGAAGATGAGCGATGGCCCGCTGTCAGGACTGACACCTACGGATGCCGCAGCGGGGAATATCATCAACCCGGCCAGAATGGCGATAATCGTGTCGAGCAGGGCTATCTGACCGGCAGAATTCAACAGGTTGGTGTCTTTTGAGAAGTAGCTGGCATAAGTACACAGACAGGCCGTACCTAATGACAGCGAGAAGAAGGCCTGTCCCAGGGCGTCAAGCATAACGTGACTGCTCAACTTCGAGAAGTCGGGCTGCAACAGGAAGCGTACGCCAGCCATTGCACCAGGCAGCATGCATGAAGCAATAACGATGATGACGAGCAGAATCAGCAGGATGGGCATGAGTATCTTAGAAACCTTTTCAATGCCGCTGCGAATACCGCGTACCACCACCAGATGGGTAACTGCGATAAACGCAATGCCCCACACCACGGGTTTCACCGCATTGCTGGAGAATTCCACAAAGTAGTTCTTGACGTAGTCGACATCGCCCATGACCTGTCCGGCCAAGGATGCAAAGAGGTATTGCAGGCACCAGCCTGCCACAACAGCATAGAAGCCGAGGATGATGGTCGAGGTCAGGATGCCTAAGTAGCCTACTAACTTCCACGGACGACCACCGCTGAGTGCGTCGTAGGCACGGGCGGCATTGGCCTGGGCATGGCGGCCCACGACGAATTCGCCCAGCATGCCCGGTATGCCCAACAGGAAGATACAGGCAATATAGATAAGGATAAAAGCCGCACCACCGTTCTCACCAGCCATATAGGGGAAGCGCCACACGTTGCCGAGTCCTACTGCCGACCCTGCCGTCGCCAGCACAATACCAATCTTGCTTCCGAATTTTCCACGTTTTAAGCCCCCTAAGTTAGGGGGTTGGGGGTCTGAACAGCCATTATTCCTTACACTCATTGATAATAAACGCTCTAATTATGTTTAATACAGAATTAATATTTTTCTCTACCTCTTCATTAGAGAATCTAATTACTTTTATTCTATTCTCATTTAGAAACTCTGTCCTGATTTCATCTTTCAACTTAACTTGTTGGTCTTCATGAATCCCTCCATCCAATTCTATACATAATCTTAATCTTGGACAGTAAAAATCTAACACATACGGACCAAAACCATGTTGTTGCCGAAATTTGTATCCATCCAGTTGTCGTTCTTTTTGGTAATGCCATAGTTTTCGCTCCATGGGCGTTTCAGTCTTTCGTAACAACTGACGATATTCTTTTGTTGCAGGATGATTTGAATAATTCATAATAGTAATTCCTTAGTTCAGACCCCCAACCCCCTAACTTAGGGGGCTAATTTATTAGTCCCAGCTGGTGAAGGAAGATGAGCAGGATGGCCAGTGGACAGACATATTTTACCAGGAAGAGGAAGAGGTGGAAGAAGCGTCCGCGCAATGTTCCCCAGTTGGTAAACTCGTCGTGCACCACCTTATGCGGCACAAACCAACCGATGAAGATACAGGTCAGGAAACCTACAATGGGGAGGAATATCTGGCCGGTGATGAAATCGAACCAGTCGAAGAGCGACTTGCCAAAGAACATCATGCTATCACCCACGGCACCAAGTGACAACGAACAGAAGGCACCGATAACAGCCGTAGAGGCAGTAACCAAGAGTGCAGCCTTTTTGCGAGTGATGACCAGTTCTTCATGGATAAATGCCGTTACCACCTCGTGAAGCGACATCAGCGATGTCAGGGCGGCCAGTGACAGCAGTACAAAGAACAACAGGGCAATGACATAACCAGCCATAGGAATGTCGGCAAAGGCCTGCGAAAATACGTTGGGCAGCGTAATGAAGATAAGCGACGGCCCACTGTCGGGACTGACGCCTACAGAGAATGCAGCAGGGAATATCATCAGACCGGCCAGTACGGCCACCATGCTGTCGATGACACCAATCTGGATGGCAGAACCCGTGAGATTGGTCTGTTTCGAGAAGTAGCTGGCGTAGGTACACAAGGCGCCCATGCCGATACTCAGCGAATAGAATGCCTGACCGAGTGCTGCCAAGAATACGTCGCTGTTGATTTTCGTAAAGTCAGGTTTGAACAGAAACTCAATACCCTTTCCGGCATTGGGCAGCATGCACGATGCTCCCACGATAATCAGTAGCAGGAAGAACAATGTGGGCATCATCATTTTCGAAGCACGCTCGATGCCGTCGCGTATGCCATGTTCGACGATAAAATAGCTCATGAACAGGATGATGACCGTCCATAACACTGGCTTCACGTGGTTGGTGCTCAGTTCAGTAAAGTATTCCTTGAAATATTCCGGTGACCCCTGCATGTGACCAATCAGCGATGCCCAGATGTATTGCAGACACCAGCCCGCCACCACGGCATAGTAGCCGATAATGAGGAATCCCGTCAGTATGCCCATGTAGCCGATGAGCGACCATGGACCGCCACCTGACAACTTCGAAAAGGCCCGTGCAGTGTTAGCCCTGCCATGACGACCGATGATAAACTCACTGATCATACATGGAATGCCCAACAATAACACGCAGATGACATAAATCAGGATAAAGACGGCACCACCGTTTTCACCAGCCATATAGGGGAAGCGCCATACATTGCCCAAACCTACGGCACTGCCAGCAGTCGCCAGAATCACTCCCAAGCGGCTGCCGAAGTTCGCCCTTTCTAATTTAGCCATTTCAATATTCTCCATAATCAGGGCTGGGCTACTCCAACATTAACATTTGTATTACCAGTGACTTCAGCTTCGTTGCCGCCACCATAGACGTTACCCGCGATGGAAGCACCCTTCACTTGATGCTTTCGCTCATCAGGATCAGTGATACTCGTCGGCGTTTCAAAAGCAATATCTCCGCTTACAGTACCAATGTTAACATGCGTACTGCCAACAACCTTGGCCGCATTGCCACCGCCATAGACGTTGTTGATGCCACCAATTTCAATTCCCGAATCTCCCTTAGGCGTATGCTTTGGGTAAAATACCGTGATAGAACGCTCTACTACATCTCTGTTGCCGTCATCGTCATCGTCCACAAAACCGCCATCATCGGTCCTTAAATATTCGCTGAATGTGATGGTCTTGTAGCCGGGGTTCTCCGTTACATCCTTGATCTTGTTATTGTCGTTTTTGTCGATATATTTCCAGTTTGTAGCGATGGCGGCTCGGTTTTCTTCTTTTGTTTGATTGCCTTCAAAATCCTTACCTTCGCAGACGTTGATGTTGACGTGGGTGTCACCCGTCACGATGGCAGTCTTACCATAACCGCCACCATAGACATCACCGATGCTGGTGAATGACTTAACGTTCACAGTAGGACCTTGGAACACACCTGTGCCATTGTTCTCATCGTCAAGAATTTCGGGACCTGTATAGGCAGCTTGGTTGCCACCGCCATAGAGCTGTCCGATGGTGATGAGGTGACAGCCCGTCTCCTCAATGTTCACCGTGATGGTACCATGAATGGTGCCACTGACGTTGTTGCCGCCAAATACACGGTCGAAGTTCCCATTAGTGATGTTCAGTGTCACATCGCTTGCGATATCGGCAGCTTCAGCACCACCGTAGGCATTCTTCAGACCAGGGATGCACGCCATCTCTAATCGTGATGCACCGTCCATTGGCGCACTCTTACCACCACCGTAGGCCTCATCCACATGGAACTCGCAACAAGGATTGCCCGTAGCGTCATTCAGTTCCTCCAACATAGTGACAGCCACCGTCTTCACATTACCCTTGGTATTGGAGCCGCCATACACACGATGGATTCTACCGCCATGGATATTCACATGAGCCTCACCAGTGCCATAGACATAGTTTGCGATGAAGTCTGCGCCCTGTCTTTCTTCTTTGGTATCATAATCAACCATGTCTATTTCGTTCTCCTCGTCCCAGTATTCCTTGAAGCCCACGTTGGCACCAGGATTCTTGATAAAGGTAGTACCGCCATCCTTTGAAATGTCATCCTTGCCGTTTCCACCACCAAACAGTTCCTCAATCTCATAGGTACCATAGACATCCACCTGAGTAGCTGGTGTTGAGGCTGCGTTACCACCACCATACACCTGCTTGATGCTGGTGTCGTCGCAACCATAGATGTTCACCTGAGTATGCTTGTCAGCATCATTATCAGGCTCGTATGCCGCAAGGTTTCCTCCGCCATAGACAGCCTGCACCTCGTATGAGTGCTGATTGTCATCGATGTTATCCAGTTTATTACTTGGCGTTCTTTCATGACCTTCAAAACCGTTTGTCTTATAGATATTTACAACTACACTACCCTTTGGCGTACCCATCAGATTGTTACAGCCAAAGATGCGACCGTGATTGTTGGCGCGCGACTGATTGGTTCCTGCCAATATACATCCCTTACGTATTATGGTTGTAGTCTCGTTCTCTGTTTTTGTCTCGTCAGGTACAACCCATGGATCGCTTTCTTCATTTTGCGCTAAGCCCCAAGTGCTATACAATGCTGTATTGGAAGCATATTCGGTTGCAGACATACCGTTGAGGTTTACAACAGTATTGCCGACATTAGCTTCTACTTTTTCTACTGCAGCCTGATAACCTTCTGAGCCAGGTGTACCTACTGCATCCTTTGCCAGTCGTCCTAAACCACCACCATATACGTCACCCATAATCTTTCCGCCTATCAGATTAACGGTAGTCTTGGTGGCAAGATCAGTGTCTGTTGGTGAAGTTTTATAATAATTGGTATTCGACTTAGCCTCAGCAGCACCGCCATAAACGTCACCCATAATCTGTGTCTGGTCACCCAAAATATTCAACGTGACATTACCTGAAACCGTACCGAGGTCGTCAAGATTTTCAGTAGTATATAAGGTTGTATCCTTAATCCAAGGATCACCACTCTTTTTCTTCTCCCAAGTATAGGTGGTAGTGGCACCCTTTACGCCCTTACGATAGGTACCAAGATCTTCATAATAATAAGGCTCGACTCTAAAGCCGATACTGTCAACTTCAACTGTGGGCAAATTACCAGAGAAACCAGCACCGAACACACTGCCATTAACCATACAATTTTCAAGGGTAGAAGTGACCGGCCCATCAACCTTACCCAAACTACCACCACCATAGAAATTGCCGGTGATTTTGCAACCAGTCAGAGTTGAGGTGACATTGCGGCAGGTAGCCAGCGAGAACTTGACAAAGTCGACCAAGATACGGGCACAATTGGTCTTGTTGTCCGACATGGGGAGAAACTGATAACTGAACTGGGTGGAGACACCGCCATAATCAGATTTATATTCCCGTTTGTATTGCCCATTAACCCAATTGTTCCAGTTGATGTTGGTTACATTATTTTGGTTTGACGGTGCATAGCGGCTGTAGGAGTTGCCGCCGTAGCCGGCGCCGAAGAAGGTGCCGAAGTTGCAGCCTGTGGCGTTGGTGACAACGGTCTTGTTAGCACTCATGTCGCCGAACTTGGGGCCGCCGCAGAAAATGTCCACATGGCTGTCAATGATGGTGGTGGAGAGGTTGCCTGTTACAGGTTTAGCTGCGTTAAGGCCGCCGGCATAGAACTCGTGGATGTCGGCGTTCTGGATGAGCCAGGTAATGTTGCCTGTGTCGTTGGCACCATTGGCTTTGCCAATGCCCTCCATGGCAGCGCCACAGACGGTGCCGAAGCGGCCGCCGTTGATGTAGCACTCGGCGTTGTCTTCCTTGTTGGTTATGTCGCCACGATAGAGGCCAGTGAGGTAGAACTCGTCGTAGTCGCCGCCGGTCACCGATATTGGCGAATGCAAGGTTGCAATTTGTTTATCCTGGTGACAACCCGTGTGGAATTCCTTGAACCACACATTACCGCCCACATGGATATAGGGTGTTTTGTTCGATGTGCCTTTCTGGTTGTTGCTCACCCATTGCTCCATAACGCCACCCTGCACGATGAGGGCATCGGTTGTGCTTCTGGACGAATGCTCATACTCGAACTGTGTGAACCGTAAGAGTGAGGTATTGGTACTTTCGAACCATCCTTTAGGAATCAGGATACCGAAGTTGTAGGAGCCTGTGCCGCCGGTAGACTTCTGAGCCATACCGAGGCCGGGGATATTGATGAAATCGGCCCTCATGGGGTGGCATTCGCAACGACCATCGAAGCGTAGGATATAGGAGTAGTCGGGCTCGTTGTCGCCATCGAGATCAATAGAGGTAACCGTATAGGGTTTGGCTTTACTTGCTTCTATTTTGTTAGTCGTGTAATAATGATGATAATTGCCCACAAGCACCACAGCATAGTCATATACGGACTGATTATTTCTCTCCGCGTCAGTATAGCCCGAAAAAAGTGCCGAACCCGAGCTTGCAATAGCATTGCCTATAGAGGTATAAACCACTTGGTCCTCTCCTGCAATGGAATAGCTGCTACCGTTGGTGTATATCTGTCCGCCGCCAACGTTGGATACATCGTATCCCGCCGACATATCCGATTTGTAAATCTTGTCGGCGTTGGGGTCTGCCAAATAGACGCATTTTGCCCAGTAGGGCTCGATGGTGATGGAAGTCACCCCTTCGGGCACGTCCCAATAGGCTCCTTGGTTGAAAATGCGGTTGCTACCACCTGTACCGTAGAGATCCTTGTTGGTGCAGTTTCGGTCGGCGAAGTTATATCCGCCCCAGGTGTCGGAAGGGGTGTAGGTACCTGGCGTGCCGCCTTCAATGTTGACAATCTTCCAGCCCGTCACTACGCGGTTGCCGTTATAATTCTTCGTGCCTACATCGTTATAGTAAGGTAACTGCACCTTATAGTAGTTGAAGTTGAAGTGGTCAGGGTCTTTGTCGGTGATGTTGAGGGAGAGCTGCTGGGTAGTAATTGTAGCTCCCGATGGTCGCTCGTACACTGCTCCGTCACCCATTTGTATTTTGACGGTCAGAGTGCCAAACTTGCCGCCTTTATTGCGATCTTCTTCGCTTGGCTTGCCATTCACTAAGGTCAACGTGGGTGCATGTTCTGCATCGTAGTTGATGATGGACGGATACCTGCCTTGGACTTTCAGTACGGGGTAAGGCTTGGGGTTGTCGATAGTGCGGTCGGCAGTTTCAAGTACCCATTTAAGCATTTCGCTACTGCTAAAGGTTCCTGTTGCCCACCAGCCTGCCAGTTCACGGTGGCCGTTAAGAAGGAGACGGTAGAACTCGAAACGCTGCAGGAAACGGTCCTCAGCACCAAGGGCGCAGTTATAAGTGACACCCTCTGGCTGCACGTATGGTGCCTCTAAGCGGAAATAGTTGAAGTTGCTCACACCGCTGGTGGTGCTGGTACCCGCGTTGCTGATGATTTGACCGCCATAAACAGGAGATATGGTAGTACCGCCTGTGATGTCGCCGTAGAACATACAGGCGAAGACCATTGTCTTTTGATTGTTGTTGGCGGCGGAGGTCGTCTGCTTGTTGTAACCCACGATGCCGCCCACATTGGTGCCGCCGGTGATAGTGGCAAAACTATAGCAGTTCACCACGCGGGCTGTGCCGTCAAGATAGCCTACAAGGCCACCCGTGTTGCCTGTGCCGCCCACCTGACCGCTGAGGATGCCTACATTATAAATACGGGCTGCACCATTGGCCGTGCAGGCGATAGCACCGGTATTGCCATCATGACCACTGATAGAAACGCTTTCTATCACCAAGTTCTTTACCGTACCCGTAAGCGTTGTAAACAGAGGAGCACCGAGATTCTTAATGCGATAGGGCATGTGAGTCGATGGGTCAATGGCAGCCTCCAACGTGCCGCTGAAAGAGGCAATGCTTGACGTAAAACCAGATGCATCAATGTCGGCATTGATGATGTATTCACCTGTTGAACCGATATCGCTGAGTGAAGTTATCGTTGTCTGTCCCCATGCCTTGTAGATGCCCGAAAGTAGCATCAGAAAGACAAGAGATAAGGTCTTTATTTGTTTGGCGATGTTATTTCTCATATCGTGCTGCATTTATTTTACTGCAATCTTCTTAGTATAGTGGCCGCCGGCGGCGCGGATGATGTAGACACCGCTGGAGCGGACAGGCGTTTCGATGCTTTCACCGGGCTGGATATCGAAGGCGGCAATGGTCTGTCCATTGACATTGACGATGCGGACATCGGCCGCCTTGCGCAACGACGAGGTGACGACGATGGCATGGTTGCGGACGCTAAACAGCAGACCGCCCTGTCCGATGCCCTCATCCGGGTCTTCATCACCAATGGCGAACGACGAGTTGTCGTCGTCGAAGACGATATGCTGGATGCCTCTGCGAACCGGTGCCGGACTGGAGCCTCCACTTGCCACGAAGTATGGACGGAACGGAACTGCTGCCGTTGCTGCTGTCGTTGCCGTAAAGTCATTGCCGACCGCATTGAGCAGATAACCCTCTATGGCCTTACTGCTATAGTTCGGTTTGAAGGTATAACTACCCTTTGTTGTACCAGACTCATCATCACTGATACCAATGCTGACGACGGAGAATCCATCTGTGTTACTTGGATACGATGCGAAAGTTATGATCTGCTTGTTCAGTTGTGCCGGAGCAGTACCCGCCGTATTCTTTGCCGTCCACTCACCACTGAGGTCGAACTCATAGAACGTCTTGCCAGGGAATCCGATGATGTACGGTGTTGCATTTGCCAGCAACGGGTAGGCAGACAGTTCTCGGGCCGTCTGATAGTAGGTCTGGTAAATGTCCGTATTCGCGTCGTGGCGATCATTTGCACTGTAATAGTAATCCCATAGGAAGGAATTCTCGACGGTCTTGGTCTTGTCCGTAGAGGCAGACTCCGGATAGTTGAATATAGCGACAACGGTTTCTGTCTCATTGATGACAGCCTTCTTGTCCTTAAATTCGCGGAGCCAGTATTCGTGACCAACCTTCGTACCGTTTTCGTCTACCGAACGGCTACCGCTATAGAAGTGTGTTATCTCACCCTTCTGGTGCGTCGTCACCAGTTCGGCAGTAAACGGTAAGCTGACAGCCTCCCAACCCTGGTTGGTGTTGACATAACGGTCTGGTGTCCGCTGGTACCACATACGATAGCCGTCGGCAAAGCTGTAGGCGATAGGACAATTGAAGTCGCGCTTGTCAACCAGCAGATGGTCATTGGTGGCCTTCAGATTGCTCTGAACCACATGGCCGTGGACGGACGAGGTGGGTGCCGTCGCTACCTGACGATACTTGTCATTACTATAGTAATCGTCAAACTTCGGTTCTTCAAATTTTTCTGCCAACGCATTATCCGTCTTGTCATTACCCTTCACCGGTGCATAAACCAAGAGGTTGGGCGTCTCGTAGTTGTTATCGATACCCAGCAAGCCATCATCGTCATCAAGCAGTGGCGGATAGAAGGCCCCAGCGGGAAAACCGCTGGAAATGCCAAGAGCCCAGGTATTGTCGTTATGACCGAAGAAGTCGATGGCCGTCATATTGGGATACACCGGTTTCATCGTATCATCCGTCGGTGACTTCGGCTTAGAGTGAGCAGCAATATTAGCCCAGAGATTGAAGTGGGCAAAGCCCATGTCCTTGCTCTGGTAGTATGCCGGAGCACGATAGACACGGTTACTGCTGTTGCTAATGGGCAGTCGTCCGCTTTCCTTCACCACATGAGTCGGCATATCGTTATGGGGACGTGTCGAGTTGTAGTCGTAAGTCAGTATCTGTCCGAAGAAGATGTAGTCGTCAGGCCAGATGGGCGAATGGGTCACTGTTGTCGTCGTGCCATCGTCCAACACCCTCATGCGATCGTCGATGACTTCAGGAATAGTGCCTTCTGAATAGATGAAGTCACCGTCGTTATAGCGGCTCTCCACATAGCCCACATCACCATACTGAGCATCAGGCTCGGCGGGATAGTAGCCTGTCAGCGGCGTCTCCGACAAGGTGCCGTTTTCATTCTTCAGGTAGCGATACTCAACGGGGGAACCACTGGGCACATTGTGGTCGTAGTAGCGCTTGTTCAGATAGAAGCCGTTCAGGTTGAAGGCTACAGTACCATTGTAGAATTGCGTTTCCGTCATCGGATGAGCATCACCGGCAGCATAAGTCTTTGTATTGGGATAATAGCAATTCACCACCTGTTTACTGCTGGCGTCGCTTGGATTTCCGAAGACGGCCTTTACGCCAGCGGGGAAACCGCTGGACGCACTGGTATTGATCCAACAGTTCTCAACGTAGCCAGCACCAGTGTCGGCCACACCAGCGGATGTGAACGAACCCGTGACGCCGAGGTTATAGACTTTACCACAGAGATTTCCAAACAGCGAGTGGTCCAGACCGCTGACAGTATAGCCGTCACCGTGGAAGTTACCTGCGAAGCAGTTGGTGGCATCGCCGATGGGTGTCCATCCGGTGAGAGAACCACCGGACACCGTATAGGCCTTCGGGCTGACGTCGCTATTGAGGATGAATTCGAGGTCGGCACCAGCCTTGACATGTGAGTCAAGCAGAGCGTGACCGGCGAGCGTTGTGCCCTCAGCGGGGAGACTGCTGAGCACACTAAGGTCGAAGAAGTCCTTCAGCAGGTCGAGTTCGCTCTTCGTGGCATCGCTCTCGCAATCACGGTTGTCGATGTATATTTTCGAGTTGCGATCCACATCCGGATGGTCTACATAGAGGTGGTGCTCCTTATCCTTCATGATGGCATCGATGTCGTGGTAGTTGGCCACAGTCAGCGGCACATAATTTGAATAGGTCTTGCCCAGATAGGTCTTCGAGTAGAACGCCAAGAATACCTTTCGGTTCTGATACCAATAGAGAGGTGTTGACAGCATGGTGAAAGGTTTTCCATTACGATGCAGCATAGCATCCTCCTCTGACTCGAAGATCTCCCAGCCGTTGACAATCGGTTCATAGAGACCCGGATTCAGTGATGGCGCCTTCATGCCCAGCGTCTTACCTGGTAATACGGCAGGCGGTTCGTTCAGCGGACCAATTTCCGGTGCACCGCTCTCCAGCTGCAAGTGGATGTTAACCACGTGCAACTCATTCACCAAGCTGACACCGTCGCCCTCTTCGTCTGCCTCATAATAGGTGTACTGATAGACGACGCTAATCACCTTCTCGCTGGTCACATCCTTTGGATTCGACTCTCGTGAGACATACAGTGTCGTGGTCTCCGTAGGCTCCGAACCCTGGATCGTGAACTGCTTCTGATAGTTGGGGATATCAGTAGAATATGTATCCTCCGATATCACAGAGCCCTTTTCACCTGCCGTTCCGCTCTGAACAGTAAACGTTGATGTTGGTGTATAGCTCTCGTAACAATAGTACACTATAGTGGCTTTGTCACCCTTGGGGAATGTGAGGACATCCACCTTCTGCTTGTTCAATGCCGTCAGTGCCTTATAGTCCTTTTCACTGATGTCCTGACCCTTGGCATACGGCGTGCCGTTATTGATGATATTATCAGTGACGACATAGATGGTCTGCGTGTCAGAAGTATCGGCACCCTTCTTGTCTATCGACAGTCTTGTGTAATGGAGCTGTTCGTTCTTGACCTTCTCGTATTTCTCCCTGTTGATAGTGCCACCATTGCTAATGGTATGCATCGTGTTGTCATTGTCATAATAGGTCAAAGTTCCCTCTCCCATGTAGGCAGCATTATATTCTACCGACTTGATCTCATCATAAGGATGAGCATATACGTCGATATGTCCCTCTCCGGGATACGTCGGGTCTACCAGCACATCGAGGGCATCGTAGTTGTAGCCGAAATTATTACGGGCATCCGGCAATGCGCACCACGACTTAATGGCACTGTAGTTCTCACCCTTTTGGTAATACTGTCCACCATAGTAGCCATCGCTGGTGATATAGTAAGCCGGCGACAGGTGAGATGTCACGTATGCCAATGCTTGTTCATCGGTAACCTCATCGAGGTTGGTGCTTTCCTCACAGAACTTCTTGTACCTCGCAGCCAGCGTACTGAGATTTGTTTCAGACACCAGTTCACCCATGAGCACATAGTCCTCCTTACCCAGCTGAATGGTATTGATACAGAGCAGGGCCGCGGCATAGTTGGACTTATCAGACAAGCCGTTATAAACCGTCTCGGAGATAGCACCGCCAGCCTGCATGTTACCTTCATCTGCCAATGCCACATAGGCAGGCTCTGCAGTGGCCTGACCCTCTGTAGGTCGTGGATTCATCAGACTGACCGTTGACTCGTAGTCATCATACACCTCCTTGGAAATGACATCACCTGCGGTGTATTCCCGTTGTCCGTAAAGACCTGTTGAGCCCGTCAGCACATAGGTCGGTCCTTCTCGATATTTAGCCTTGTCCGCTGTCGACTTTTCACCATAGGTCTCCTTCGGAATCTTAGTGCCGTCAGCAGTCTTGATAGGACTATACCAGTCATCCCAGTCTTTCGGACTGTTCATATCCAGCGTCAGCACATAGCCCGTGTCGTGGCCGATGTTGTTCGACGGATGGAACAAAGTGTTGACATTGGTAATCTCTTTCTTGTTCTTGTCATAAATGGCAGGCGGATTGGCGATGAAGGTCTTATAGGCCGTCGCTTCTGCATTGCCACCATGTACTGACGGGTCGTTCTCCAGCACATAGGTACCTGCCGGATAAAGAACATCACCGACATAGCAAGTGTCCACATTGACGTAGGTCTCCTTTACGAAGTATTTCTGTTCGTTGTCCGAGAGCTGGTTCCAATCCCACCAGGTGATGACATCGTTCAGGTGGTAGGTCATACTCTCGTTGTCTACCTTCACACCATCCTTCGTCATCCTGATGTTCTGCTGTTCGTCAGAGAAATAAGCATAGCGGCTGGGCTGTATGTTGAGCAGCTTCAGCTGACCATACGAGCCTGCCGAAATGGTCAATGGAATCTTCACTTCCCTAGAATAGGCAGCAGCTGAACCGGCGTATGCCGACACCACCTGATCATAGATATACACCTCACCCTTGATGAACCAATAGTGGGCTGGCGACTTCACATAGCTGTCGTTATAGACACCATTGTTAGGATAACAGTCGTCGACGATACGCTTTGACTTATGGATGAAGTTTCCAGAGGTCTGATATGGCTTAAGGTCTGTAGAACTATATCTATAAATCTTCTTGGTCAGTGCCTCGTCACCGTCTTTCATATTATAAGGCGAGAGAAGTGTGTTTTCATGAGAAACCTCTTCCCACGACCCATGCTCGTTACGGGCATAGACGTAGCCACCACCTTCGATATCCTTCTTCACATTAATCAGATCGAGCTCAACCACACCCGTGATGTCACCATAAATCTTATTAGATGTCGTACTGTTTTCTGAGGTCAGTTCCAAATAGACACCCGAAGCCAATGCCACCTGATTATAGGAGGTACCATTATTACGATCACGTTTTGCCAAGTGCTCCTCTTTCCAGTCGTGGTAGGTCTGGTTACTCGTATAGGTCTTACCCTTATCCACATACCTGCGGTTGTCAGAATAAAACCTAACGTCGCTGGTCAGGTTGCCCAGATAGTTCACAATACTATAAATACCGAAGTAGTTACCGTGGATCTCGTCGTCAGAGTCCTTAATAAAACGCTGCTGGTTCAACGACACCTCTCCCACACGGTTGATGGTATACTCTGTAGCATCACCCACGTCGGCTACACGGTCCTTGGCACCCTGTAGCACCAGACGACTGCCAAACACACCGCAGAAGTCGGCACGCTGGATGGTGTTCAGCAGACGACCAGCATAGATAGAACAGAATCCATATTGTATCCAGTAATAGGTCGTCTTATACTGACTTGGAAGGGCATCATACTCATCCTCACTGATACGGTCATTCTTTTTGTAGGTTGTCCCGTTGATTTCCAACTCCTCCAGCTGGAACTGGTATTCCAGCTTGAAGTAGGCACGTTCACGGTTGGTCAGCGTCTGATATTTCGCCAGCGAGATCTGATCGTCCATGCCATAATAGTCAGTGCCGTAGTTGGTGATGTTCAATTCACGATAGCCGTTGACCATCGACAGGTTGCCACCGCCATACAGTCCACCAGTATGCTCCGTTCCCACGGTGATGAAGTCACGGTGGAAGACATCATACAGCGTTGCCGTAGAATTGCCGAATACCGTCGTGGCATTATTATAGCTCTCACTGTTTGACGACACGTTACCACCTGCAAACACAGCATTGCGGATATGGACACCACGCTCTACCGGATCATCTTCATAGATATTACCGTTCGGCTTTTTGTCGCCGGTAAATAAGGCTCTCCAGCGAGAATCAGTCTTGTCAGCAGGCAGCGTATTCAGATATTCTGTGGGAACGTAGTCGTAAGCATTGTAAGTCTTACTGTCAAAGGTAACGGTGTTTCCTGGCTTCAGCTGCAGCATCGGAGCGATAACCACCTTACAGTCTTCTGTCAGATGACCGTCATCGTCCTTATAATAAATATGGTTAGGCGAACCCGTATTCTCCTTAGCCAAAGTTCCAGCACTTTTGACGCCCGGACCATAGACATAACCGATATCACCACCGCCAAACACGTTGCCGTCACCATTTGCAAGGCCCTCCTCGGTGCCAATCTCACCACCATGGACATGTACCTCCGTCTGTCCGAAGACATAGCCGTCAGTATAGAAGCCATGAACACCACCGTAACCCAGGATGTTGTAGCCCTTACCGCCACCGAAGATGTTACGCTTCACATGGCCGTTAAACATTTCAATATGTGTCTTACCAGACTTGTAGATGGCTTCCAGTTCACGGTCCTTGTTGTCCTCACCGCTCTCCTTGGTCTTACCACGTCCGATGGTGGCAATCTCACCGCCACCGAAGACGCTGTTACGGACCAAACCGCCCCATACCACAACGTTGGTCGAGTCGACGCTACTGTTGTCATCATAGCCACCGCCAAAGAGGTTACCGCAGTCTGACAGACGATCCTTACCCACGTGGTCGCTCCAGGTCTCATCATGGAGCTTCTCTTCATATTCACCTGTTTCGCCGTTATAGGTATAGCCGATATAACCGTTGTTGAGGGTCAGATTGGTATTGCCAAAGACGGCACCACCCTCACCACCACCATAGGCGTTGCGCTGAATGGCAGGAACACCCTTCAGGTAGCCGTAGCCCTCAGGCAATGAAGCCTGGTCCTGACGGATACCAATGACGACATTGGTCTTGCCAGGGATATTCTCTTCGATAGTGATGTTGTTCTTTCCGTCCACAACCGTTGTAGCCATCTTGGTATAGCCCACATTACCTTCCCAGCCACCGCCATAGACGTTACGTGCTGTTCCGCCTTCGATATAGGCATTGGTGGTAGCTGTAAAGGTTTTCAGTTTGAACAAGTCCATCACGGCACCACTGGTACCACCTGCATACAGGTCCTTGAATACTGAGCCGCCATGCAGGCCGATGTAGGTGGAGCCGCTCACCGTGGCCCCTTTACCATAACCACCGGCATAGCAATAGCCACCGCTGATACTACCTTTATAGAGATAGCCGCTGATGTCAGCACCCTCATTGATATTGACATTAGTGTTACACTTGATGCCCAGCTTGTTCGTTTTCACCAGCGGATCGTTAAGATATAAGTTCTCATAACCTGCACCTAACGTCTTATCAATCGTCTTTGTGACTGTCTGCTTGTCATCACCTTCACCTGTTTCGTAAGAATAGCTATTGAAAGCCTTGACCGACTGCTCGTTGAGCACCATACCGCCATAGCCGCCACCATAGGCCTCATACAGTCGGGCGGTGTTGTTCAGGTTGACTTGTGTATACTCCGACCAAGTATTTTCACCATAGCCGCCACCGAAGACCGTTGCCACATAGTCGTTCTCCTTGTCGTAGAATACCGGTGAGTTGATGTTCACAAAGCTATAGAGCGTACGACGGTAGTTGTTGTTTCCGCCAAAGATACCTGTGCGATAGCCACCGACCAGCGCCACATCGCTGTCGAAATTGATATTCGACTCAATAACGTCGCAGGGTTTTTCGTTGCTCACACCATAAGCACCGCCGAAGATGCGGTTTGACTGAATAGTAGAGCCCGCAGGGACATTGATGATGGTACGACGGGTGACACCCTCCTTATAACTGGCACCGAAGACATCCTTCACCTGACCACGCAAGAGGTCGATGACAGCAGCTCCTGTCACACCGTCGGCATTGGCTCTCGTGATATCTTTATTGAGTGCAGATACCGTTATTCCTGATATGGTCTTTTCGGCCTCGTTACGCATACCGACACCACTATAGTCGCCGGCACCGAACACTTCCATATTCTGGAATTTCGTGATGTTCTGCGGAATGTCTATCAAGATATAGCTACGGTCCTGCATGATGTCGCGGTCGGAGTCGCCGGAATAGCCCTGTCCTGCTCCATAGATCTTCTCCACCTCATTGCGGGTGTTGTTAACAGGACGGAAATTGACGAAGGCATTGTCCATGCGTGGCTTGACGAAATTGCCAGTCGCAATACCATTTTCATTCGTATAATCCTTATAGTGCCTGTCCTTATAATTATAGTAACCGTAGCAGCCTCCGAAGATGTATACCAGACGGCCCTGCTGGTACTCGATATAGGCAGAGGCACTGGTGACGTCGGGCTGTGTTTTCTTCTTGGGGTTATACACCTTGTTCCTGATGTCGGCATTGACGCGGCTGATAAAGTTCTTCTTGCCAAGAATATGTCCACCGAGGTCGTTACCGCCGTAGATGTGGTCACGAATCCATGGGAAGCCACCAGCATCAACATACGTATAGGTGCCATCGGTACTCAACACCTTCTGACGACCCACATAGGTCTCGGTATGTCCTAAGATATCGGCATTACACGAACCGGCGAAGCTGTTGAAGATACGACCGTTACCCAGGTTAATGACGACATCACCGGCAATCGGTGCCTCGAAGGAACCACCATAGATAAACTCTACCTCGGCCATGTCGTCTTTGTCATCAGCATGTCCGCGATAGACACCCTCGTCGGCACCTCTCAGATTGACATAACAACTATATTTGGGGTCGTAGGTATTGTATTCCAGTTTCTTTGTCGTTGTATTATAGGTTCCACGCCCAATGGCACCCTTCTCACCGCCTCCGAAGACCTGGAAGGTATAACCGGCATTAAGGTTGATAGTGGAGCTGCCCCATATCTCTGATTCTGTACCATAGCCGCCGCCAAACACGTTCAGTCCTCGACCCAACGGGTCCATACCTTGCTCGTCAAGGATCACGCCGGAATGGCGCTTGGTAAATGTATAGGTCTCATTATTATACAGGATGGCCTCACCCTCATTGATCTCGATTTCGTCGAACACAGAATCGTCACCCTTTCGGTCAACCAGCGAGGCATTGATGTTCAACACCACATTACCATTCACATGGCCGGTATTGTAACAGCCACCATAGATATTTCCGCCCTTGAATCGGCGATTACGGTCATCAGCCGTTGCATTGCCAAGTGGTGCGTTTGCGGTGATATTGTCCTTGTCGTCACCAATAAATGTGTTCCACTCCAATATGCGGTTGCCGTATTGGTCTCTGGCATAATCATCACCATCATCGTTCATCTTCCATCGCATGGGCTGTATCTTCAGACCACCGAAGTTCAGTATCAGCTTGTCGCCGTTGGAGGCGGGATTACCCAGCAGGCCACCTAAGTATTCTGTATTATAGTCTGATGCATAAACGTTGGCATCATTACTGCCACCCACCAGCTTCTCAAAGATAATCACCTTATCGTTGAAGTTAATGGTACTGGCACCATCAATCTTCATACTTCCTACGTTACCACCGCAGAAGAATGAGCCGAACTTCGTGGAGTAGGCCTCATAACCGGACGGGTCGAAGACCACACGCGGCTTGACGTTCATCGTCACACCGTCCATATAGATCTCGAACTGGGTCTTACCATTGATTTTTTCCGTAGAAGCCAAGTTCATCTGGCTGTAGTCTTCACCGCCGCTGTCGACCACATTGCCATCCTCATCCACATTCTTGGCATATTGCTTCAGTACAGCCTCCTTGATCATGTTTTCACCGTTATTGCCAAGGAACACCTTGTCGGCAATGACGTGCGAACCAATCTTCAGCTCTGCTGCTGCATCCTTGTCAGGATGGTCGTTACGCAGCGTGGCACTGTTACCACCGCAGTAAATGGCACCGCCGATGATGGTAGGATGATCGGCATCATCTCCTGTTACGCGGATAGATACAGACTCCGCATTGGGACGGAAGTCGTTCAGGGCCTCAACAGAAGACTTTCCGTTAGGAACCTCATAGTAATAGTCGCCAAAGAGCAGAGTATTCTTTAAGTTGGGGTTGTCTGTATAGGCATACGAGCCGTTACCACCGCCATAGACATCGCCACGGATACTGCTACGGATACCTACGGCATTACCGCCATAGACTTTTCCTGCAATATCGTTACCGCCATAGACATTGTTGATATCTCCCTTATACACAATGACACGGGCAGACAGACCGGCAGGGAATGCATATCTCGCATCCACATTACCGTTGGCATCGTGAATCTGTATCTCGTCGTCTTCAGCGTCCACGCCGTTTCCCTCTTCAAGGCTTCCTGACCTCAGCGGATGCACATCAGCCTTACGACAGCCGCCATAGACGTTATTGATCATCAGGTCGTCGCTATTTGTCGGCTGAATCTCCAACAGCAAACCCTCCTTCCAGGTCATAGGACCCTCGTTTCCACCACTATAGAGGTTGTCTATATTGCCTTTCTCCAGTTTCCACGTTGGACGAATAGCCATCTCAGCCTTGTTGTTACCGCCGAAGACACGCGAGAAATGATAGGTGTCTCGGGTGGCATTATCCCCTAAGGCAGCAATACCCATCTGAGCGAGCAGATTCTTGTCGGCCAGCATATTGTTTCCTTTGGCATCCTTGATTTCTGTCGTCACCTCACTGCCATTGTTGATATAGATAAAGGTGGTGTTCTTCACCGTCACACTGTTACCACCACCATAGAGGTAGGCAATGGTACCACCCTTGATTTCGAGGTAGGTCTTGTCGATTTCCGGCTTGTCGACACTCTCAGTGGTTTCACCATTGACGTCGACATCGTATTTACCATCATTTCTCTTGGTATATTCATAAGCACCATTACTGCCACCATATAGGCTTCCGATAAAGATGTGGTGCAACTGGGTTGTTACAGCCTGTTCGCCTTCTCCTGTTGTTTCCGTTCGCTCCGGACTGATACGGACAAAGGCATTATAGGTCTTGTCAATGCCGTTGGCACTTGCATCCGTAATGGCTGTCGGCAACGTCTCAGACGTACCGATGGTACCTGCGATATCGTTGCCGCCATAGACAGTATTGATGAGGACGTCGAAGTTATCGGCACCGATATTGACCAGTGCTGAGCCTTTAACATCAGCTTGTCGGGCACCGCCATAGACGTTACCGCTAATGACTATCTGCGCCTCCACTGTCACCGCAGCGAGGAGCATCATCAAGCTTATTATAGTCGCCTTAACTTTCACCTCTTATCTATTATCTTTTATCTATTCACTAACATTCACTGTAGGGTCATCCAAATCGGGATCAGACAACTGGTACAGATAGGTGGGCTCGATGGTCAGCGAGAGCGTTACACGCTGACCACGGGTGGCACTCAGCGCTGGCAGCTTATTCGTGGCCGTACGTTCGCTGATTTTATTACCTTTCCTGTCGTACACATCGTAAGTGGTAACCAGTGTCAGACTATTGTTTAAATCGGGTACGAAGCAACAGGTGGCTTCTGTCAGTGTCGTTGCATCCAACTCTACACCATCGGTGCTGTCGAAGAAGGTAGCCGACGACTGTGTGCCTGTCAAATTGCTATAGGTAGCTGACTGCACCGGTGAATTGCCTGCAGGTTGAGACACCAGCTTCACAGTTGCTGTGGCCGTGGCCTTGGTTGTCTGCAGCTCCAACTTCCTAATCTTGATGCTACGCAGCTGTGCATATTCAGCACCTATCGACATCTGCAGACAAACCGCAGCATAGACGTGGTCCATCAGCAGATTGACGAAGTTCTCATTCTGGGGTTTACCGGTAAAAGTAAACTGTCCTAACGGGATGTCCTTCGCGTCTGATACCGTTGTCAACTGCTGAACACCCACGACAAAGCAGATGTCCTGACTGCTGACAGCTGGCAGGTTGCTGAAGGTGAGCGTAGCCCCCGTGAGCGATTCGTTGGAAATGGTCGCTGTAACAGCATCAGCAGGAGCATAGCCATAGATGGCATAGTTGTGAGTAGCTGTTACCTCGATACTGGAACGCCAGATAGGAGGCACTTCGTTTGCCTTATAGATAAAGCGTCCCTTTTGCGTTGGAGATGTTCCATCACCATCCACCAAGAATACGCCGACAGGTGAATAGTCATCTGTCACCGTGAATGGTGTGTCACCACGGGTGAACGATACCATACCGAGTGCATTTTCCGGCTCTTTGATTTCTTCCGAATCATTGGAGCAGGATATCAGCAGAGCTGAAATGAGAAGCAGAATAAAAAATGTCATTTCTTTCATTTCATTCATTTCTTTCATTTCTTTCATTTACCAATTATATACTGTATGGTCACCACCACGCTCCACCCAAGGTGTTACGTCGACTGTGACAACCTGCATGCCGGAGAGTCCCTCGGAATAGGCATAGACAATCCACGAATGGTTGCGCTTGAAGTCGCCGGCCTCCCTCATACGGAAAGTTGCCGGTGTCTGTGCCGCTCCATTGACCGAGTAACTGATGGTACCCTCTAACTGTTTGTCTGACTCACGCAGATAGTAGGGGCCTACCTGAGTCAGCGCTGCACTATTGATATATGTTTCATATTCCTGTGCCGTCTTCTGTCCGTCATAGACGTAGTCGGCAGGATTGTCCTTCTCAGCTACCTCTGTTAATGTCGATGGCAGGAGGGAGGCTTCGATCGTATTATAGATGGCCGACTGACCCTGTGGGAACAGGTATTCTTCGTTTGGAATCATGCCTGCTTTCAGCGTGATATCTGTAATACTCAACCCACTACCCTCCGTCGTGGCAAAGACGAAGCGCAGCTTCGATACGGCACGTGTCAGCGACACAGTGGCAATATGGCTCTGGTCACCGATACGCAGCACGGGGGCATCACCGATGACTTTCTGGTCCTTCAGAATACCGGCCATGGGCAGGCCATCGTCAGAAACGGTTGTCGTGAGTGGCAACGATAGTCCGAAATGGTCTGTTGTTATCTTACCTTTGTTCTGCAGGTCAGTCAGGTTGGATTCCACCGTAAACTCATTGGCAACACCGCAAGTAGCGGGTTTGATATTGGCCAGCACATAGACGTCCACATTGGGTTTGTTCTTTGCAAAGTCGTCATCCACGGGAATTTGGTAAACGGCACCCTCGCCACCATTCAGCGTAGCAGTCTCGGTGGTGCTGAGGGCTCCCACCTTCTTACCGTTCTTGTCGAAGACCCATATCTGCAATAGCGTCACCTTGCTCTCCGCAGCCGTTGCATCAACGGGGCCGACGTCAGCACGCGTCAGCAAGGGATTCTCGGGCGAATACACATAGATGGTCAGCACGGTGGGCTTCTGCTGTCCAGGCTGTGGCTCTTCCGTCGTGTCGGACGAGCTGCAGGCTGTCAGCGCCATCATCATTGCCAATATGTATATCAATGCCTTATGCATCTCTTAATTTCTAATTCCTAATTTATAGAATGACCGTCGTCGTTGTCGGCTGAATCCATGTCGTCACCACCTCTATGCCCAACTCCAAACGGGGCGACAGCAGGTCGGGCATACACGAATAGGCATTGGCCAGCGAGGTGACTTTCATCGTCATCGTCGTGGTATGATCTTGCGTGAAGACACGCCCTTCTGCTTCGGCATTATCACTCTCGCCTTTGGTGGGGTCTATCTGCGCAATGAGGTAGAACTTTGTGTCAGGATAAATGATACCGTCCTTACCTGCAAAGGCCTGATTTGTCTTGTTCTCAAATTCCAGCACGACAGGCACTTTTTCGCCATCGTAAGTCTGGAGCACCAGCGTGTTCACCGTATAGACGCCATCAGCATCGGCACTTCCCACGATAGGGTCGTAGATGAAGCGGGCATCGACATCGCTCTGCTCGCCCATCGGCTTGAAGTCAAAGCCTACCGTATGCTGGGCACCGATGATGACAGACCGTAGGGGCAAATTAGCAGCAAGCTGATAATTGACTGTTTCATCTTTGGCATCCTTCAGCTCACCGGTGATTTTATTCAAGGTAATATGCAGGCGACCGACGCCATACTGCAACGGTTCTTTGACTGCCACCGACTGGGTATAGCCGCCTACGGACTGTCCTGCATCGTATTTATACGTCAGCAGGTCGTTCCAGTTCCATACTGCCGTTTCGTAGTCACTGATACCGACCTTCTCGTCGGAGGTGCGAATCGGGCTGTCAACATAATACCAAAGTTCGGCAGGATAGGTGTAACGGGTGAGGCTATTGATATTATCGAGAGTGGTAGCCTGTGTGCGAACGGTAAAGGCACCATTTGTCCATCGAAGGGCAGCAGCACCATCGGGAAGTCCTAACGACGAGGCGTCTGAGGGATAGCCGTTACTGAGACATGACTGGGCATCAGCCAAAATATTGTTGATAATGGCTTGGCTGAGGTCTCCGCCAATCAATTCCAACTGTCTCTGTAACTCTTTGACATACGCTTTGACATGGGCTGCAGAACCTGCCATGAGTCCTGATCCTTGGGCATCGGCATGGATGAAGTTCAGGTAAAGCCTCTTCAATTGGTCATTGTCCGTGGTGCTCCAGCCTGTTGTGTTGGCGATAGCTGTCATATAGTCGGCCAAGTCCTGTGCTTTCTGGTCTACGTCGTTTGTCACTCGAATCGACTGGAGACTGAACGTGATGTCTTTCAGCAACATACGCCCATTCAGCGTGGTGTTCAGCTGACCGTTCTGGCTTGCTGACCCTGCAACAGGGTTGGACTCTCCCCAAACCAATACACGGTCGGTGCCTCGCATCATCCGGCACTTGTCCCAGTAAAAGTAATTCTTTTCAGCAACCATTTGGGCACCTTCGCTCGTCGTGGTAGGCACCTTCGGGTCGTTGTCGACAGTGACCGTATTGCCATTGGTGACAAAGGGAACCACCAACAAACGGTTTAGTCCTCGGAACGTCTGACCTTCTTGCATCACTTCAATACCCTGACGGGTCACTGTCTTCGACTTGCCAATGCTCAGCACCAGGTTCATCTGCTCCTGACTGCCACCAACGTCGGACACATCATCTACTGCCGTACACGACAGCATCATCGTGCACAGCATCAAGTAGAAGAATATGTTCCGAACGTTCACCATCATGGCTTAATTCCTAATTCCTAATTTAATTATAGTTCCGGCTCGTAATTGCCACCCGGATTCCAGTTGAGCGACACGCTGACGCTCACCGTCTGATCTTCGGTCTTGACAGAACTGTCATCCGATACCCAGCCCGTGAGGATCTTCAGCTGTCCGGCACGGAGGGGTTCCTTCAGGGTCAGGTCGGTTCTGACTTTCGTACCATCTTTCTTGGTAATGATGGCGATGAACGACCAGAGGTCCTCATTGCCTGGCTCACCCAAAAAGTCTTCCGTCTCGATGATGCTTCGCGTTCCCTTATTATAAATAGGTTCGCGCGAGGGGAGATTGACTGAACAATAACATACCCTGTTGTCGTCGGCCGATGTCACCAGCTGTGTTCTGACGATAGGATCATGGGGGGCAAACACATAGCTGCTGTCGCAGATATTGAACCGTGAGGCAAAACCTGTGGTGTACACCTGAATGCTGCTGATGTCGTGACCACGGGGGTCGATGACCAGGGCTGCGGCACAGTTGGCCATATAGAGGTGGACATTGAACGTCTGGTCGACGCCCTCCAACACCTTCATGGGCTGACGGGCTGTAAACAGACCCGTGGTGTGCGAGTTGATGGTGTCGGCAGGGGAACTGCCGACCACTGTTTCAGGGGAACTGCCGGCCACTGTATTGAGGCGTGACTGGTGGCAGCGGTCGCCGCCCTCAAGACCGACTACCGCATTATTCACCACATTGGCCACAGCCAAGTGCATATACTGACGCATGGGCAGATAGAGCGTATAGCTCTGCTGGTTGGCGTCCATGATATGCTGGTCGTGCTGCAGTCGCAGGGAGTCGCCGACGGTATCATAGAACGACAGGTCGACATCGTGGGCATAGTCCGTAAAGATGCCGCTGAGATGCTGACGAAGGGCATGAGCCAGACCAACCTCTAACTGGGTGGACAACTGCGTCTTGATCTCGGTGGTCATATTGGTCACCAGGCGCAACTCGTAGTCCAGCTTGTAGTCGGTAGTCTTCTTCTCGCCCAACTCGTCGTCAATCAGCGAACAGGCTGACAACAATACCGTTGCCAGTATTGTTGTCAGCATCATGCGCAAGATGTCACGACACCTGTTGTTCATCGCTGCTGATTATTCTTTACCCAGGATCACATTATCGAAGTTGAGACCCGTCTGCCACTTCAGGTCAACAGAGAGACCCAGCGACAGCTGACCAGAACGCAGGTCAGGTACAGCAACGAGTGCTTCCTGCAATGACTGCGGACCAATCACAAAGGTGGCTGTCGTCATGTAGTCCTGGATGAACACACGGCGCTGCTTGATGGTATTGCCGTTTTCATCATAAGGAGGCAGGGCGTACTTGGTAGGCCATGTGATACCCTTTGCCAAATAGTCGGCAGTTGATTCACCGTCTTCCTGGGTTACCAGAGCATCCGGATCCAGCTTACCTACGATGTAGAACGTAGCACCCTCACGGATGAAGTTGTTCTTACCCCAGAAGCCCTTACTGTTGTTCTTGAATTCCAGAGCGACATAGACCACACGCTGTTTGCCGTCGTTGCTCTTCTGCCAGTTGTCCCACAGCAGGGTATAGACGGCATTTGACGGGTTACCACCATTTTCTGCCTCAGCCTTCGGAATATTTACCGTACCGCAGTTGTCATAGACCATTGATCCGAAACCGGGCGTCGTAGCTTTTGCCAGATAGTTCCAGCCTACCTTAGCTTCCTGACCACCGACCAAGATGCCTGTCAAGACGAAATGCTGATCGTTGGTTTTGACTTCAATCGTGTTGTTAGCTTCGGTGGCTCCTGTTCTATCCTGTTGTATCTTTTTGTTGTTATCCTCCAACACCTGTGCACCATAGCGAACCTGTGTCTTCAGAAGTGCCGTACCATAGTTGATGTTATACTGCATGGCTACGCTTCGCGTCGACGACAGCACATGGCTACTTGGTGTCCACTGTTTGCTTGTCCAACTGGCATCGGCATCCCATTCTGCCACACCATCAGGATAGTCCTTGGTAGCGACAGTCTGGTCGGTAACGCGAATGGGGCTATTACCGAAATAGCAGAGCTCAGCAGGATAGGTGTAGTTCAACGGGTCGAAAGCATCAGTGGCCGATCCGCCCATGGCGTAGGTCTCAACGGTGCCCTTATAAGCATAAGTGAACGTAAATCCATTGGTTTTGTCGCCACCAATGACGAACTGTAGGATAACAGAACCCAACGGCAACTCGAAATCTGTTGGGAACTCATTCAGGTCGCTCGTTTCTTGGACATATTTCTTATCGTCCGCAAGAACGCCCGTCATCGTCGACTTCACCGTACCTGCCGACTTCCATTTGTAGTCATTATCCGCATCGAAATACTTCTCGATATTCTCCTTAATGGCAATGCCCACCTTTTGCGCTACAGCTTCTTGAAGTGAGGTAACAGTAGCATTAGCCACAGAATTGATAGGAACCATCAGGTCTTTCATCATATAGGCAATGGCCTCACCACAACCTGCACGCAACTCACCACTGTAGATGGTGTTCAGCGTCACAAACTCCTTTGACAGGATTTCGCCCAAGGCACACATCGTGCCATTAGGATCAATCGGAGACGAGGTCTTGATGGCCAGCGTCTTGGTATCGGTACCACTCACCTCAACAAAGTCACCCCATGACAAAGGCTTGGAGAGCGTCACACTTTGAGCATTGTCACCTGTTCCGTATGTGATTGTTTGTGCAGGTATGGAACTCCTGACTATCTCTGTCAGCACATGAGCTATCAGGTTCTCATATTGCTTGAGGGCTGCCGAATGCTGAATAGAGTTTGCCACGTAGGGCTGGTCAGGTACTATTCGGCAAAGTGAGGCTTCGTCTTCACTAAGGTCACCACCAGCCGCCGGCTTCCAGTCGACCTTACCCTGAGCATTATCAGTACCCGTCTTAGGAGCCTTGCCGTAGAAAATCAAGGCATTGGTCTCAGTGGGCAGACTGAGCTCAACCACACGGTGTGATTTGGGAGTGGAGCTGCCATCACCATTAGGATCCAATGCACCAGGATTCAATATGGTACCAAAACTGTAGACCTTGTCAGCCTGTGCTGCGGTAGAAACATGCTTGCCATCATTACTTGTTCCAAGCTTGAAAGTAAACAGCTGGGCATTGGTAATACCACGGAAGCCTGATGCAGAAGTTACGTCAGCCTGCGTATCGAAAGCAGACATACGAGTCGTTGGCGTGTTGCTTGTAGCCACGTTTAACACAAACTGTGTTGTCACTTCTCCCGTTTCGGGGTTGTAGTTCGGATTGGTCTCTGCCACGACATTGTCGTCCGAGCAGGCTGAGAACCCGATTGCACTTACGAATGCTATCGCACCCAGAAAGGCTTTGTTAATTAACTGTTTCATCATAAAAACGTTTTTATTGATTAATATTGTATTGTTTCGTTAATCCATAACGTCGCGATTCCTTCGATTTCAACGGGATGTGGTAGACAATGTTCAGACCCAACTGAGGCAGGACAAAAACACTCTTGTCGTCGCCGATGGGATCCCAGTCGTCACCCTGACTGTTCATCACAAAGCGGTCGTACCAGGCATAGCCCACGGCCAGACCACACTGTGCCTCCAGCGTCCAGCGTTTTCCCAAGCGCCAGGAGTAGCCATAGAAAGCACCAAGACCCACAAGGTCGCCCTGACGACGCTCGTCCTTGACACCCTTATAGATCACAAAATCCGAATAGCCAGCATTGAAGTGGCTGTACATGGCATTCATACCGAAGAAATGGCCAATCTGCAGCGAGTCCGTCCAATGACGTACCTCTGGTGCAATCAGCAGATGGCGCCATTTGGTCTTGGTCAGGTTGCCGATAGGCCAGTGGCGGAAGCCGCCCGTCACGCCTACAGACCACTTCGGAGATACCTGAACACCCATATTGAGGTTGGGCGTCAGGGTGGCATCATACAGCAAATTGTTGCTGATGGTGAGTTCCTGCGCTTTTGCCCCTGACACTGCGAAAAGTACCAGGAGTATTGTAATAAAGAATAACCTGCCTATGAATGTTCTTTTCATATATACGTACGCGAGCATTTGTAATACAAAGAGCAAATTTAGAAAAAAAATGTAAAAACCAAGAATTGCCCCCCCTAAAATGTCAGAAAATGGTCAATTTCTTGATTTAAATCAAGAGTAGGGGACTGTTTTATTGGAAAAACAGCCGTTTAATTATAATGACGTGAAGGTCTTGGGCTACCTCAGATAAAGTCAGGAAAGACAGCTTCAAAACAATTCTTCTTTTTAAATAGGACAAAAACTATACATCTATACACAAACCTTTACTAACACTCTGATTAATAACGGCTTAGCACAATGTATAGTTGTCGCATCTATACACACACTCTACATCGGCAAAGGAATGCCTGTTTCGTGTTGTTCCCTTGGGAGAAACAACTTGTTTCCATAGGAGAAACACTTTGTTTCCAGCATGGGAACAACTCGAAACTGCCATCGGAACAACCGGTGGCAGCTATCGGAACGGGCGTAAAGTGCCTATTCCTTCCAGAGACGGTAGGGATGGCGACGCAACTGAGAATTATAGTAACGGCGGTCACCCGTGACTTCTTTGCCGATGAAATGGGGAATTTCTGGTGATTCGTGGACGCTGTGCAGCTCCACTTCAGCCATCACCAAGCCTGCGTTGTCGCCGTGGAATTCGTCGACCTCGAAGGTGTGGTCGCCACTTGTCACGAGCCAGCGTGTCTTGTCGATGACACCCTCGTCGCAGAGCGTCATCAGCTTCTCGGCATCATCCAAAGGAATCGACTGCTCGAACTCATAGCGGGAAAGCCCGCCATCGAGTGACGGCCCCTTGATAGTAATAAAAGCCTCGTTGTCGCGGATACGGATGCGGACGGTACGGCCCCGCTCGCTGCAGATGTATCCTTGCCGGATGTGGTAGGATTTAAAAGCCTCGTGCTTGTACGAGTCGTCAAGCACGAGGAATTTGCGTTCAATCTCTAATGCCATAGCTGTGAGTTACGCAATAATGGAGAAGGTCCAGACAAGATAGACGATGGCGAGGATGATCAGCACGCCGAATATCCACTTCATCACGTTCTTACCCTTTGCTTCCTGCTTCTTTTGCCATGCTTCACGCTTGGCGCTGCTTTTCTTGCTCATAATTCTTTTAGTTTTAAATGAGAAGTGAGAAATGAGAAATGAGAAATGCAAATGAAAAATGAGAAATGCCTTCCCTTTCTCCATAACTCACAACCCGTGGTTATTACTTATTGTTAAATATTAATGTCATTTCTTTCATTTCTTATTCTGTATTTCTTGTTTTATATCTACTCTTCTGCGCAGCCCCATTTCTCATTTTTCATTTAGGACCGAAAGTCCGTCATTACTCATTTCTCATTACTCATTTCTCATTTGGAATTTCATTCCTCGTCAGAGGAAGGAAATTCCATGAGGTACGCCTTGATGAAATCGTCGATTTTGCCGTCCATCACACCATCGACGTCAGAGGTCTGGTAGTTGGTGCGGTGATCCTTGACACGACGGTCGTCGAAGACGTAGCTGCGAATCTGACTGCCCCACTCGATCTTCTTCTTGCCAGCCTCAATCTTTGCCTGGGCCTCGAGGCGCTTCTGCATGGCGCGGTCGTAGAGCTGGGAGCGCAACAGGGCCATCGCACGTTCCTTGTTCTTGGGCTGGTCACGCGTCTCCGTGTTCTCGATGAGGATTTCCTCCTCCTCGCCGGTATCGGGGTCGGTGTACCAATAGCGCAGACGGACACCCGACTCCACCTTGTTGACGTTCTGGCCACCGGCACCGCTGGAGCGGAACGTGTCCCACGATAGCTTGGCGGGGTCGACATACACCTCGATGGTGTCGTCGACGAGGGGACTGACAAAGACGCTGGCAAAGGATGTCATGCGCTTGCCTTGAGCATTATAGGGACTGACGCGCACCAGACGGTGCACACCATTCTCGCTCTTCAGGTAGCCATAGGCAAACTCACCACCCTCTATCTGCATGGTGACACTCTTGATGCCAGCCTCGTCGCCATCCTGCAGGTTGGCAATGCTGACCTTATAGCCGTGAGCCTCAGCCCAACGCTGGTACATGCGCATCAGCATCTGCGCCCAGTCCTGCGCCTCGGTGCCTCCGGCACCGGAGTTGATCTTCAGCACAGCATCCATCGGGTCCTCCTTCTGGCGCAGCATGTTCTTGAGCTCCAGGTCCTCTATCAAACCGAGAGCGGTTTGATAGTTGTGGTCTACCTCTTCTTCGGTCACCATCTCTTCCTTGTAGAAGTCGAAGGCGAGCTGCAGCTCATCAGCAGCAGTACGCACGGCCTGGTAGCCGTCGAGCCACTTCTTGATGCCCTTCACCTTCTTCATCTGCTCCTCCGCCCGCTTCTGGTCCTCCCAGAAGTCAGGGGCCTGAGTACGAAGATCCTCCTCCTCGTACTCTATCTTCTTCTCGTCTATCTTCAGGTACCTGTACAGTGCGTCCGCACGGTCAAGCACATTCTTCAGTTGGTCTTGAGTAATCATAATTATCAACTGTCAATTACTCTTCATACATTTTATCTATCTCAGCCTTGTAATTCTCATTCAAAACGCGACGGCGGATCTTGAGCGTATTGGTCAGTTCGCCCTTTTCCATCGACAGGTGGTGGGGTAGCAGGGTGAAGCGCTTCACCTGCTCGTAGTGAGCCAGCTGCTGCTGGAGGGTGTCGATGCGCTCCTTCATCATCTCGATGATGCGCGGGTCGGCACAAAGCTGCTCACGGTCTGCGAAGTCGATGCCGTGCTCACGGGCATACTCCTCCAAGAGTGAGTAGACGGGTACGATGAGAGCCGACACGAACTTACGCTGGTCGGCAATGATGGCTATCTGGTCGATGAACTTGTCGACGAGCAGCTTCGACTCTATCATCTGCGGGGCGATATACTTGCCATTCGAGGTCTTGAAGAGATCCTTGATGCGCTCCTTCAAGAACAGCTCGCCATCCTTCAGGTAGCCGGCATCACCCGTCTTGAAGTAGCCGTCAGGAGTGAACGACTGCTTGGTGAGGTCCTCGCGCTTGTAGTAGCCGACGGTAATCGTCGGACCCTTCAGCAGCACCTCGTCGTTCTCGCCGATCTTGATATCGATGCCTTCGATGGGAATACCCACGCTACCTACCGTCCAGGGCTTGCCTAAGTGGTTGCACGAAACAGTAGCCAGCGACTCTGTCAGACCATAGCCTACCACCATGTTGATACCGATGGAATGGACGAATTCTTCTACATGGGCCGATACAGCAGCACCTGCCGTGGGGAAGAAATGGGCATTCTCGAGTCCCAGCTCCTTGCGGATGAGTGAGAAAATGGTTTTGTTGATGACCTCATACTCCAGATGTAAGGCCACAGGGGGACGCTTGCCACGACTGAGGTATTCGATGTTATGCCTACGTCCTACGTTCAGGGCATGGAGGAAGAGCTTACGCTTAGCGACGTTGGCCTTGTCAATCTGTTCCTGAACACCCATATACACCTTCTCCCAGAAACGGGGAACGGCGGACATACAGGTGGGGTGTGTCTCACGCATGGACTGCTGCACCTGCAGGGGATAGGTGTTGACGATCATCGTCGCTCCGGCATAGAGGCACAGGATAGCCCAGCCGCGCTCGAAGATGTGCGTATAGGGCAGGAAGTTCATGATGCGGTCGTTCTCGTTGACAGGCACACACTTGCTGTTAGCCACCATCGCGGCATTGAACTGTCCGTGGGTGAGGATGACACCCTTCGAGTCGCCTGTCGTTCCACTGGTATAGAGGATATTGGCGATATCGTCGAACGTAGCCTCCTTCTGTAGCTTTTCCACCTCCGTCTGGCGCGGCAAGTTCTCGCCGAGCTTCAGGAAGTCGCTGAAATAGATAGCGTTAGGATCGTGGGAAGAGATATGCACCAAGGGGTCAAAGACGATGATTCGCTCCAGAGAAGGACATAGCGAGACAATGCGGCGTGCCTTGTCATACTGCTCTTGTTCACCCACAAAGAGGAAACGGATCTTGGCATCGTTGACCATAAACTGTATCTGCTGCTCCGAACTGGTAGCATAGAACGGAATGGTGACAGCACGGATACCCCAAGCACCGAAGTCGCACGCGATATACTGTGCGGAATTCTGCGAGAAGATACCGATGTTCTCCTGCACCTTCACACCGAGGTTCAGCATGGCGTTCGACACCTGCTTGACTGTCTGCGACACCTCGTTCCACGACAATGTCTTCCACTCATTGCCACTGAAGTCCTTATAGATGAGCATTTCGCGGTCACCATACTTCTTGGCCTGTTCGTGCACCAGCACCGACATGTGATAATTCGTCTGCATAAACTACTTTCTCTATTAAATTAGGTGCAAAGGTACAAAAAAAATTAGAAATGAGAAATTAGAAATGAGAAATTATTCGTATCTTTGCAACAATTATGGAGATACATCAAGTTACACTAGAAGCCGTTGAGCTGCTGAAACAGCTCATCGCCACCCCTTCCATCAGTCGCGAAGAAGAGGCCGCAAGCGTCGTTTTGGTCGATTTCATCGAGAAAAGCGGCCTCCCCTGCCGGCGTATCGGCAACAATGTCCTGATACAGGAAGACCTGAACCCCGAAAAACCGACGCTGTTGCTCAATGCACACATCGACACGGTGAAACCGGTAGCCACCTGGACGCGCGACCCCTTTATGCCCACCATCGAGGGCGACCGTCTCTATGGCCTGGGCAGTAACGACTGCGGTGGCGGTCTGGTGAGCCTGTTGGCGGCATACCGTTTGCTGCGCGAGAGAACCGCGCAGAACCCGTACAACCTGGTGTTCCTGGCGTCGTGCGAAGAGGAGGTGAGCGGTGAGAACGGCTTCCGCCTGGCACTGCCGGAACTGCCGAAGATTGATGTGGCCATCGTGGGAGAACCCACGGGCATGCAGCCCGCCATTGCCGAAAAGGGGCTGATGGTCATCGATGGCGTCGCTCATGGCAAGAGTGGCCATGCCGCCCGTAACGAGGGCGTCAATGCCATCTATGAAGCCCTTGACGACCTGTTATGGCTTCGCGACTACAAGTTCAGGAAGAGCAGTCCGCTGTTAGGTTCCACGAAGATGTCAGTAACGGTGGTGAACAGCGGTACCCAGCATAATGTGGTACCTGACGAGTGCCGTTTCGTTATCGATGTGCGTACCAACGAATACTACCAGAACGAATACCTCTTTGCCTTCCTGCAGAAACACATGAAGAAGTGTACGCTCACGGCCCGCTCCTTCCGCTTGTCATCGTCACACATCCCTGTCGGCCATCCGTTGGTGATGCGTTGCCTCCAGATGGGCATGAACCCCTTCGGCTCACCCACCCTCAGCGACCAGGCTCTGATGCCGTTCCACTCCCTGAAGCTGGGTCCTGGCGATTCTGCCCGCAGTCATAGTGCCGATGAATTCATCTGTTTCAGTGAGATAGAGTCGGCCATCGACACCTATATCCAGCTGCTCAGCTGAGCAGTTCACTTATCATTAACAAAGAGGACAGGCCAAACAACCTGTCCTCTTTGTTTTTCCTTGACCTCCGTGAGGTCTGTTAGAACGATGGAATGCCTAATAGTTGCTCAGGAGTCAGCATGCCGGGGGCATCAGAGCCACCTGGCGGTGTCGTTGGTTCCTCATCGCCACGAATGGGTATCGACCCTGCCATCAGTTGCTGATGTGCTTTCAGCTCGATAGTCTCCATAGAAGGAGCAAAATATTGTTTTTTCATATTTCACCTGTTTCTTACTTCATAACTACCTTACGACCATTCACAATGTACAGACCCTTGGCTGGCTGAGCAACACGCTGACCAGAGAGGTTATAGAATGCCTCTGAACCATGAACCTTGAATCCCGAATCCTGAACCTCACTGATGCCTGTAGTACCTTCGATGCTGATGGTAAGCGCAGCAGCATTCGAGGGCAGGCTCTCCAGATGCAGGTAGGCCTTTCCCTTGTCGACAGTACCTTCTGCTGCACGACGGAACTCACCGTCTTTCAGTACGTAGTCGTAGCGGCTGCTGCCACCAATAACGGTGGTGCCGTCACCAGCCTTCAGCAGATTCACTTGCGGAGCCGTTGCCGAAGAGGCTGTAGGAATGGTATAGGCCTGATCTGTCGTCTCGGCAATCAGAAGCAGCGGCGTTTCTGAGGGCACTGCACCTACCTCCTTCAAAGTCACAGAGGTTGTCGTTGTGCTGGTGGCCACATAGGCCTTCAGACCACTGACATTCGAGAAGTCGAGGGCTGCTGTCGTCACATAGGTGGTGTACTGCTTGGCAGGCGTTATAATCGATGCCGTTACTTCCACAGCCTCAGAGACCGGACTCAGTCCACCCATCTCGTTGGCAGCGCGAATGGTATAGGTGCCGGCTTCCGTTGCCGTATAGGTAGGCTCACCGGTGAAAGCGATGATATCACCGTCCTTGCAGACTGCCCAAAGCAGGGCATAGTCGCTGTTGTCCCATGTCAGCACAGCACCATCTGCAGCCACATTGGCAGGCACAGGAGCCTGCTCGGTAGCCAGCGTCGGCTGCCAGTCGCCAAACATCGCATTCATATCACTATAGGTAGCTGCTTCCTCAGCGGTCAGCACGGGATTGTTCTCGTGGGTATCGGCAAAGACGGTCTTACGGCTGCTCAGGTCAACGGCTGCGCCGGAAGCAGTGGTAGAGTTATACTCGGCAAAACGCTTGGGCCATCCACCACTCATCTCGTTCCAGCCTTCAGCCTTTGGTGTGACGTTCATCTTCGTATCGATGAACACTGCTACGGGAGTACCCTTACCCCAAGGACGTCCGAGGGTGTAGGTGCCGTTGACACCGTCGCCGCTGGCACTGAACGTACAGTCTTTGAAGACCCAACCGATACTCTTGGGTACAGAGGGCACAGCAGCATATCCGCTGGCTACCTGGAGCAGCTCCAAGCCCTTGAAATAGGCATCACCGGAACCACAGAGATAGTCGGTACGTCCACGCACCTGTCCGTCTTCGAAGTAGTAGAGACCATTCTGGTTGTTCGAAGTCCAGGTGTCCTGATAGCCATAGAGCAGTGAGTTCTTATAGATGGTCTTCGATGAGTTGTCGAGAATGGCGAGGTTGCGTCCCAGTGCATCGTTGATACCACTCTTGATGGTGATGTCCTGGAAGTAAGTACCTGTAGCGGCACTCTCTAACTGCAGCACGGCACTGTTCTTGATCTCCTCATACTTATGAGCCGTTCCAAACTGACCTGTGAACAGCATGTCGGCGTCGTTCGTGATATCCTGCGTGATGATGGTGGCATCGCGGTCTTCACCGATAAACGAGATATTGGCTGCCTTGATGTAGGTGATAGGATCGGGCAGGTCGCCTTCCCAGTATACAGTAGAACCATCGCTGTTGGTGTGCTTGTAGTGCTTGGTAGCACCAGTAGGCAGCTTATAGGTACCCTTCTTGACGAAAATACGATAGCGGGTATTCTTGTCGCTACGGCTGTTAGCCTCAGCAATAGCAGCAGACAACTCTGCGGTGGTAGACACCACAGCATCATAAGCTCCCTTGCTGATGGTCGGACGATCCATAACGGTGAATACTATCCGATGCTCCTGGGCGTCCTTGTTGCCCGACTTGTCCTGCACGTAGTTGGCAGGCAGCACGAAGGTGTATTGCTTGCCGTATTCCAGACCACTGTAGTCGAAGCTTACCGAGCGGGTGCTCCAGGCGGGGATCATGTTGGCGGGGGAACCGCCAGCCACAGTCAGGGTAGCAGCAGCAGTAGCGGTGGTACCTTCGGCGGCCTCAATCTTCTCGTTATAGGAAATGGTAATTTTTCCGCTGGCACTGACACCTGTAGCGCCATCGGCAGGTACGGTAGAGGTCACGACAGGAGCCGTCTCGTCCTTTTCAACAACGGCTTCACCAAGCACATAGACATTACCCACCTGACTCTCGGAATGATCAGTATAAGCCAGTCCTTCAGCCGATGTTCCCTTGTCGAAGGCGTAAGTGGTGGACAGCAGGTCACTGCCAGTACCCATGATACGGACATACACCGTCTCCTTGCCAATAGCGGTAGTAGGTAGCTCAAAGCTCAACGGTGTCGACACATTGGCTGTCACCTCCCAGGCACTGCCTAAGTCGGCGAATGTGGTGCCATCGGTAGAAATCTGTGCCTTCCAGCTCTTGGTGGCCGCATTCTTGGCAGCCATATCGGCTGTGAAGGTAGCAGCTATGAAGCCTACTGTCGAGAACTGATACTGCCAGGCAATCTCAGCCGTGTTGTAACCATTCTGGAACACACCGCTCAGGGTTGTCAGCACACCGCTGTTAGCACGGTTGCGAACCACGGGAGTGGCATTGGTGCCTGTTACCTGTGAACCGTCGCTTTGCTTCACCACAGAGACCTTGGCGTTACGGTTGGCATCCCACGTCACATCAGCAGCGAAAGGATAGGAGCCCTGGGTGGCATAGGCCGATGTCGTACTGGCATCGAACACAGCAATGAAGTCCTGTACCTCGTAGTTGGCAGTAATCGTCATATCCTTGTCGACAGTAATCTCGCGAGTGGCTACTGTACTGTTGTCCTCCCAGTTTGTAAACTTCAGGATCTTAGTCTCGTTGGCCACAGCCGTCACCTTCGTGCCAGCCTCATACTTGCCACTATGGTCGTTGGGCGTCAGCGTGATGCTACCCAGATCGCGATCGGCATCGTTGGTCACCTTGGTAGTAATGGTATAGACGGGAACGGCCTCGAAGACTGCAATCATCGTCTTGGCAGCGTCCATCGTTACGGTGGTCTGTGCGTCAGTAGAGACCACAGCACCTGTGGCATCCTGCCACTCCTTGAACTGATATCCAAAGTTCTTCGTAGCCTTCAGCGTCACCTGCGTACCTTCTTTATATTGTTCCATATCCGGGTCGCGAGTAATGCTGCCGGCCTCAGCAGAGGGCAGCACCTGCGTGGTCAGCGCATACTTGGTCGTCTGTGCAGCAGCACCGACCAGCGTTCCCTCGATAACGAGGTTCGAGAGTCCCATCTGCTTGTTATTACCCAAACCGAGGAAGGAGAAGTTAAGTTTCAAGGGTTTGTCAGCAGTAGCCGTCACACCGTTTACTTCCTCGGAGAATGCAGCAATAGTCAGACTCTTACCGCCACGGTTGACGGAAGCGTTCTTCACCAGTTCCTGCGAAGCTTCACCTGCCTCTACAGAAAGATTGATATTACCACTGTCAGTACCATAGCGGGCAGCCTGGAAGCTGACCTTGGTGGGAACGAACGAGAAGCCGTCCTCGGGGGTCAGCGTCAGTGTCATCGTGTTGTCAGCACCTGCTGTTGTCGGCAGAGAACTGCCAGAAACATTTTGGATGGCTGTCGTGGTTATATTCGCCTCACCAGTAGCACCCTGATAGGGCAGCGTACCATCGACTTTCAGACTGTTGCCTGCCGTCCACTTTTTAGCAGCAAAGCCTGCACTCAGTTCATTGGGACTCATGACGGCATCATCGCCCTGATTCAGTCCACCCTTGTCGAGCGTATAGGTAATGGTTCCTGAGATATTCACGCCTGCAGCATCTTTCGACTGGCCACTGACTACGACGTCAGAGATACAAATCCAGCGACCATTGTCAACAGCACCTGACCAAGGATAGACACGGATCTGAAGCTGGTCACCCTCGTCAACTTGGGCAACAGCATCAGCATTGATTTCGTTCCATGTGCTGGTGAGCACACCAGAGGAGAAAATGGTTTTGCGTGTTACGAAACCATCCGTAGAGTAGTAGACGTGACACTGCAGCGAACCGCCACCCTGTGCCTTGATCTTCATGGCAATGTTGCTGATGTCGAGTTTCTTGCCCTCAGGAGCAGTCACTGTGAATTGCACATACTGATTGGGGGAGTCGTCAATGCCGGCAGTAGCCCATGCACCCGTACTTCCGGTAGGTGCTATCAGTGCGCCAAAGCCATTAACATAGCCGTAAGTCTCCAGTCCTTCGTATTTTACTGCTGCTGCTGTAGCATTGCCGTTGACGGTAGCCTTCGCTTTATCGGTATTATTCAGTGTCCATGTAGCCGTAAAAGGGTCGCCACCGCCCAGCTCAATGCCATTGACGGTGACAGCAGCATCGACAGACTTAGAGCCTATCGTTGCAGTAATGGTACCATTGAAGGCACCGGCAGCCGTGATATTCACTTTGGCATAGAACGTCTTGATGAGCGTGCCGTTCTCGTAGTTGACAGAGAGTGACGACTGCCAGTTCTGTTTGTCAGTAGAGAGCTGAATGCCATCAGTGGCTGTGACAGTCACCGTGCCAGTAGCTGGGTCCAGACCCAGACCGCTCAGTGTCAGTTCCTTGGTTGCCGACTGTCCTACATAGACGTCGCCCATATCTGCTGTAGAGGGGTTGAAAGAAAGGTCGGTGGGAATCACGATATTGTCAGCAAGGATGCCCTGCTGCTTCATCAGTTGTGCACACAGACGAGCAGCTGTCAGTGCTCCCGTCAGGTTGTAGTGGGTGTTGTCAGTCTCTGCACCCTTGTCGAACAGGGCTGCATAGCATTTGTCATACGTACCATAGCTCTCATAGAGATCCTTCGTAGCAGTGGTCATATCGATGAAAGCCACACCAATCTCGGTGGCCAGCTGCTTCATCTGATAGCTGTAGTCCATCGAATGGTCATCAGTAGCCAGCTTCTGACTGGTCTTGAGGACACCATCGACAATGGCATCGTACTTGTCAGCCAGATTGTGCTGACCTGCCTTCGTGATAGTACCTCCATTGAAGTAGCAACGACAGACAGCTGAAACGAGGATGGGGGTAGCGCCCTTTTCCTTGACGGCGTCGACGATCTGCTTCAGACAAGCCTTGTAGGTTGTAGAGGGTGTCGTACCACGTCCGTCGCTCTTCACAGCAGCGGCATTGGTGGCATCGCCCTGAGCCGTATAGTAAGCTTGCAACTCCAGGTTATCGACACCATTGTACTTACCGTCATTGTGGGCAAACTGGATGAGCACATAGTCTCCAGCCTCCACGTTGTTCTTGGCATTCTGCCACAACTCATTGTAACCACCACGCGAGTCGCGTCCGCCCTTGGCGTAGTTGACACTCGTCCATCCGTTGGTGAGGAAGTTACCAAAGTACATTCCCCAACCACGTGTGTTGGTGGCCGATTCATCATACGGTGCCATCGTGGAGTCACCCAGCGTATGCACCTTCTTTGCCTGTAGGTTCAGGTTGCCCGTCATAAGGACAGCCAGCACCATCAGCATCATTCGAATTAGTTTTAGTTTCATCATTTGTTTTGTAAATTAGGGTTTGAAAACTTTTCCGCAAAAGTACTGCAAACCACTGATGAAACGGTGGCAAATTCGCGTCAAGGGGGATAAAAAATGCACCATGATGCATTTTTACACCCACTTTGACGCATGAGTACCCCCACTTTAAGAGGCACTCTTATACTCAGTAGGCGACATTCCTGTGCTCTGCTTGAAGCTTCGGCTGAAGTATTTGGGGTCACTGAAGCCACAGGCATAGGCCACCTCGCTGACGTTTTTGTCTGTCTGACGAAGCAGCTGGCAGGCACGCTTGATACGGGCCTCGCGCAACAGATCCTGTGGCGTAATACCCATGGCCTGTTTCAGCTTACGTTGTAGTCCACTCCTACTGGTGGCTGCTGCCGATGCCATATCGCCAACGCTGGCATCGCTGTTCGAGATGTTGTCCTCAATAAACTGCATCACCCGCTGTAGTGTCGGATCTAACTCTTGAGTGGTAGATGATGGGCGGAGGGTGTTAGGAGATAGGTGGTGGGTGATGGATGTCTGCTCCTTGTTCGCCTCTATCAGTGCCAGATATTTTTCCAGTGTCTCGTGCTGTTGACGCTTGATACGGCGTATATATAAATAGGTATAGGCGATGGCAGCCAGTATGGCAACCAGCAGGAGCACGACAAGCAGCTGTCCTATTGTCGACTCCCAAAAGGTCGGCTTGACGATGATGGTCAGCTGTCGCTGGTTGTCGAGCCATTCACCATCGGCATTGGTCGAGCGCACCTCTAACAGGTATTCGCCAGGCTCCAAATCGAGCAGCGTCACTGAACGGTTACGCCCAATGTAGTTCCACTGTATGGTGTCACGTTGTGAGTCGCCCATCAGTCGGAAGGCATAGCTGATGCGCTCAGCAGATTTGTAGTCGAGGGCAGCAAAGTGAAGCGTAAAACTCCGTTCGTCAGGGCGTAGCATGAGGGTATCAGCGACGACGGCCCAGTTGTCGCTGGCTCCCTGTATGGAGATGCCTGTCAGCACCATACGTGGACTATAGGCCCGCAGGTTCATTTGCTGCGTGGTCGTGACAAAGGCACCATCGGTGAGTCCGAACAGCCATCGTCCATCCCTCAGTGCCAAGGGATGAGCCTCGCTGAAGCGGTAGTCGGCATTGAGGTCACCAGCATCCAGCACACGTCCCTGCAACGTGCTGTCGAGCAGTGTTATCAGATGACTGCCTACAGCCGTCAGTCCTCCTTCATCATTGACTGTCAGCGACTGTACGATGTCGTTGGGTTGTACGTGGAACTGCTCCCTGAGGTGCTGGAAGGTCAGGACGGAGTCCAGCAAGTTTGAATTCTTTATCTGGTTGACGCCGCCACTCTCGGTGCTAACGAAGAAGCGTCCCTGACGGTCTTGCACCACATCCATCGTGGCACTACAGCTCAGGCTCTCCTTCCTGTCGGGCTCTCGTTGGTGCAACTGGAAATGCATGTCGTCAGCCTTCGCCTTGAGCTGCGATACCAACAAACCGTTTGAGGTGGCTACCAACAGCGTGTTGTCTGGGGTTATCAACAGATAACGGGCACGCTGGCCTGCCTCAGGATAATGACGTGGTACTATAAAGCGTGGGTGCTCTTCCTTTGGGCTGCTACTATAGAAAATACCACCGCCCAAACTGGCAATCCATAACCGCCCTTGTTGGTCTTCCGCAATATGGTAGATATCCTTATGGGGTATGTCGGTGAAATGGTCGATTTTGAACGATGTCGAAGTGTTGGGACGCAAGCGGAATAGTCCCTGGGGCTTGGTACCCAGCCACAGCGTACCGTCTTTAGCCTCGTACATACAGTAGACAGCGGCACCAAAACAGGTGTAGCCTGAATGGATGCTACCATCTGCACCCAAATAGCCTAAGAGCAGGTCGTCGCTGCTACGATAGATGCGTACTGCTACGTCGTCCTTGGTAGTCACCCAATAGCGGCCCTGCGAGTCGGCAAACAGGCATTTCACCTCAGCATGCGGTTCTATCGGCAGACGTTGGGTGCGCTGTGCATCGGTGATGAAATGGTAGATGCTGCCATAGTCCAGTGCCCAGAGATTTCCCCTGTTGTCGGCCATTGCAAAGGTCAGCGTGCGGAAGTTCATCGCCAAGGGATAATCGACTTGCTGCCCCGAGTGCCTGTCAAGATACGACAGATGGCCGTTGCCATCCAGAGTCCACTGCGTCTGGTAGGCATCTTTCCATGTGAAAGGCTTGCGCTGCAGCGAACGGCTCTGCAGGTGTTTGCCCTTCAGTGCCCCAGCCTGTTGCTGCTCCTCCTCTGTCAAGTCCCGGAAGCGGTAGCTGCCCATGTCGAACATAAAATAGTCTTCGTCAACCTGACAAAGCATCTGTTTGTTGGGCAACAGCGTGATGTTGCGGATGCGATCGGTCTTCATGTGGCAGCCATCACCCACAGCAGGCTTAAATGTACGAAACTCATAGCCATCATAACGGCACAAACCATTCCATGTGGCAAACCACATGAATCCCTGCTCGTCCTGTAACAGTTGGGTGACATGGCTCGAGGGAACCCCGTCGGACTCGTCATATTTCTGAACCGTACAAAGTGGCTGAGCCGACAGGGAAAGTCCCACCAGCCAGCATAGCACCAACAGCATTATGTGTCGTTTTCGCGTCATTTCGGTGCAAATATACACATTTTGGTTGAATAATCCTCGCTTTTATCGCAAAAATCCATATTGTCTCGTATTTATTTTGTACCTTTGCGACTAAAACGGCAAAAGCATGAAACGACCGGAATTGGATTATTACGACATGGGGGCTGGTGTTGTGGCCTTCAGTAGCACTCGGCATGGAGGGTGCAGCAAGGGCAACTATGCGGCATTCAACATCAACCACTATTGTGGCGACAACGAAGAAGATATCTGCAGCAACCGTCAGGCATTGTGCGGGGTGCTGGGCATCACGGACGACCGGCTCATCATGCCTCATCAGGTACACGACACAAAGGTGGTAAAGATTGACGAGACGTTCATTGCGCTGAACGACGCAGAACGGAAAGAGATGCTGGAGGGTTACGACGCTTTGATGACAGACTTGCGTGGGGTGTGCATTGGCGTATCTACTGCTGACTGCATTCCCGTGTTGCTCTACGACGAAGCACATCATGCCATTTGTGCTGTTCACGCGGGATGGCGAGGTACTGTAGCCCGCATTACAGAAAAAGCTATTGCCGAAATGATTGCGGCCTACGGCACAAAGCCACAGCAACTCCTGGCACAAATAGGTCCTGGCATTCATCTTGACAGCTTTGAGGTGGGCGACGAGGTCTATGAGACCTTTGCCCAAGAAGGTTTCGACATGAAAGCTATTAGCAGCAAGAGAGAAAAGTGGCACATCGACTTGCCTGAATGTAATCGTCGTCAACTCATCACTGCCGGCCTGCAGCCTCAGCATATCAAGGTTTCACCCGTCTGCACCTATACACAAGCCGACGACTATTTCTCTGCCCGTCGCTTAGGCATCAAGTCCGGACGGATTTTTACAGGCATTATACGCAAGAACCCATGACATCCTATCTGAACACAGAGAATATCGCTCGCAACACTGACGGCGTGGAGTACCATCCGCTGGTGCCATTCCTGCCAGAGCAGGCCAAGGTGCTGTTTCTGGGCAGCTTTCCACCTCAGCGGAAAAGGTGGTGCATGGACTTCTACTACCCCAACTTCATCAATGACCATTGGCGCATAGAGGGAGCCATCTTCTTTGGCAACCGCAACCATTTCGTCGATGAGAAGGCCAAGCAGTTTAAGCTGGATGAAATAGTGGCCTTCTGCCAAGAGAAAGGCCTCGCCTTCTTCGACACCTCCACAGCTATCCGTCGCTTGCAGGACAATGCCTCCGACAAGTTTCTGGAGGTTGTGGAGCCTACCAATATCCCTGCACTGCTGACTCACCTGCCCCACCTGCGAGCTATTGTCACTACAGGCGAGAAGGCAACAGACACCATCTGTGCATCGCTCAGCATTCCTACAATGCCGAAGGTCAACACCTTTGTGCCTATTCCCAATGTCTACAATCAGGATGGCCAACAACTCATACTCTATCGACTGCCTTCGTCATCGCGTGCCTATCCGCTGGCATTCGACAAGAAGGTGGAGGCCTACCGAAGAATGTTCCGAACGGTCTTAATCAACTGACTGGGTGATGGGTGATGGGTGTTTGGTGTTGGTGAAGTGGCATCTCCCTTGACAGGCAACAGATACCAACGCACCGTCCAGTTGAGCGCTTCATGGGGCTTGAGGGTGGTATAGGCACCCTGACTCTCCAACTCGATGAAGGTTTTCCCGCGATTCATATAAATCTGAATCTCTGCTTCGCCAGGAGCAGGACCCCCCTCCTGGCTCCCCCCACTGGGTGAGGGAAGGTCGTCGAAAACCTTCAGCAACAGCAGACCATGATTGTAATAGGCGTACCAGCCCTTTCCATCCGCATTGATCTTGCGGTTCTGGCCAGCTTCATCAGGCTGATACCACACAGCACCATGGGTGGCCTGGAAGGGCAAGAGGCCTGATGGCGTAATACTATCGAGGGGTGCATCGAAGAATATCACACCACCATCATTGGCCACACGGGTAATCTCCCAAGGAGCCACCTGCCGCGTTTCGTCGCTCTCATTAATAATGGAATAAGTGACAACAATGGCATGATCCTTCTTGTCGACAGAGAATGCCTTGCGGATGCGGTATTTCAGCTTCGGCGACACCTCGCTAACGAGGGTGATGGATGATGGGTGATGGGTGATGGCGTCTTCCACCTGATAGACGCCTTTGTCGAATTCCTGAACAGGCGGCCAGTTCCACTCTTTCTGCGGACTGGTCCAGAAGGTGCTACCAAAAGATTCCGGTGCTGTCTGTTGCGAGATAACCTCCTGGTCCTTGTATTTCAGCGACATGATTTTAGCACCCTTTGTGGGATAGATGGTCATGGTAACGTCGCCCGCCTTGAGTTGGCGACTGCTTTGCTTGGCAAGGGAATCATCGGGTTGCAGAAAACTTCGAGTACCGTTTTGGGCAAACAGACCCGTACTCATCGCGAATACTAACGTTAAGGCTGTAAATAGTTTCTTGTTCATAAATAAGTTAGCTGTTTTATTGATTGATAGTTATTACTATGATGTCAATTATTCAGTAAAAGTAATCGTTGTTCCGTCTGGTCTGACATTCAGGATGACCCTGCAGCCCTCTACCATCGGATAATTCAAGCCGCTATGATGACCGACGGGGAAGTCGTAGCAGACGGGAATGTCATAGTGTTGCAGGTATTCGTGGAGCATGTCGTACATATCGGCAAAGTCACAATCTGGACTCTTGTACTTCGAGAAATGGCCCACGATGATGCCTTTCAGTTTTGGAAGGACACCTCGGATTTCCATCTGGTGGAGCATGCGGTCGACCTTGGACATTCCTTCGCCAGTATCTTCGAAGAAGAGTATTAGGCCCTCGTCAGCACGGTTGAGGAAGTCATAGTCAGAACCAGCGAGACCACAGAACACGGAGAGGTTGCCACCCATAAGGATACCCTCTGCCACACCCTGCTGATTCAGTGGGTGTGCCGGCACCTGATAGCTGGGCAACTCGCCCTGCAACAGCCTCTGGAGAATGGCATTCACAGAGTCGCGCCCACCACGCATCGAGATGCCATCGCACATCGAACTGTGGATGCTCATCACACCCGCCGAGACCTCTGCACTATGCAGGGCTGTGGCGTCGCTGAAGCCCATCACCCATTTCGGATGGTCGTGAAACTCTTGCAGGGGAATACGCTGCAACACCTGTACGGCACCATCGCCTCCACGACTGCATAGGATGGCCTTGATGGTAGAATCGCGCAGCGCCCACAGCAGGTCTGACGCCCGTTCATCAGCCGTACCGGCAAAACCGTGCCAGCTGTTCATGGCATGCGGCCCTACTACAGGCACGTAACCCCACTCACTGAGTGTCTCGCAACCTTTGGCAACGGTCAGTGTATCGGGCATGCTTGATGGCGACACAATAGCTATTGTATCACCTGCCTTTAGGGCAGCAGGCATCACCAGCCGTTGCTGAGCCGTGGCATGTCGAGCCAGCGGCATCAGCATTAGCAAAAGAATTATGGATGTCAAGGGACTGGTACTTGACATTTGACAAATCGGATGCACGGCCCAATCACCAGTATTCCTGCGACATGTCGTTGTAGACAATCTTGCCAGAATAGACCTCTAGGGTCTTTTTGTCGGTACTAAACAGGGAGTCGAACCATCCGGAGATGACAGAAGCCAGCGGATTCGAGAGTTGCTCACCCGTCATAGTGGTGAAGTCGGTTTTGATGAAGCCCAGACCGTCGCAGTCGCAGATGACACGACCAGCTTTGTTCTTCACCACTATGATGATTTTCGAGATGCATCCCACCTCGTACTTCGCATCGTGTTCCAGTTCAAGGTCTGATTTCTGAGTCGACCACACGCGCAACTCAAACTTTGCGGGGATTTCCGTTGCCTTCAGCGAGCGCTTCATCGTCCACTCGTTGCCGGTCATCTGCATGATCTGTTCCTTACCGCTTGCATCGAGATAGAGCACCTCCACATTCGACATCTGGAGCTGGTCCTTACCCAGGCGCACCTGATAAGTCACTTCCGCAGAAGCCAGCACGTTATCGTCTACCACTTCTTCCCTCTGCTGTCCGTTGTCGTCATCACCACCGCAAGCCGACAGGCTTCCACACACCAGCACGCCGCAGCAAATGGCTGCTATGCCGTTTAAAATCTTGTTCTTTGTCATTTTTACAATCATCCGTTTTCGTTTCACTTACACAAATGGTCAGAGTGTATCACGCGTACCCTTGTGATATTTTGCGTGCAAAAATACGAATAATAAATGAATTGACCAAATTTTTAGCAGGGAACTGTTAATTAAACTTATTCTTTCTTCATTCGTTCCCTGATATGTTCAGAGTGCACATAAAAGGCTCTCCGCTGTTATCTGACAACCCACTTACTGCCTTTGCTGACATAGAGACCAGGCTTTAACTTTGTTCGCAACGACACACTCTCAGAGAGGGAACTTTCTATGCGGCGGCCTTGCAGATCGTAAACCGGCACCGCTGGTGTTGGCCTCGCAGGTCATGGTGGCTCCAGTGTGTAGCGTCACACGGTTGTTGGCCATCGAGGGATTTACCTTACCCGACTGGGCATCGTCGAGGGCATTATCTGGCGAAGAGCTCTTGCCGCCATGAGCCAGCAGCACACCGAAAGCAGTTGCCGCTGTGGAGTTTTCCTTGAAGGGATAGACATGTATTTCGCCAGAATAGTTAGTCCAGTTGGGCCACGCCTTGCCTTTCTCGGTTCCCAGATAGCAACGCTCGCCGCCGCCATAGAGATTCAGCGTGCCACTACCAGTAATAGTAGAACTGAAATAGCAGTAACGGGCCATCTTCACATTCACCGTCTTCCCTGCAGGGAGGCTGATGGGTGTGTTATAGGACTTATAGGTCGATGACGTATTGTTACCACTGATGTCAATGGTCTCTTCATCCTGTGCATGGGCTGCCGTCATGAGACAAAGACCCAGCATCATCAAAAATATCTTTTTCATCTTTTCTTTATTATTATGCATTAGAGTCCTCTGGCCTTGAGCAGGCTGGCAGCATCAGGCTGCTGCATGCCTGTGAAATCGGTGAACATCTGCATGAGGTCTCCCGTATTGCCACGACTCAGAATCTTGTCGCACATGGCCTGACCTGTCTCGGGTTTCAAGGCACCACGCTGTGCAAAGACATCGGCAATGTTGACTGCCAGCACCTCGGTCCACAGATAGCTGTAGTAACCAGCGGCATAGCCACCGCCCCAGACGTGGTTGAAATAACTGGTATAGTAGCGGGGAGTAATCGGAATAAAAGGATTCAGAAGTCCCACCTTACGCAACGACTCTGTCTCGAACTCCATCGCCTTGTCAGCCGTTGGGATATCCTTCGAAGCAAGCATGTGCCAGGCCAGGTCTACACAGGTGGCTGCGAGGTTCTCACCCAATGCATAGCATGGTTGGAAATTGATGCTCTTCAGCATGCGCTCCTTCAGCTCAGCAGGCATCGGTTCGCCTGTCTCACAATGACGGGCATAGTGGTCGAAGACCTCGGGAATGGAAGCAAACGACTCGTTGAACTGTGATGGCATCTCAACGAAGTCACGAGCAACACTGGTTCCGCTGAGCTTATTGTACTGACAGTCGGAAAGGATGCCGTGCAGGGCATGACCAAACTCGTGGAACATCGTAGTGACCTCATCCCAAGTGAGCAGCGAGGGCTGTCCCTCGGGGGCCTTGACCTCCGGTCGACCCTGCTCACGCTCGGCAGAGCTGATGTGAGCATCGCTCTGCTCTTGCTTACTCGCAGCGTTGGCACTGTTACAGACATTATAGATAATAGGCAGCTGCTGGCGCTGGCGACTCTGCTTCTGGAAACCATCCATCCAGGCACCGCCACGCTTAGTGGGACGACGGAAATAGTCACAATAGAACAATGCCTTCGACTTGCCGTCCTTGTCGAGAACCTCGAAGACCTTCATGTCAGCATGGTACGTAGGAATATCGGTACGCTCCTTGAACGTCAGACCGTAGGCACGGTTAGCAGCATAGAACACACCATTGAGCAGGACGCTGTCGACATTGAAGTAGGGCTTCACCTCGTCCTCAGAGATGTCGAGCAGCTCCTTCTTCATCTTAGCGGAATAGTAGAAGTAGTCGTAGGGCTGGAGGTGGAAGTCTCCGACGGGGAAACCGTCGGACACATGCTTGCGGGCAAAGTTCTCGATGGTCTTTGTCTCGGCATCAGCCTTGGGCACATAGGCCTTAATCAGGTTCGCCAGGAAATCGTAGACATTCACTGGGGTCTTGGCCATCGTATTCTCCAGCGAATAAGAGGCATAATTAGGATAGCCCATGATCTCGGCCTGCTCGGCACGCAACTTGGCAATCTCGACAACCAATGGGAAGGTATTGTACTTGCCTGTTCCATCGGCACGATGGATAGAGGCTTCGTAAACCTTCTTGCGCAACTCACGGTTATCGAGGCTGGCCAGCAGAGGCTGCTGGGTGGTATTCACGATGACGATGGCATAGGGTGCCTTTCCTCCCCTACTCTCGGCATCCTTGGCACACTGGGCAATATCGGCTTCGCTGAGTCCGGCAAGGTCTTCTTTCTTCTCAACCCACACCACAGCATCGTTGGTGGCAGCTGGCAACTCGTCGCCCCACTTGGTCTGCAACTCTGAGATGCGCAGGTTGATTTCCTTCATGCGGGCCATCTTGTCGTCAGGCAGCAAGGCTCCTTTACGCACAAAGTCCTTATAGATTTCCTCCAGCAGTTTCTGGTCTTCGCCCTGTAACGTGTCATGCTCACGGTCATAGACCTGACGGATGCGCTCAAACAGCGGCTTGTTGAACGAAATCTCGTTCTCGAGGTCGGTCAGCATGGGCTGCACCTTCTTCTCTATCTCGCCAATCTCATCGGTCTTGTCGGCCTCAACGATGGCAAAGAACACACGGCTGACACGGTCGAGCGTCTTGCCACTCTCCTCGAAGGCAAGGATGGTGTTATCGAAGGTCGCCGAATCCTTGTTTTCTACGATTCTTGCGATTTCGTCGCGTTGCTCTTGGACAGCCGCCTCGAAGGCAGGCAGATAGTCCGTGACCTGAATCTTACTGAAGTCGGGGGCTCCAAAAGGCAGGGTGCTCTCCTGCAACAACGGATTTTCACGCTGGGTTTCCGTGCAGCTTGTCAACTGCACCACTGATGTCGACAGCATGGCTGCCGAAATGCCGAGGGTCATCAATTTCTTATTCATAATATAAGTATCGGTTTTTTCGTGTTCGACTGCAAAGGTACGAAAAACTTCAAGATAATTCATCTTTTATCCTATAAAAATAATAATAAAACAAAAAAGCGGCGATAAAAGAAAATAAATGACTATATTTGCAGCCAGCTAACTATCAAGACAATGGAAAGAACTAAAGAAGAGTTTGGAGCCTACGAGGCCAACGAACAGCGTTACGAGAATGGAATGGTATATGAGCGTTGTGGACGCTCAGGTGTCCTGCTGCCTAAGGTCAGCCTGGGCTTTTGGCATAACTTCGGTAGCGTAGATCCCTACGAGCGCAGTCGCGATATTATACGCTATGCCTTTGACCACGGCATCACCCATTTCGACCTGGCCAACAACTACGGACCTGCCTACGGAACGGCTGAAGAGACACTGGGACGTGTGATGGATGATGACCTGCGCCCTTATCGTGACGAACTCTTCATCTCGACCAAAGCAGGCTATGACATGTGGCCTGGTCCCTATGGCAACTGGGGTTCCAGGAAGTATCTGATGGCCTCGCTGGACCAGAGCCTCAAGCGGATGCGACTGGACTATGTCGACCTCTTCTACAGTCATCGCTACGACCCCGATACGCCCTTGGAGGAAACACTGCAGGCACTGGTAGACGTCGTCAGGGCTGGCAAGGCGTTGTATGTGGGTATCTCGCGGTGGCCATTGGAAGCAACGAAGTTTGCCATCCAATACCTGAAAGAGCACGACACCCCCCTGCTCATCTATCAGGGTAAGCTGAACATGCTGGACAGGGAACCCATTGACGAAGGCATCCTGCAGTGTTGTCAGGAGGCCGGTGTAGGGTTCATCGCCTTCTCTCCCCTTGCCCAAGGGTTGCTGACAGACCGTTATCTGAACGGCATTCCAAAGGATTCCCGCATGTCGAAGGGCCAATTTTTGCGCAAGGACATGCTGACACCCGAACTGCTACAGCAGCTGCGCCAATGGAATGACGAGGCACAGCAGCGAGGGCAGAGTCTGGCAGAGAAGGCTCTCTCCTGGATTCTCCAGCAGCAGGGTGTCACCTCCGTCATCGTAGGTGCCAGCTCTACGAAACAGCTGTCGCAGAACCTTCGTTGCCTTCAACAACCGATAAGCCCCAATAGGTCATAGAAAAAAAAATGAGAGTATCGTGTAGTTTTTAATATCTTTGCTGCGTCTAATGGGTAAAAATGATTCAAAAACAGAAAGACAATGACAGCATTAGAACAACAGTTTTCGAAAACCGTAGCAGAACACAAGAGCACCATCTACACCGTGTGCTACATGTTCTCGCAAGATGCCGACGAGGTGAACGACCTGTTCCAGGAGGTACTAGTCAATCTTTGGAAAGGCTTCGACAGCTTTGAGCATCGCTCCGACATCCGGACGTGGATCTACCGTGTCGCCCTCAACACCTGCATATCGATTGACAGGAAGAAGAAGAGGCGTTCATCTGAAGTCCGGCTGACCATGGACATCAACCTCTTTGAAGACCGCGACGAGGACACCCGCCAGGTGGACATGCTCCACAAGCGCATCTCCAAGTTGCAACCCTTCGACAGGGCTATTGTCCTGCTATGGCTCGAAAACCTCTCGTACGACGAGATTGGTCAGATAGTAGGTATCACTGCTAAGAACGTCAGCGTCCGCCTGTTTAGAATCCGCGAACAGTTAAAAAACATGTCTAACGATTAAAACAACCACCCATTATGAATAACGATTTCGAATTAGAGAATATGCGTCAGCAGATGACCATGCTCAAGAATAAGCTCAACCAGCAGGAGATAGTGAACGACCGACTCATCCGCCACTCAATGAAGAATACGGCCAGCAACATCAACCGTACGTATATCTGGCTTATTGTCCTGTCCGTACTGATGGTTCCCTATGGCTATTGGGCCTTCGTGGTACTGAGCCACTTCTCCATCGCCTTCTGGATTGGCACGAGTATTTTTATGCTGGTATGCGGTGCAGCTACCTATTATAATAAAAGGAACGTGAGCGATACCAACCTGATGACTAACAACCTCGTTGATGTAGGTCGCCATATGGCACGCGGCAAGAAGTTCGATGCCGACTGGCTGTTCTATGGAATACCAGGACTCATCCTCTGGCTGGCCTGGTTCTTCTACGAGGTCTACAAGCAGAACCACGACCTGTTTTCTCACCCCATGTTCTGGGCAGGCTGCATAGGCGGCACCATCGGAGCCATCATCGGTTTCTCCATCCACTTCAAGACCCAGCGCCAGTATCAGGAAATCATCGACCAGATAGAGGATCTCACACAGGAATAACAGAAAGGAGACCATAAAAAATCGGATCAAGGGTTCGTCCCTTGATCCGACATAATGTCTTTGTTGTCGTTATTTATAGATAACTGTGAAGGGTGTCATATAGTTGGAGCCTTCCTTAGCTTCCTCCCTGATGCGCAGGGCAACCGCAGCTCCTGCCACTTCAGACAGACCGGTGGCTGAGGCCTTGATAGTGAGCCGTTCACCTTGGGCGGTGACGTTACTAATCGTGAAGCTCAGTCCTGCAGCGCGAGTCATCAATTCCTGTCCTACGAGTTCTACGGTCATCTCCTGCTTCTGATATTTGTCCACAATGACAGCTGCCATGTCAGCAGGGGTGACGATATAGGTCAGCTCTGTATTGCCACTTGCATCGACTGTCACCAATCCATCTGTATAATTTGGCACATAGACGATACTTTGCACGCGGTCGCGCACGGTGGCATATCCGTCATAGACGGTCAGATTCAGGCTGACATTGTTGCTGAGGGTAATAGTCAGCATATCTACGCTACTGAGCGAGATGTTCTTGATGGGGCTGATGCTCTGAATGATAAAACCGAAGAGGTTGCTGATAAACTCCTGGTGTTCTTCCACGTACCGCGATATGATGTTACTTACCAGTTCATTGCTCAGGATCTTCTGTATGGCACTCTGCAGATAGTTGTGTATCAAGGTCTTCACCACCTCTACAGTGACGAGGGCGGGCTTCAGGTCGGCCACAATCTTATCGATGATGGTGGTCAGCAAGCTACGGTCAATGTCAATCTCAAGCATCTGCTTGAAGAAGGCGATGACCGACTCTATCATCTCAATTTTGTCAAACACTTCCGAAGCCTTGCGGTCGATGTAGAACTGAACAAGCTGCTTCAGCAGGTCATTGCTGAACAACTGGCTGATCTTGTTGGTCACATACAGGTTGATGGCCGACTGGATGGCTTCGCTGTCAGGGGTTACGTCTATAGGATTGTTTTGGAGATAGTTGGCTATGACCTCTGAGAGCATCTCGTTGGTGATGAGTGTAGCACTGTTCTGCGTGATATAGCTACTGACGATGTTGTAAAGCAGTTCGGTGCTGACGGCAGCTTGTGCATATACACCCGTGGGAACGAAGTTGTAGCCGTCGGCAGCTATCAGCCATTCCTGGGTTTCGGGATCGATTTTCACTTTTGGTGTCAGACCGTCGATGCCGCTGGCCCTGACAGGGGCACCGTCCGCATCGAGTAGCAGTTCGCCATTAAGCGTCCAGTAATATATGCCATCTATCATCGTCAGACCGATGGCTGGCGTCAAGCCGTCAATACCGTCTTTCCCGTCCATGCCATCTTTTCCGTCTTTTCCGTCAACACCGTCCTTGCCGTCCTTGCCGTCCTTGCCGTCCTTACCATTGTTAAGCGTCAGCTTCTCGCCGTTGCTCAGCGTCAGTTCGTAGCCGTTTGCCGTCTCATACAAGCTTGTGATGTAGGAGCCGTTCTCTACTGCCTTAGCAATTGATTGGAGCGCTGTGATTTCCTGGTTCATTTGCGCAGCCGCAGCCTCCAGTTTAGCCACTCTGGCATCCACATCCGATACTTTCTTGTCAAGATTGTCTACTTTTTCGTTCAGCTCATCGATGTCGTCCTTATTGCTGCACGATGTCAGCATCGCCTGGCCACATAGTGTCAGGATGGCGACCATCATCCAAAGTTTTGTCAGTTTCATAGTTTAACTTTATAAATTTGCAATTATTATCTTAGGTTTCTATTATCATTATTGCATTTTCAGCTACAAAGGTAGAACAAATTATCGAGACTCCCAAATCTTTAAGCGATTTTTCTGCCAAAGGTCACAGAGGTACCAGGCATACTTTATCTGAAGCGGAAGTCGAGAACCTTACCCTCCAAGGTAAACTTTTCGAGCTGATATTTGTCAGAAGTCTTCACGTCAAACATCTTGTCGGTCTCAACGCTAATGTGGCGCAGCGTGATATTATTACAACGCGACAGTGGCATGTCGTCGCGCTTTTCAGGTTTGAAAAACTGCGTCCAAGGGTGAATGAAGAGAAACGAGTCACACCGTCCGCGGATGTCCTCCACCGTGATAAACTCATAGTGCTGCGGCGTGTCAGGACGCATCTTAAGCCACAGCACGCGGTTGGCCTGGTCGACAGTACAGTCACGAAGTACGACGTTACGATCATGAAGCGACTCCGACCCCAGCGTCAGACAGCCATGCACCTTGCCATAACGGCAGTTTCGTATCAGAATGCGCTGGTTGTCGCCATTGTTAGGGTCCTTGTCTGCCCAAGTCCCCTTGCCGCCTTTCAGCACCACAGCATCGTCGTTGACATGCATGAAACAGCCATCGACCAGCACATCGGTACAGGCATCTATGTCGATGGCATCCGACGATGGAGCCCCCTTGTCAGGCTCGTCAGTCAGGATGTTTTCCGTAGGGGCATAGATGTAACAGTTGACATAGCGCACATGGTCACACTTGTAGATGTGGTTTGTCCAAAACGGGGAATTGACCAATCGCACATCCTGAATGGTGACGTTGCGCGAATGGCTGATATAGACCAGTCGCGGACGCTGTGCATCCTTGTTGGTACACTGAGGATTCCATCGGCGACGAATCCAGAATTCCTGCCAATACTTCAGACCGTTGCCATCGATGGTTCCCTTGCCGCTGATGCTGAAACCGTCCACACCGTCAGCATTGATCAGGGCGCAGAAGTATGGGCACGTCTCACCCTCAATGCGCGTTTCCATGACAGGGTAGTCAATGACGCGCTCCGAACCTTTCAGCGTAGCACCCTCCACAAGGTGCAGATGGGTACCCTGCCTGAAGAACAGTGCACCCGTCGAGAAAGTACCTGCGGGCACCACGACGACGCCTCCGCCATTGCTGGCACAAAGGTCGATGACAGCCTGTATCTGCGCTGTCTGCACCAGTGTGCTGTCTGCCTCGATGCCATAGTCAGTAATGACATACTGCTTGCCGAGGGTCGCTACATCCAGCTTGCCCCTGTCCATAAACCAGCCATCCATCAGCGTGCCGTCAGGCCACTTGTCTGTGCTGGGATGTTTCCCTGTCTGCTGGGCAGCAGCTGTCGTCACAGCCAACATCATCAGTATGTTAACGATGACGGTCCTTCCCATCATGGTTTTCTTGTGTTTAAACCGTCCCATGATCCTTTGCCATTCTGACCTTCAATTCACTGGCATCCGAGAGCAGGTTCCAAATGCCGTCCTCAGAAAGCACCCCTCGCTTCAGATCGGCAGGCAAAAATCCTGCCTCATCGTCAGCATAGTCCCGCTTCCACTCCTCACTGCCATAATACCTTTCAAGCTCTGCGATATCCTCCTGCACAGCCTCATAATTCTCTAATGCTGCAGATAGTTCCATCACAGCCTTCGCAGCCCGCTCCATCCGCAGTTCCATCTGCTTGATTCTTTCTATCTGTTCCATTTTTATGTATGCTGTTCTCAAAAATAATTTAGATTCCCAAATCTTTTGTCAACTTTATGCCACTCATCTGTCCCCTGGCATCTGCAAAGATACGAACTTTTCCAATTAATTCCAAATCTATAAGCAATTTCTTTGCGCAAAGGTCTCAAAGGAACCAGGCATATATACTTTATCTGAAGCGGATCAGAGTCCCGTAATCCTTCAGAGGTATCATTCACCTGTCCCTGTGGTATCCTAGCAATTATTTGTTCAGTCAAAGCGAACGAATAAAGAAATTACTAAGATTACTTATTTATGACCTCCAATATCAATCCTAAATGATATTCTACGACACCATTATTATATGTGATATCCTTCACCTGTACCAAAGCACTTTCTCTGTCTTTATGATAGCCAACAAATAG
>JAEEGH010001526.1_pt1 | contig 66372 bp, 72 predicted proteins | sample 9134181 | NCBI WGS metagenome assembly JAEEGH01 (sample SAMN16246544, study PRJNA631951) | gut metagenome | biome: gut microbiome; feature: rumen; material: DP-attached | host: Bos | place: Iran: Karaj | collected 2018-10
TATACACGGAGTTACCTCGAGCGGAAAGACAGAGCTCTACATCAAGCTGATAAACGAAGTGATAAAACAGGGCCGGCAGGTGCTGTACCTGTTGCCCGAAATAGCCCTTACCGCACAGATTATCAACCGGCTGCGCAAGTATTTCGGGACCAAGGTTGGCGTTTACCACTCCAAATTCTCGCCCAACGAGCGTGCCGAGGTGTGGACCAAAACCCTAAGTCCGGAAAACGGCGGTTATCAGATTCTGATAGGTGCGCGCTCGGCTATGTTTTTGCCGTTCAGCGATTTGGGACTTGTGATAATCGACGAGGAACACGACCCATCGTACAAACAATACGAGCCTGCACCGCGCTACAACGCCCGCGACGCCTCCATATACCTTGCCCACAAATGTGGCGCCAAGGTGGTTCTGGGCACCGCCACGCCTTCGGTTGAGACATATTTCAACGCTAAGTCGGGCAAATACACCCTTGTGGAGATGGACAAACGCTACGGCGACGTGCCCATGCCCGAAATACGCATTGCCGATATGAGGCAGAACGACCGCAAAGGCAGCGTGCGTTCGTTTTTCTCCAAAATGTTGCTCGATGCTATAGGCGAAGCACTGCAGAACAACGAGCAGGTGATACTTTTCCAGAACCGTCGTGGTTTCTCGCTTCGCCTCGAATGTCCCACCTGCGGCTGGATTCCCAACTGCACCCATTGCGACGTGTCGCTGGTGTACCACAAACAGACCAACAGCCTGCGGTGCCACTACTGCGGCTATTCCATACCAGTGCCGTCCGAATGCCCGCAATGCCACAACACCTACCTGAAAATGAGAGGTTTCGGCACCGAGAAAATTGAGGACGAACTGTCCATAGTTTTTCCCGAAGCCCGTATCGACCGTCTCGACCTCGACTCCGTTTCCAGCGGAAAAAGCAAGTACGTGGACATCATCAACCGTTTCGAGGACCGCAATATCGACATACTTGTCGGCACACAGATGATTACCAAGGGCCTCGATTTCGACAACGTGAGCGTGGTGGGCATAATGAGCGCCGACAATATGATTTCGTTCCCTGATTTCAGAGCTTTCGAACGCAGTTTTCAGCAGATGACGCAGGTGAGCGGGCGCGCGGGACGGCACAACAAACAGGGATTGGTGATAATTCAGACCTACAACCCCACACATCAGGTGATAGACTACGTGGTGCGAAACGACTATAAGGCATTGTATAACAACCAGATAAACGAGCGGCGCATCTTTGGATACCCGCCCTACAGCAAGCTTATCTACCTAACACTGAAGCATATCGACGCCGAAGTGCTCGACAAAGCCGCCGCGGAGCTGTCGTTCGCCTTGCGGCAGGTTTTCGCACAACGTGTGGTGGGACCCGAATATCCAATGGTGTCGCGAGTGCGCAATATGTTCATAAAAAACATTATGATACGTCTCGAAAAAGGATTCCCCCTCGGCGAGGCAAAACGTAAAATCAACGACATTGCAGGACAGATGCTGACCAAAAAAGAATACAGCCGCCTGCGTTTCATCCCTGACGTGGATCCGATGTAATTAGTGGTAAGTTGTCAGTTTGCAGTGTGCAGTGTGGGGTTTTGAGTTAAGAGCCGCAAGGCATTGCGGCTCTTTTTTTGCGGAAATCAGTGAACTGTGAACTGGAATGGTCGCAGGTCGTTAGTCATTAGTCCTTTGACTTTAGACCTTTGACCAAACTCGTTCCGCTCTCCGAATTCCGAGTTCCGAACTAATTGTTCATTGTCAATTGTTCATTGTTAATTTTCTAACTGCCCCCTAAATACTAAATCCTGCCCCCTAATTCCCAAAAAAATCGTATCTTTGCATTTCCAACCAAAAACAAAAAATTATGGCCGACGACAAAAAAATAATCTTCTCGATGGTAGGTGTGGGCAAGCTGTATCCGCCTCAAAAACAGGTGCTTAAAAACATCTATCTCTCCTTTTTCTACGGTGCCAAGATAGGCATCATCGGTTTGAACGGCTCCGGAAAATCGTCCCTGCTCAAGATAATAGCTGGGGTGGACAAGAGCTATCAGGGACAGGTGGTGTTCGCCCCGGGCTACTCGGTGGGCTATTTGGAACAGGAGCCCCAGCTCGACGACAACAAAACCGTGAAAGAGGTGGTGCAGGAGGCGGTGCAGGAAACCGTGGACCTGCTCAAGGAATACGAGGAGATAAACCTCAAGTTTGCCGAGCCTATGAGCGACGACGAGATGACCAAACTCATCGAGCGTCAGGGCGAAGTTACGGAGCTGCTCGACCAGCACGACGCATGGGAGCTCGACAGCCGTCTGGAACGCGCCATGGACGCCCTGCGCTGTCCCGAAGAGGACGCCCTTGTGCGCAACCTCTCCGGAGGCGAACGCCGACGCGTGGCTCTGTGCCGTCTGCTGCTGCAGGAACCCGACATACTGCTCCTCGATGAGCCCACCAACCACCTCGACGCCGAAAGCATAGACTGGCTGGAACAGCATCTACGTCAGTACAAAGGCACCGTCATTGCCGTAACCCACGACCGCTATTTCCTTGACAATGTGGCGGGCTGGATTCTCGAACTCGACCGTGGCGAAGGTATCCCTTGGCAGGGCAACTACTCGTCGTGGCTCGACCAAAAAACCAAACGTCTGGCCATGGAGGAGAAACAGGAGAGCAAACGTCGCAAGACCCTGGAACGCGAACTGGAATGGGTGCGCATGGCTCCTAAGGCACGTCACGCCAAAGGCAAAGCCCGTTTGGCCGCCTACGAGCGTATGATGAGCGAAGATACCAAAGAGAAAGAGGCCAACCTCGAAATATTTATCCCCAACGGTCCGCGACTGGGCAACAAGGTGCTCGAAGTGGAGGGCGTTTCCAAAGCCTACGGCGACAAGCTGCTGTACGAAAACCTCACTTTCAACCTGCCTCCCGCCGGCATCGTGGGCGTTATCGGTCCCAACGGATGCGGAAAAACGACGCTGTTCCGCCTTATCATGGGACTGGAGAAACCCGACACCGGCACTTTCACCGTGGGCGAGACAGTGAAGATAGGATATGTGGACCAGCAGCACGTGAACATCGACCCCGAAAAGAGCGTGTGGGAGGTGGTGAGCGAAGGTAACGAGCAGCTGCAGATTGGCGGACGCCTCGTGAACTCGCGCGCCTACCTTTCGAAATTCAACTTCGGCGGCACCGACCAGCAGAAGAAAGCCGGAGTGCTGTCGGGCGGCGAGCGCAACCGTCTGCATCTGGCACTCACGCTGAAAAGCGAGGCCAATGTGCTGCTCCTCGACGAGCCTACCAACGACATCGACGTGAACACCCTGCGCGCCTTGGAGGAAGGTCTTGAGAATTTCGCCGGATGCGCCGTTGTCATCAGCCACGACCGCTGGTTCCTCGACCGCATCTGCACACATATCCTCGCTTTCGAAGGCAACTCGCAGGTTTATTTCTTCGAAGGCACCTACAGCGAGTACGAGGAAAACCGCCGCAAACGTCTGGGCGACGACACCCCGCACCGCATACGCTACAAAAAACTGGTGAAATAATGAAACGCCTGACATTTTTCCTGCTATCGCTTGTTGCAACGACACTGCTTTCGGCGCAAAGCCTCGACTCTGTAAGAATAAAAGCTTTTGTGGAGTCGAATATCGGCGCTTTTCCAAAAAGCACTTTGCAGGACATATACAAAAGTTTTTATCAGGCGGTGTACGGACCGGAGCACCTTGTTACCGATTCCGCCAAGGTCATAGCCTATATCGAAGAAGAACTGAAACAGGATTTCGACAACAAATTCCCCACGGTGCAGTATCTTGGCATTTCGGACAAATTTGTCAGGGTAAACCTCGACATAATAGGGGCCGAAGAAACACGCATTTCCACAGAAATGCTTGCCGACTGTTTTATGCGGTCGTCGCAAACAAAGGGCGACATGCCTATCGAGGAATTTCGCTCGCAGTGGAGGCTGGTGGTGGATTATATCATAAGCAGCGACATACAGCTCGACAATTTCAGTCAGGACTCGCTTTATATCGAAAGCATCCTTGCCCAAGGCCAATACGTGTGGGTGCACTCGCCGCAATTCAAGGCCGAATACAAGCCGCACTACCGCGTTGTTACAAAAGAAAATTTCGAACAAGTGATATTTCCAGAGCTCCGTGCCTTTTCGATAGTAAGGCCCAAAACCACGCCTTTTTCGACCGATAATCCGAAGTAGTAGTTGGTTATGATGAAAGCGATATCGTTGTGCCGCAGGCTGCACTTGCGGTAAAGAAAGAGGACTAAAGCGGTACGTTACGCTCCGCAAGCGGGATGCGCTATGCCGAACAGCTCTTTAGAAGCACGAAATATATGGTTTCCAATTATTCGTATTATCTGTAATCATGATTACAAGATAATACACAAAATCTATCCGATAAATCGGTGTAATCTGTGGTTAAAAAAACAGAAACTTCTTATAAAAACCGACTAATTGCCGGTAAATCAATACATTTCGTATATACTGTCGTCGACATCGTAGCCTTCGCTAATCAGATAGGCTATCAGAGCTACATACAGCACGAAGAAAATGATGACGAAAATACCCATCACTATTCCTACTATGGAGGTGATTTTTCCTGCTTTGGCAAAGCCCACACCTTTGTAGTAGCCGGGGTATTGTTCGTTGGTGGACAAAGCTTTTTTCGATTTCGACAGGCCGATGATGGCGAGGATTAGTCCCACAATGGGACAGCCGAGAACCAACGAGCAGATACCCAGCACCATACCCGCCACGGCGTTAGGCAGGGTTTCCGTAGGCTCCTGCTGAACATTCTGATAGTCAGCGTTTTCGTAGGATTGCACCTGATTGTCGTAGTTGTTCTGGGGCTGTTCTTGCAAAAAATTGTCTTCCATTGTTTTATGATATTTGTTTTACTTACTATTGTTTGTGTTACGTGGATTTATAATTTTTTCGTTCCCGAAAAACCACTTTGCAAAGTTACGAATTTTTTCTGAATTTGCCGCAAAATGAAAAAATATTTCACAAAAAAGGCGGATGTATCGCTACACCCGCCTTCAATTATAAAACTCCTGCTCGCCGTCGGCTCACTAATAAAACACAGACTTTCAAAACAATTTTCTGTCGCCCCTTCAGGGCTCATTTGTTGTGTGTTTCTTTTTTACAGGGGCTTACGCCCCTGCCTGTAGTCTGTCGCCCTTTCAGGGCTATCCACTGAATACTGACAACTAATGGATAATTTTCACGCTTCGGTCGATAAATTTGTTGAGGGCTTCGCCTTTCAGGAGGCCGTTGCTGAGCAGCGCGAGGTCGGTGAGCTGGCACACGAGTTCTTTCTGTTTCTCCTCGTCCTCGGTGTTCAGTATCTGGCCTATCAGCGGGTGGTTGATGTTCACCACAAGGTTGTAGCTCTCGGGCATCTCGCCGTAGAATCCCATTCCGCCGCCGCCGATCATCGACATCTCTTTGTAACGGCGCATAAACTCGTTCTGGGTGATGACCATCGGCTGGTCGCTCTCCTCGAGACTTTCGAGCAGCACGGTTATCTTTTTGGTGTCCACCTCTTTTTCGATGATGGGTTTCAGCTTGTCCTTCTCCTCGGCGGAGAGCTTTTCGGGAATGGAGTCCTCCTTGGGGATGAGTTTCTCCACCACGTCGCTGTCGACGCGCACAAAACGTGTCTGTTCGAATTTGCGTTCGAGCAGGTTAACGAAATGGCTGTCCAAGATGGAGTCCATCACCAGCACGTCGTAGCCTTTTTCCTTGGCTTTGGCGATGTAGGAGTACTGCTCCTCTTTGTTGGTGGCGTAGAGGTAGACCAGCACTTTGTCCTTGTCCTTCTGCAGCGGCTCGATGCGGGTTTTGTACTCGTCGAAGGTGAAATATTTGTCGTCGGTGTTCTTGAAGAGCGAGAATTTCTCGGCACGTTCGTAGAATTTCTCGTCGCTGAGCATGCCGTATTCGATGAAAATCTTGATGTCGTCCCATTTCTTTTCGAAGTCCTCGCGGTTGGTCTTGAAAAGTTCCTCCAGCTTGTCGGCCACCTTTTTGCTGATGTGCGACGATATTTTTTTCACGTTGCTGTCGCTCTGCAGGTACGAACGGCTTACGTTGAGGGGTATGTCGGGCGAGTCGAGCACTCCGTGCAGGAGCATAAGATATTCGGGCACAACACCTTCCACCGAATCGGTGACGAACACCTGATTGCAGTACAGCTGTATGCGGTTCTGCTTGGGGTCCACGGTGCGTTTCACCTTGGGGAAATAGAGTATTCCGGTGAGGTTGAAGGGATAGTCCACGTTCAGATGTATCTGGAACAGAGGGTCTTCGAAATTCATCGGGTAGAGCTGGTGGTAGAATTTGCGGTAGTCCTCGTCTGTCAAATTGGCGGGGGTCTTTTTCCACGCTGGTTCGGTGTCGTTGATTATGCGGGGACGCTTTTTCTCAACGCGTTTGGGCTTGCCGTCCTTGTCCTTCTCGGTTTCGGAATCCTCCCAGTAGCTCTCGTCGCCGAAACGGATGGGCACGGGCATAAAGCGGCAGTATTTGTTGAGCAGCTCAAGTATGCGGCGTTCTTCGAGGAACTCCTTGCAGTCGTCGGAGATATGCAGAATGATGTCGGTGCCGCGTTCCTTGTCGGAAATCTCTTTCATTGTAAACTCAGGCGAGCCGTCGCAGACCCATTCCACGGCGGGGGCGTCGGTGTACGACTTGGTGCGGATTTCCACCTTGTCGGCCACCATAAATGCCGAGTAGAAACCCAGTCCGAAGTGTCCGATAAGGTTTTCGGAGACGTTTTTGTATTTTTCCAGAAAGTCCTCGGCACCCGAAAAAGCAATCTGGTTGATGTATTTCTCCACCTCCTCCTGCGACATACCGATACCTTTATCACTGATTATCAGTTTTTTGTCATCAATCTTGACTTCTATGGTAAGGTCGCCGAGCTCCACATTGGCCTGGCCCATGGAGGTGAGAGCTTTCAGTTTTTGCGTGGCGTCGGTGGCGTTGGAAATAAGCTCGCGCAGGAAAATCTCGTGGTCGGAGTACAGGAATTTCTTAATAACAGGGAAAATGTTCTCCGTTTGAACGTTAATATTGCCTTTCATATTATGTGTATAGCTTGTTATTAGATATTTAGAATGATACGCACACTTTCACACACGAAATCAGTCAGTTTTCAACGTTTGTTTTTTCAAACATCGGTAGAAACATTTTGCCCAATCCAGTTATCAGCCAAAGTGAGGAAATGCCGTATTCCGTCACCAATGGCACAATCCAGTCAAAGTGCATAATTTGTATCTGTGGTTGTTTCCGTTGCTTATAAAAGTTCCGTTTATCAATACCATATAGAGTACAGAATGTTTGGAAACCTTTAATGGCTTTTCGTTCTTTTAGAACATCCATAGCTTCGAAGAAACGAGCTACAACTTGTTGGTCAATTTGTGTGTGCATATAATTAAGTTTTTAGATATGTTATTCAAACCAATCAGCCCTATGCTGTCGTACCCAAGATATTCGTTCATCTTCGTCATCCATCAGCATTACTTTTACTACGTCTTTTATATCTTGCGAGAACTTGTAAATATCCGCAGTGGTATCAATGTATTGTTTATCATCTTTGGGATGACAGTAGAAGTTGGTCATATATTTACCGACAGCCAACCATTTGGTATTGTTGGAATATTTGAATTTGACAATAGGCCACCATTGTATTCCGTCAAGCCGGATAGAATTATAAGTTTTGCCAGTAAACAACTGTACCCTGTCGGAAGAAACCATATCAGCAAGAATACTCTGCACAACCTCCAGTACGCTTTTTTCATCATCATTAGCCTCTTGCAATTCGTTGTGTTCAATATTTTCAGTTTCCATATATTCAGCTATTACTTTGATAAGCATTGGTTTCATCTGTTCTCTGAAAGCTTTAGATGGGACTTGTCCGTATATTCGTCTTGCGAAATGAGTTATAAACTCAAAAGATGGGTCAGATAATTCACTTGCCACAGCTTCACGGAGTTCTTTCATACATTTTAACTCCCTGCCTTTAGTCATTACATAATGAACATTAAAAGTGTCTTTGCAGAACAATTTAAGCCCATTTAAGCCCTCTTTTGTCAGTTGTTCCATATTAACTACCAAAAATGGATTTTCGTCCATTAAATTAGCGTTATCAAGGTCTGAAAAGAACCTATATTCAACACCATTTGTAAGCAAACCGAAATGAGCTTTTGAAGCAACGAAATAACCTCTTAATTGAGAGGTATAATAATCAAGGTCTTTAGTCCAATGTTTGCACTCAATAAGCATAAGATGTTCGCAGTTATGCTGGATGACGTAATCTACTTTATCTCCATTACGTCTAATGTCGCAGTCCACCTCTGGTACAACTTCTTTTGGGTCGAAAATATTGTAACCAAGAAGTTGAATAAACGGCAAAATAATAGAATGTTTCGTGCCCTCTTCGGTAGAACAGTTTCGCTTAATCTCAGGAATTTTAGCAGAAAACTCTATTATGGATTTTTCAAAGTCAGTCATAGTCTTTATTGTGCTAAATTACTAAGCAATGCGATTAGACGGTCTATCTGCCTGTCTTTGTTTTCAAGCAAAGTAATAAGTCTGTCAATGTTGGCTTTATCAGATTTTTCATCATTTTTGACTTGGACTATATCACCTCTGACATTATTGCCGATGGCCGCATTGTCTATATGTTCAGCAGACACAGATGGGTCTGATCGTAGCATTTCGCCCTCGCCCAAAAAGAGCCACACTTTTTCTACTCTCGGAAAAGCACGGAGAATTTTATTCAAAGTGCCCTCGCCAGCAGTTTTATTACCTGTGCAAATAGAGCTTGCAAGTTGTTCTGAAAGACCAAGTTGCTGTGCAAATTTGCGGTTATCATCATTACAAAATACAGCTCTAATTTTACTAATTCTTAAGCTCAAATCGGTTATTTTTGCCATAATAATAGTATTAATTGGTGATTTTTATATGTGTTTAAATAGTATCATAATCAAACCATTAGAAACAAAATAGTAAAAAAACTACTAAAAAATTTTGTCAATAATAAAATAAATATTATTTTTGCACATTAATTTATTAGTTTAGTCTTGCAAAGATACGAATAAAAATTGAATAATAAAAAAATAATTAGAAAATATGCAGAAAATAATTAGTGAAGAAAAAAGAAAGAGAATAGAACGCAACACAGCTTTAGTTGCCGACTACAAAGAGGGTATAGCCAACGGCTCGGATAAGACAGCCCTGTACCGCTACCTCGCAGAGAAGTACGACTTGAAAAGTGCGGCTTCGGTTTATTCGATAATCAAAAAGGAGATAAATCAAACTAAACGTAAACGTAATAAAAAAGTAGTAAAATGAATGTAGAACTTAAGGAAATCCACACAAAAAATTTCCGCTGTTTCGATGACAGAACTTTCAGTTTTGGGCACAACACAGTTGTGAGAGGCACCAATGGTGCAGGTAAATCAACGTTGTTCGATGCTTTCACTTTCACATTGTTTGGAAAGGATAGCAATGGTCGTACCGATTTCGGTTACAAACGAAGAGATAGCTCAGGTGCTATTATTCACGAATTGGAGTATGGCTGTGAAGTTACTTTCGATGTGGATGGTGTTATAAAACGGTTTGAACGTATTGTTCAAGAAAAATGGACCAAATCCAGAAAGAAGCCAGTGCTTACAGGCAATGAGTGTGCGTACTATGTGGACCGTGTAAGATGTGCCACGAAGAAAGAATATGACACTGCAGTTGCGGCAATAGTCGGTGAAGATGTGTTTCGCATAATGACAGACGTGTATTTCTTTATGTCGCAAAAAGATGACTATAAAAAATCTATGTTGCTCAAAATGGCATACGGCACGTCTGACACCAATGAAGCGGATAAACTGGTAGTAAATGATGTATTACAATCCAGTCCGCAATTTGCAGATTTTATAGCAAAACTCAACGGAACATCGGTCAAAGATTTCAACGCCAATGTTGGTGCGAAAATCAAAGCTATCAAGGAAGAGCTTGATGAGGTGCCCATTAGGATAGCCGCTAAAAAAGAGTCAATGCCACCAGAGGAAGACTGGGAAGCTTTAAAAGAGCTGATAGAAGTCAATAAAGAGTGCCTTGCAGACATTGATAAGCAGATAGCTGATGAAAATGCCAGACAGAGTGGCGTTACAGAAAAAATCAACAAACTCCGTACAGACAAGAGCAATCTGGAATATGAGTTACTACAGCGAGAGAACGATATTCGTTCAGATGTTAGTAACAGAGAGTCAGCGACACGCCAAAAGATTGCAGATATAGATGTTCACATTAGAAGTGAAAATGGAGAACGAGAACAGTTCAATAAACGTCTGACAGCTGACAAGGCTATGGTAGCCACATTGGAGAAACAGCTGGAAGAAAAGAGAAATCAATTCCGTTCCATTAAAGATGGTACATATCAATTTTCAGAAGCAGAGTTGTATTGCCCAACCTGTGGCCACCCATACGACAAAGAAAAATTGACTGAACAGAAAATCACGGAGAACAAAAATCAAGGGCAGGCAATCAGAGCAGAATATGACCGCTACATACAGGAAGTTTCAGTGTTGGAACAAAAAGTAAGCCAATCGGATGAAGCTATTGCTAATCTCCAGCAACAAAAAAGCCAGATTAATTTCCAGCCCATAGATGTAAATAAGCTGATTTCAGCCGACCAAACCTGCATAACTATAAAAACCCAAATTGAGACCATTAAAGCCCAAATAGAGGCTTCCCAAGCCCCTCAAACCACCTCTGACCTATATGCAATCAAAAGAGAAGCTGAAACAAAAATGTCTGGCTTCTTACAGCGACTTGGTACTAAGGATGTCATTGCTCGCATACAACAGCAAGTGTTGGAGTTGCAAAATAAGCAAGCCGCCCTCAACAATGAGCTTGCCGAACTCGAAATGTTGCAAGACGAAGCAAAGGAATTTCAGAAAGCCAAAGACAGGCAGTTGCTTGAACGTATCAATGGTATGTTCACAATAGTGTCGTGGGATTTTGTATCTGAACAGTACAATGGCAACGACAGGATTGCCTGTAACTGTTATGTACAAGGAATGCCATACGCTGAACGAAACCACGCTGGGCAGGTGAACGCTGGACTTGACATCATAAACGCCCTCGCACGAACACAGGGAGTACATCTGCCAATCTTTATAGATAACGCTGAAAGTGTTGTTAAGTACATACCGACAGACAGCCAATTAATACTGCTTTCCGTTGATGGAACAGCTAAAGAATTAATAATCGAAACAAAATAATGGAAGTAACTCGCGACACATTAATTTGCACAATGACAGCCGGACAGTTCGAGGACTGGTTACGTAGTCTTGGATTGTTTTCTCAACCCCAGACTGTAGAAAAGAAATACGTCTATGGACTTGATGGAATAATGAGCCTTTTTGATTGCTCAAAAAGCACGGCTGAACGTCTGAAAAAAGGCAAAATCAAAGACGCCTGTATGCAGAACGGTAGGCAGATAATTGTGGATGTAGAGAAAGCTTTAGAATTGTTTAATTCGTGATAATTATTAACAACAAATAGTAAAAATATGGAAGAAAAGAAACCTCAACAGGAACAGGCTTTACAAGCCTCGAATGGCACCGCCATTCAAACGACATTCAACTTTTTTGACTCGCAACAGTTCGCCACAATGCAAAGGTACTGTAAGATGTACGCCAGTAGCGACCTTGTGCCAGACAGCTACAAAATCACCTCACAGGAGAGTGAAGCTAAAGCTATCGGCAATTGTATGATTGCGATGGATATTGCACTCCGTATCGGTGCAAGTCCACTGATGGTTATGCAGAATATGGTTCCTATCTATGGCAGACCGAGTTGGAGTAGCAAGTTTTTGATAGCCACAATAAACGCCTGTGGCCGTTTCAAACCGCTCAAATACAAAATGACCAATCTCGGCAAAATCGGCATTGTTGAATACACGGAGTATGAAGCAACTTGGGAAACAAACCCAACGACAGGTCGCAAGTACAAAAAGAACACAGCTCATCAAGCCAAGTTCGATGGTACTAACATAGACAACATCCAGTGTATTGCATACACCTCTGAAAAGAACAGTGATGAGGTTATGGAGAGTACCCCTGTGGATTTGGTAATGGCTATCAAAGAGGGCTGGTTCACCAAAACTGGTAGCAAATGGCAGACAATGCCTGTGAAAATGCTCAAATATCGTGCCGCTTCGTTTTGGGCTAATGAGTACGCACCAGAATTGTCAATGGGTATCTACACTGTGGAAGAAAACGAGGACATTGCCGCAGAAGAAGCAATTGCCGAAGAGTTGTCATCTAAACCTCTGGGCAAAAACAGGGTTAAGGTTGAAGTTACACCCCAGCCTCCAATCCAGCCAGAGAAAGAGAAGCCCACAGTTACAAAAACACAGCCTGCACCTGCACCCACACCTGCACCTGCACCTGCAGATGAAGATTGTGGCTATTAAAGATTAAGTCGTGTGTAGAGGTGTCTGGATAGGCAAATAAATGGATAGGTTGCATGATTTACTACCAAATACCCGGAATCGTCAGACATTAGGGAGTTCGATTCTCCCCCAGACACCGAATAACAACAAAAAAAGAAAAATGAAAGTAATTTGTTATGGTTCAAGTAGTCGTGGAAATGGCTACATACTACAAGGAAAGAAAGAAACGTTGCTCATAGAGGCTGGTCTGCCGTTGAGCAATGTTCGCAAGTACATCAAAGATTTCAAAAAAGTACAAGGTTGCATAATCACACACAGTCACGGAGACCACTCCAAGTACATTGGTGATTTTATGAAAGCTGGCATTACCTGTTACGCCAATGATGATGTGTGGGATTGCTACGATACGTGTGCGGAGAAGTACCCAAACAATGTTGGCCAGTTTAAAGGTCCAATGAAGATAACGAAAATCGGAGAATTTGATGTTATACCGATGTACGCCAATCACGATGTGCCTTGTTTTGCGTATTTGATAATGCACTATGAAATGGGAAGCCTGTTGTTTTTGACAGATAGTGCTGGTTTCAATTGCACTTTCAACACCATTAATCACGTAATGATTGAGTGCAACTGGTCGGAAGATTGCCTCCAGCAAGCCATAGAAGAGGGCAGAACAAATTGGTATGTTGCCAAACGCAGTAGAGAGACACATATGGGTTTAGAGGTTTTGCTGAACTATTTAAAAAATGAGCCTTGTTTTGAACAAGCTGATGAAGTCATATTACTGCATTTAAGCCACGAAAACAGCGACCCCCAACAATTCCAACAAATCGTATCTGAAAGCCTAAATAAGCCCACCTATGTGGCCGAATATGGGCTGCAAATAGACCTCTCCAAGTAATGGAAACCACATTCATACTGAAACAGAATGGTCATTTCGACATCAGTAACCTCAACCAGTGGTTCTGGAACGCTCCCGATGGCAACTACCGTGTCGAGATAACAAAGATACGCCGTAAGCGTACCCTCGACCAAAACGGCTGGCTCTTCGGCTGCATCTACCCCTTGCTGATGAAAGCACTCAACGATGAGGGTTGGGAATTTGTAACGGTACACCAGGTACACGAATTTTTCAAGAACCTACTCGGAAAACAGCAATTCATTAACAAGCATACTGGAGAGGTGGTAGAACTTCCTCAATCAACAACGGAAATGGACACGGTGGCTTTCTCCACCTACTGCGAGAAGCTCCGTGATTATGGGCGTGAGTTTCTGAACGTGGAGATACCAGACCCAGATAAACTTTGGAAACAAAATGGAAACGCAGAATGATAAGACAAGACAGCAACTGGCGGAAGAAGTCAGATTGCTTTATAGACACCTGTATTGGGCCGCTGGTCACGCTGTAAAGATTTACAACATTATCAAGCCAGATGACAAACCAGACATCGAAATTGACAAAAATCAATTGAGCCTTTTCGATTTTACTGAACAAACAGATGAAGAAAAAGATATATAGTATAAAACACGACAGCAATGCTCGCAATGACGAAAAGTTGCTATTAGTCCGCAGACGATATGGGATGGAGGGCTATGGCATATATTGGGCTATTGTTGAAATGTTACGTGAAGCTAAAGGTTACGTGTTACCAGCAGACTACACACAAATAGCTTGGGAGTTGCACGTTGCCGAAGATTTGATAGCTCATATCATTGAGGATTTTGATTTGTTTGTTGTGTCAGAAAATGGTTTTTATTCGCAACGCCTTACCGATGAAATGACAAAGCGTGACGAAATATCAGAAAGCAAACGCAAGGCTGGCATACTTGGTATGAAATCACGCTGGTCCAAAAGCGAAAATAAGCCCTTACAAGACACCCAAACAGAGCCAATACTATTTACACCCTCTGACACTGAAAAAGAGCCCTCAAAAAGCCCCAAAAAGCCCCCAAAACAATATTCTCCAGAAGAAACACAACTGCACAAACGATGTAAAGACTGTTTCAGTGTCCTGTATAAGCAACACAAGGACACAGAATTTTATTGGAGTGCCAAAGATATGGCCGCAATTGTTGGCATATTGAAAAAGATACAGAAGCAGATGAATAGTGATGAGCAAAACAACCTCGAACAGCTTGGCACGAATTTTCAAGCTTTTATCCAGATGATATATGCAAGAGCAGATGATTGGATTGTGGCCAATATCAGCCCCTCTGTAATCAATGGAAAGTTTAACGAAATATATACACAACTAAAAAACAGAACGCCAAATGGAAATAGACAAACAAAGCAGAACACCGGCAACGCAAGGGACAACACAGATTACCTTGCCTCCCTCGTTGCAGATTTACAGTCCAGCAGTAATTAACCGCACGTTTGATGGTGTGAGGACCGTTGATGATGTCCTAAACATAAACCTACCGTGCTTGCGACAGCTTGCCAAACAGGATGGTGTAAATCAAAATATGGTAGTAACTTTGCTAAAGATACACCTCGTTGCCCTTGACGCTTTTCTTAAGCAGAAAAATGGCCTGTCGCAAGATGAGGTTGAGTTGATAGCAGAAGAAGTTATGCAGAAATACGGTGGTATGCTCAACTTTGCAGATATACACGTTATTTTTAGAAATGCTAAACTTGGTAGGTACGGAGAGCTTTTTAATCAGCTATCCTGTGCCAAAGTGATGAAGTGGTTTGATGATTACAGCGATGAACGTTGCAATAAAGCTTATCAGAAAAATTTGAACGCTGACAAAGCAATGTATGGTGTATCTGGCGGAAAGGACAGAAAACAGGTTTTAGAGTCGCTTGGTTATAAAATATGCGAAGATGGTGCTATAGTTGTGGATAATAAAAAAGTCGCATTAATGAACAGCAAACGACAACCCCAGCCTCAACCGAAAAAAGACTATGAGTATGAGAAGATAAAAGTACAAGTGAAAATAAAATCAATCCTTGCCAAAAATCCCAACGAACGTTCAGAGGAAGAAAAGCTCTATTTACTGACACATAAAACAAACAACAATGAATAAAATTAAGCAATGGTTCAAAGGTCTATTTAACGTTTCGTACAGACTTGCTGTCTGGACAAAACGTGGCACCTGCATAGAGTACAAAGCTGATAAACGCTGGAAAGTGTTTTTCAGTTTGAAACAAAATGAAACAGAGTTAAAGAAGTTCGAGAGTGATGTCTGGACTTTATACAAGACAGGTCCATTTCATCTGTCAGAACACGAAATAGAAAGGAGTACTAACAATTTAAAAAAATAAAACAATGAGCAAGATAAAGACTTACAAAGGCTTCGACAGCAACCTGCAGTGTCGGGGTTTCCAGTACAAGGTCGGTGAGACCTACACCACCGAAGAAAATATCGAATTGTGCGAAAACGGTTTCCACGCAATAGCGGAAGACCAATCGCCTCTTTCGGTGTTCTCCTATTATCCCCCTGTAACAGACGGCAAGCCGTCGAGATATTGCGAGGTGGAGGCAGACGGGGAGATAAAAAGCGACGGCGACAAAATATGCTGTTCACAACTGACTGTGGGTGCTGAAATCGGCATCCCCGGAATTGTTAAGGCACATATTGAATGGATAAAAAAACATATCAACAACGAGAATAACACAGATAAAAAAGGTAAGCCTGTTACCGCTGGTTCTTATGGAGCGGCAACCGCTGGTTCTTATGGAGCGGCAACCGCTGGTTATAGAGGAGCGGCAACCGCTGGTTATAGAGGAGCGGCAACCGCTGGTGATAGTGGAGCGGCAACAAGCCGTGGACAATCCGATGTTGGTGAAAATGGCGTAGCAGTTGCCCGTGGCAACGGTGTTAAAGTCAAAGGCGGTTTGGGTAGCTTATTAGTGTGTGCGATAGAGAATGACGATAATAACAACATTAAGGAATGGAAATCCGCCATTGTCGATGGCGAGGTTATCAAGGCCGACACTTGGTACACCGTGAAAGACGGTGAATTTGTCGAAGTAACGGAGTAATAACAAATTAAAGGAAACTAACCAAAAGGAGGAACAGCAATGAGTTTAGCAGAAGATAGCCTTAACTTTATGTTTTGGCAAGCATCCACAGGTATAAGCTATAAAGAACAGCAATTACAACGGAAAAGAATAAAAAATATACGAAAGAACGAACAAGCCGATGTTGGAACAACAATAAGATGTGCTATCTGCGGACATAAAATCAAGAAACATTTTCCGACACAATCCATTTGCACGAAAAACAGATGCCGCAATAGATACAACGAATTAAAAAAGATGATTAGATAAAAAGGAGAATAATTATGACACCAGAAGAAAGAAAGCTATTACTAAAAGACTTGTCAGCAAGACTGCCGTATGGAGTTTGGGTGCGTATTGACGGACTTGTTAACAGCAAGCTCACGGGAGTGTATGACGGCAGAGTCTCTACTGAGAGAGGGATAAACTACCCAGTGGTACTAGTCAAGCCCTACCTCCGTCCTATGTCCAGCATGACGGAGGAAGAAAAAGAAGAGATTGATGACTATCTTAACAAATCAATAGAAGGTAAACTTATTGGATTGGGTGGTAGGGTAGTGTGGCTTACAGACTATTATCTGTCTCATCACCTTGACTACCGAGGTCTAATTGGAAAAGGTCTTGCATTGGAGGCGAATAAGGGAATGTATAACTTAAAAAACCAACAGCAATGAACAGAGAAATTTTATTCAGAGGGAAATCGACTGTTACAAACAACTGGATATATGGTGATTTGTACACAAGAGGACAAATTGCCATATATGCCAATGGTGAAAAATTAGCAGTTAATCCCGATACCGTCGGGCAGTACACGGGACTGCAAGACAAGTACGGAAACAAGATTTTCGAGGGCGATATAATAGAAAGTGGTCTTACCATACGGCACGAAGTGTATTTCGATGAAATGGAGGCGAGATATATGGTTGCATGTGATGGCAATAGAAGATTTTTGTCTGGTGGCATAAATCAGAAGTGGATTGATGAATTTCAAAAAGAAGTCATCGGCAATATCCACGACACCCCCGAACTGCTGAAAGGAGGTGAGAAATGATTTTCCGTGCCTTGCTTTTAGCTTTGTTGGTAGGAATTATAAGCATATTATCCGACATTAAAGAACAATTAAAGAAAAGAGAATAAAATGAAAAAATATCAAGTAACACTAACCGAACAACAATTGCGACTTATAGCAGAGTGCGTAGAGGACTGCCACAGATTTATGAGCGGACAGGTCGATATGCACAATATCACATCACGCCTCGACAACTACAAAGAGGTTTATGAGAAACTGCAAGAGGTCAAACCGCTTGTAACTCCCGAACTGCCTTGGAACGCTGCTTATGGTTGGAGTGGCGGAAATTGCCCTAACAAATGGCAAAGACAATTCATCGCACAGACCTACCCGATTTACAGAGAGATTTTACACTTCTTTGCTTGTCAGCAGAAAGACAACGACTGGAACGTGTATCGCAGTGAAACGCTCACCTGCAAAGAGGGTGGTCCACTAATTCAAATAAAAGAATTAAAAAACGGAAAAAATGAGTGATATTATTTTAGGATTTCTATTCGCAATCGCTTGTGAAATCACGGGTGCTTTTACCGGAATAATGATTTACAAATATTATAGCGAACTCAACAAGAAACACTGATTATTTAAATGGATAAAAATAAAACGATATTGGATGCCTGCTGCGGCGGCAAGATGTTCTACTTCGACAAAAATGACCCCCGTATATTATTTCAAGATATACGGGAGGTGGAGACAACACTATGCGACGGCCGAAAGTTTGAGATTAAGCCAGATGTTGTCGGTGATTTTCGCTCGATGCAATTCGCTGATGGTTCATTCTCGCTTGTCATATTTGACCCACCGCATCTATTGCGCAATGTTGGCAGAAGTAAGTTCGCTGACATCTATGAAAGTTTAAATCCAAAGGCAAAACCAACAGGATGGCAACACATCAAATATGGTGCTTGGGGACAAACCGACTGGCAAGAGACGCTACGTCTCGGTTTTGCTGAATGTTTCAGAGTTCTTAAAGATGGCGGCTTCCTTATTTTCAAGTGGAACGAAACCGACATACCCGTCAGCAAGATACTTGCACTTACCGACCAGAAGCCCATCCTTGGCCATCGTGTCGGCAAACTAAACAAAACGCATTGGATTTTGTTTATAAAAGAAAACAACTAAAACTATTTTGATATGAAAATCGGACTGATAGACGTTGATGGACACAACTACCCCAACCTCGCACTGATGAAGTTGAGTGCCTACCACAAGACGCAGGGCGACAATGTGGAATGGTACAGCGTTTTCGGTGGGCAATACGACAGGGTCTATATGAGCAAGGTGTTTGACTTCACGCCCGACTATCAATATTACGTAAACGCCGACGAGGTGGTGAAAGGTGGCACGGGCTACGCATTGCACGGAGCAGGTGGTGATACCTACCGACAACACGATGACAAGCCTTTGCCCGACTACATCGAACATATAATGCCCGACTATACGCTATACGACATTAAGAACACCGCCTACGGCTTTCTTACACGTGGCTGTCCGAGAGGGTGCGACTTCTGCATTGTCGGGAAAAAAGAGGGCAAAAAAAGCGTCAAAGTTGCCGAACTGAGAGAGTTCTGGAATGGACAACGCAACATTGTACTCAACGACCCAAACATCCTCGCCTGCAACGAGCGTGAGGACTTACTGCTACAACTGATAGAGAGCAAGGCAAACGTGGACTTCAACCAAGGACTGGACGCCCGACTGATGACACCCGACACAGCTCGACTATTGGGAGAAATCAAAATAAAGGAGATACACTTCGCATGGGACAGATACCCCGACAAGGACAAAGTATTGCAGGGATTGCAGATCTACGCCACCTTTGCACGCAAAAAACCCCATACACACATCGCAATAGTATATACACTTGTGAACTACGACACAACCTTTGAGCAGGACTTGGAGCGTATCTATACCTTGCGAGATATGGGCTATTGGGCTTATGTGATGATATACGACAAGAAGCACTGCGCAAAGCAATACAGACACCTTGCGAGGTGGTGCAACAACCGCATTATCTTTGCCAAATGCCCAGATTTTAAAGATTATAACCATAAATTAGGATGATATGACACAAATTATAGCAAAATACTACGTCGGCGACACACTTGTAGCGCAGAACGAACTCGCCAAGACCGCCGACCTCACGGCAGACGTGGAGAAAATGAAACCGCAGCTCACACGCCCCTTTCGGGTGGAGTTGGTGAAAACCACAACGGAGATAATAACAGTACACACTTACGGAGATAAGAGATGAGTAAGACAAATTCATTACACTACACCCTTTGTTGTGAGGGGGCGAAATGGCTTCACCGCCGGAAGCACGACTTCAACAAATGCCCTGAAAAGCCTTGTTATAGGACGGAGGCTTGCGGGAGGTGTATAAAATGCGACTACGTAGCCGTGGAGTTATGCACGTGGGAAAGCGAGCAGACCGACGTATGGGGGTTGGGGAGTTTCGGCGACAGCGTCGTGATTGAGGTGAAGACCTCCCACGCCGACTTCCTCGCCGACAAGAGAAAGTGGTGCAGGGGCGACGAGAGTGCCGAAATGGGTATGCAGGCAGGAAAATATAGATGGTATCTGTGTCCCGAAGGCGTTATCACCAAAGAAGAATTACCCGACAAGTGGGGGTTGCTTTATTGGAACGGGAAAAAAGTTTATCCCGTGGTGGCTCCCGTGGCGTTCGAGAACACCGCAAAGGGCGATATGGCGATACTCACGAGCCTGTTGCGACGTGAGGGCTTCGAGAAGAAAATCTACAACTACCGAGGTCGCCCGACAACGATAAGACCAAAGAGCGATAACAACTAAAAACCTCGAATATTAGACCATCCAAACGCAAATCAATGACTAAAAAACTATTTTTCAAAGAAATGAAACAGGAAATTGTTGGACTAATGCCTTTCGATATAGAGGCAGCAAAGGCCGGCGCCGAAGTAGTAACAAAGGAAGGTGCGCCTGTAAAGATATTGGAGTATGACCTGCGGGGCTGCGACCCTATTGTTGGAGTGATACACAGCAAAAACATAGACATCGTTGAAAGGTTTACCGCCGAGGGCAAAAACAAACACGATGTTTATGACTTGTACCTCCAACAAGTCAAGTGTTCAGGTTGGATAAATGTAATATTCCGTGCAGGCGAAAGAAGAATAATAGATGAAGTGGTTTATGACACCCCTGAAGAAGCACAAGAAAGCAGAATGATAACAAATGGGTGTAATCGGTTAATAGCTACAATACCTATTAGCTGGTTAGAGATAAAAGGAGAAAAAAAATGAGACACGAAGAAAGCCACCTGCAACAAGCCTGCGTCCGGTGGTTTCGCTACCAGTACCCACAACACGCCCAGCTGCTAATAGCGGTGCCAAACGGAGTGCGTACAAGTGCCACGCAAGGCAGGATATTGAAAGCCGAGGGTATGCTGGCGGGAGTGGCCGACCTGCTCCTGCTGCTCCCGCGCCACGGCTACGGCTGCCTGTGCATAGAGATGAAAACGGACAAAGGACGGCAGAGCGACAGCCAAAAGCAATGGCAACAAGCCACCGAACAGGCACCCAACAAGTACGTGGTTGTCCGGGACTTTATCCAGTTCAAGACCGAAATCGAAAACTATCTACAATGAAAAGCTGTCGTTTCTTTTCGCAACATAACAATGTACTGTGGTTTTTGTTGCGTATCTTTGCACGTCTAAAACCGCACAGCATGGTACAGGAAGTTAAATACAACGGGCAGACAGCCATCCCCGACGACTACAGCGCACCCGACGGCGATTTGGAGGTGAGCCTCAACCTCATCCACGAGGACGGGGCGTTGAAGCCTATACCAGAGCCGAAAGAAATATTTAGAATCGGCAAGACTGAACGCCTATTATGTATCCACAAAACAGCCAACTTTACACACTATATTTTAGCCAACGATAACAATGCTTCAAAAATTGTTTCTTTTCTTGACGAAGCAGACCTTACAGTAAGCCAAACAATAAGCAACCTTACAAGCGAGAACTTGACCGACATAATACCTTTCGGCAATATGTTGGTTTGCTTATACACTGGATATACCATTTACTTATTATGGGACGGTGACCAGAGCAACTACAAAGCCATACCGCAGGGTTGGCCTGATATAAAACTCACATTTGGTTTAAGGTGCGATGTTGAAAATACAAGCGAAGGTATAAATCTTTCATGGACAACCCCAATAAATGGTTTCGGCTCAACCTCTCCAACAATAATAGATTCCAACGATTTTTTGGACGATTCCTCGATGAGAAAATCATTTACAGACAAGTTGATGGGAGCAGTAAATGATTTTGTCGTAAAAAAAGCAGTTAATGAAAGCAGATTTTATCAACCTTTCTTTCTGCGATATGCTTTTCGACTATTTGATGGCTCTTATGTCGCCCATAGCGCACCAGTACTGATGTTGCCCGCGACTGGCATGAACCCACTTGTCTTTAACAGTCTAAATAGTCGTTCAGCAAACGCAAACACAGGCTTTGACTACGGCATATGTTCCGAAAGGGATTATATTTATTTAATTGTTGGAGATATATGGATGAAAGCGGAGCTTCCTGTAAATTTGCTCTCATACAAAGAAATAATATATTCTGTTGACATCTTTGTCACATCCCCTATGTACACCTACAACCAAAGTGGCACGATAGAGCGATATATAACGCGCCAAAATCTGCAATCAAAAGGTTTATATTCGCAGTTGAATGTTGCGGGTAATTATCAACTCCGCCCCGGCTTGTATGATTTGCTAACTGGCTACGGTATGCGTGACACTTTGGTAACGTATAAAACTAAAACAGGCTACAATTTACCAAACAACATAGTAGAGCTTCCCCCTCGCGACTTTACAAAAGATATAGAGGATATACCACCTTTCTATTTGGTAAAAAGTTTTACACTCGAAGAACTCGCGGAATATGTACCAACTCAACAGCAATCTTTCAAAAAAATAGAGATAGAAAAAGGTATTTTAAGTTCTTTGACAACAAGGACAACCTTGCCAGATGACTACGACAGCCACAATACCATTGCTGCCAAAGGCGGACACGTATATAATAGTCGCATGCATCTATACAATATTAGTTCACAGCTAATGGATGGTTATTATGGCGCAAGCCAGTTGGACAAAGTTTTTGAAACATCCGAAACCACACAAGGAACGCCTGACTATGTTTTTCAAGACGATACAACATCCGCATTTGTAGCGGACAAAATATTTGTTTATGTAAAGAAAGACAAAGGCACTATCATTGTCGAGGAGCAAAAAAGCGTCATGGGCATGGACACATGGACTGGCACAGGGTGCAAGATTCCATTTTTCTATTATCCCGACAAAGACGCATATAAAGCCGAGTTTGTCGGCACAAATGGCAATGATATTGTGAAAGTGGAATTGCCGCTCAAACCTCACGGCCTTCTCAACGGTGCATATTATTTTAGCAACTTCGCCGAACAGACATGTATTACAATAAGCGAGGAACCGGCAGCAAGCACTGACAAGAGTTATAAACGGACAAATAAAATATATGTGTCCGAGGTTGAAAATCCAATGTATTTTCCCGTTTTAGGTATTACAACCGTTGGTGTGGGGTCAATTATGAGTGTATGCTCCGCAACCACGGCGTTGTCGCAGGGACAATTCGGACAATTTCCATTGTATGTTTTCAGCACCGATGGTGTTTGGGCACTGGCGGTTTCATCAACAGGCACATATTCGTCGTGTCATCCTGTTTCGCGCGATATACTTGTAAATCCCGATTGTGTTTTACCAATAGACCAAGCTGTATTATTCGGCACAGCCAACGGTATAATGCTTTTGTCGGGCAGCAGCACACAAAGTATAACCGACACAATCAACACAGATAAGGCGTTTTTGGCATCCAACTATCCAAAATTCGATGTGATTTGCGATATGTTACAACATAGCGGCAGTGGAGCGACTAATTTTGTAAACATGGTACCATTTCCCGATTTTGTAACAAGAAGCAAAATGCTGTACAACTATAGACACAAACATATCTTGATATTTAGTACTGACAAGAATGGTGTTATATTTCCCTACAGTTATTTGTATTCGATGAAATCGAAAAAATGGGGTACGATTCAGAGTTATTTTCAATACTCGGTTACAACATATCCCGACACTTTGGCGGTGTCGATGCCAAACGACAAATCAAACACTCTGGCAGTCGTGTCGTTTAATGGTGTCGAAAACACCGCGCCCAAGACCGGCCTAATGGTAACACGTCCGATAAAGCTCGGCGCGTCCGACACGCTGAAAGAGATTAAGACCCTCATTCAGCGAGGTTTCTTCGCCCGTGGCGAGGTGGCCACGGTGCTGTACGGCTCCCGCGACCTCATCAACTGGCACCTTGTAGGCTCCAGCACCGACAACTTCCTGCGGCACATCCACGGCACGGGCTACAAGTATTTCCGCATCGCCGCCATCACCAACCTCACGGCGGAGCATTCGCTGCACGGGGCGAGCATAGAGGCAAAGGCAAGGCACACCGACAAGCTGAGATAGCAATTTTTTTCTTCCATAATTTTAGTGTTTTTAATGTTATTATTAAGCCGGACGTAGTGGAACGTTCGGCTTTTTTGCATAAAAAAAGGCGGTCGTAAAACCGCCTTGTCGTTCAGTCGTGCCACCAAGCACCCGAGCAGTCCACCCGGGGAGGGATGTCGGGTACGCTCACGAATTTCTTCTGCACCCATATCTCATCGCCGAACTTGCGGCCTCTTACTCCGTGTGCAAGGAGCTTTATCTTGTACGACTTGTCCGTCTGTCCCACCACCTTGCAATCAACGGTGTACCACACGGCGGGCTTGTCGTAGTTGTAAACTTGATAACGATACTTATTCATTTTTCAGACGTGTTTAAAGAGGCGGGGAGCTACCCCCGCCCGTTTCGTTCAGAACATTGCTTTAATCATGCGCAGTTTTGCGTTCAGGTGTTCCACCTCTTTCTCGTAATGCAACGAGCTCTCGAAGGATTGTATCGTCGCGCGGACGAAGTTAATCAGATTGAGGCGGGCGAACTGCTGGCAAAAATCTTCTTCGCCTACGGTGTTGTCGGTGAGGAAAAACATGTCGTTTATCCACTCAAATTCTTTCTCGGTTACGGCCATTGCCGACATTTTTTCAAATTCTTGTTTTGTCATAACTATATCTATTTTATAATGGTGTTACTATTGCTACTTTGTTACCCTTGCGGACAAGTCTTTCCACAATGTCCCGGAGTGCGTACTGGGCGAAATAAACCGACTGCTTGTAATAGCCGAGTTTCCTATCACCTGCGGCCTGCTCCACCTTTACAGCGTCCTCGCCTTTGGCGAAATATCTGTCGCCAAGCTGGAGCAAAAACAAATGTTCGGGATATTGTGCTTTCAGTTTTAAAACGTGGTTCTGTCTCATCGTCCTGCCCTCCTTTATTTAGTTGATTTTGATTTACCCTTGTATTCTCTGCCCATCTTGTTGCAGATGTCGCGGCTAATCTCCTCGCCCAAGTACTGTCGGTAGTATTTGCCCGTCTTTTTGCTTGTGCGGCCTACAAATGCACTGCCGTTTTTCGACAGCACGATGGGGTACTCCGTGCCTTTCACCTCGTAGGTGTAGGCCGTAACGGTGGTGTCCTGCCTGCCGGTGTTGCGTTGTGCCTTCACAGCGTGGTAGGTGTTGCCCTCAACGGTGAAAGTTTTTTTTGTGTCCTGTGCTTGAGCCGTTGCGAACATCGCCGCAATCATGGCTCCGATAATTACTATACGTTTCATTGTCTTAATGTTTTTTATATTGTTACTATTATTTTTATTGTTTATAATCTTGTCTGAAGCAAACTAAATTTTTGTCAGTCGGGCAATAAAGGCGACCATCCGAGGCCACAAATAAATCATCTGAGATATTGCCAGCGGCCTTGTAAAATTCGCTGTGTTCGTAGTTGGCCGGTGTTATGACGTGCGAGTAGTCGAGGCGAGTTGCGATATTCTTAAACTCGTCTTTGTTCTCTTTAATGCCGTAATCTTTGAATTGTCCTTTGGGAGTGAAGCGGAAACCGCCAAACTCAAATTCTACTTCTTTAGTGTATTGTGCCATTGTCTTAATGTTTTTTTGGGGGGTTATTATTCAATATTCGTATTTACCTATATGATTTTTCTGCATACACTCGTCTCGAAAAGCCATCAAAGCCTGCTTCGGGGTGTAATACCCTTTCTCCTCCAAGCAGTCCCAAGCGAGGGAGTTGTTCGACTTGCAAGACCAAATCTGACCTTGATACATCATTTCTACATAGTAGCAGTTGTAGCCGCTGGCTCTGCGTACCCAAGTTTTGTTTTTCAATTCTTCGTGTGTCATATCTATTATTTTTTTAAAAATTAAACTCTGTTTTAATTCAACACTGCAAAATTACGATTTATTTTTAATCCGACAAAATAATATTTCGTTTAAAATTAAAGTTTAACATTATAAAATTATAAGTAAAACAAAATAAGAGTGTTATAAATTACGATTATTTGTAATTTAACATTAGAAAATTGCAATAAAAGTATAAAATTAAAGGTTTTTGCAAAGAAAATTTGCAAAATTACAATAAAAGTTGTATCTTTGCAAAACAAAATTAAAGTAGATTATGGTAGATTTAAGAGCTAAAGTAAAAGCATTGTGCAAGTTACAAGGAATTACACAAAAAGAACTTGCAAAGAAAATCGACATCAGCGAAGTTGCGCTTAACGTGTCCTTACGTCCCGACAGCAACCCGGCAATAAAGACTATCGACAAAATAGCCAACGGACTTGGCGTGTCGTTGTACGAACTACTGCGTGACGAAAGCGAACAGCCGGAAGTGCTGCACACCCCATTTGCCCGTTGCCCTCATTGCGGCGGAAAAATAGAACTATATATTAAAGCCGTGGGCGACGAAAAGAAACCCGATTAAACTATAGCTTAATTTCCTTTGTCTCCGCCCCGTGAGCGGTTAAAATAAAATAGTAACCGATTATACTATATATATAATAACAAATTGAAACCCTTTCTAATCACCCTCCAACTCTCCGACGGCAATGAGATACAAGCCTGTGTCCTCGCCGAAACTCGCAAAGAGGCAATCGACACACTTACAGCCAACGAGGAATTTATAAAGCTCGTCGGCGACAAGGTAGCGGTGGACATCGAGACCGAAGAACTACATCAGCCACAGCCGAAACCCTACCAAATCACAGACGAGGGTTAATTTGTATTATAGCCCCAGCTCTTTCCTCGCCTCATACTCCAATATCCGCAACGTCCTGTCCGTTTTTATCCTCTCCGCATAGCCGTTTGCGTACTGTTTGACGCTGCTTTTACTCAAAGTGGTATAATACTCTATCATCCGCCGAGAAAAGCCTTGTAACGTCAGCAAATGCACCAACAGTGTCTTTGCCAGCGAAGCCTCGTAGCACTTGCTTTTCATCCAATCATCCGGCAAGGGTAGCAACAAACAAACAGCATCACAAGTGCGGTTATATATCGTTGCGAATATAGTCATAATGAATTTCTAAAAATAGAATAGATAGAAATTGCCTTATTCCTCATCCGGGGCAGAGACATCCTCTCCGCTCGCAAGACGAGTAAGACGATTGGTAAATGTAGAATTGGCATCCTTAACGGCCATATCAGCCGAGATAGCGGACATTTTCGGTGTGTGATAGGTAAGTAACTCCAACTCCGCCTTTGAGCGGTCAGAGGGCTTCATATCCATTAAATCCAGCTCGAATTGCGAGAACACACAACCAGCGTGTTCGGCTTTCCATTCATCTTTTTTCCCTTCGGCATCTTCGGCTCTAATACACACATCGAAGTAGTTTTGTGAGTGTTGGCGCAGTATAGTTTTCAACGGATGGTCTTTGTTGGGAGTGCCTTTTTGTCGGCCACCCGTTTTGCCACGTCCATCGTTCGGTTTACGTCCTTTTTTAGCCATTATTATTATTATTTCGCAAGATAAATTAACGGTGCAAAATTAGTTGTATATTTTTGCAAACCGATTATAAGTTGCGAAATTTAAACAAAAAACGAAATGAAATCACAGCAAAAATTCAGTATTATAGCCACTATTCTACTTGTGGCAGGTGTCACGTTAAACGTTTTCAGCCCCTCGTGGTGGACGTATGAAGTTGTGCAGGGTGCGGACACGATGACTATTCCAGCCGCGGTTATCGCCGCCCTTATCAGCGCAGCCGCAAGCATAGGAACGAAAGCCTACAGCAACGCAAAGGCACGCAAGGCAGGCGACAAGGCTATGCAATATCAGCATCAGAAGGAGCGCGAGTTGCAGAACTGGTACGACCGTAATTACAACGAGGATGCCACACAGCGAGCCGACGCACAGGCGGCACTGACATACGCCGCTGAGATGATGAAGCAGCGCAACAAGGCGGCACAAGGCCGACAGGCTGTGATGGGCGGAACGGAGGAGAGTGTGGCCGCCGAGAAAGAACGCAACAACAAGACTTACGCCGACATCGTGAGCAACATAGCCGCCGCCGGAGCCAAGCGCAAGGACGCAATCCAAGACAAGTATTTGACGGGCAAATTGGGACAGCTCGACACTATGAGCAACATAGAGATGGGCAGAGCGGGCAACCTGCAGAGTGCCGGTAATGCGATGAGCGGTATCGACGTGAACAGCATCGCCAAAGCCTTTGATGATAACGACAACAGCGGAAGCGACGGAGAAAAAGAAAAATCATTGTCGGAGATTGAAAAAGAGAACGAGCAGTTTGACAAAAGGTTTATAAGTTAGTCAATAGAAAGGAGTATTTATGCCCGGAACAAACAAAAATTCGTCATACTACGACGAAGAAGAAAAGAAAAACCAGCAGACTGTACCACAAAACGGTACACCCGGCAGCCACTATGTAAGTGAACTTACTCCTATTGAGGACGAGAGCAACAACGAAAATACCAACGACACCGACGGCACCACCGACACCAAAAAAAACACCGTTGTAACACCTACACCTACCACCACCGACACCTACCTCAAACGTCGGCAGGAGATAAGCGACAAATACGCCAAACAGGCGGCAGGGTACGACAAGGTACTTGCCGACATTCAGGCCGAACTCGACCAGCAGAAAGGCAAACGCAGGAAAGAGGAACGACTGCAGGCCTTACAAGCCACGTTAGACGGTATTACAGATTTCGCCCGTGTGATGAACGACATCGACACGGCAAACCATTATGTACCCTACACAGCACCGAAATACACTTTGAGCGACAAGAGCCGTGAACGTGCCGAGAAACTGAAAGCCGCCCACGACAAAGACCGCGCCCTGCTGATGAACTATTACGACAAGGTGCTTAACCGCAAAAATGCACTCGCCAGCCAAGAATACAAAGAGCAGTCCATCGCCCTCAACGAGCAAAAGGCACTGCAAAAAGCCGAGAACGACAACGCATTACGGGACAGCCGAATTAAAGCAAACGAGGCACTTGCAAGGGCGAGAGAGGCGGCAGAGCAAAAGAATTACGAATTAGCCGCAAAGTATCATCAGCAATACGAAAATGAGGTAACGAGAGGGAAGTACCTCGCAATGGGGTTTGATGACAACCACGCGAAGGCGATGGCATATATAGGCAATCAAAATGCGGCCGCAGATAAAAACAGCGCACAGGCGGAGTATTACAAAAATAAAGAGGATGGTTACACTACTGTCAAAGAGGAAACCGACGCAAGAGGTAGAAAAAAGGTAACCACAACCACCAAGACGCCAAGCGGAAGCAACGCCAGCGGAAACGGCAAGGGCACGGGGAAGCAGGCATACACACAACAACCCGCTACAAAGAAAATAGGTTATTCATTCAAATAATAACATAAAGATGACAGACGAACGCAAACGCAAAGAGTTGTATAACAACCTTTTAAAAGATAACTACGACTTACCGGCATACGACAAGTTCACATCCGACATGGCAGATGATAACTTGCGTCGTGAACTGTACGACAACTTAATAGAGGACAACTACGACCTTCCGGCGTTTGAACAATTTACGTCCGACATCATCGGGGACAAACTAAACGCCCCTACCCCACAGCCGACAGCAAAGCAGACCACAGCCACGACACAACCCACGGCACAGCCGAAGCCCAGAATGACGGTGGAGCAGCAGAGCAAGGAAGGGCTGTTAGACCTTGCCGAAAAGAAGTTCGGCACACGGGACGAGAACAAGCTGCGTCAGATGGCGCAACAGCAGTTCGGCACCACCGACCCCAAGGAGATGATACAGCAGATTGCCAAAGACTACGTGCAAGGCGGAGGGATGAAACCCGTACAGAAGAAAACTACCCCCACAACCCCGACCGACCCTGTGCAAGCTGCCATACAAGAGGCCTACAACACAGCCAAGGCAACGACCAGCGACCCGATAAAGCAGGGCGAGGAATTGGCAAACCAGCTCAAACAAAAGGCTGTGGAGATGTACGGCGAGGAAAACCTGCCCGAACTGACAAAAAACTTTCAGCAGGCTGTTAAAGAGGAGACGGAAAACAGAAAAGAAAAGCAGTTGATAGACCAATTGCACAATTTGCGTGATGATGTAAGAAAAGAATTAAACGCGAGAGGAACCCAATTAGACAACGAGGCAATCAGTAGTAATTGGGGCGACCGTCCAATGGGTGGCGGTCCGTTAGTCCACACATTTAACAGCATTACGGTAAATGGCAGACTGGGTGATTCAAGATGGAAACAACTCAATGCCGCTAACAATGCTTTAGCAAATGCTGATAGAATGTGGCGAGAAATGAACACCAAAGGCGGAGTTCATGATTTGGGAGCTGCGAAGTTTATACGTGGTTTAGATAAGTTGGGAGACCCGAGAACATGGGACTTTGGAATGATGGAGGGTATTGACGCGACTGAATTGATGGCTACATTGAATAAGGCAGACGCAGGTGAAGAATTGACTAAAGAGGAAAAAATGTTGCTTGATGCCAAAGCAATAGAAATGGCTACCCAGATGTATTTTGATTCGGGGGCAAATGGGTGGTTTAAGGCTGGTGAGGTCACGGCAGATGCTATTCCTTTTATGTTAGAGTTTTTTATAAACCCCGCTTCAAAGTTAGGAAGAAGCGCACAGAGTATGTTGACAAGATACGCACTAAAGCGATTTAGCAAACAAGCGTTGAAGCATTTTGGGAAAGAGGCGGTGTTAGGCAATGCAATGAGATTTGGCGGCAGAGTTTTGGCCGATGCGGGTGGCGCGGGCATATTAACAACCACAACGAGTTTTTCGCGAGTTGCGGCAGGGACGGCCTCACGAACGGCTGGGCAGATGAACATAAACAGAGACAGTGAGGGAAATTTTGTATATTCTGGAAGAACAGAAAAAGAAAAACCTACAACAGCGTTTCTAAAATCGTTCGGTGATGTTTTCAGCCAAAACGATTCAGAATTGTTTGGAGCATATTTTAGTCCATTATTAAAGGCAGGTGGAACGTTGTTGGAAAAGGGGGCTATGTCGAAGTTCGGCCAACATCTGAGATTGGACAAAGTGTATGGCTTAATAGACAATATTTCTTCTTCCAAGTGGGCTAATGTGGTAAAAGATTTTGAGAAAAACACCAATTGGAATGGAACTATTGAAGAATTTGCCGAAGAGTTAGTTGGAGGGGTAGAGAATGCAATAATGGTTGGCGACCAAACATTAGACACCGACCCCGAGACGGGCGTTTTCAACACGGAAAACATGCTGGAAACATTGCGCTCCGTAGCTGTGATGGGCGGAGCGTTTTCGGTTGCCAAAACGGCTAATTATAGAACACCAAAGCATCAAGCTAAAAACGCAATGGTTAATGCTGACGAGGCAGGATTATCCGCTTTCAACGGAAATCAAAATGCGTGGGGAGAAATACGTAACACAATAGCCTTTGGTAACTATAGGGATGTGCCTACAAGAATAGCCGAACTGATGGCAAATCATGATATTAGCAAAGAACAAAAGCGGGCTATACTTGATTACTATAAAGCAACATACAAATATAAAGGCATTGTTGAAGCTGATAAGGCTCGCAAGGGAGAAATTAGCGAACAAAAAATTAAAATAGAAAACTCTTATGAGCGTGGCTATAATTCCGACGAGCAGACAGCACACGACATAGCATTGGAGATGAACGACGAAGCACTGGGCAACCGTAGCGCCGAGGAACGCAAAGCGGCGTGGGACGGTGTGCAACAGTCCATCGAAGACCAAGCCGACCTTGTGGCGACACAGATGCGCAGGGAGATGGCAAAGACACAACACCGAGCCGACCAGATGGTTAAAGAGGTGAACATCATAGACGAGGACGACCCCAACAAGGACAAAACCGTTTATCTTATCGACGGCAATGTTACGATGTTGCAGGGTGGAAAGGACGTTGATACCGAGAACAGCGACCAGATGGTTACTATCTACGACCCGAACACCGGCGAAAAGAAAGCCATATCTTCGGGCGAGATAAGAGGATTTGTCAGCGTGATGTCGGCCGACGATGTGGATGCGCAGATACAAAATGCACGGGACAGTTTCGTACAGCAGGCTATCGACAAAGCACAAGGCAAAATAAGCGTCAATATAGGCGATGAAATCCCCCTTTCCAGCGGCATAATGGGCAAAGTGCTTGCCATTAGCGAGGACGGCGAGGAGATAACCATAGGGGGCATCGACGAGAACGGCAACCCACAGCAGGAGGTGATGCAACGCTCCGACTTGCAGGCCGTGGCAGATGCTACGGCAATAGAGAGCTACTACCAGCGACACCCCAACGTTGCGAGGGTTGAGGAGAGCAAAACCGCAGAGCCACAAGCCGTGTCGGAGGAACAACAGACCGAAACCACAGAGGAGCAGACACCCGGAAGCGAGGAAACCGAACAGCAGACAACGGAAGAAACACCGCAGACAAACACCGTGCCGCAAGGCTATGTCGAGGGTGTTCCGGACGACTACACCAACGGCATGGAGGTAACTTTCAACGAGGACGGAGAACTGCGCCATGCTGTGGTTTTGCGCAGGGTGCGGTACAAAAACGGCCAGTTCACCCCCGATGAAAACGGCAACATCGTGGAGCTGATAACCGACAGTGACGATGTGGTGCATAAGTATGTCAGCGAGCTGAACAACGCAATAGAGTCCTACTACGTAGCACCGCTGGAAGATACCGCCGCCGAGCCGACCGCTGAAACTCCAGCAGAGACGCCGCAGACACCCGTAGAGGCCGAAACGGAGAGCGAAGCACCTATCACTCCAACCGAGCCACAAACGAGCCTTACAATGCCTATGCGTGAGGTAAAAGGCAAGCAGATACCAGCCTACGAACAGGCCACGACAGAGCAGACCTACGACTATGTTTACAACCAAGCAGGACTTAACGAGCAGGAAGCCGACAAATTCGTGCAGAACAAACTCGACGAGGCCGAAAAAGCGCTTGCCACAGCACAGAGCGGAGAACCACAGATTGGCACTGACATAGACAACTACAAGGCACAACACGCCAAGTGGGAACAAGACCTGCAAGCCGCACAGCGCAACAAAGACATGTGGGAGCAGGTAAAGGCAATGCGAGGTATTGAGGATGTGCAGACACCCGAAACACCCGTTGAGCCTACAACCCCCACCGAGACGGAGCCTGTGGCGGAAACCGAGACAACACCCGTAGCAGAGGGAAGCACCGAGCCGCTCACCCAAGCACAGCAGATTTACAACGATATAACAGCGAACAGTGCCAACCCCACGGGCAAGATAGCCGCCACCGTGCAGGACAGAGCCAAGACCCTTGCAGCAGCAAAGACCAAACTCGACAAAGCACAAGCCGACTACGACAACGCACCCTACGGCAAAGAGGAAAACGCTTTGGCAAAACTCGACAAGGCAAAAGCCGACTACGATGCCGCCCTTGCCGACAAGCAGCTGTGGGACGAGATAAAGGCACAGCACGACAAGGTGCGCAACGCCGCACTAAAAGAACAGCAGGAAAAAGAGAAAGCCGCCATCGAAGCGTCGGAGGAGAGGGAGAGACAACGGCAGGCCGAGGAACTGGCCAAACGTCAGGAGCAGGCACAACGGGGAGCAAACGCGGCACATCCCGCCATTCGTGAGAAATGGGAGAGCGCCGAGAAAGTGGACGGTTTTGAAAATGAGATAGCACTTGCCAACGGTGAGACGATTAAAGGCCATTATGTGCTTGTCGAAAGCGGAGCGGCAACACCGAGCCACGATCCAAACAACGAGTTTGCTCGTTACGAGGGATTTCCTGTCGATGAGAACGGCCAGACGGTGAACGACCGCGACTACGAGCGCGACAAGCAGGCGCAACGCATCACCCGACAGATGGCCGACAACTACGACAGCAGGGCGTTGAAAGACGTTCCCGTGGTAAGCAACGACGGGGTGGTGTTGAGCGGTAACGGCCGCACAATGGCGGGCGAGCTTGCCGCACAGCAGAACACCGACGGAGCCTATATCGAGCATCTGAAAAAATATCCTCAGCAGTTCGGTTTCACCGCCGAGCAGGTGTCGGCAATGCAACATCCGCGAGTGGTGTTTGTGGCCGACGAGAACCTGCCCTACACCACCGACACCTTTGCCAAATTCAACGCAGAGGAGAAGAAAAGCCAAAGCAGGACGGAGCAGGCCGTGAAACTTGGAAAGACCGTGGATGATGCCACTTTCGGCCGTATCATAAACACCATAAACCGTTTCGACACCATTGGCGATTTCTACAACGACCCCAAAGCCGCACCGCAGGCGTTGGCCGAGTTGCATGGAGCAGGAGTTATCAACGATATGCAGCTTGCCGAGATGATGGACGGCGACAAGATAAGCGCAAGAGGCCGCGAGATATTGGAGAATATGCTCATCGGTAAAGCCTTTGAGAGCAACCCCGACGCAATACGACAACTTGCAGCTTTCCCCTCGATGCGCGAAAGGGTGATAACGGCACTCACCGAGATAAGCAACAACATACATCTGGGCGAGGACTATTCGTTGGAAAACGAGCTGGCCGAGGCCATCAACCTTACATACCAAGCCCGCAAGAGCGGGATAAAGGCTGGCGAGAAAGTGAACGGTTTCGCACGTCAGCAAAATCTTTTCCCATTCGACACCGGCGACACGGTGGCGGACTACACCAACATTATAATATTGTCGTTAGGCGACCGCCTGAACGATGACAAGGTGAGCGCGTTGAAAAAAGCGCTGAGCCTATACAACCAAAAAGCAGAAAATAGCGCGGCAGGACAATATGATATGTTTTCCGGCGTTATTAAGACGAAAGAAGAGATTTACAAAGAAGTAGAAGAAATATTAAATTATGGAACAAAACAAGAACAACAGTCAGCCCTCGACGCAGCCGACGAGCAACGCAAACGAAATGCCCTACAAGAACGAGAAGGAGAAACGGGCGTACAGGAAGATGGCGTTGCTGATGGGAGCGATGCAGGAGCTGAACCAGCAGGACGAGGAACAGAGCCAGACGGAACTGTTGAAGAAATACATGGTACGCAAGTTCAGCAGGCCGACGAAGAAATAGAGGGAGAAGGTGCATTTTTGAAACCTAAAGTGGAGTTAGAACGCTTTAGGTCTTTGCGCCAAGCGTTGGCAGACGGTTATGCCAACAATGACAAAGAGGCCATCCAAAAGGCTGTCGATGATTTGAAACAATACGTGTCGGAGGGGTTAGATACTGATGACACATATTCGGAAGAAATTGACGACTACGAGGGCAACGACCCTATAATGCTTGCCAACCGTTACATCACTCATCTTTATCAAGACAGATACGTGGATGATGATAAAGACCAAGAGTATATCAGAACTGGATTGCGTTCCGATATGCGGACGGAATCGTCAGCACCCCAACCCATCGAACTCACCGAGGGCGGGGAGAGTACGGCAAAAAGCAAACCAAGCCTAACCGATGTCATAAAAACATTGGCTGAAAAGGGGAAGACGTTTGCAAGTAGAATATACCAACGTTCTTTCTTTGATGTAGCACAGACACCAGAGTTTATGAAAGAACTCGGTGTGAGTGGGGAAAAATTCACGGTTTCATACGGCACTATTTCTCGCCATTTCGGAAAAGATGCAGAACACGAACTATCAGAATCGGAGTGGGAACAATTACAAGACGCAATTACAAAACCCTTTGCGATAACTAAATACTTTGATGACAAAAACCATCAAAACCTAAAAGGCTATCGATTATACACAATCATTCCAAAAGGAAAAGGATTTGTAGTTGTCGGCGTAGATGTTAAAAAAGTTAATCAGGGCAAAAACAAACCCGTCCTTGAAATTAACTCAATTTCGACTGTGTTCGGAAAAGACGGTGGAATAACTGGTTTTGAAGAGGAAATATACAGAAGTGAAAACATCAATCCCCAACAAGCGGCACTTCTGGAGAGGCCTAATTCCTCTCAATATCCGTCTGTCGGGGATTTCTCCGGCAAAGATACGAAAAATTCTGAAACTGACCAAAAAAATATTGCAAATAACACAGAATCAGAACAAAAAAACTACACCATCACCCCTGCACAATACACCACCAAGCGCAACAAAGTGCTGGATATGCACCTTGTAACCTTTGGCCGTGAACTTACAAAGGGCGAACTCGCGGCAGGCAAGGAGATTGCCAAACAAAACCGTGGCTGGTACGACAGAGACCGTGGCGGTTTTATGATGCGCGACGAGGAAAGTGCAAAACAACTCGCCGAAGCACTTAACGACAAGGAAAAGGTGGCGGACGAGCAGCCGCTTTCGTTGCAGGACATCAAAGAGACCAATAACGAGGCCGAGCAAAGTCAGTCCCCCGAAACCAAAGAGCAGTCCACCGAGCTGGAACAGCCCAAACAAGAGCAGACCGAAGAACAGCCGAAAGGCAGCAGCTGGGTGGACGATGAGGACAAGGCACGTTTCGACGAGCTGAAAGAAATGCTGCGTAAGAAACTGGGCGGACAGCTGAATATGGGGTTTGACCCCGAAGCGTTCTCTGCAGGTGTGGAAATGAGCTACCTTGTAATAAAACACGGTGCAAGAAAATTCGCCGACTTCGCCAAGAAAATGATAGAGGCGTTAGGCGACGCAGTACGCCCATACCTTAAATCGTTTTACAACGGTGCTCGTGATTTGCCCGAAATGGAAAGTTATGCAAAGGAGCTAACCCCCTACGACGAGGTAAGCGCCTTTGATGTGGAGAATTTCGACAAAGAGGGAGCGAAAGACCTTGTAAAAACAGCCGCCACAATAGTGCGCGAGCAGGAGGTTGAGAAAGAGGCAGAGCAAGCCACCGAAAAAATTAAGAAAAAAAGAAACGAAAACCGCAAAGAAAACGAAAAAAAATCCGTATCTTTGCAAAACGGAAACCAACTCGATTTGTTTGGTGGAAGTCAAATAAAAACCAAAAACGATGAGAACACTAACGTACAAACTGGCACCAGCGAAACCGGGCGAGGAGGATACCAACCTCAGCAGAATGAACCGATGGGAGGAAGCACAGGGAATGAAACTGAGCGACCTGACGGACGAGGAGTGGGTGGACGTGATAAGTACGATTCTGGTAATGACGGAGTCGGAGGCGTGGGAGTATCTAAACTACCTGCGGGCGAGCAACGCATAGAGTCGGAGCAGTCCAAACGCAACCTCAACAACAACCATGCGGAGCGTGGCACGGACTACGCCCCCAAGGGTGTTGATGCCCGTATAGAGGCTAATATCAAGGCTATTGAACTAATGCAGCAACTTGTCGAGAGCGGCCAAAAAGCCACTCCCGAACAGATGTCTGTGTTGCGTAAATACAGCGGTTGGGGCGGACTTGGAAAAGCCTTTAGCAACCTAACCGAAATAGACGGTGTGAAAACCACCGCCGGACGACTGCGCGACTTATTAGGAGATGAAGGCTACGAACAGGCCAATATGAGCCGCAACAGTGCTTTTTTCACCCCTGCACATATCATTGACACACTTTGGGATATTGCCCGCGCGCTTGGATTTAGAGGCGGAAATGTGTTGGAGGGCAGTGCCGGAATAGGCAATATCATCGGGCTTATGCCGCAGGATATGAGCGAAAGAAGCAACATCCATGCCGTTGAAATTGACCAAACCACTGGCAACATCCTTTCCTTATTATACCCTGATGCAAAGGTTGAGGTGCAGGGATTTGAGGCAACCCAAGTGAAAAACGGTAGTGTGGATTTGTGCATAACAAATGTTCCTTTTGTTACAGGGTTGCGCGTGAACGACACGACGGGCGACAAGGATTTGAGCAAAAAATTCCACGACATACACGATTTCTGTATTGCGAAAAATGTGCGCAAACTGCGGGATGGCGGTATTGGAATTTTCATCACTTCGAGCGGAACATTGGACAATTCCCAAAAATTGCGCGACTGGCTTGTAAGCGAGGGCAACGCCGATGTTGTCGGAGCTTTCCGCCTCAACAACGAGACGTTTGGCGGTACAGCGGCAACGAGCGATATTATCGTGATACGTAAACGTGTGAACGGCAAAAAGTCGGCACACGCCATCGACGTACTCCCGATAACCGGCGAACGAGTCGCAGAATACGATACGGGCGAAACAAAGAAAGTGAAAGGCCAAGAGATACGCGTTGTTAAAAATCTATCAATGGATTACAACAAGTATTTTGTGCAACACCCCGAAATGATGGGTGGCGAAATGGCGTTTGGTTTTGAACGTGGCGACAATTACAGGCCGACGAGCAAGGGCTTGTACCCCAAAAGAGGCGTTAATCAAAACGAACGTCTGCAATCGTTTGTGCAAAGTTTACAAGGATTTGACGACGAAGCTGCCGCTCCTGTCAGCATTGAGGCCAATAACAACAAAGTTTATGAAAGTCTCGGCGATGATGTCAAAGAGGGCAGCATGGTTGTTAGTAACGGACAGTTGTGTGTTGCTCGATACGGGCAGGCAGTGCCGTTAAATCTGAACAAAAACAAAGTCAAAGGTCATACAAAGGAAGAATGTTTTAATTCATACAAAAAAATAAAAGATGCTCTTTCGGCAGTGTTGGAATATCAGACAACACACGAAGAAAACGACGGGCTGAAACCCCTACTCGATGAACTAAACAACGCTTACGACAATTTTGTAAATGTGTATGGTCGCCTGCACAAAAACATGGCTATTCCATTTTTGAAAAATGATGTGGATTTCGCTAATATTTTGGCACTTGAAAAATACAACGAACGTATCGATGTTAAAACGGGCGAGCGGATAGCTGAATACGGAAAAACCGATATATTTAGCAAAAGAGTAGTTGAAAAAGAAAAAACGCCGTCGCCGACCAACGTCAAAGATGGCATAACGGCAAGCATTTATATGCACGGACGTATTGACTTGCCATGGATTGCTGAAAAAATAACACAAAGCACAGGTAAGCCAATATCCGAAAAAGAGGTGCGGGAGGAAATCATAAACAGCGGACTTGGTTTTGAAAACCCTGCTACAACGCAGATGGAGGTGAGTTATGAGTATTTAAGCGGAAATGTGCGCGAAAAACTACAACAAGCCAATGAAGCTAATGGCGTAGAGGGGCAAGAGGGTAAATATAGTGCCAATATAAAAGCATTGGAAAATGTGATTCCGATGAACATACCGGCACATTTGATTGATTTTAGCATTGGTTCGTCATGGATTACCCCCGAACTTTACGAAGAATACATTAAAGAACGCACTGATATTGATGTAAAATGTGTCAATGTGGATGGCACTTGGTTTATGAGAAAGCCACATTGGAGAAACGAGGAAAAGAATCGTGCGATGGGAGTGGTGAGCGAAAAGCTGAACAAAACAATCTTAGGCACGGAACTTATCGAAGCTGCAATGACCAACCGCGCAATCACAGTGAGTGAAACGCGAAAAACATGGGATGGCAAGCGTGAAACAATAACCGACTCCGATGCCACAAGTGCATGCGCAAACAAAGTTGATGAAATTCGCCAAGACTTTAAGGATTGGGCGAAGGCGAAAATGTTAAGTGAGCCAGCATTTAGTGAACAAATAGAGCAGATATACAACGAAAAGTTTAACAACTTTGTTCCTAAAAGCATTCCCGAGGAATATGTTCCCAAACATTTCGGAGGTGCTGCTACAATTGTGGATAATAAGCCATTCTCATTACGTCCGCACCAAGGAAAGGCCGCTGTTCGAGCTACTACACAGCCCCTTTTGCTCGCACACGAAGTGGGAACAGGCAAAACCTATACACTTATAACAGCGGCTATGGAGATGCGTCGTCTCGGCACTGCTCGCAAACCAATGATTGTTGTTCAGAACTCAACAGTAGGACAATTTGTTGAAAGTGCAAAAAAATTGTACCCCAATGCAAAAGTGCTTACAATTGACGACAAAGAACACGATGAAGAAGGCCGTAAAAATTTCTATGCAAAAATCAAATACAACGACTGGGATATGATTGTTGTACCTCAGTCGGTATTTGAGAGAATACCCGACAGCGAGGAGCGGCAAATGGCATTTGTGGCGGACAAAATAGAGGAAAAAGAAAAAGCCCTTGAATTGCTCCAAGACGAAGATATTGACGGAAGCAGCTGGATTGTAAAACAAGCAGAGAGGGAAATAAACGATTTACAAGCAGAGCTGACCGAATTAACCGCCGCGACGAGTAAAAAGAAAAAAGAGCGCGACGAGAAAAAAGACGCTATTATTCGTCAAAATGCAGAAGTCAAAGCCTTCGAAATGCTCGACAGAATGACAGACAATGTTGAGAACTTTGACGATATGGGTATAGATGCATTATTGGTTGACGAGGCGCACGAATACAAACACCTTGGATTTGCAACAGCAATGCAACGTGGCGTTAAAGGTATTGACCCGTCGTATAGCAAAAAAGCGCAAGGCGTGTATTTGAAAACACAGGCTGTGTTGGAGAAAAACAACGGTCGCAATGTGGTATTTGCCACAGGCACGCCTATTAGCAACACAGCGGCCGAAATATGGACTTTCATGCGCTATCTTATGCCAGCGGATACAATGAAAGACTATGGCATTTACTATTTCGACGACTTTGTGCGCAACTTCGGAAACTTAACACAGATGTTGGAGTTTACAACCAGTGGAAAGTTTAAAGAAAACAACCGTTTTGCTGGTTATGTGAATTTGCCTGAGCTTGTGCGTATATGGTCGGGAGTCGCCGATACTGTGCTTACGAAAGAAGCTGGTGGCGTTAACGACAAGATACCTGAAATGGAGGGAGGAAAGGCCAAGGATATTTATTTGCCACAGACAAAATCATTACGTGCGGTAATGAAATATGTGAAAGCAGAACTTGACCGCTTCGACAATATGACAGGTAAAGAGAAAAAGAAAAACCGCCATATCCCATTAACAATGTACGGCATTGCCAAGGCTGCTGCTGTTGATGCTCGCCTCGTTGTTTCCGATGCAATAGACGAGCCTCAAAGCAAGACCAACGAGGCAGTCCGCCAAACATTGGATAGTTTAGAACAAACCAAGTCGTATAACGGCACGGTGGCGATATTTGCCGACAATTACCAAAACAAGCGAAGCGGCTTCAATCTTTATGAGGACATACGACAAAAACTGATTGAGGCTGGTATTCCTGCTGAGCAGATTGTTGTAATGAAAAGCGGAATGAGTGTCAACAAAAAACTTGATATATTTGACAGGGTAAACCGCGGCGAGGTGCGTGTTATAATGGGTAGCACCTTTACACTCGGTACTGGCGTGAATATACAGGAACGTTTGCACACACTCATACATCTTGATGCGCCTAACCGTCCAATGGACTACACACAACGTAATGGCCGAATTTTGAGGCAGGGAAATTTACACAAAGAAATGGGAATACCCGTGCGTGTGCTCCGTTTTGGTGTTGAGGATAGCCTTGATGTAACAGCTTATCAGCGACTAAAAACAAAAGGAGCGATAGCCGATAGTATTATGAATGGCAAACAAATGCTTGAAAACAGCATGGAAAACCGCGCCATTGAAGAAGAGGAAGATGTTTTCGGCGATACTGTGGCTCAATTGTCAGGTTCGGAGTATGCGATGTTGAAAAACCAAGCAGAAAAAGATGTTCGGAAATACGAAAACAAGAAAAAACAATGGGAAGCCGACCAAACTTATTGCCATAATGAAATACCGAGGCTTGAAAGCACGTTACGAAATTACGACAGACGACTGAAACAAGCCGAGGAGGCAAGCCAAAAAGTAGAACAATCAAAAGAACAACACAAAGGACAATCCCCGGCAATTGTTATTGACGGAAAAACATATCCCAACATTGAGGCGTTGGCCGACTTTATCAAAGAGTTTAACAAGAAAGTCAAAGAAGCGGAGAACTCCATACGTGAAAATCCTTATGGAACATCAGAAAAGAAACTTACTATAAAAATCAATGTTGGAGGGTTTAATTTTACTTTCAACACAAAATTAAGTTACGAAACCGCATCGGAACAAGGCAATTTGTTCAATGCCATACGTCGTAAAATGACATACGACTGCGAGGAACTCGGCATGGAGGACACGCCGGTTAAACAGTCGTTGCTCCGTGTGGGATTGGAGGATATTCTCGAAAATGTTGTAAGTGGCAAAGAATTTGCAGAACGTGTTGAAAAGCTAAAACAGTCTATTGCCAAAACACAAGAATCGTTAAAGCAGGTAAAAGCGCGTGAGGGCAAACCGTTTGAGTTTACAAAAGAGTTGGAAACCGCCCATAGGAGATTTGATGAATATTCCGAGTTGATGAAAAAGGAGATGGCGGAAAAAGAACAGAAATATGCCGAAGTGGACGCTGAAGTGGACGCTGCTACAGAAGTTACCGAGGCGGAAGAAGCGAGCGAGGAAGAAACCGACACCCCTGTTTACCGCGACGAGGACACAACACCCCCCGACCCTTGGTTAAGCACCTACGAGGAGAGCCTTGCATCCGCACGGCGTTTCGGCTACACCAAGAAACAACACGATGCTTTCATAGAACGCTCCAGACGTTACACACGCAAATTCATAGCCGACGCAGTGGCGAAACTCAATCTCACCGACGATGTGCAGGTGGTAGAAACTATCGACGAGGTACAAGGGCTTACCGAACAAGAACGGGAAAAACGCCGCAAAAAAAGAGGCTGGTACGACCCCAAGACAAACAAAATCGTCGTTATCCTCGACAACCACCACAGCCGTGGCGATGTTCTCAGAACCATACTTCACGAGGGAGCAGGACACTACGGACTGCGTAAGATGTTCGGCAAGCATTTCGACGATTTCCTCGACAACGTGTACGATCACAGCGAGCCTGAGATACGCCGTGCGATAACCAAACTTGCCCGCGACAAATACAACTACGATTTCCGCCGTGCCACCGAGGAATACCTTGCCACAATGGCCGAGGGCATGGAAAGCGATTTGAGATACGACACATTGGGCGGAAACTCCGATGAACTTCCAGAACAATTTTGGTCGTGGCAGAAAATCAAAGACCTGTTTTGGGAGATGATGAGCAAGATAGGCCTTAAAATCAAGAGATGGTTTTACGGCTCTATCGGTGAGAACGAACTGCGTTATGTGTTGTGGAGCAGCTACCAAAGACTGAAATACCCCGGACGTTTCCGCGACTTTGTGCGCACAGCCGAAGATGTTGTTATGCAAGAGGAACTGAAAGTCGGCGACTTTGAGCAACCTGCAGAGGAACGTCGTGGCTGGTGGGAGAAATCCGAAGCCGAGGAGAAAGAGGAGATTATCGAGGATATGGGGCTGAACAACGAGGAAGCCGCACGTCTGCGCAAGGAGATGGAGAAAGAGGAGACACGCAAGCGCACTCCCGAAAACCAAACATGGCGAAAGCTCAAAGAGCGATACCCCAACGATTTGGTGATGCTGTCCGACGGCAAAGGTTTTTACAGCATGTATGGCGAGGACGCAGAAAGAGTTGCCAAACTGCTGGGAATCGTTTTGAGAAAAACTAAAGAAAAGGGCGGTGTGTACGTGGTTAGTTTTCCCGAAAGGGATTTGGACGGATACCTGCATAAACTCTTCAATGCCGGACATCGTGTCGCTGTAAGCGACGGTCAGCCGATAGACGCCGACAAAGTGTCGGAAGATGTGGCAGAATACGAACGCCGCACCCCCAAGCCCTACCCCGTGCAAAAAAGCAACGAGCAGGACAGCGAGGTTTATTTCCGCGATGAGGACGACGGTGACAATTTCACCGACCGCGACAGAGCCATTGCACGGGACGAATACGAGCGTATGGTTGCAACGGGCGGTTATCAGTTCCAAGAGGCAATGCAGGACAGCATGCTGGGACTGCGTAAAGCAATGCAGGCCATACTCGGCGCAGGCAAGGATTTCAGAATTGAGGAAGTGGCAGGCAACGAAAACGCCTATCTTGCCGAAAACCGCATGTCGAGTACCAACGCAGCCGAACAGCATTATTATTTCATACATTATATGAAACCGCTGTTAGAGGCGATACATCTTATAGCGGGCAGTAACAAGGCCGCACGGCAGGAACTTACCGACTATATGATGGCGAAACACGGGTTGGAACGCAACCAAAAGTTTGCCGAACGCGACTTTGCCGAATATCAAAAGGAATACCCGGCCACCAACAAGACGATAGACGATTTCCGCGACAGAGACTATGCAGGTCTCACCGCATTGACGGGCGAGTCTGACGTGCGCACAGCCGAAGCGATGGCGCAGATGATGGTTGACGAATACGAGGCAACGCACGACGTAACCCTTTTGTGGGAGGCCACCAAACGAGCCACGGGCGTAACGCTGGCCAAGATTTACCGCAGCGGTCTGTTGAGCAAGGAGAGCTACGAGCAGATACGCGACCAATTCGACTACTACATACCGTTGCAGGGTTTCGACGAAACCACAAGCGACGAGGTTTACGGCTATCTTACAAGCCGTAAGGGACCATTCGGCAGTCCGATAAAACACGCAGAGGGGCGTACAAGCAAAGCCGACGACCCGATAGCCACCATCGCACTGATGGCGGACAAGGCCATACAGCAGGCCAACCGCAACGAGATGAAAAAGCTGTTTTTGAATTTCGTTGAAAATCACCCGAGCGACCTTGTAAGTGTCAGCAAATTGTGGTTGCACAAAGACGCCGCAACGGGCGACTGGGTGCCGGTGTTCCCCGACATCGAGGCCGATGATACACCTGTAGAGGTGGAACGCAAGGTTGAAGAATTTGAAACAAAGATGCAACAACTTGCAGAGCAACACCCCAAGGAATACAAGAGCGGCATGGACGCAAAGAATTTCCCCTACCGGGTGTTGCCCGAAAACCGCAACGAACACCAAGTGCTGGTGAAACGTAACGGCGAGACGTTTGTTCTTACCATAAACGGCAACCCGAGGGCGGCGCAGGCGTTGAACGGACTTACAAACCCCGATGTTAAGACGGGCGGTTTTATCGGCGGTGCAATGAAAACGGCGCAGTTTGTCAATCACCAGCTGAGTGCTTTCTACACAACGAGAGACCCGAACTTCGTTGTCTCCAACTTCTTCCGTGATATGCTTTACTCCAACTGCATGACGTGGGTTAAAGAGGGCGGCAACTATGCGCTGAATTTCCACAAAAATTTCGGCAAGTTCAACCCTGCCACCATGCGCTGGTTGTTCGGTAAATGGAACAAAGGCACTTTGGACGACAGCAAGCCAATAGAATACATGTTCAAACAATTTATGTTGAACGGTGGCGAAACAGGCTATACCAACATCAGGGACATCGAGGCACATAAACGCGAGATAGCCCGTGAGCTGAAACGTCAGGGTAGCACCACACGGCAGGTATGGTCTGCTTTGGGCAAACAGCTCGACTTGCTGAACGAGAGCGTGGAGAACTGTGCGAGATTTGCCGCTTTCATCACATCAATGGAGATGGGACGCAGTTTGGAACGAAGCATTTACGACGCAAAAGAGGTGAGTGTGAATTTCAACAAAAAAGGCAGTGGCGACAAGATGGTCGGAGCCACAGGACAGACAAAAGCGGGCAAACTTGGCTCGTATCTGAGCGGTGCAGGCCGATTGCTGTATGTATTCTGGAATGCAGGTTTGCAAGGTATGACAAACTTCGGACGCGCCGCCAAACGGCACCCTGCAAAGTTTACGGCCGGTGCAGCTGCAATGTTTACGTTGGGTGCTGTAATACCTCTGATTGCAAAAGCACTGTGGGGCGGTGATGATGACGATGACGACGATAAAAACGCCTACTACAACCTGCCCGAATATGTGCGCCGAAGCAACATCTGTATTGGTGCAGGCGACCAATGGATAACAATACCGTTGCCGATAGAGTTTAGAGCCATTTACGGCATGGGCGAACTTGCCACGGGTGTTATCACGGGCGAGGAACATTACAGCAAAGGCGAAACGGCAAGACAGATTATAAGCCAAGGAAGCCAAATCCTGCCCCTCGACTTTATGGAAGGTGGCGGAGGATGGCACGCCTTTATACCAAGTCAGGTGAAACCTATTGTCGAGGCTTCGAGCAACAAAAGCTGGGTAGGTCTGCCAATCTACAAAGATACACCCTACAACCAGAACGACCCCGAATTTACAAAAGCCTACAAGAGCGCCGACAAGAATATCGTGGGTGCAAGCCGTTGGCTCAACGAACTTACGGGCGGCGACGATTTCAAGAAAGGTGCTATCGACATCAACCCCTCAAAAGTGGAATACGTCCTTAACGGATATTTGGGTGGTTATTTCAAAGTACCTAACCAACTTGTAAAGATGGCTGAAACCGCTTTTGGCGACAGAGAATTTGAATGGAAAAATATGATAATGGCCAACCGCCTTGTCAAGTCCGGCGACGAACGCACGGCAAACCGCAAACTGCAAAACGAGTTCTTCAACCTCAAAGCAGAATACGAGGAAACAAAACGTCTGCTAAAGAAATATGAGAACGCAGCGAACGAGGGTGTGCTGAAATATGCCGAGAAGCTGGACTACCTCGAAAACTCCAAAGAGTATGGCCGCTACCTCATTTTCGACGAATACAAGAAAGACATCGACGGAGCTTACAAGGCTATGAAAGAAGCCGAAGATGCGGAAATATACAAAGCGAGCGAAAATGAATACTACGAATATCTGCGCGAGTTGATTGATGCAATTCACAGATACGAGAAAGGCGAGGACGTAAACTCAATTCTCAATTACCAAAGCAACTAATTTCGCAAGTTAAGCACACAAAAGGGTTGCGAGGGCGTATCTTTGCAACCCTATAAACGACACAGACAATGGATGTATTAGTATTGCATAGATTGAGCAACGTGACCGTACGGCCGGAGGACGGGCGCGAAAGTCCCGACAGCCTCGTGCGGAGCCGTGCCGTCAACAGCAACGACCGCGCAAGAGGACAGCAGATACTCCTCGAAGCGCAACAGCACTATATGGCCATGTACCGCTACCGCCAAGACAGGGAACGCAACAAACGCTACACCTACGGCGACCAGTGGAGCGACATAGTGTGTGTGGACGGGCAGCGTATGACCGAGGAGGAATACATTAAAAAACAGGGCAACGTGCCGCTGAAAACCAACCTCATACGCCGACTTGTGCGCAACGTGATAGGCGTGTACCGCCAACAGGCCACCGAACCCACCTGCATAGCCCGCGACCGGGATGAGCAACAGCAGGCCGAGACGATGAGTACCGTGCTGCAGTACAACTGGCAGATGAACCGCATGAATGCCATCAACGCCCGCTCTTTGGAGGAATACCTCATAGGCAGCCTTATCGTACACCGCAAGAGCTACGGCTGGCGCAACGACCGTATGGACTGCTGGACGGACTACGTGCAACCCAACAATTTCTTTATCGATGCCAATATGCGCGACTTCCGCGGGTGGGACTGCTCCTGTGTGGGGCAGATTCACGACCTCTCTTTTGAAGAGCTGTGCCAAAACCTCGCCAACAATCCTTTCGAGTACAACCGCTTGGCCGAGATTTACAAATACGCCCGCGACGTGGGAGGCGGCAACGTTAGGTGGGAGGATTTCGGCTACAACTACGGCCAAGCCCAATCCGACTTTCTCATGCCCACCGACCATAGCCGTTGTCGTGTGATAGAGGTGTGGCGAAAGGAGAGCAAACCCCGTATCCGTTGCCACGACTACAACAACGGCGACATCTACAAGATAGACGAAAGCGAGTATTACACAGTGGAGGCCGAAAACCAGAAACGCCTCGAAATGGGTCAGCGCAACGGCATGGCCGTCGAGGATATTCCGTTCATCAAAACAGAGTGGTTTATGGACAGCTACTGGTATTATTATTTCCTTTCGCCCTTTGGCGACATACTGAAAGAGGGCGAGACACCCTACGACCACAAGAGCCACCCCTACGTTTTCAAGGCCTACCCGTTCATCGATGGCGAGATACACTCTTTCGTGGCCGACGTTATAGACCAGCAACGCTACACCAACCGCCTTATCACCATGCAGGACTTTATAATCAGAGCCACCGCAAAGGGTGTGCTTATGATACCCGAGGACTGCGTCCCGGCAGGTATGTCGCCCGATGACTTTGCCGACACATGGACGAAATACAACGGCGTTATCGTGTACAAGCCGAGCAAGAGCGGACACGTGCCGCAGCAGATTGCCAACAACTCCACAAATATAGGACTGCACGAAATGTTGAGCCTGCAGCTCAAATTCTTTGAGGACATCAGCGGTGTCAACGGTGCTTTGCAGGGCAAGGCGGCCTTTGCCGGAGAGAGCGGAAGCCACGCCCAGATGATGGCGCAGAATGCCGCCACATCGTTGGTGGATATTCTCGATTCGTTCAACGAGTTTGTGTTGGATGCCTCCTACAAGGATGTTAAAAACATACAGCAGTTCTACGACAGCAAGCGCACTTACAACATCGTCGGCAGGACGGGAGCCAACACCGTCTATGACCCCGAAAAGATACGCGACGTGGAGTTTGACCTCAGCATACAGCAGAGCCAGACAACACCCGTGTACAGGGCTATGGCCAACGATATGTTGCTGGAGCTGTTCAAGGCCAATGCCATAAACGTCGAGCAGTTGTTGCAAGCAGGCAATTTCCCCTTTGCCGACCAGATATTGCAGAGCATACAGAGCCAGAAACAGCAGTTGGAGCAGGGGCAGATACCCGACGGCATTTCTCCCGAACTTTTGCAGCAGGCACAGCAGGGTGCCAACATGGAAACCGTACAGCAGTTGCAGAATGCGGTGAGGGCATAACAAATTGAGTTTTGAGTATTGAAAAGTCCATAATCCTGATATTGCAAGAGAACGGGCGGAGGCGAGCGACAAACTCCACTCCGTTCAACCCTATCACCGGAGAGGGCAGCATAGGCGACCGCTTCGAGTTCTCCATCCCCGATTTCCCCATACCCACACAATGGCTGCCTGTCGAAATGGCGGACGAGCCTTTTCTGAAAGCCTTGCAGAGTGCCGGCAGTGTCAAGAAACTTGTAAAGGACACGTTAGGCACAACCCCCACGGCCGAGACGCTCGACAAGGTTGTTGAGCAGTTTATCCGCATACGCATAAAATACGACTTTCCTTTTTGGGCGGCCTTGTACGTATATATAAAGAACAAGGGCGGCGGTGTGGATGTGCTTTTCCGCCTCAACAGGGCGCAACGCCGATTGGTGGCACGGCTGGAGCGTATGCGCAAAGCCGGGAAACCTATACGTCTTATTTTGCTCAAAGCCCGTCAGTGGGGAGGCTCCACCTGCATACAGCTGTTTATGGCGTGGTTGCAGCTCGTCCACGAGGTAGGGCTTAACTCGCTTATCATCGCATTGCAGAACAAGGTGTCGGACGAGATAAAAGATATGTTCGACCGAATGATAAAGGCGTACCCTGTGGAAATGTTGCACGACATCGGCGACGAATACAACAAAGGCGAGCCGAAGTTGGTAGGCGTGGGCAAGAGCGGCGACATCCACCGTGTGCCGCAACGCAACTGCAAGATAAAGATTGGCAGTGTGGAACGTCCCGACAGTTGCCGTGGCGGCGACTACAACCTCGTCCACTTGTCGGAGGTGGGGCTGTGGAAAACCACCGAGGGCAAGAAACCCGAGGACATAGTGCGCTCGGCCTGCACGGGAGTGCTGTACAAGCCCAACACTATGATAGTGTATGAAAGCACCCCCAACGGTGTCGGCAATTTCTTTCACCGCGAATACCTTGCAGCCAAAGCGGGGAGTTCGCAGTTCGAGGCCATGTTTGTGGCGTGGTACGAGATAGAGCAGTACGAGCTGGAGTTTCACAGCGAAAAGGAAAAGAAAGCCTTTGCCGAGAAATTGTTTGCCAACAAGGACATTGCCGAGATACACAACGACCGCGAGGAGCCGGGCAAGTATCTTTGGCGGCTGTGGGAGTACGGCGCCACGTTGGAGGCCATCAACTGGTACGTGGTGGAGCGTAGCAAGTTCACCAACCACGGCGATATGGCTTCGGAGTACCCCAGCGACGACATCGAGGCGTTCACGTTCAGCGGACGCAAGGTGTTCAGCAACGAGGACATCGAGCAGTTCCGCGCGGCATGCCGTCCGCCGCGGTGGGTTGGTGAGGTGTACGGCCGTGCCGACGAGGGCGAGGAAGCGTTGGAGGGGCTGCGTTTCAAAAAAGAGAAAGACGGACAGCTGTATATGTGGGCGGACGTGGAAAAAGACGGAGAGGAGATTGTAACCGACCGTTACCTTGTGGTGGTGGACGTATGCAAAGGGCATACCAAGAACGCCGACTTTGCCGACATCCTTGTCATCGACCGCCTTTTCATGATAGACGGAGAACCGCCTGCCGTTGTCGCCGAGTGGCACGGGCATATCGACATGGACAAACTGGCGTGGAAAGCCTGCCAGATTGCCGCCTACTACAACAACGCCCTGCTGGTGATAGAGAGCAACACCCTCGAGACCAACAACACCAAAGGCGAAGCCGAGTATATCCTAACGCTGATACACGACGTTTACGGCGACCAGCTCTATGCCCGCAAGCAGAGTGCAGAGGACATACAGCAGAAACTGCCGAAAAAATACGGTTTCCACACCAACACCCTTACAAAGAAAGTGGTTATATACAACCTGAAAACCGTGTTGCGCGAACATCTTTATGTGGAACGGGAGAAAGATTGCCTCAACGAATATGTTACCTATGTAGAGACCGACAAAGGCGGGTACGAGGCAATGGAGGGCTACCACGACGACCGTCTTATGACACGAGCAATAGGCCTGCAGATATGCTTTAAGGAGATGGAAATGCCGAGAGTGGTTAAGATGGCGCAACGCACGGCGGGCATAAGCCAGAAGGTGGTGAGTGCCGCCACAATCTAAACATCCTTTCCGGATTTTCTTATGTCGTAGTAGATGTCGCGGGCGTATCGAGGGCTGTAATAGAACTTGGGTGCGGGCGAGTTCACCACCTCAAACACCAAATCGTACAGTTTCATTTCGGGATGCTGCTCTTTCAGTGCCACAACACGCCTGAAAATTTCCATATACATTTCCTTTTTGGAGAAATGCATCATTTTCAGTATGTCCTTTTTTTGCATCATGGCAATTATTATCGCCGTAGCCCTTTCCTCGCTCACCCAGAAACGGGAACAAGGCATTTCCACAACCAACTCGAAGTCCTTCCTGATGTCGAAACGCTGTTGTTGCGCCACAACTATACGGAAAGCTCTCATAAACTCGCGGTTACGTTGCGCTATGAAGTCCGAAACGCTGTTTTTGTGTTTCATAATACCGAAAATGATTTTGCAAAAATACAAATAATTTTTCATAACTGCAAATATATTTTCGCAAGATATAAATATTTTACAGAATTTCGGTAGTAATTTTGCAAACTGAATTAGTATTGAACCAAAACACACAGTATAGCTATGGCTGAAAACACAAAAACCAAGAGCAGGAGAGAGCAGTTCGGCGAGAGGCTGAAAGGCAAATATCCCGACCGCGAATTTGCCGACGATGAGGCTCTGTTCGGTCAGATTGACGACGACTACGCCGAATACGACAATGCGATAAACACCTACAAGGACAGGGAGAATAAAATTGTGGATATTTTCACAAACAACCCAAAGGCCGCCAATCTGTTTACCGCCATTGCACGAGGCGAAAGCCCTTTAACTTCGTTAATAAAAGCTTTCGGTATCGACGGAGTTACCGATTTGTTGAACAACCCCGAAAAAGCCGACGAACATGCCAAGGCACACGAGGAATTTGTTCAAAGAGTGGCAAAAGAAAAGGAATTTGACGAAGAGGTTGAGAAAAACACTCTCGAAACAACAGAGTTGCTACAAAAGGTTAAAGAAGAAAAGGGATTGTCTGATGAGACAATAGCGAAAATAATAGAATTTGTTAAACAAGTTGCTATTGAATTTGCACTGATGAAAATCACCCCCGAGACCATCGACATGGCGTTGAAAGCCATCAACCACGATGCGGATATGACCAATGCCCGCACCGAGGGCGAGATTGCCGGACGCAACGCCAAGATTGAGGAGAAGCTGCGCAAACCGCAGGGTGGCGACGGTATGCCCACTATGGGCGGCGGTGCCAGCAACACTCCAAAAGAGAGAAAGCCACTGAACGTCTTTGACTATGCAGAAGCAGCATCATGAGCATAAAAGTTGAATTGTCGATACCTAAAGAGAAAACGCCAGCCAAAGGCACCGCTGCTCAAAAAACACAGATGGGCGGAACATGCACCACAGTAAGTGCGCTAATGGAGGCGGGGAATGCAACTGGAAATGCAAGTCTTGTAAAGAAATCAATTGGATAAGAAATTAATAATCAATCAAAAAGTAAAACAAAATGAGTGAGACTGTAACACCGACCCAGACGCAAAATTCTGGAAGCGCAAGCACTCCTACCAGTGTGGTTCCTACCACTGGTGCCGGCACTGCCGGACTTAACACCCAAGTAGGTGGTGCTCCGACCACTGTCAGTGGCGTTCAGAACGCCAGCGGTGGCATGGGAGAACTTGTCCTGCCCGAAGTGGACAAAAAGATTTTCTTGTTTGAGCGTGATAAAAACGCTTTTATGCAATTGATGTTGCGGGCAAAGCGCGTCAACGTTCACAGCATGGAAGTAAAACACTACGCTCTTGACCAAAGCACACCAATGGTGACTGTTGCTTCTGTCAATAACGCAACTGGCGAGATTACTCTTGTCAATGCAGACAAAGGCAAAGTTCGTGCCTACGACACATTGAAGGTCAAAGGCGTGAAAGGTTACGACTATGTACCCGGCACCGGTCCCGTGAAAAACCGCCGTCCGTTGCAACTCTTTGTTCTCAGCGTGAGTGCCAGCGGTGTTATCACCTGCGTTGCTCACAACGGCATAAAGCAGGCCGCCACCGACCAGTACGGCTCTTTACCCACCACCAGCAGCACCAGCACTGACCCTGCATGGGTTTACAACAACACCAACATCATCACTGCAGGTACCAAAATGGTACGTATGGCCAACGCTATGTACGAAACGCAGAAATGGGTTGACCCCAACACCGTCATTCCCGTACCCGACGACCTTTTCCTGCAAAAGCGTGGCATGACCAGCATCGTGTCGAAGTACCTTGCCGACCAGAAGATGGAAATACCCTACGACGAAGCCATTAAAGCGGAAGTTCAACTTCGTGAGTTCAAAGCTCAGGGCAACCGTACCCTTATCGACTCACAGCCCAGCAAGATGCTTGTGCGTTCCACCATGGGCGACGACCAGTGGGACTATACCACCACCGGCGTTCGTTGGCAGGTGAAGCGCGAACTTAAACATAAAGGCAAATGGACAGCTGAAGACCTCATCGCCCTTGTCAAACTGTACTACGGCGGAGCCGACAAACCGAAGAGCGGTCTGCTGTTATGCGGCGACAATCTCGGTCTTAACCTCCAGCTCATCGACTGGACAGGTCACGACGAGGTTATTATGAGCCCTTACAAAAACGAAACCCTTGGTTGGGAAGTTACGAAATTCCATTGCATATTTGGTGACATTCAAATTGCCATCGAGCCGGGTCTTAATGAGTGCGGCTATGAAAACAGCGGCATCCTCATCGGCGAAAACCGTCTCGTACACTATGTGCGCAAAGGCGAATCGAGCTACACCGAGGAAGTGCAGGGTGAAGAAGCTACCCGCAATGGCATCCTTGTCAGCGATGCTCTCGGACTGAAAGGCAACTGCCACATTTGGATTGATGGCGGCGACGATGATGACGACACCACAGCACCTGACGCACAGGAATTCCGCCTGTGGAGCAGCTCGACAGCACCAACCGGCAATGACCTCGAAAATGCGACCTATGTATTTGCAAAGGCTCTTACTATCACAGACGGCAGCACAACGATTAACGTTGAAGCCGGCGATGCCTACACATACAATTCTTCAGCCGCAAGTGGTTCAAGATGGACAAAGTTCTACGGTCCGATTTCCGTTGACTAACCATCAGAGACGCTTTTTAAAAAAAACGGGGCGGACGCAACCAAAAGCCGTCCGCCCTTTTTTCATGACAATAAAAAAATACAATTATGACAATTAAAAATTATGCAATACACGGACTTTCGGAATGGCATGGCGATATAAAGGCAGGGGGCTTGTCGGTGAGAGTGTCGTTTACAGGAGGCACAGCTTCACCCAGCGGAGCACTGCCCGCTTATTTCATGACCAAAGACCCCATTGTACAGTTCATTATTGAGAACAGCAAGGAGTTCAAAGACGGATTTATCCGCATTGAGATGCAACATGCTGTAGCAGGTGAACATCCGAGAATGGCAGTTCCAAACCAAAAACAGACCAAAGCCGAGACAAAGGCCGAACCTGCACAACCCAAACCCGCCGAGACCAAAGCCGAGACACCGGCGGAGGCAGCCATGCCGCAGGGCGAGAGCGAAACACGGGTAGTTACCGTGGCCGACAAGGCCGATGCCATAGAGTGGCTGAAAGAGAACTATGCCGACAAGGGCTACACCGCCACCAAGCTGCGCACACAAACAGCTTTTGAGGAAGCCTGCAAGGAGTGCAACGTGCAGTTTCAGTTCACCGCATAACATAAAGGAGGCCGAGGTATGATTTACCAAGCGGACAACATTGTAAAGGATGTGCGTGTCTGTATGGACGAGAACATGGCGGACACAGCCCTTATCGCCGACGGCGACGAAAACACGTTGCTGTTGAACGAAATTATTAAATCCAAGATACTGGAGGCTGTGGAGCGCGTGCATACCGAAGCGCCTTTTTATATGCTCGACAACGCACATCATTTTGATACCAATGCAGCTATCAACTGGAAAACGCTGGAGAGCGGCGAGATACTGTTGCCCGACGATTTTATGCGATTGGTGGTGTTCCAGATGAGCGACTGGGAGCGTGCCGTGTACGCCATGATAACCCCTGCCGACCCCGACTATGCCAAAACGCGCTGCCGTGTGAAAGCCCTGCGAGGCACGGCACAGCGGCCGGTGTGTGCCTTGGGCATGCGCAACGACGGCCCTGTGCTGGAGTTCTACTCCTGCAAGGACAACACCGCCACGATAACACGCTCCGTGTATATGCCCTATCCCGTAATAGACAATGACAACGGTATAGACATAAGCGAGAGGTGCTACACGGCAGTGGTTTACACGGCGGCGGCGCTTACACTGCTCACCTTCGGCGAGAAAGAAAGGGCTGCATTATTTTTAGAAAACGCTAACAACACATACCATCGTACATCATGAGCGCAACAATAGAAGTAACGGATTTCAACGGCGGCAACATCGAAAATGTGAACAATTTGTCGATGAGCGGCAACGCCAATATAGACGGCAACGCCGTAGTGGGCCACAACCTCAAAGTGGAGGGATGGCTCGAAGCACCCAATGTAAAAGCCACGAATAAAGGGGTGTTTCTGACGGAGGCCGCATTGCAGGCCGCGTACCCCCACCCCATGGATGGATGGATAGCCGGAGTGGTTGTCAGCGGAAGCAACAACGTAGAGCTGTATGTAGCCACTGGCGGCAGCTGGACTGACAGCCAGACAACCCTGCCTTTCACCCTCGACGCTCCGGCCATAAGCGACCTGCAAAGTGGTTTGGCCGACACCACAGCAACGGCGGAACATGCGTTAAGTTTGGCACAGGCACCTATGCCTTTTGCCGGAATGGTAGAATCTTCTACACCCTATCTAAACTCATATTGTCCTGTCGATATGAACGAGGATGAGTTTTACAGCACCGTGTATTACAATGGCGGCAGGTTTCTCATCAAATACAACGACGCTTATTACACACAGTGGTACAACGGCGACCACAAGCCAGCCCACATTCTTTACAGCGACGGCACTGCACCGCACCCGCACAAGTTGTATGTAAAAGAGCCGGAAGGTGTTTTGTACTACATGAAACAAGAAGAAGGCGGAGCAGATTTTCAGCCGTTGAGTTTCGACACGACGCAGATTATGCAAGCCTTAGCCGCGTTGGACGAAAGGGTGTCGGACATCGAAGATACAAAAACACCCTTTATCAACGCAAAGGAGCTGTTGAATCTCAGCGCACCCACATCTTTGTCGGCGGTGATAAGTGCGATAGACGCTTTGAGCGACAAGGCAAAATATGAAGTGCGCGGAGCCGTTGTTACGTTCGAGGCGGCATATCCTATCGACAGCTCTATTTCCATGCTGGTTTGGGAAACGTGGCAATGGGGAAGCATAGGCAACTGGACTGAAACCAGCGCATGGAACAAGTTGAACAATCCGCAGATTGCCATTGGCGAGACATATCTTATACGGGACACCAACGGCTTTTTGCGCCTTTCCGACGATGCACGGAGAGCCATCACGGCAGTGCTGGGCAACGCATTTTCTTACGAAATAATACCATAAGACCATGAGCAGGGCGATAGAAAAGATAAAGATAATAAACCTTTTTAACGGGAATTATCAGTTTCCGATGACTTTCGGCACGCTCGTTGTCAAAGCGGACGGTGTAACCCCGTACTGCGACGAGGACGCAGAGGAGAATGTTCTGGAAGGTGTGAAACTTAACGGCACCGACCTCAACATCACAGGCAAGAAAATAAGTCTTTCGCTCTCGATGGCCGAAAAATCCACACCCAACCCCGGCTGTGCGGCCACTTACCAACTCATGATAAACGGCACTGCGGTAGGCGACAACATCGACATCCCTACATCTTCGGGCGGTGCAGGTATCGACAGCATAACCCTCGACACTGTTACAGCCGCCGACAAAGCCGCAGGCGGCAAGTTCGAGAACGACAGCAGCTATCAGATAGGCGACCCCTATATTGATTTTGAACTGTCGGACAGCACGCATCTATACATCAACGTAAAAACCCTTGTAAGCACATATACAGCGGGCAACGGCCTTGTGTTGAGTGGCGGGGAGTTCAGCATCGACACAAGCGTTGTGGCGTTGAAATTGGATATAACCTCAGCAATCAATGATATAATGCCTTTAATATACGCAGGACTATGAGATATAGAGTTACATCATACACCATAAGCGGAAATACGATTACGCTCACAGGTATCACCACAGTAACAGTGGCAGATGTGCGGTTGATAGTCGATGAGACTGCAAAGAAAGTGATATGTTCTTCAATGCAGAAGGACAATATTACTTGCTCGACCAATATAATCACTGTTAATTCTTCGGTTGCGACACTTGATACAACCCACGATTACACCATTGAATTAGACTTTGGAGAACAATTGTCTGGACTTGCCAAGCAAGGAAGCAACACAAGTGCAACCCTCTCCGACACGCAGGGAGCGGTGAAAAACGGAACGACAACGGCACTTGCCGAGTTGCTGAACAACACCTACGGACTTGCAGCCTTGCAGACGTTGATAGGAACCATTACAGGTTACGCATTGCAGGGAAGCGATGCAACGGCAACAAACACAGCGATAAAGAACGCAATAGCGAACATCGACCTTTCGGCAGTCGCAAAGCAAGGTAGTGATGCCACAGCAACGCTAACGGCGGTAGCCTCAGCAATAGCGACACTTGCGACAGCGGTTTCTGCGATACCGACCACAACCCCAGCAACACCCACAGACGTAAGCAACGCACAGACGGCAATCATCGGTGCAATGCCAAGTGTTTTGGGACTTGCAAGCGAGACGAGCGTTAAAAGCGGCAACGACACGGCAATTTCGATGCTGAAAGACGGGAGTGTAGGACTTGCCGCAATCAAAGCACTCGTGCAGGCGATAAGCGGTTATGCGTTACAAGGTTCTGACCCGACAGCGACGAATACGGCAATGAACACACTGATAGGAACGCCAGCGGTAGGACAACAGCCTACGCTTTTCAAAGCAATCGCAGCGATTAGTGGCGGCGGTGGAGGTGGAGGTGGCGATGTTCAGATTTCCGCCGCCGACTGGACAGCACTCATCACGGCGGTAAACCAATTGACAGGTAGCGAACTCGTCTATTCCGACACAGCACAAGATGTTATAGATGAGATAACCGCACTCCGCAACGGAGTTACCTTTGCCAACATTGCCAAGTGGTGGAGTTTGCCGCTGCTATTGGCTAATCGCAATGAATTCGTGACTGGCATTAGTTCTACCGATGTATCCACTGTAGGAGCTTATGCCTTTTATGGCAGCCACCTCACGACCTTCAATTTTCCCAACCTCACCACTGTTGGCGACTACGCCTTCTACGGTGTGCCAATCGCCGAGATAACCTATCCGCAGCTCACTTCTGTAGGCACTTCAGCATTCAACTCAACTTCCTATTGTACAAAGGTTTACCTTCCTGAACTTATAACTTTAGGCACTTCATCATTCAGAAGCTGTGCTGCTGAATGGCTATATGTGCCGAAGGTAAGTGTGCTTGCTGGGGAGCAATTCAACGATATGCGTAACCTCATTGCTGTTACCTGCCTTTATTATACTGTAACCAATCAACACCAATATTGCAGCAAACTGTATTACATACATCAGACAGGGACACACCCCGATACAAACCACAATATGTCTAGCTGGAATCCGACAGAAGGCTTCTCCACCACATTGAACACATTAGTGCCATTGCACGACTGGGACTTGGATGCCAACGGTGACCCAATAGACTGCTCTCAATTCACAACCAATGCACAGAAGGCACTATGGTGCTTTAAGAATTTATTTATGCCAGCTTTTCCGCAAGCCTCTAATACCAAAACACTTACACTCAAAAGTACTGTTTACGATGTAGTTACAACAGACCAAGATGTGTTAGACTACTTCTCCCTACACAATTGGACATTAGCGCGAACGGCATAATAACTAACAATTAAACATTTACGGAAATGATAGAGAATAAAGGAAATTACAAGATTCAGACACCCGACACAGCGGGCAACTACCTCTGGAACGGTGAAGAGGTATTCGCAACGGAAATTACTCTTCCCAACTCGGCACCATTGTGGCAAGAGGTAACAGAGGACTTTAAAAATGAATGGGAAGAAGCTCACAAAGAGCAGGAACCAGAAGAAGTAACCGACAACGATTAACAAGATATGAACGCAAGACTTTACGCACTGATAGCAATAGTGGTGTGTATCACCGCAATATGGATTTTCAACAAGTTAGACGACAAAGGTACTTTCAAGAGCAACGCTGTGTTTAGATACACCGCAAGTTTCTTTGTGGGAGGATTTTGGATTATTCTCGTTCCCGCTATCGTTATGGAGTTTATTATTTATCAATGCTGTTGGCACTTTTCGCTGATAGACTGGGGTGCGACTTTCAAAGAACTTTGGGGGCAGATAAAGGACTTTTTCAAACGGATTTTCAAATGCAAAAAGAAATAGTATGATGACTGTTGAAGATTACATGAAACTGCCAAAACGCAGACTTGCAGAATTGCTCGTTGAGAAAGAGCAGTCATTACCTACATACACACCGAGAATTGTCGGATATAGTGTATGTCCGCACGACGGAAAAGAGTGTTTCAACAACTACTGTTGTCTTGGTTGTGCAAGGGCTAACATTACGATAACTACAACATCCAATGGCACAGGCATAGAACCGAGCAAGTTTAGCAAATAACAAGAGGATAAAAAACCGCTTAATCTATAAATCGCAATGAAACGACTGATATACATTTTGTTAAGTGCTATATTGCTAACATCGTGCAATTCGTGGCAAAAGATTGTGGAGAAGCCCGTATATATCCACGACACGCTGACACAGCAAACCTTTATCCACGACAGCATATACAAGCACGACAGCACCTTTGTCCTTGTCAAAGGCGACACTATCTACTGCGACAGATGGCACACGGAATATAAATACAAGTTCAAAACGGACACCGTGAGAGAAGTAAAGGAAGTGCCCGTAGAAGTTATCACTACCGAGATAAAAAAGGTAGAGAGGTCCCTGAATTGGTGGCAAAAAGCAATAATGGCTTTCGGACAGTTAGCTATTGTAGCTGTCGTTGTAATATTGGTTAGATGGTTTATTAAACGAAAGATTAAGATATGATAAAAAAAGAAGAACTGAAAAACAAACTGACCGAAAAGGCTATCAAAGAGGCGATGCAAAAGAAAGGCTACGCCTACTTTGACAAGGGAGACTACAACCTTAATATCGTAGGCATACGCTCCGATTGTAACAGAAAAGTAACAAACTTGTTTGATGACTATATGCTTGTTACTTACTATCTGAACAACAATTTGTCTATAAAGTTGTATAGCATTACGACTGAGCCGGGGCGTTACTATATACAGAACAAACTCGGCAATCCGAAAGGTACGGCGATACTCGTCCCCGGTCAGTACAGAGGTTGCTGGCAGATAGGCAAGCACAACGGCAAGTACGATGCACTTGTGCAGGTTAAGCCCGTTGCCGTGTATAGAGACAGCAACAAGGATATGATGTACGACTACAACAAGACTGACAAAGGTCTGTTCGGTATCAACATACACCGCTCTAACCCCTACGGCACAAGTGCAACGATAGACAACTGGAGTGCCGGTTGTCAGGTGTTTGCAAACAGCAAGGACTTTGCGGAGTTCATGGAGCTGTGCAACGAACAAAGAAAGAGATACGGCAACAGCTTCACATACACATTGCTCGATGAGAAAGATTTAAATATTTAATATACAATGACACATTTTGCACATATTATTATGAAGATACCTGCGGTATTCAACAACATCTTCGGCTGGGTGCTGGCTTTTTGCACTGGCTTTGTGGCATGGCTCGGCAACGAGGGAGTTAGTCTGCTCATCGTTTTGATGGCTATTGGCTGGGATTTGATATGGGGTGTGGCCGTGGCCGTGAAGCAAAAGAAATTCGTGCTTTCGCGTTTGTTGCGTGAAACAATGGTAAAGGTGTTTATCTACATTGGCACGTTGCTAATAGTGCTGGTGTGCGAGCGCAGCCTTAACGAAAATTGGGGCGTGATTACAAGAGTGGTGGCAGTGGTGGCCGCCTGCATCGAGCTTTTTAGTTCTGCGGGCAATATACTGATAATAAAGCCCAACTTCGTCTTTATAAGACTTTTCAAAAAATATCTCATCGGAGAGATAGCCGAAAAGCTGAACATCGGCACCGACGAGGCGGAGACGATTATTAACGAAACTGGCGAAACAGAAAGTTAGTCCATTGTGTTATATTCCCGGAGGGGAGGGGCGAGATGCCGCGGTGCGAAACCGTCCCGAAGGGATTTTTTTCAGAAAGGAGAAAATATGAATTGTTGCGAACAACAACAGCAGAGACAGACGATTGACATAGCTTTGACGGCTAACAAACCCGCAGTTATGGCGGAGGTTGCGCAGAGTACGCATTATATGGGAGCCAAACGCACAGGCGACGATGGCGCATACGAACGCATACGCACCATCGACGAGGATGAGGCCGCATTGGAGCGGTTTTGGAACGAGAGCCGTGTGGAGCTGGCGCAGGGTGTTGCGAGGTGGGTCGGAGCCGAGGACATGAACGGCGACGACTACGAGCTGACGCTGAAAGTGTCGGACAAGTTCAACACAGCGTTACAGCCCGCCATGGAACTGGCGTTGTTCAATTTCTATGTGAACAACATAATATCCAAGTGGTGTTTCTGGACTGACAAGAAAGAGAGCGTGGAGTATCACGCTATGCAGGCGGCGGCGCAACTCGCCATAATCAACGAGAACGCCCTATCGGGGGGATATACGTTCACCCGCAAGTCGCACCCGTTTTAACCTGCCGCTCATATCTTTTTTAACAAAGCTTTTATCAAGGATGCTCCTATATAATAAACGGCATTCCCCACCACATTTTCTCCGACACCGCGAACAAAAGATTGTCGGCAGTCTGGAGTGTTTGTTACACCCGTTTTATTTCCGCTTTGATTGGCGAGCATAGCAAACGCCCGTTTGTCGTCGTCGGAAAGCCCGTTGTAATAATCGACAAAGGCTTTCATTTTGACTAAACGGGCGTAATCCATAGGTCAGTATTCAAGAAAATACGTCCTTACGCAATATTTGCCGTCTTCGTCGGACAGCATATTTACGGCAAAGCGGTACACTGCCTTTATATAGTCGGGGTCGGCGGCGTTCATTTCCTTGCCCATGAGTTCGGCAATGAGCTTGCCGTTGTCGCTGTGTGTGGCGTTCATCACTACCCAAAGGGCGAAACTGTTGTAAACACCCTTGCGTTCGCTTTCGAGGCCGAGTTTTTCCATTGCGTTGTGCCATGTGTCGTATTCCCATGCCGCAGGCGGTTTCATACCTTCGATAATGCCGAGTGCTTCGGACTTGGTGAGATACTGCTCCCATTCTGCGGCGCACAGCGTTTCCATAAACATTTCGGCGGCTTCCGGTTTGTTGTCTATATACCACGCCATCATGTCTTTCATGACGTTGCCGAACAGTTTCATTTGCTTGGTGTCGCCGCTCACGGCCATGTGGTTGTACAATACCTCGAACTTATTTTTTAATTCTTCTTTTGTCATTGTTTGCTCCTTTCTTGCAATTCGGACACGGTGCTTTCGGGATAGTCGGCAACGTTGTCCGTTTCGGTGGTGTATATACTTTCATAGATTTTCCGATAAATTCTGTCGATAACTCCGCAAAGCAACTCTAACCAAAGTGCCACGTAAGCACACAGGAAAGAGATTGCGACAGCGTTTATCGGCGGCACGTGGTGGGTTATGGTGTAGATAAGCACCAGCCAGAACGAACAACATTTAGGACAGCTGACAATCGAAAACTTATGGTTGAGCAAGTTCTCGACAGCCTCAACAAGTCCCAGATGGTTGGCGAGTACCGCCGACAACACTATCAATGCGACTTTTGCTATCATGCTCCTGTTGTTACGTTGAACGAGGTTGTTATTGCAACAGCATTAGTAACGCTGCAGCAGTCGCTGAGATTGGTGGGTGTGGCCACGGCGTTGCCGCCCGTTACTGTCGGCGTGGTAGCGGCCGAACACGGCACACACATTGTTACAAACACATTGTCCGTAACGGGGCATTGGTTGCAGTTGCATCCGCCCTGCTTGTACGGCATATAGGTAACAGTGCCGCTGCACAGCACATCGCAGCAGAAAACGCCGTTTCCCACATCGTGGGGAGCGTTCAGCACCTGATATTGCAGGTTGGCGGTTATGGGGTACATGCCGTTGGCACACAACTTGCGGTTTCCGCAGGTGTAGTGTGTGAGGCTTAACAGATAGTTTGCGTTGGCGGCTGTTCCGCCGGGGACGAGGGTGAGAAAATCAATCTCCGTCGTTCCGTTTTTACAATTACAGCTCATTTTGTTTAGATTTTTTTTGTGAAACATTTATTTTTCTCGACGGCCTATTGTCTGCACCGCCCGTCATTGTGCATCTGTTTCTTCTTTTTTTTCGCTCTGCATGGGATTGAACACGGATTTGTCTTTCAACTCCTCACGCAAGGCTTTCACTTCGGCTGTGAGTGCGTCGATGCGTTGCAGGGCTATAATGCTCATCTGTGCGGAGCAATACACCCGTTGCGCTGGGTTGCACTGCATGCAGTCGCCGGTGCAGGTCTTTGCCTGCTGTTCGTTGTTTGTTGCCATATCAGCTGAAAAATTCGATGATTTTGTTTCTTACGAAGGGGTTTTTGTCCCATCTTTTCACGGCTTCGGTTATCTTGGTTGCGGAAACGGCACGGCCTTGCCGGGCGTGTTGGTTGATAAAGGAAGCTAACGCTTGGCGAGTTTCCTCTACTTCGGCCTCGTTTTCAGCGTATATGTTGATTTTAAGCTCGTATCCTTGCATAGTCTGTTAGTTTATAGGTGGCAATGGAGCAACATCGTTTGCAGGGGGCGCAATGGGTGGCAGGTTTTTGCCTCTTGCACTCATTATGCCTCGCAGTATTTCATAGCCTTGTGCAAGTCCGTCTTTGTTCTCGTTAATCAAGTCAAAGATACCTGCAACTGACTTTTTGGCATTGTCTATCCATGTGGGCGGTATAGGGTCGAACATCGGCAAATCCTCCATATCTCGCATGAAAAAGTCATAGAGTTTCGTTGCCTCGTCCACATTGCCCTGCGCTACCAACAGACAGTATTGTTTGAGGCTCGCCTTGCTGGTAGGTTTATACGCTTGTATCATCTGCGCCATGCGTTCCATTTTTTTACGTTTTCCGAACATAACACAATGTTTAAAGGAAAAGCAAGCCGTAAAAAAAATACGGCCTGCTATTCTTCGTTTCAGCCGTTGCAGCCGCAAGAGCCGGGGCATCCACAAGGCTGTGGTGCGGAATAGAGCTGGACTTTCTGTGCGTTTTCGCTCAAATTGCCGAGCATAGCCTGTGTGAGCAGGGTTGTTTGTGCCTGTGCCATGGCGTTGGCTTCAATCTGTGCGTTGACAGAACCTTGCTGGCTACCGCTTACGCTGTCATTGATGGTGGTTGTGATGTTCAGGTCGCCTGCAATACGTTCGTTGCGTTCAGCGGCGAGTGTTCCTGCCAACGTGGTAACAAGGTCTTTCAGACCGTCGTTTTTGGCAGTTGCCACTTCCTGAGCTCTCTTTGCTTGGGCGTGGGCATAAAACCAGCCGGCAATACCTGCCACAGCTCCGCCTATGCCTACTGCAAGACCGGCTATAGCTGTGCCGCTTGGCCGTCTGCTCTGCATACTGCCAACTTTGAACTGTTCGTAAGGAGACAAGCCATCACGGTCGTTGCCGAGGGCTTTCAGCGTCATAATGTCATTCATTTCGAGTGCCATAATTCTTTGATTTTGTGGTTAATACTTTTGTTATTTATTGTAAGCTTACAACCACAAAAATACAACCGACAAAGAGTGTGGCAAAATAATACGTGTCCCAATATACGCCCAGTTTGCACCCCTGCAACTATATCATTTTGGACATTTCGACTGCAACTGTCTCGTCAAGGAGTTTGGCGTACACCTCGCGCGTCATTTTGGTCGAGGAATGCCCCAACACTTTGGCTACAATCTCCAGTCCCACGCCCTTGTTGAGTAGCATTGTAGCCCCAGTGTGTCGCGCCCAGTGGCTGCTTACGGGTTTGTTGATGCCCGCCATCACGGCCAACATTTTTATAAACTTATTGTAAACTTGGTTGCTCATCATCGGCAGCTGTCCGCCGTATTTGTCAAGCACCTGCAAGGCGGGTTTCAGGAGCATAAAAGTAAACTCCTGCTTTGTTTTGCCACGTCTGCCGCAATACATGGGACTGCCTTTCACGTTGCGTATCTTTGCAGCGTCGAAACTTGCCATATCGACATACGAAAGGCAAGTATAGGTTTGGAAAAGGAACAAGTCCCTCGCACGTCGCAGGTAGTCGGTGGGCAAATCCAACGCCATCAGGCGGTCGAACTCGTCTTGTGTGAGGTATTTGTCGAGGCCTTTGCTTTTCTTGTCCTTGTCGATGTGTATTCGCTTGTACGGGTTGCGTTGCATCAGTCCCTCGTCCATCGCATCAATGATAAATGAGTTCAGGAAACGGTGGTAGTTAAACCACATACTGCAACGCTCCATTCCTTTACGTTCCAGTTCTTCGTCCATTTTCAGGATGTTCAGCTCGGTGAGGTCGGCAAAGGTACGCATACCGCCCCATTTTTCAAACCAACGGATAAAGCGGTCGTAGCGTTCCTGTGTGTCGTCGGCACGTCCGTACTTGCGTATTGCGGCACGTTCCCTGAAAAAGTCAATCAGCGGTTTGCTCTCCGGCACGTTCTCGGCGGCTCGTTGCCGTTGCTTGCCGTTTACCACCTCGACAATGTTGTTTATGTCGAAAGTGCCTGCCTCCGTCTGCTCGTTGATAACCTTTCGTGCGTTGGCCACGAACAAGTCCAACGAGTGTTGCAGCTCGAAAGCGTCCATGCGGTTTATTATCCTGCCGTTCTTCCATTGTTTTGGTAATACCCTTATGCCCGTGGTTACGAAACGTTGTTTTTTGTAATAGGTGATACGCAGCTCGATAGAGCCCTCTTTGGTACTACTTGCACGTTTGCGTCTGTCAAAGACGAGTTGTAAAATTGCTGTCTGTGTTGCCATATTTTTTTGTTTTTAATGTTAGTTTTCCTTTTATTTATGGGGTATTCGGCACATTGGTAATACCAACTTTGTTTTGGTATTACTTTTGGTAATACCATTGGTATTACTAAACCCACCTTATGACACATTATAACACCCAATGACACCGCATTAGTTTTAAAGTGTCCTTATCCCTATATATGTAAAAAATATGCTGAAACACAGAATAATAGAAATGTAAAATACTGAAAAACAACAGGGAGCAATCAACCGAAAATTGACTGCTCCCTGCGTGTTTCGCGGAAAGAGAGGGATTCGAACCCCCGGACCCGTGAAGGTCAACGGTTTTCAAGACCGCCGCATTCGACC
>JAEEGH010001529.1_pt1 | contig 66322 bp, 55 predicted proteins | sample 9134181 | NCBI WGS metagenome assembly JAEEGH01 (sample SAMN16246544, study PRJNA631951) | gut metagenome | biome: gut microbiome; feature: rumen; material: DP-attached | host: Bos | place: Iran: Karaj | collected 2018-10
CCCCGCAGTGGTAGCCTATTGCGAAGAGCATAATGTAACATACAACGCCAGGCTGGAGGAGTTGAGCATTCCGTACTGGAAGTTCCACGATGCGAAGTGGTATTACAACCGCGAAGACCGCTTACGCGCCTCTCCAGGAGACTTTATCCGCCTGGATGAGCAGCTGGCAAAGAGCAGGAGCCATCATAAAAAAGCCCCTGTCCGGCAATCCTTCGAGGCCAGCAGCCTAAGCGTCGAGCTGCAAACCCCGGGAGGTACCCTGATGCGTATCCAGGGAGAGATGAGTGCATCCGTGTTGAAGGAAATAATCCTTGCGGCCAACGGTTATGTTCAGCCTTAACGACAGCATGCGCTTCTATCTGTTCAGCGAGCCGACGGATATGCGCAAGAGCTTTTTCACCCTGAGCGGGCTCGTCCAGAACAAGATGGGGCGTGACCTGGTCACCGGGGACGTATACATCTTCATCAATCGGGACCGGAACCGGATCAAACTCCTGCATATGGAGCCGGGCGGTCTGGTCATCTACTCGAAGATACTGGACATAGGCAGGATGAGTTTCCCCAAGGACATTGACATATCCCAGATGGTGAACTTGATTGAATGGTCGGATCTGGTCTGCATGGTCGAAGGAATCGTCGAGAATCCTGGGCAGAGACTGCGCCGTCTAAGAGCCCTCAAACCGCTTGTCCAACCTTCACTTTTCTTTGAGGAAAAACGGCCATAGACTTGCGTATATCGCACTTTTTCCGTAACTTTATATCTAGAAAGGATGACGAAAAAGCGATGATAGCCGAGGAACAGAAAGCACTTTTGAAGAGGGTCAAGACCCTTGAAAAGGAACTCGCGTCCCGTGAAAAAATCATCGCGGAAAAGGACAAGTCCATCGCAGAAAAGGAAAGGGCTATCGCCCAGAAGGAGGACCAGATCCTTCGCCTGGAAAACGAGCTCCTCTGGCTCCGGAAAAAGGTCTTCGGCAGGATGAGCGAGAAGCGCCTGTCGCTAGACCCGTCCGCACTCGATGAGCCGACCCTGTTCGGCGACAAGATGTCTCCGGAGGAAAGGGCCAGGCTGAATGCCGAGGCTGCCAAGGAACTCGATGTTGCCGACAAGAGCATCAGGGTAACGGAGCATGAGCGCAAGGCCCGCAAGCCCATCGACACATCAAAACTGGAAGTGAAGGAGGTGCATGTCTATCCCGAAGGCCTGAACATGGAAGACTATAGCGAACTGGCGCCTGAAGTCAGTGACAAGCTCGTCCTCGTACCCTCCCGGATGTATGTCGAGCGCACCGTCCGCCACAAGTATGTGCTCAAGTCCGGCCTGCAGATAGCGGATCCCGAGCGTCCGGCGTTCGAGATTGCCCCCCTGCCGGAGTATCCCGTCTACAAGAGCATGGCCTCGGCTTCGCTTCTGACGGACATCATCATCCAGAAGTACTACTACCACCTTCCTTTCTACCGTGTCATCCAGAAGTACAGGGAGATGGGAGTGACCATCAGCGACTCCACGATCAACGACTGGTTCGCCGCCGTATGCGAAAAGCTCAAGATCCTATACGACAGGTTGCGTGAGAAGGTGATGGCGAGCGGTTACATCCAGGTTGACGAGAGCACGGTACCGGTAATAGACAACGAGAAGCACCGTGCCGTGAAGGGATACATGTGGGACGTGCTGGACATGGGGTCAGGAATGAACTTCTTCCATTATGACAACGGCTCTCGGAGCAGGGAGACCGCCAGGTGGCTGCTGTGCAGCTACCGTGGCGCGATGCAGTGCGACGGCTATGAGGCATACAATCAGTTCGAGCAGATGGGTATCAGGGTCCTTGCCTGCTGGGCCCATGTCCGCAGGAAGTTCGTGGATGCCCTGGAGGAGAACCGGAGACTCGCGACGGAGGCCATCGTCTATATCAAGAGGCTGTATAAGGTGGAGAGCGAGGCTGATGAACTGGGCCTCTTGCCTGAGCAACGCTGTGAGAAACGCAAGGCGGAGTCCTATCCGATAATCCTCGAGTTCGAGAGGTGGCTGGTTGACACGGACAGGAAAGTATTGAACTCAAGCCGAATGGGCAAGGCCATAGCCTACACATACTCGTTGCTTCCCCGGCTCGCAATCTACGTGACGGACGGGCATTACATGATCGACAACAATCCCATTGACAATACGATACGGCCTCTGGCCATCGGTCGGAAGAACTATCTGTTCTGCGGGAACAAGGCCGCCGCTTACAGGACGGCCGTCGTGTACTCGCTCATCTGCTGCTGCAAAAGTGCTGACGTTGATCCGCGAATGTGGCTGGAAGATGTCCTATGCCGCCTTCCAGCCTACGAATCCGGAAAGAAGGATGTCCAGGAGCTACTGCCAAAGTACTGGAAAGAGACCTTTGCACAATCTTCGGGCGGGTAGCCCCAAACTTGGGCTACTTGCCCCGAAATGCCCCCGAAGAGCCCCGACTTGGGACACTATCGTCCGAAGCCGGGGCTCACTACATCTATATCTGGGTGGTAATGCTCCGAAACCATAACGTGCTAGGTCGCTACCAGGTCGGAGGCTTACGATCGTTCGCGGGCAGGGTGCCCGGCAAACCTTCCGCTTCGCTTCATCCCTCCCACGCCTGACGGCGCGGCCCCCTCCCGTTCACGAGGCCACGGGCGGCCACGGGTTTGCCCGGGCACCCTGCCCGTCTCACTTCAATTTCATACAGGTACGTTGTAGTCGTCTCAAGGCCTTTTTCCCATATCTACAATGACATCCTTATCCCGAAGAGATATTGCCTTCCTTTGAGTTTGGTAGTGGTAGAAACGGTTTGATACTCATTTACATACTTCCGTGTAAACTCTGAACAGCCCAAGATATTACGGCACTCTGCAACTAATGACATCCTTTTAAACTGCCAAGAAACGGATAATATAAGCAAAGGATTGTTCGATATGGACATGTTGGGAATGCTTTCGTAACGATAATTAGCTGATGTTATGATGGATAAAGGCTTATATGGAGTAAGCGAGAGTGTTCCGGAAGCTATTATGGAATTACTTTCGGATGACGTCGATCCACTGATCTTTGCATTCTTCCATTCGGTATTTGCCTCCATGGAGAACCAAGGAGTAGGACTTAAACGAATATTGAGGGCTGTGTTGAATGAATCTGTACAATAAGATTTAAATAGAGACTGAAGATACAAGTCATTGTTGGATCTTTCCCATCCGCCAATTAATTCAGCGACAAAAGTTTTTGTCCCAAAAAACTTGCTGATCGACCCACTTACTCCATAGTTGTTGCTTCTGGCCTCCAGGTCTTTATAGCTAGTTATAGTAACAAGTTCGGAGTATTGACTGGAAGATGTTCTTTCCGCTCTGTTCAAATAAACAGAACTGGACAGACTCGCATAAAACATAGAGATGTTGTCTGAATATTTCAGAGACAGAATTGAAAGAAAACTACTTCGACTTGAAAGGCTGTCTGCGTATGAAACGCCCCTGTAATTGCTCATGACTGCACAAGGAAGAAAGTTTTCAATATCCGATTTTCTGGCGTCGAAAGATATACGGGCATCTGCTTTCAAGGACGGGGTGATATTTCTCTCAATTGTGGTGGAGGGAGAGAACGATGGATAGATGACGGTTCTAGATAATCCTTTGCCAGATACGACATTCATTTTAACGGGCAATGATAATCTGATATCAGACTTTCCAACAAAGAGCTGGAGTTCAGTATTGGCTTTTGGCGAAATCGAGAACAATCCAAGAGAAGCCCTGCTTTTGATTCTTGAATCATCAAGCCCTGTTAATTCAGACGTTAATCCCTGATACTCCAAATCCACACCGCAATCGAAACTGAATCTGATTCCAAAAGCTGAGAGTCCGTAAGAAATACCATTTTCCGAAATAAATTCATTCTGTTCGAAAAGCTGGTGAGCGTTGAAAGCATCCGTCAGATAGTCCCCCGAATGATTGTTTCTTACATATTTAGTTATACTTTCAAATGTAATCGCTCGGCGGGAAGATGATCTGAAGGTGATATCAAGGTCATTTGATACTTTTAATGAGGGTAGATTGTAAAGCTCAGTCCCATTATTGTTTCCCCCATTAATAGCTCCACTATTCTTTCTGATTTGTCCGGAAAATGACAAATCATTTCTGACGAATCTCCTTGTTGAATTGTTTTCGTATGAGATTTTCCCGGAGGCAAAGTACTTTATATCCTCAGATGAAAAGTCTTCAATAATACTCATTGATTGTCCGGAGCCAAAATTAATAATCTCGGAAGAAAGAGAAGATTCGTTATATTCTTCCGCTGCCAATTGTGCCGATATCCTCAATTGTTTGTCCTCGTCGATTCGTGTTAAATGGTTAAAGGAGCCGATGCCTGAAAGATTATCATACCAATATGATTGAGGAAGCGGGAGACTCTCTCTCGACGGGTTCAGTCTAGTTTGGAAATCAACATCAAGATCATCATTAGAAATAAGAAAAGCCCCTGTGCGGCCGAAATACTGTTGCTGCCACAATTCCTGGAGAATATCCTCTCCTATATTGTTACCTTTTGCCAAATAAAAGTCCTGCCCTTGTTTTGAAAAACGAGTAACAAGAAGTTTTGTATCGAAGAGAGGGAAAGGAGGAACACCAGCCAAAGCATCTCCGGTCATCATCCATGTGTTTTTGGCACTGTCTTTCAGTATTATGTTGACGGCGCTTTTATCTGTCTCAGATATTCCTACAAGTGCCTTCATCGGCTGATGGTTCTTATAAACTTCTATTCGTGATACCATTTCTGGTGAGAGGTTTTTAGTAACTAAACCATAACGACTCCCCATAAGATCAAGTCCCTCTACATAGAATTTATTTATATAGTCGCCGTCATACCGGATGCCTCCGGACTTGGTAACACTCAGGCCGGGAATCTTTTCCAAAAGATCCCCCAGAACTCTTTCGCTGCCATCAGCAAATGCTCTGGCAGTAAACACTAGTGTGTCACCTTTCTCTTCGATGGCTGACGAGGTAACCTTGGATTCCCGTATGCTTATAGCTTGCTCGGTCATAACAAGAACATAGGGGGGAACATGCCCCTCAAGTATAAGTGTTTCTGTCCTATAACCAAGGCAAGTAGCGGTTATTTTGTCGGCAGACTTACTTCTTGGGATGTCAACCACAAATGCTCCGTTTTCATCTGAAAGGGCATATCCAACCATCGAAGACCCTTCGTATACATAAACGAAAGCCCCCGGTATAGGTGTATCGTCTTTTGCGCCAATGATGCGCCCAGATATAGTGGTTTGGGCCATGCTCGCTATCGGCACGGCATATAGAGCCAATAAGGACACTAAAACCCACCTACGGAAAACTGCACTATTTCTTTTGCCAGTACTCATCAGGAATCAATGGTATATAAGGCCTTCCTATCTCCTTACTGAGACTTCCGTCCCGGTTTTTGCTATATATATTAATTACACCATTTATTTTGGAAAAATAATCCATGTCACGTTTGTATTTTGTGAACATTGTTTCCATTTCTTTCATAGACAATGAATATACTCTTGCTTTCGGCTTAGATTCTCTTACTTTCCTGTAGGAGTTATCTTTATCCAGTCGACTATAGTCTATGCTTTCAACGCTAACCAGCATAAACTCTACTAAATCCTCTGAATCTTTTGCGTTTACAATCAATCCAGGGGCCCCCCAGAGAAACCACGGGCCAACATTAATGGGAACCTCTTCAGTATACCAAATTGTCCACTCACGCCCCAGGAAAGTGCCATTGGCTATTTTACAGGAATAACCGGATTTATCCTCAACCTTATCCGTTAGACCCCATTGTGGTAACTCCATTGGCATTGTGCCATAGAAGGTTGTCAGATCAAAATAATACTGTGTAAAAGATCTGTTTTTAAAATCTATCCATGATTTGTCATTAATAGCATTACCTGGTAGTCGGAATCTTTGTGCATATGCGTCTTCATTTGCAATATCACCGGCTTTGTCAAAGGCATAAACATCAAGGGAGTCTTTCAGGAAAGAAATTTCATTGTAAAAGAACGCAGACTTTCCGTCATAGTCAAGTTTCATTTCGCTAGTGTGAAAAGTCAACTCATTGACATCCCTTTTTTGTTGGAGCAGGTAGGTAAACCGAAAACAATCTTGTGCTTTCACCACCATTAAGGCTGAAAACAAAGATAATATGATTAAAGTAATTCTTTTCATATGTGTAATAAATTGATAGCAAAATAGAAACAATTTAAGAATAGATAAACCATACAACAAACACAAAATACCGATTCAAGAGCCCATAATAAACAAACAAAAAAACACTTGCGAAACTTTGCGTTAATGAAACTCAATAATAATCAATAGGTAGAAATAAATGAGCAGAAGTTAGCGATTGCTTAAGGGCATAACATTATACAAACATAATCAAACCAAAAGAGTTCCTCTTCAATAGAGAGTTGATGATCAAAAACACCGACAACTTCGGTTCCACAATCAGTAATGAAGCCATAATAAAACTCTGTCTGTTGGGGCTTTTTTCTTGCTGAAACAGGAATAGCCAGTGCTATAACAAGTGCAATGGCGAGTAATAAGGACAATACTTTTTTCATAATTTCGTGTGTTTTAGTGTTATGTATAAAGTCTCGCAAGTGCTATGATTTCCTGAGAACATATCGTTCAATTAATTGGTGAATTCAATTTAGAAGTGCAACACACTTCAAAAGTCAAAGTTAAATAATTGTTTACAGTATTCCAACGGTGTCCTGTAACCCAGTGACTTACGGGGCCTGTGGTTCAGTTTCCAAGCTTGCTGAAGTCCGTGCCTTTCGGGATGTACTGGCGTATCAACCCGTTTGTGTTCTCGTTTGCACCCCGCTCCCAGGAGTGGTACGGACGTGCGAAATAGAATTCGGCTTCGAGCCCCTTCGCAATCTCCTTATGGCGGGCGGCTTCTTTCCCTGCAAGCCTGCGGATCAGCACCAGATGCGTGCACCTGTCGTTTGTCGTCATGATGGCACCCTTGCGGTTCCTGCCAATCATCGTGTCTATCTCAAAGTCTCCGAAACGCTTCTTCTCATCTACGACCGACGGCCTCTGCGATATGTCAACCCGGTCCTGGATGACCCCCGGGATCTGTATAGGCTGTCTCGTCTTCGTTTACGTCGCCCGTGATGCCTAAGGTTGCAGGCCATCTCGTCGTTACCTCGGCGCTTCTCCTGCCAGATTCAGCGGTAGATTGTCTCCGCGCAAACCATCTCTTCCCCCTTTAAGCGGAACCGGCCGCAGATCTGCTCCGGACTGTACTGGCCGTAGATGATGAACCGTCGCACGGTCCGCTTCATCTCGATCCTCCTTTCGTATTTTTTCTGAGCCAGCTGCCATCGGAACCGATGGTATCCTCTCATGTCGCAGTTCCTACGGATCTCACGGCTCACCGTACCTGTACTAACCCCGATCACTTCTCCTATCTCCCTGAGGCTCATTGGTGTCTGCAGCAACGCATCTATCGTATATCGCTGCTCCTTAGTCAAATGCTTGTATCCCATCCTCTATCGCTTTTCTAGTTATGACAGTAAAGTTATACTGTCACGCTTCAAAGCGTTGCACTTCAGCGTAGAATCCAGCCTTTCATATCTGCGTTGCGGAAGCAACATAGTCCTCGTATCGTTTTTATTCCAGCGGCAGTTCTAAAATAAGTTTCTGGAGGGCGTTTTTTTGCGGATCTGTTTGGGAAAGGGTAGGATATCTTGGATACTTTAGCCCGGGCTATTATTTGTACCGCTCAATCGCATACAACAGGCCTTCTAAAGTACGGGGTTCAATTTCTGCATTTTCGCCTTTGTATCTACGAAGCGCGATGTCCATAACAAAGTCGTCGAATCTGTCCCAGGGAATAGCTTTGGGATTCTCCGGGCGGGAAGCTTGTATGTAGACATCAATATATATTTTTACGAATAACGGTCTGTCTTTCAGCGCGATACCGGAATCCTCCTTCCGCGCATAGTCCCAGGCCTTCATACCGGCATCAACCTTCTCCTCCCACAGGGCTGGAACGTCGGGATGCTTACGTTCCGCTCCGTCCTCTTCCAGGCCATCGGCGTACATATATAGATACGTGCGGATATAATCATCATCTTTCCCTTCGGCCTGGAGACGTTCCCTAAGTTCCGCAATTCGCCAGGCACCAGATCTTCCCCATGTGGCATAAAAGTATGCGAAATCCTCACTCTTTCCACGACGGATCGCCTCTTCATAGTACGCGGTCTCGTTAGAAACGATACTAAGCATGTCCTGATTAAAGCCGTTGTCATCGACATACTCCGCGTAAAAACGCATAAAGGTTTTGCCTCGTGAAAACTCCTTCTCGACAAAGCTGAAATGCTTTGCGAACTCCGTTTCCTTTGTTTCGTTGAAAAAATCGAGAGACTCGTAGGAGAGCTCCTCGCAAATCCACTCCATACAGGCTATCTCATTTTCAAGCGAGAAGTCATATTCTATCCAATCACACCCGAAGCGATAGGCCCCTTCGCACCACGTCTCGTCGTGACCATTCTGATGATACTGAACATACCACTTGAAGCCATTCTTCAGGCATTTCATGGCAGAATCTGACGCATTGTCATAATCCGACCAAGCATCATATTCTTCAAGGTATTTTTCTTGGAAGCGGTCAGCGAACTTCATATCAAGACCGGTTTTTACATATTCTGCAAGGACTTCTTCCCTGCTGAGTTTGGGTTGTGGCGTGAATTCTTCTTCCATTGGTTAGTCATTTTGTTTGTACAAAGATAGCTCTTCTTGCTGCCAAAAAGTGGCATTTTTAAAATAAGTTTCTGGCTGGCGTTTTTTTGCGAATCTGTTTGGGGGATGGGGTTTTTTGTGTTTCTAACGGAGATTCCGTAACTTAATGCTCAGATTATGGCCGGCAAATACCCCGTAATAACCCTCTGCGGGAGTAGCGAAGCGAGATTGAGTAGGCCCTGAAGAATGGGGAGAGATTGTATTATTTGAAACCCACCCCGGTCGCGCGGTCAGGGGTGGACGCGGATCCGAGAGGCATGTTTCTTGAATGCTTGGGGAGATATTTAATTCCACACGAATGAGCATTAAGTCTTTGATCGTTGCGATATCCGCGGGGCTGCTGTGCTTCAATGCGTTGGCGCAGACCAGGGATATCGGCATCCAAGCCGGAATCTATCTCCCCATGACCCAGAAGACCGGAATCGGGAGTGACATCACCTTCGGGGTCGGATACGGACAATTCTTTCACAGCGGCCTGGGTTTCCGGACGGGCCTTCAGTATACCGCCAGCATCGCCGATATCGACGACGTCTTCGGCGTCCCCGTCGCTTTCGCATACCGGACCCGGTCCAGGTCCGCCGAAGAGCGATTCCGTTCCGGCGCCGCCGGCGCCATCGACGCGACGGCTTACGGAACGTATGGCGACGGTAATGATGCCTCCCGGCGGCTCCTGGGCGGATTCCTGTTGAACCTGTTCCGCGATGTAGAGTTCTTTGCCGGGGTTACTCCGGGATATGTGGCCGGTTCGTCCGGCTCCCCTTTCATCTCTTCGTGGGGGACTCAGTACCGGGAAGACATCCGGGTGGAGAAAAAAAACGCCTTCTCAATGACCCTGGACGCCGGCGTGAGTCTCAATTACAGCATCTGGCGCTTCGATCTCAAGTTCACCCCCACCATCCATTACAACCTCACGGACAATTACATCTATCATTCCACCATCAGCGGGACAAGTGTCGGAACCACGGTGGACCAGGCCACCCCGCTCCGCTGGTTCGTTTCCCTGAACGCCGGCATCGCCTTCCGCTGGAAGTAGACCATCGGAATCCTCAAGAAGCGGGCACCCGGGAGGGGATTTTCTACTGAAACGTAATAACATTTTTGGAAAATGTTAAAACTTTCTTTATGTTTGCAGTATGAAAAACAAAACTCAGATTATGCGGATCGGCAATAGCCGGGGGGTCATCCTTCCTGCCGGAATTCTTCGTGAGCTCTCGCTCTCGGAGCGGGACAATCTGGATATCCGCACAGAAAATGGAAAGATCATCCTCTCGCCCGAGCCAAAAGATGAGCCTTTCACCGGCCCTTTCACCGGCCCTTTCGCAGAGCTCAGCGGAGATCCTTCCCTGTGGGGAGGCACGATGTCCGCCATTGAATACGAAGATGAATTGCGGCGCTCCCGTCACCGCGTAGAGGAGATGGAGACATGGTGAGGCAATATTTATTGGACACCAATGTCCTGATCGACATGTTCAAGGGAAACCAACGTGTCCAGGAGCGGATTTTCCGGGCTGAATTCCACAACTGTTTCGTATCCGAAATTTCACTGGCGGAGCTTTATGTCGGGGCCTTCAAAGGAGGACGCGAAAAGCAGTTGCAGGAAATCGGATTCGTGCGAAAACGCTTTCACATCCTGCCGATCACCGATGCCATCGAACAATATGCCCGACTTCGGGTAAACCTGGAGCGGAAAGGTGAGAATATCGACGACTTCGACCTGTTGATTGCCGCTACGGCACAAACCTCCGGCCTTACCCTGGTGACCCACAACCTGCGCCATTTCGAGCGGATCGGAGGTCTCCGGATAGAAGACTGGGACCGGATGTCCTGAGTTATTTTGCCTTGAAAAGGAAGGTGGCGGAGCCTTCGGTCTGCAAGACAATCTCAGACGAGTTGTATTCGCGGCCGGAATAGAGTTCCTTGACCTTTGACATGCCTTTCGGCAGGTGGAGCGTATAGGTGCCGGCTTCTCCGGTGTGGAACATCACGACATTGCCGTGACGGCGGACGAGATATCCTACAGGGCCGATCGGCGTTTCGCCGAGATCCTCGAGTATCTCTCTCCAGGCGTCGTTTCCGCTGGGAAGCGCAGAGATATCGAATACCCTGGCGGATGATTCCGGAAGCGGGAACGGGCAGCGTACCAGCCACGCAGACTTGAAATTCCTGGCGCTTACGCGCTTCTCCAGCGCTGCGCGCATCTCTCCTTCCGGGGCAACCACGTTGAGGAAAACCGCCTTTTCGTAGCACTTCGCCGGCAGAGCGAGGAAATCGTCGAGCGTCATCAGGTCAAAAGGCACCCCCGAGGCATACAGACCCCACAGAGACTCCCGGTAGACAAGGGCGAACACCTCTTCTTCTGAAGAGGAACGCTGAAGACGTCCGCGCCAGTCGACCACGACCGCGACCTTGTTCCCGGAAACCTCCGGGCGGCCGCCGATTTGCCCGAGGACCTTCTTCGTGTCCGCTATCGCACGCCAGACAGGAGGTGCGTCCATCAGGAACGGACGGCTGTCCTGATTGGATTCGGGGTCGAGCATCTGGATACCGCAGCCGTCAAAATACTGGTTGAGCCAGTTGCGGCGTGTGGTCATCTCCGCCTCCGTCTCATTGCGTGTGCTGAGGTGCTTGTGGCTTATCTGCTCATATACGTGATAGTGGCGCATGTCGTCCTCGAGCATCGCGAGCTTGCCGTAGCGGTGGAAACTCGCCGGGACCGTCCTGTGGTAATATGCTCCGCCCGGGAGTCGTGCGTTCCTGGTATAATCGGCCGGATTCGAGAGGAAGTCGATATCGGGAGAAGAAAGGACCTTGTCGAGCATCACGTTGGCACCTTCCGGCTCGTGTGTCGTCATCACATACCCGTAATACATACCCACGAGACGGCCGGGGAGGACCTCTTTTATCGTATGTGCAACCTCGAGCATATAGTCGGTGACCACGTTTGCCTCACAATCGAAATAATCCAGCACTTTCTGATGCTTCTCCTTGTCCAGGAAGAACGGGTCGTCTTTGTCGATGCGCTCCTCCATCGTGGGAAGGCTTTCGCCGGCATAGCGTCCGTCCTTCCACTTATGGAAGACTTCCGCCATGGCAGGACTGATATCAGGCCCCTGGTCAAAGGCGTACATGTGCCATTCCGTGTATACGCCCCAGCTCGGACGCACGGCGATCACGCGATTGCCCCAGGGCTGTGAGCGCGTGAATTCGCCGAGCTGGGTCAAGAATCTCTTCACTTCGGCGCGATAGGCCGTCGAGGCCGCAGAAGGACGCGCAACCCGGTTGACGCGCTCGTCACCTGTACTTTCGATAGGTCCGTTGGCAAATTCTATCCGCTCGCCCGGATGTGCTGCCAGCCACTTCCGGAATTCCAGGCGCACCAGCAGGAGGATACGTCCGTCAGGGACGTTTTCGAGCAACTGGAGAACCTTTTTTTCGTAGGCATCGAACGAATAGACGCCCGACGCCAGTTCATACTCGTCAGGATGGAGCGTGAGCTGGTTGATGTTGATGCCCAGCGAGTCCATATGCCTGGCCGCACGGGCCTTGTACTCGTTGTGCGCGCCGCTCTGGTTGAATTCCGGATTGAGGATCTTTCCGTTGAGCGAAATCTTGGGCATGCCGTCCACATAGACGATCTTTGCGTCAGGTTCCGGAATCTCTTGGGCGGAATCAGGGGGCGCAGGGGAGCAGGCGGCCGCAAGGCCGACGCAGAGAACGACGGTAAATGAAAGGATTCTGTTTGTACGCATCTATGTGCCCCCGGTCAATTATTGATTTCCCGCAGCCAGGCAGCGAGCTCGGAAGTCCACTGTTCCTTGTAGACGAAGCTGTCCTTGAATCCCCATCCGTGCCCGCCGCCGGCGTAAATGTGCAGGGTTGAGGACGGGACGCGCTTATTCTTCAGCGCCGCCATGTACTGCAGGCTGCTGTCCACGCTGATCGGGTCGTCCTGCGAGCAGAGGATGAATGCCGGCGGCGTCTGGGCCGTGACCTTCTCGATCAGTCCGCCCTGCTCCATTGTCAGGGCGCCGTAGAACATGATCTGGAAAGCCGGACGCTGCTCGGGCTTGTCGTATCCCGTGGACAGCGCTGCGATCAGATGACCGCCCGCAGAGTTGCCCTGGACACCGATCTTGGCCGGATCGACACCCCATTCGGCGGCGTGCTCATGCATCACTTCCATCGCCCGCTTGATATCGCTGATCGGGCACTCCATGTGCCCGTTCGGCATGCGGTATTTCAGCACCGCCAGGGTGATGCCCTGGTCGTTGAACCACTGCGCCATCCACGAAGCCTCGGTCTCGAAGGAGAGGTGGCGGTATCCGCCGCCCGGGCAGGCGACGACCGCCTGGCCGTTGGGATGCGGCGCCGGATAGACTGTCAGCGTCGGGACCGTCACGTTGGTGATGCGGAAATTCTCGTTGCGGTACTCCTCTCCTGTCAGTCCGTTGTCATTGGGCGCGCCGTCCGGCCACAGTTCGACGACCTTCGGGGCGCGCAGCGGCTGCCACCCGTTCAGGATGTAGGCCGGATCGGAGTAATTGCGGATGATCTCCGCGTCCGCCACCGGATCCAGCCGGCGCGAATTCTCGTTCCGCCCGGAGAAGTCCGCCAATTCGCCCGTATCCGCATCGCGCGTATTGTATTCCCAGGCGTGGGCGGATTTCTCGAAGCTTTCCCAGCCGATGGGGCTGACGTTGCGCGTGGTGCAGTTGATCAGCACGAACTCGGCGTCAGGATAGCCGCGGCTGCGGCTGAACGACAGCGGACGCGCGCCCGTGCCCTCGAAATGGCATTCGACGAAAATGTCGCCGTGGTCGGGGGAGAAGTTGCGGACCCAGCTGGCCGCGCCGCCCGAATTGCGGATCTGGCAGTGGTAGGCGAAGAGGCTGCCGCGGCCCAGGATCGAATCCAGCCCGCCGTCCAGGACGGAATCTTCCATATAGACGGTGCCGTTGGACTGCAGTGCGTCACCGCCGCCGATGATGTGCACCCGGTACAGCGCGATGCGCTCGCCGCACAGCAGCAGGCCCTCGGCCTGGCCCTTCGGGCAGGTCTCGAAGGTGATATCCTGCAGCACGATGTCACGGCAGTTGTCGAAGAAGACCGCGGCCCGGCGGGACGGATAGGTGCCGCGCTTCTCGTTGGTCTTGATGTTCAGCGGATGCGGGTTGAATACCTCGTCGTTCTCGTAGTGGACGCGGGACTTGTCCATGCCGGCGCCCTGGATGATCAGGTTGCTCTTGTTGCGGCAATAGACGATCTCTTCGTAATCTCCTTCCGCGACCGTGATGAAGATGGTCTTGTCGGAGAAATCCGGCGTGTAGTCCAGCGCTCCCTGCAGGGTGTTGAAGTCGCCCCGGCCGTCCGCACGGACGTTCAGCTGGGTCAGGTCGGTCGGACCCGCGCGCTTGGTGGAGAACTTCCAGGCGCCCTTTTTGATGCCGTTCCAACCCGTCGCCTTGAAGACGCTCTTGTCGATGGTCACATAGTACTCGTGGCCATATTCCAGCATATTGTTGTGGAGGTAGATCGTGGCCACGTTGTCGTGGATGATGACCGGATGGAAGTGGAAGCCGTCGGTGAATCCGCCGATGATGTTCAGCTGGTACTGGATCTCATCGGGCTGGGCGCCGCCGGAAGGCGTGCCGGCCGGCACGTCGCGGTTGGTCAGCATCTTCTCCCGCGTATAGTCGTAGGGGATCTTGGTGTAGTCGCACTCGGGACCGTAGCGACGCGGCATCGTCGGACCGGCGGGAATGCTGAGGTCCAACTCATCCACCAGGGCATTCGTCGCGGCGTCCCAGACGCGGATGAAGCCCTTGGCACCCAGCGTGGGAGCCTCGGGGAAGGTCAGGACCAGATGGGTGTCCGGATTGACATTTTTTGCGTCCTGGGCCGGGAAAAATTCCGGTGCGGGCTTGGCTGCGGCGGACATCAGGACCGGCAGCAGGAGGACCAGCAGCAACGAAGATTTCTTTTTCATCTGTGATAGTCTTATATATGTGTTTTAGTCCGAGACAGGACGGATCGAATGACCGACGACGCGTTCGGTGTAGTTCCTGCCCATTCTATTGGCAGAAAAGTCCACGGCCCTCGCGTTGGCCGTGCGGCTCTCGCCGAGGGAGGAAGACCAGTAGTGCCCCGAGGAGCCATCAAGGTAGAGATCGGTATCGAACCGGCCGCCCGCGGCGGGAAGGAAGATGCTGCGGCCCTCGAATCCGGTAACATTGCTCGTCATGACCACGCCGGCCTTTCCAGTCCCTTTGTAATCAGCCGTCCAGGTCCAGGTGCAATTCTCCAGGAGCCAGGTCCATTCGGCGTCAGTCGGCGTGCGCCAGGTGCTTCCCCAGATAACCCGGGCCGCATCGTCAGCGTAATTGTAGGACGCGAAATCCTTATGCTCCACGCCGTCGCCATTATCGCCGATGAACGTGTCTCCGTCATACCAGATGCCAAGTTTATTATTGTCCGCGAAGGTATACTTGGTAATGTAATTCTCATCGGACTTGCCGGACTGCATGAAAGGATAGTAGAGCCAGAAGTAACTTGCCTGGGTAGCCGTTGCACCCCAGCAGAAATAGTCGCCGTACTCCTCCGGACTGTCCGCACCGATGTTCGTCTTGGCCCACTTCAGGCCGTTCCCCATATCCACACACTCGCGGCCGCCAATGAATTGCCGGGGATCGTAGACGGCACGGACGGTACATCCGATGTAACGATTAAAGTTGGTGAGAGCGTAAGTACTAGAAGAAATATAGAAACATCTCGCATTTTCCGAGCCTACGCCAGATAGATTCGCTGTCCAATAGGCGGTGCGGATACTGTCGAAACCAGAACTATAGTATCGTCCTGCAGCAGGCAGGAAGATGATACTGTTTTCATAGCCAGTAATACTGCTCTTGACAATGTACCCTTTCTTTCCGTTCATCTCTCCCCAGTTCCATACGCTGTTGTTTTTCATCGCCAACCATTCATTTTGACTAGGCATCCGCCAGTTGCTACCCATATTGGCAGTCGCGGCATCGTCCACGCTTTCAAGATAGGTCTTCTTATCAGAAGAATTGTACTTAGTCAAGTTAGAGGAAGTACCGTATGCATAGTTAGACCATGAATAACTGAGTTTCATCGTGGTCTCGCCCCAAGCATAATATCCACCACTTTCCTCAGGACTGCCGGCCCCGACATTGCAGGTCGCCCATATGGTGCCGTTGCCCATGTCAACAAAGGAAGCATTGGGAATCACCGTCACCGTGCAAGTTGCCGTAAATCCACCATCCACTGTCCGGGCGGTGACGGTCGTCGTTCCTACTTTCTTTCCGGTCACGACGCCGGTCGGGGAGATGTTGGCCACCGACGAGTCTGAACTGGTCCAGATGAGGTTCTGGTTCGTGGCGTCCTCCGGTGCAACGGTTGCAGTCAATGCGGAGGTTCCTCCATTCAGCACGGCGTAGTTATCGACTTTAAAGGACACATCCGTTACAGGGACCGTGGCGCTTCTGCCATACACAGGACGGACCGACAACCCGTTGAGGCGGCTGCAGAGGCTCCTGAACGCGTCTTCGGAATCAAAGTACATCACATTTGCGCCGTCAGTGCCGCGCTTTAAGATGGAGGAAGACCAGTAGTACCCGCAGGAGCCAACAACATCTGCGAAACCGGTACCGTACCGTGAGCCCGCGGCGGGAAGGAAGATGCTGTTGCCCTCGAAGCCGGTGACATTGCTCGTTACGACAATACCGGCCGTCCCGGTCCCTTCATAATCAGCCGTCCAGGTCCAGGTGCAGTTCTGCCGAAGCCAGGTCCATTCGACGTCAGTCGGCGTGCGCCAGGTGCTTCCCCAGATAATCCGGGCCGCATCGTCAGCATAATCATAGGATGCCAAATCCTTATGCTCCACGCCGTCGCCATTATCGCCGATGAACGTGTCTCCGTCATACCAGATGGCAGCCGTCTTATTGTCCGCGACGGTGTACTTGTTGATGTAATACGGGTGGGCCTTGCCGGCCTGCATGTGGGTGTAGGTCGCCCAAGAGTAGTCATCCTTCGGTGAGGTCTCGCCCCAGGCGAAGTAGTCGCCGTACTCCTCCGGACTGGTGGCGCCGAGGTTCATCCTGCCCCAGAAGAAATTCGGCCCCATCTGGACGTACATCGGAATGTAAGTCAGGTCGACATCGCGGTTGCTCGCATTCTTCGAACTCGCGCGCACGAAGGTGGCCGACCCTGTCTTGGTGTACTTGCCCACACTGCCATCCGATTTCTCAAAGACCAGCGACCAGCCGTCCTGGAAGGTCTGCGGCAGGAAGGTAAGGAGGTAATACTTCCCGGGCACGAAGCATCCCCCGTCCGGACCCTCCAGGCGCACCGAAGTCGAGCCTTCGCCCTCGATCGGAGACCACACGGGTTTGCCGTTTGTGTCCATCGTCACCGACACGCGGCCGCCCACGATCTCACCGCTGTTGCCCTTGAAAGTGATGGACACGATATCCGCATTCGTCACGCATACCCGGAGGAAGGTTCCCACGTGGCGGTACGACAGCGCCAGGCCCGGCGAGTTGGCCACCAGCAGCATCGTGTTGTCTGCGAAGTTTTCCTCCACGGCCTGCTGCACCGTCGGCAGGGTGGCCTGTACGGAAGTACCGTCGCAACGGTTCGACTGGGCGTAGGGAGAGATGCTCCAGAAGGAGAACTGCGCGTTTCCTTCACCGCCGCCCGTGAATGCCGTGATATTTCCCAGGAAGACTGCCGACGAGGCCGGCACCGAGTTCTGCGAAACGAACAGACTGCCCGGCGTATTGCCGCCATTCCCGTAGAAGAGATTCACCTGTTCGCCGGGACTCCAAAGGAAGGAATAATTGTTCCCCAGGGTGGAACGCGTCAGGGCCTCGTCGTCCAGGGTCGCCGTAAAGCTCAGCTCCGTCCCTTCCGGGAGCGGAGTCGCGGCCTCGTCCAGCTGGCGCACCGTACAGGAGTAACCCAACACCGCCAGGACGGACAGAAGAAGAAAACCGTGTGTTGCTTTCATATCGATAAAAAATTGAGAGAAGAATTCAATTTCAGGGTGGAACGGGCTCCAAAAGTCAAAGCTAAACAATTATTTACATTATTCCAAGGGTATCTTGTGACAGCGTGACTTACGAAAGGACTCGAACTTCAGCGGGGCCGCGCTTGCAAATAAGGCGGCAAGAGACTATCTTTGCCTTCCCGAATGAAAATCTTCAATTAACAATCAATACATTATGAGAAAAGCAATCAAGTTTGTTGCGGTCTTTGTCGCCGTTGTCGCTGCTTTTGTCTCCTGCAAGAGCGGAAACGACACGATGCACATCGACTATGAGGAGTACACCCTGGACAATGGTCTCAAGGTCGTCCTTCACGAGGATCACAGCGATCCCATCGTCGCCCAGGCCATTGCCTTCCACGTCGGCAGCGCCCGTGAGAAAGAAGGCAAGACGGGTTTTGCCCATTTCTTCGAGCACATGCTCTTCCAGCGTTCCGAGAATCTCCCGCGCAACGCCTTCTTCAACAAGATCGCGGATATGGGCGGTACCTTCAACGGCGGCACCTCCAACGACGTCACCGTTTATTATGAGTGCGTCCCCCGCGATGCCCTGGAGAAGATCCTCTGGATGGAGTCCGACCGTATGGGCTTCTTCATCAACACCGTGACCCAGAGCGGCCTCGAGCGCGAGATCGACGTCATCTGCAACGAGAAGCGCCAGACCGAGGTCAATAACGCCTACGGTATGATGGATGACGTGATGAGCAAGAACTTCTTCCCGAAGAGGCACCCCTATAGCTGGACGGTCATCGGCGAGTTCGACGATATCAAGTCCGCCACCGTCGAGGATGTCAAGGAGTTCTACGCCACCTACTACGTTCCTTCCAATGCGACCCTCTGCCTGGCCGGCGATTTCGACCCGAAGGAAGCCAAGGCCCTGATCGAGAAGTACTTCGCCGAGATCCCGAGCCACCCGGTTGAAAAGCCCGCCGTGTGGGACGTCACGCTCGACGAGACCAAGAAACTCTACTACGAGGATCAGTTCGCCTCTATGCCCGCCGTCGAGATCTGCTGGTCCGGCGTGGCGGACGGCCACGAGGACGAGGCGGCGATCAGCGCGTTCTGCAGCCTCTTCGGCCGCGGCAAGAACTCCCCGCTCTACAAGAACATCGTCGAGAAGAACCTCGCTCCCCGCGCTTCCGCCAGCAACGGCACGCGCGAGAGCGCAGGCCAGATCAGCATCAGCACCACCGCTTATCCGGGCGTGGACATCGACCTCATCATGGCTGCCGTCGAGCAGGCCATGGCCGACTTCGAGGCCAACGGTGTCGACGAGGAGGAGCTCGCCACGCTGAAGGCGGAGAACGAGACTTCGGCGTACCGCCGGCTCGGCAGCGTGCTGGGCAAGGCCCAGATGCTCGCCCGCAGCAATGAGTTCTACGGCAAGGCCGACCAGTTCATCGACGACATCGCCGACTTCAACAAGGTGACCGCCGAGGATGTGATGCGGGTGTACAACAAGTATGTCAAAGGCCAGAACTACGTGGCCGTGGTGGCCGTCCCGCAGGGACAGGTCGAACTTGCCATCGAGGGCAGCGAGCCCGCGAAACTCATCATGGAGGACCAGAGCAAGCAGACGATGAAGAGCGTCGCCGGCGCCGTCGTGGACGATGACTACGAACACACCCCGTCCAAGATCGACCGCAGCGTCGAGCCCGCCTACCTGCCCAACCCGCCCAAGACCAACATTCCCGCCATCTGGCGGACCAAGCTCGCCAACGGGATTGAGGTCGCCGGTATCACCCAGAACGAGATCCCGATGGTCAATCTCACCATCGCCATCGACGGCGGTTCCCTGCTGGATCCCGCCGGCAAGCGGGGCGTGGCTTCCATCAACGCCAGTATGATGAACGAGGGCACCGCCGAGCACACGGCCGTCGAGCTGGAGCAGGCGCTCCGCAAACTCGGCGCCAGCGCCCGCGTGAGCAGCGGCACCAAGTCCACCAACATCTCCGTGAGCTCGCTCACCAAGAATCTCCCGGCCGTGATGGACATCGTCTATGAGATGATCACCAAGCCCGGATTCGACGAGGCCGCATTCGACCGCGCCGTAAAGGTCGAGAAATCTTCCATCCGCAACGCCCACACGAGCATCACTTCGCTCGGCTCCCGGGCCGCGACGACGCTCTGGCTCGGCGACTGCGTCTATACGGACTTCACGACCGACGAGAGCATCGACGCCATCACCCTGGATGACATCAAGGCCTACTACGCCACGCTTTCTCCCAAGAATACGCACATCGACATCGCGGGCGACATCACCCTTCCGGCGGTCAAGAAGGCCCTCGCCGTGCTCGCCAAGTGGGATGGCGCCGAAGTGGCGGTCCCGGAGATCACCATCGGGCAGAGCGCCGCTCCCGGCACCTACTTCATCGATTTCCCGGGCTCGAAGCAGTCTTATATCTACATCATCGGCCCCGGCAAGAAGATCAGCGATCCCGACTATTACCAGCTCGAAGTGCTCAACGAGAAGCTCGGCGCCGGTTCCGCCGGCCGTCTCTTCGAGGTGCTCCGTCTGCAGCGGGGTTATACCTATGGTGCCAGCTCCGGCTTCACCTCCAACCTCGAGACCGGCTACTTCCACGCCGCCTCGAGCGTGCAGGGCAGCTCCACCAAGGAGTCCGTCTCCTTGTTCAAGGAGATCATCGATGACTTCGGCGGAGATTACACCCAGGCCAAGCTTGACGGTGTGAAGGATTCCATGCTCCGCTCGAACGCCTCCGCATTCGAGACCTCCGCCAGCCTCGTGAGCCTCCTCTCCAGGATCCGGAACTACAACCTGCCCGACGACTTTGTCGCCAAGGAGGAGGATGTGGTGAGCGCGATGACCCTCGAGGACATCAAGGCCCAGGCGGCCGAGTATCTGGATGTCGACAAGATGGTGATCGTGGTCGTCGGCGATGCCGCCACCCAGTTCAAGAACGTCCCGGACGCCAAGCTCATCCCGGCCATCTGATCCGGGTCCATACTTCGATAAGAATACGCCCTTGCGGACCATTCCGCAAGGGCGTATTGCTATCACATCTCCCTGTAATTATTTAACGGGACGGACGGCGCATCCGGTATAGCGTGCGCGTGCCTCGACTTTATGAGTGGCCGTCCCCTTGCCAACAGTAAAGTTCATCTGATAGGCTTGGCCGGGCGTCTCGGTATTTAAGCCCGATGACCAGTAGTAACCGTTGGTACCGACCCCTTGAAGGCTCTCATCGTTTTTCAAGCCGTTGGCAGGAAGGAAGATACTCTTGGTCGGATCTGATTCACTGAGAAACATTAACCCGTTCACGGAGGTTCCATCGGAAGAATAGACCGGTATTTTGATACAATTATCAAGCAGTTCTTGCCAATCCTCTTTAGTCGGCATCCGCCAATCATCTCCCCAGTTGACCCAGGCGGCGTCGTCCACGTCCATCAGGTGGCTGCTGCTGATTCCCGTATAATACGTCGGCTTTCCGGTGGTGGGATTCCAATACGCAAGTGTACTCCAGGCGTAGGTCTCTTTCGGCGCAGTTTCGGCCCAGGCGAAATAGTCGCCGTATTCCTCAGGGGTGCTTGCGCCCACATTCATCGTCGCCCACATCCTTCCGCTGGGGAGGTCCAGATCCACATATGGATACGTGGTTGTCGTCACCGTCCAGTTGGTATTGGTGAGAACCGGGAAGTTATACAATTTCCCCTCTTCGAACTGCTTGTCGGAGCAGGTATAGGTGTAGGTATCCGTGGGCCCCTCAAGCGTGAAGGTGAAGTCCGAGCCATCTGTATCCAGCCAGCCGGCGAAGGTGCCGCCGTCGCCCTCGGCAATGCCTCTTATAGTCACATTGGGATTTTCACTGTAAATCGTGCGGACACGACCATCAGCCGATACCGCTGAGCAACCTCCCGCCCACATCTGCGGACTGCGGAACCTGTATGCAGACACCTCGATGCCGGGGATATGGAACAGGACGAAGCCTTCGGGCTTGCGTAGCGAAATGCTGGCCGTAACGGTCGTTCCGTCCACCGAGTAAGCCTTTTGGGCATCAAAGAAGTAGTAGGTGAAGGGCGCGGCATCTTCTTCATAGTTAATGTAGAAATCACCCATTGTCTTACCCGGAAACACGTTCACCGGCACCGGGATATGTACGGCCGTGAGCGTATTATTCTCCAGGGTCGCAAAATCCGTATCCATCAGGGTGCCGCCTTCGGAGCTGTTATCCCAAGTGCTGCCGTCGTACGTCAGTTTGAGATACTTTTCTCCGAGGCCGTTGAAGAAGACATAGACCACATCGTTCTCCGCCCAGGCAGTCTTGCCCGCCTTGGTCCCGGCGATGTTGATCTCGAAGTTCATTGGCACTCCGGCAGGGGCTTCCTCCTGGGGAGTCAGTTCCTTGGTGCAGGAAAGCAGCCCTGCAGCGAGGCAAATCAGTAAGAATGTCTTTTTCATGTTGCTTCCTCCGATTTAGATGTTTTCTTCCTCCCAAGTGGGATACTTGCCGGGGCTCAGGGCGATTACGCCCTCGGGTTGAACGTCCAGCACCTCGCACTCCGGCGAGATGTACCGGTCCTTTGTTTGTGAAATCATATGTGTATGGATTTGATTCTCAACGCTCAAAATGTAAAGATACGAGAATCCCTACAGAAATCCAAACACATCCCTCAACTGTCACTCTGAGCGTCAGTTTGTCATCCTGAGCGAAGCGAAGGATCTACCTCCTCCTCTTGGGGAAGGTCCTTATTTCCCGCCCTGACCTTCACCACGGAATCCGCCCCAGAGCACGCTCCAGAGCACTTTGGCTGGTGAAGGTCCCAACCGAATTTGAGGACCTTCCCCACCGGGATGCCCCCGCTCGCCCGGCAGGGCGGCCGGAACCAGAGAGAGGCAGCGGCGACATCTCTGCCGGGCACGAAGAAGCCCTCCGGCGCTCCCGGAACAAGAAAAGTTGACTCCATTTGTGGACAGGTATCCACTAAAACCGCGTACAATGGCGTTTTTAGGGATACCTGTTTTTGGGGAAGGCGGAGATTCCGGGTCAAGGCCGATAGATTCTTCGCTGCGCTCAGAATGACAGGTTCGCTCAGAATGACAGGTTCGCTCAGGATGACGCGGGCGGTCGCGCCCCGTTGTGATTTTTATTCACATCTTTTCGTTCTTGATTCACGGTTCCGGGGGAGTCCCGATTTAATTGATTTTCAAAACACTTTAATCCATTTTCAAAACTCTTTTCCTCATACGATGAGGGTTTTCTTGCGTACTCCATTTATTTTTGTGTATACCAGACAATTGAGAAAAATCAACCCATAATTAAATCAAAAAAGTAATGTTCAAACATCTGATGAAAATAAAAGTGTCGGGTATCCTGGTGATATTCCTCACTTTGGCGGGCACCTTCCAGGCGCTCGCCCAGAACCGCATCAGCGGCAAGGTTGTCGACCCCGCCGGACAACCGGTCATCGGAGCAGCCGTGATGGTGCCCGGCACCACGAACGGTGCGACGACCGACCTCGACGGTGTCTTCCAGATCAACGTCGCGCCGGGCACCAACCTCGAGTTCTCCTGCATCGGTTACGTCACCCGCCGGGTCCCGGCGGCCGCGGATATGACCGTCCTGCTGGAGGAAGACAGCGAGATGCTCGAAGAGACCGTCGTCATCGGCTACGGTACCCAGAAGAAGAAACTCCTCACCGGCGCCACAATCAACATCACCGGCGATGAGATCCAGAAGCAGAACACCACCAACGCGCTCGGAGCCCTCTACAGCTCCGTGCCGGGTGTCAACATCGTCCAGTCGAGCGGTCTGCCCGGTGCCGGCTACAACATCACCGTCCGCGGTATCGGTACGACCGGCAATTCCGACCCGCTCATCGTCATCGACGGCGTGGCCGGCGGCAAACTGGATGATCTCAACCCTGCCGACATCGAGTCCATCGACATCCTGAAGGACGCCGCGTCCGCGGCCATCTACGGTGCGCGCGCCGCCAACGGCGTCGTCCTGGTCACCACCCGGCAGGGCAAGATCGGAGAGAAGAAAGCGACCGTCACCTTCGACGCGTACATGGGCTTCCAGCAGCCGAACACCAACGGCGTGCACGTCGTCTCCGCTTCGGAATACCTGGACCTGCTGGACCGCGAATACATCAGCAAAGGCACCATCCGCGAGGGTCAGCACTACTATGATATCGACGCGTTGATGCCCGTCCAGAAACAGTGGATGACCAATGGATCCTGGAACGGTACGGACTGGTTCAAGGAGTCCGTCAACAAGAACGCCCCGACCAACAACGTGGTGGTGGGCGTCACCGGCGGCGGCGATGCGGTCCGATACTCCTTCAGCTACTCCAAGTCCTATCAGGAGGGTACCCTGGGAATGCCCAAGCCCACCTACTACGACAGAACCACCGTCCGCGGCAACACGGATTTCTCCATCCTGAAGAAGAACAACCGGGACATCATCAAGCTCGGCGAGAACGTGACCGTGTCCATCACGGATTCCCGCGGCATGACCACCAGCGGCCGTACCAGCGACATCCACAACATGCTGATCAAGACCCCGCTCCTCCCGGCATACGACCTGGACGGGTCGATCTACACCTACGACAAGCAGCTGCGGGATGCCTGGTATGTCAAGGACGATGAAGTCAACCTGCTCCAGCAGGCCGACCTCGAAGAGAGAGAAGGAAAGGGCGTGCGCGTCCAGGGCAATGTCTACCTGGAGGTCAACCCGATCCGGGAACTCAAGCTCCGCACGGCTTTCGGCTTCCGCGCCAACACCAGCTACTCCCGCTCCTATACGCCCGAGTATCAGATCACGGCCACGAACTACAAGGACTACGATACCGTGAGCCAGAGCTCCAGCGTGTCCACCAACTGGACCTGGGAACTCACCGCCAACTACAAGAAGACCTTCGCCAACGACCATACCATCGACGCCCTCGCCGGTACTTCCATCGAAGGCACGGGCTGGGGTATGAGCGTCAACGGCTCCCGTTCCGCCACCAAGTTCGGCACCTGGGAGTCCGCCAACCTGAGCTCGGTCGAGGGCGACCTGACCGGCGACCAGCACGCGAGCATGGGCGGCGGGAACACGGTTCCCTACAACGACCTCCTCTCTTTCTTCGGCCGTGCGAACTACAGCTACAAGGACCGGTATATGGTCACGGCCATCGTCCGCGCCGACGGTTCCTGCAACTTCGCCAAGGGCAACAGATGGGGCGTCTTCCCGTCCGTCTCCGCCGGCTGGGTCCTTTCCTCCGAACCCTGGATGGAGCCCACCAGAGACTGGCTCAGCTTCTTCAAGATCCGCGGCAGCTGGGGACAGAACGGTAACTGCCGCATCAGCAACTTCCAGTACAATGGAACCATCACGCTGGACGGCTCCTATGACTTCTCCTATGACCAGATGACTCCGGTCGTGGCTGCCTATCCGCAGAACGTCCCCAACTCCAAACTCTCCTGGGAGACCTCCGAGCAGCTGGCCATCGGTTTCGATTCCCGCTTCTTCCATAGCCGCCTGGGCGTCGTCTTCGACTGGTATCGCAAAGACACCAAAGACTGGCTGGTGACCCCGCCGCAGATGGGTATCATGGGCGCCAACGCCTCCTCCATCAACGGTGGCGGCGTCCGCAACTCCGGCGTCGAGCTCAGCCTCAACTGGAACGACAACATCGGGGATCTCCGCTACAGCGTCGCGCTCAACGGCTCCTACAACAAGAACAACGTCCTCTACATCAACAACAGCGACGGAATCATCCATGGCGACGCGAAAATCCTCACCGAGAACGTGCGCAACGGAGACGGCTTCCGGGCCGAGCCGGGCAAGCCGATCGGTTACTTCCTGGGTATCGCCAGCGAGGGCATCTTCCAGAACCAGGCCCAGATCGAAGAATACAACAAGAAGGGCTACGCCTTCATCAACGGTTACGAGCAGGCCAAGCCGGGCGACGTGATCTGGATCGACCAGAACGGAGACGGCAAGTACGACGATCTCGACTGTGTCGAAATCGGCAACCCGCACCCGGACTTCACGATGGGCTTCAGCATCAGCCTGCAGTGGAAGGCCATCGACTTCAGCATCAACGGTTCGGGCGCCTTCGGACAGCAGGTGATGCAGAGCTACCGCCAGTTCGCCCTCCAGGATCTGGAAGGCTTCACCAACAACTTCGTCAACCGCCTGTGGACCGGCGAGGGCTCGACCAACAAGTTCCCGCGCTTCTCCGACGGTTCGCACAACAACTTCAAGTGCAACGGTTACAACAGCGACATCTGGGCCCAGAACGCGGATTATGTCAAGATCCGCAACATCACCCTCGGATTCGACTTCAAGAAAGTCTTCAAGAAGCTTCCTTTCCCGTCCCTCAGGGTCTTCGTGACCGGGCAGAACCTCATCACGATCACCGGATATGACGGTATGGATCCGGAAGTCGGCACCGGCGCCCCCGGCTACAGCTGGTCTTCCGGCATCGACACCGGATACTATCCTTCCCCCAAGGTTTATATGGCTGGCATCAGCATCAAATTCTAAACCCGAAAGAATATGAAAAAGATATTGCTTACCTTGGCTGCGTGCCTCTTTGTCATCGTCAGTTGCGAGAAAATCGACAGCCTGCTCGATACGAAGAACTACCAGAAGGCGGACACCTCCTCTTTCCCGATGACCGAGAAGGACGCCGAACAGCTGGTCAACTCAACCTACTACTCGATGTACACCTTCTACAACGGTAGTATCTTCCGCATCAGCCTGTTCCGGAACATGATTGCCAGCGACGACGTCTATGGACACGGCTCCGAGTCCTCCACCGAGACTTCGGCCGCCGACCGCTTCCTCGAGATCTCCGGCGACGAGACCAATTCGCCCTGGGAGGGCTACTACAAAGGCCTCCACCGCTGCAATTTTGCCATCGAGGCCATCTCCGCGATGGACGACGCCCTCTTCAAGTCGGACAACAAGGCCTGGTTCCTGGGCCAGTCGCACTTCATGCGGGGATTCTTCCTCTGGGTGATGGCCCAGCGGCACGAAACCTTCCCGCTGACGCTTTCCGCAGAGGTGGAGAACCTGCCGAATGCGAGCGTCGATGAGATTTACGAGGCCATCGCCGAGGATCTCACCGAGGCCATCAAGCTCATCCCGGCGAAATACGGCTACTCTAAGGAGACCAACCAGGCCGGCCGCGCCACGAAATATGCTGCCGAGGCGCTGCTGGGCCGCGTGTGGCTGTTCTACACGGGCTTCTACAAGAAGGACAACATGGCCGGCATCACCAAAGACCAGGTCATCAAGTATCTGGAAGACTGCGCCAACACCAACGTCTCCAAGTTCGACCTGGAGGACGACCCGCGCGAGATCTGGTCCTACACCAACGAGTATTCCAGCGGCTTTGCCTACGGGGCCGACTTCGACACCTATGTCAGCAAGGAGAACCTCCACTGGGTGGGCAACCACAGCAAGGAAACGGTCTGGGGCGTGCATTTCTCCTACACCGGCTCCAACCGCAACCGCCTCTCCGAGTGGCTCGGCGTGCGCAATGCCGCCAAGACGACCAACAAGGATGTCTATCCTTATTCCGCCAAATCCAACGGCAACGCTTCCGCCAACCCCATCATGGTCAAGGAATGGTATGAGGATCCCGACTACGGTCCGGACGACAAGCGCTTCTATGGCTCCCTGATGGCTACCAACCAGGCGTCGATCGAGAAGGCCTATCCCTGGTTCAAGGACGGCTACATCGAGCTTCCCAATTTCAAGGGAGACAACAACAAGGAGGTGGAGAGAACCCTCTTCTATCCCAAGAAATACATCTCCACGGCCTGCTACACCGACGGCACGAAGGCCAGCCTCTTCAACAATTTCTTCCATGCCATCAACAGCTCGATCAGCAACAGCAACAGCGGCCTCAAGAACGACGCCATCTACATCCGCTTCGCCGACGTACTGCTGATGCTCGATGAGCTGAAGGGGACCGTCACCGGCATGAACCGGCTCCGCGCCCGCGCGGGCCTCGCGCCGTACGATTCCTATACCTTCGAGCGGCTCCAGAAAGAGCGCCGCTATGAGTTCATGTTCGAAGGGATGCGTTTCAACGACCTGCGCCGCTGGTATCCGGAGAAGGCCGGCGAGATCATCCAGAAGAACCAGGACGGCGGATACGTCGAGTTCAGGGGCAACATCGTACCCGACGGCTACCGCGAGATGCCCGGCCGCTCGATCTCCCAGCGCTATGCCCAGACGCACGGTTTCTGGATGATTCCTACGAAGCAGATCACGCTCCAGGAAGGCCTGCTCAAGCAGCACGCCGGCTTCGAAGAAGGCGACAACTGGCTCTTTACCAGCGGCGACCTCCCGTATTACGACGTGATTAAGAAATAACGCGCCTGATCCTTCTAAGATAATCCCCGACAATCTCAGGATTGCCGGGGATTATTTAGTATGCAAGTTGAAGTAATCAGAGAGCACTTGGTCCTATTGACGTAGCATCCGGGGAGCGTAACGCTGGTCTAATCCTCTTCATATTCCCGTCCGATGATGGTCGGGTCGTTGATTAATGATTTTCCGGACGCGCAGATGATGGCGCCGGTATCTCCTGTGATTTCTATGATCAAGGTTTCAGGTTGGATATATTCTGCTTTCATAATCCAGTCGTTCATTACGGGTTGACGGGGGTGATGACGGGATACCACGGCGCATAGAAGTCTTTTCCGTTTCTGTGCTTCATCTTATCCATCCGGACGTTGATTACATTGGTCTTGTTGAAGCCGAAGCCGTTGGCCATATCCAGCGGAATGAAAACCTCTTCGACATTCTCCTCGGTACCATCGGCAGCGGCCGCAGCGTTTCTGTAATTCAGGATACTTTCCAGCATGACATTATTATCCCACTCTTGGTCTGTCGGGACAATTACACTGAGCATCTTGTCGTTCATCCAATCGTCATTATCCGTTGACAACAGTCCTTCATATATATCTACATACATCTCCTTTGCATCTTCAATGTCGTCTTCATTGGAGTATTCATCCAGGCCAATAAATTCATAGAAAGTAGCTGTAGTCTCGGTATGATACTCGATGGCCTGGCAGGTGACACCGATATAGCTGTTGTTCAACGGGTGTCCCGCTGTACCGTCCGAATCCCAGGCCGTGGGCTTGTGGGGCATGACAAGGACCTCGCCGACCAGGGTTTCATCGATGTAGTTGTCGTCCAGCACGATGAACTCATCAACGGCAGAAGGCGTGAATGATACCGGCTTCTTCAGTTGGATCACGATGTCCTTATAATCAGCATCTTCCGGATCGACGCTCCACGGATTGGCGGCAAAGTACGCGAAATCGAAAGTACCCTTGGTAGCGATGTTATGCAACGTGATTTTCGTGACCATGATATGCAGGTCATTCTCTCCGCCGCACGCATCCTTGTCGAATCCGATCTTGAACTTCACCGAGGAGAGGGCGTGCTTGAAATTCAACGTCACGGGTGTTCCGTCCTCCTGGTTCTCGCACAGGGCGACCAGCAGGTCTTTTTGCTCGTTGATAGCTGTCGGGACGGTGTACACGAACTTTCCGTCCGTAATGACCGGAGCGGCGTCCGTGTTGTCGCAGGTCGCATAGAAAGTGTGCGTGTCCGTGCCGCCGGGCCAGGTCAGATCCTCGTGCCCCGTGGCCACCCAACCGTCTCCGGGGTTCGTGAACAGGAAGTTGTCCATCCAGTTGTTGGAAGCGCCCTGGACGCCCACCATCTTGAAGGAACTGACGGCGGAGATCTCCGTCCCGCGGGTCCCGGCATTGTTCGCGACATTTACGACGAAAGGTTTTCCCGGGCCGCGGCCTTCCACCGAAGGAATATCCGTGCCGGATCCCTCTTTCGAGCATGCCGCCAAAACCGCCGAGACGGTCAACAATGCAGCAAACCAAATGTTTCTTGTTCTCATTTATTTGTCTTTTGGGAATCAGTTAAATGGTCATGGTGAAACCATAGATCTTACCTTTCTCGAGCGTTCTCTTTTCCGTGACGCTCTTGTTCTGCACGCACCCGCCGTAGAACGTCTCGACATTTTCCCAAGAGGCACCCCATCCTTCCTTGGAACGTCCGCCATAATGGAAACGGAGCGTATATCCTTCCTCCAGGTCTCCTTCGGAGAAGATCGGTGCATAGAACACCTGCGTTTTCGGGCCGCCGCTGGTGTTCAGGTCACTGCTGTAGAAGTCGTTGAGCACATATTTCACCGTGCCGTAAGCGGTAGGGACGAACGATCCGGTATAGGTATCCTCCGTGACCGCGAGCGCGCCGGCGGTCGCGACGACGACCGGCGTGCCACCGTTGTCCACGGAAATCTTGACCGTGCTGACCCGCTCGTAATAATCTTCGTACCAGGCGGTGGTCGCACAGGTCACTGTGAGCCGGAACACGCAGATCTGGCGGTTCAGGCGCACGGAAGCCGAGCCCCCGGAGATCGTGACATCGCCCACCATCACGTCGGCATTCGCCAGGCTGGACGGCGTCTCCTTGACAAGCGTTCCCAGGGAATTCGGCAGATTATTCAGCGGGATGGAGGTATCTCCGACGGTAACGGAACCGAACAAACGGCTTCCCGGCGTCGTGGAAAGGGCCGGATAGAGGCAGATCACCCGGTCGCCCGGATTACCTGTCCAGGTGCCGCTGAACTCCGCCCTGTCGCGGCCCTCCTCGCCGGTAGAAGTGAAATTGTCGATGGCCGTGATACCTGTCTCGTTGAACGAGATGACGGAAATGGCCTCGTCCGCCTTCCACGTCACGCTCATCCATCCAGATTCCGTGTCATATTCATAAGCGGTCTTGGTCGGCGCGCCGACGGTGGCGCTGATTGTCAGCGGGACTCCGGCCTGCTCGACCGGAAGCGGCTCCTTGTTGCAAGCGCAGAAAGCAAAAAGGGCACTTGCCATCAAAACAATGGAAACAATCGTTTTTCTCATGGTTCTATCCTCCCTTATTTGCTTATAAATTCCACTCCCAGCCGGGAGCCATATCCGGGGCCTCGCCGGAGGCGGCGATCACGCCCTCGGTGCTCAACTCGAGAACGCTCGTCTCGGGTGACGCGTACAGTTCTTTGGTCTGTGTGATCATATGCAGATGGATTTGATTCTCTATTCTCGAAATGTAAAGTTATGAGAATCCTATCAAATAAACAAATGCGTCATTCGCCCCCGCCCATCCGGGCAGGAAAACGGCCCCGGGCGTACGAAACGTCCCGAAAATAGTCAGGTTACGTGCATTTCAGGCCTTTTTCGCACGAAACGTCCTCTAATCCGGGACGTCTCGTACACCCAAGCCACCTACCGCGATGGCAAAAAACGTGAGGAGGAATTAACGGGCAACCATCTTCTTGAAGTATTCCCGTAGGGCGTCGTCCTCGCAGTAGACAAAACAGCCTTTCTGGCCGCGGGTGAGAAGTGTTTTGTACGTGTTCAAAATAAGGCGGCGGGCGTCATCGTCGCTTGCACCACGGATTCCGGATGAATTATCGTCTCTCGAGATCGCATCTTTATTGGTAAGGACACGTCCGCTGACTTTGTCGTATTTCAAATCTTTTCCGATCAATACGCCAACGTAATCAAACTCCAACCCCTGGGCGGTGTGGATGCAACCTACCTCTTCAAAGGAACGAGGATTGATCGCCCAGATTTTGTCATTGGCCAGGTTCCATTTTGCTTGGAATCCTCCGGGGAGGCTGATGTCAATGTCCCCACGATGATTCTTGACATTCCAGTCATAGCAGTAACCGGCAACCATACGGGCCTTATTATTGACTGCATTAATTTCACGCAACGTATCGCGCATTTTAGAAGGATCATCAAAGATCCGGAAGTCATAGTTGAGCTCCGTCAGAGATACATCAAGTGTCTCTTTCCCTCGTTGTAACAGGTTGTCGATGAACTGTATATAAGCATCACTTCCATTGCACCGGAACTGTGAGGTAAGCTTGGTTTCTTCCCGCATGATGATTGTCGACCCTAATGCCCGACACCACTTGCTGATCTCCTGGACACTTCCGATGTCTTTGGTGGTGACGGCCTGGTCTTCGTCCAACAGAAACACGGTGAAGAGAGATGCGTTGATGCATTCTTTCACCTGGTTTTCGCCAGTCCAATCCCCATACATCTTTTTCACGAGCCGGTGTGCTTCATCTACAATGAGACAATCGTAAGAATTGGCTGGGACTCTCGAAAGGCCGAATGGGGAGCGGAAGAGTTGGTTGATTTCCGCTAATTTTTTTGCCTTATTTTCGGATAGAATGGACAGGAACGCCTGTCGGGGCGCGCTGTTCTTGGTGACGTATGCAGCATTGCACGCACAGGTTATGAAATGCATGAGCAGATTGACCGCGAGAACCGACTTGCCCGTTCCCGGCCCACCCTGCACCAAGATTGTGCGTTTCTTGTTGTCTTTCAGGCACTGCAGCATCGTGCGGATGCACATGTCGTAGCAGACGGCCTGCTCGTCCAGCAGGTCGAACACCGGAGTGCCCTTGACCATCGTAGAAAGGGCATCTTGAAGGGACTTGGTCGGTTTAATGCGGCCATGGTCGATCAGGTAAAGAAGGTCTCCGCTCGAAGACTTTTTTGTGACGAACTGCTTGACGAACTCGGTGAACTGCAGCACCTCGTCCATGATGAAAAAAGGCGCGGAAGTGAACCACTCTTTATAGATATCAGCCGACAAAGCGTGTTTATATGCCGGGAGATAATTGTGCAGATAAGCACAAGGTACCAACTTAATTCCTCGGTCCTGGATAAGCTGGGAATAGTTGCACATAAAGCGCGAATATGAATATGCCTGATACGAGGGGTGGCAGACAATCCGGTTATCGTTAGCAACGTAGGTGCGTACGCAGAAATGCATATCATCATCAACCACTTCCGCCCTGCTCCATTGTTTCAGTTCGACAATGACGATATTATCTTTCCCTTTCTCGTTGGCGCCGATGATGATAAAGTCGACCCGTTTCGATGTCTGGGGAATGTTGTATTCAATGGCAATTTGGACATCGTCATCAATCTCTGGGTCATCAACAATGTCGCGCATGAACTTCATGGAGTTGTGCCATGCGGCAAATTCGCGATCCTGCCCGGCGTTCAACCCCTTCTCCCGGATGAGATCAAGGATCTTGGTTGCAATGACATTCGTCCTGACATCTTGGACGAACAGCCCTTTGTTTGCGCTATAGACAATCATAGCTCATTATACTTTTTCGCGCTGCCTTTGGCTTTCTCAACCGGATATTTGCGGGCATTCCGCTCGAGTTTCTCCAGCATGATTTGCTTGATATCCAGATCGTACTTGTCGGCCATCTGGAAAGCGTAGTTCAGGACATCAGCCAACTCTTCGCGAATCTTCTCGGTTTTGGCGTCTTCCGGTGCTTTCCACAGGAAGCATTCCAGCAGTTCGCTCGCTTCCAAAGACAGGGCAATGGCCAAGTCTTTCCCATTATGGAATTGGTCCCAATCCCGTTCCTGGTTGAATTGACGCAATTTGAGCGTAATTTCCTCTATATCTGTCATATCTCTAAGGAATTAGATATGTGTGATTGCTACTTACACAAAGATAATTATTTTCCGGGAAATCAATTACTCAAAGAAATAATACCCCTTTGACTGTCCTTGTTTTGAAATCGGATTTTGTGTTTCTGACCGAGAATCCGTAACTTTAATGCTCAGAAAAAGATCGCTCAATAGCAACTATCAACCCCATGAAATACAAAAACTACATAAGTCTTCCAGTATTCTCCTATGCAGAGAAGTTGTATTATGGGGGCGTTGAGGGCGTGTCGGAGATTCCGGATATCGAGGCGCCGACGCTGGAGGAGTATGAGAACCTGTTCCACCAGGCGGTCGATGATTATATCCGGTCGCGGAATGCCGCCAAGCCTGCGACGAAAATTGGATGGCTCATCACGGTGCTGGTGATTGTGGTCCTTCTGCTTTCGATGGTGATCAGCTGTCCGAAGAAAGCCCAGCATACCGACGTCCTGGCCGAAATGCTTGTGGATGTTTTCAATGATGAAGCTGATGACGATGATATCTTGTTGGAGTTGAGTTCTCTTTTCGGTGTGTCGGTTTCCAAGTATTTGATTGAGAACCACGTCGATGTGAAAGACTATATCTTGTTCAGTGTCGGTGAGTTCGAGTACGAGGGGAAAACCAACGTGGTCTCCATCGGCGTCTTGGGACACGTCTTCACCGCCTCGAAAGAGCGGGTGAGGAAAGAGATAAAGGAAAGCGGATTATTCGGAGAGTTATAATATGATCACCAAATACCCCATCATAACCCTCTGCGGGAGTACGCGTTTCAAGGAGCAGTTCCTTGAGGCGCAGAAGCGTTTGACGCTCGAAGGCAATATCGTGATTAGCGTGGGGTTGTTCGGGCATAGCGGGGATGAGGAGGTCTGGGCGCCCGGGACCAAGGAGATGCTGGACGATATGCACAAGCGGAAGATCGACCTCGCGGATGCAATCTACGTGATCAATGTGGGTGGCTACATCGGCACAAGTACGCGAAGCGAGATCGAGTACGCTAAGGCCGCGGGGAAGGAGGTTTTGTATTTGGAGGAGCCCTGGTGAAAGATCACATCCAAAAGACGAATGCCGTCCGTTTGCTGGAGACCGCGGGGATACCGTTCGGCCTCGTCCCGTATGAGGTCGATGAGAGCAATTTAGCGGCAGATCACGTGGCGGCGCAGCTGGGGGAGCCGATCGAGCAGGTGTTCAAGACCTTGGTCCTGCGAGGGGACCGGGGCGGCCTGTTCGTCTGCGTGATGCCGGGGAATATGGAGGTGGACCTGAAAGTGGCTGCGCGCATCTCCGGCAACAAGTCCGCCGCGATGATCCACATGAAGGAACTCCTCCCGGAGACGGGATATATCCGGGGCGGGTGTTCCCCGATCGGGATGAAGAAGCCTCTTCCGACGTTCGTTCACGAGTCGGCCTTGCTATATGACTACATCTATGTCAGCGCCGGGATGCGCGGGCTCCAGATCAAGATCGATCCGCAGTCGCTGATCTCCTTCATCGGAGCAGAGATATATCCTTTGTAGGGGATTCCGCTAAAAGGAAAAGCCGCCGGACGAAAGAAAAATCGTATCTTTGGATAATCAGATTTAACAGTAAGCCATCACTATGAAAATAACTTTTACCTCACGATTGTTGCTGGCAGCGGTGATGCTTGCCGGCGGGCTGCTGACGGGCTGTCAGAAGGACCCGATTGAGGACGATCCGGCCCTGCCGCTGCAGGACCAAATGCCGGCGTTCAGCAAGCCGCACGGGCTGGTGGAGAGCCCCTTCCAGCTGACCATTTCTCCCGCCTCGAAACGGGGCACCATCTACTATACCCTCGACGGCAGCGCGCCGACCGAAAATAGCATCAAGTACAAGAAACCGCTGTCCATCTCCGGCACGACGATTATCCGGGCTGTCGAGAAGGGCACCGACGGCAGTTTCTCCAAGATTGCGACGGCCAGCTACCTCTTCGAGGATGTGCTGGATCTCAGTTCCACCCCGGAGGGCTACCCGGAAATGTGGGGTCCCTACTGCCAAATTGACGGCCGCGCCACGGCGGATTATGCGATGGATCCGTCCATGACCAAGAATACCAAGTTGAGGCAGAAGATGAAGGCCGGGCTGAAGCAGATTCCGATCGTGTCCATCGTCACCGACAAGGACTTCTTCTTCAAGGACTCCACGGATCCGGACACGGGCGGCATCTATATCCATACGGGCACGCCGGTGGGCGACAATCTCGGCCGGGGCTGGGAGCGGCCCGTGTCCGTGGAGATGTTCGACGGCGGCAAAATCGACCTGACGGAGAACTGCGGTATCTGTATCCACGGTGGCCATTCGCGCCTGCCGGAGAAGAATCCGAAGCACGCTCTCCGCCTGAAGTTCAAGAGCAAATATGGGGTTTCCAAGCTCAAGTATCCGGTGTTCGGCGAGGATGGCCCGGGGGAGTTCAATACGCTGACGCTGCGGACTTTCTTCGGTAATTCGTGGCAGCACTGGGAGAGCGGCAACCGCAAGCGGGCGCAGTATGAGCGGGACTTGTGGCACCGCATGGCCAGCGCCCAGCTGGGGATGCCGTACAGCACCGGCCGGCACGTCCACGTGTTCCTCAATGGCATCTACTGGGGGATTTACAGCCTCTCGGAGCGCATCGACGAGAACTTCTGCAAGACGCATTTCGGCGGGAAGAAAGAGGATTACGACGTCATCAAGGTCGATGAGGAGCAGGGGAATAAGGCGGTTGCCGACGCCGGGAGCATCGATGCCTTTGCCGAGCTGATGGCGATGGACGGCAGTGACCTGGCGGCGGTGGAGCGGCTGCTGGATGTCGACGAGTTCATTGATTTCATGATCCTGAATCAGTTTGCCGGCAATACCGACTGGGACTATCACAACTGGTACGCGCTCTATAACCGAGGGGCCGGAGGAGAGTGGGGAACTGCAGCCGGCGGCGGCCGGGGGTTCCGCTTCCTCGTATGGGATTCCGAGAGCATTTTCCAGAGTGTCAACGAGAACATTCTCGACCTGGACAACAAGGGGAAGCCGACGGGCCTGTTCCAGAAGCTCATCAAGAACCCTGCGTTCCGGGCCCGCTTTTCCGCCCGGGTGCACGAGTTGAGCAGTCCGGGCGGCCTGCTGACGACCGAACGGGTCGTAGCGCTCTGGGACAGCCTCTACCATTCCATCGACAATGCGATCTATCTCGAGGCCGCCCGCTGGGGCGACTACCGCTATGCCGTTCACCCCTATCAGACCCAGGGGAAGCGCTACGACGTGGACAATTACTACATGGATGAACGCAACCGGCTGCTGAGACAGTATTTCCCCGCCCGGCTGGACATCTACCTGCAGCAGCTCCGCGACAAAGGCTGGCTGGAATAAAGGACCCCTACTCTTCGACCCTCCAGACAGGACGGATGAGAGCGCCGTTGCCAACGACGGGATCGCAGACCGGAACGCGGTCGGACCCTTGGATGCAGAGCTTCTTCCCATCAACGGACGGGACGCGAAGCGCCTGCTGCGCAATTGCATCGGGAACATGACCTACCAGGAAGCGGCCGACCTCGCGGGAGACGTACGGCCCAAGATGGTCATTCCGGGGCACTGGGACATGTTTGCGGACAACAGCGAGGATCCGGAGCTGTTCAAGAAGTATATCGAGGCGAAATACAAGGACGGCCTGGTTTGCAGGATCCCGAAGGTGCTGGAAAAAATCGTCGTCAGATAAGCAGAAAAGAGAACCCCGAAAGTTTCGTTTAACTTTCGGGGTTCATTTCCTTGGTATGTCTGAAGGACTATTCTACATTGAAAATGTGGCGTATGAAGTTGTAGAGGTGAGGCTGAACGGAAGAGCCGTCGTGACCTGTACCCGTGATTGAGTGCCACACGTGGTCCACATTGTTAGTTTTCAAGATATTGTGATACTGCTCAGGATAATTACCTACGGTTCCGTCGTTGGTTCCGCCGGAAATGAGGAGGATGTATGGTAAAGGATTCCCATCCTTCAGGTGGAAATCCGCCTCGTTCTTGATGGTACCTTCGTGTACCATGAACTGGTCCTGGGTAGGTACAATACCGGGAGCAGGACAAGCGGCTCCCACGAAGCCGAATACATCCGTATGCTGGGTTCCGATATACAGAGCCTCACGGCCTCCCATTGAGAAGCCTGTGATGGCCGTGTTCTCTGGCCCTTCTTCAATCGAGAACACCTCCTTAGCCCATGGCAACAAGTCGTCAAGAAGGTCGCGCTCAAACATATCATAATATCTCATTGTCTCTTGATCGAACGCGAAGCCACTGGGTTGCTCTCCTTTCGGAGAAGTGTACATCTGCGGGAAGATGACGATCATGTCTTTGGTCTTACCATCTGAAATGGCGTTGGCAATCATTTTCCGCACACCCATACTGGCATCAAGCATTGAATTCTCGTCTCCAAATATACCGTGCAGGACGAACAACACCGGATACTTCTTGTTGGCGTCGTAGTCTGGAGGCAACAACACTCTCACTTTTTTATCGTGACCAGCGGTATTTGAGTTATACTGATAAGACTTTACTTCACCATAGTTGTTATCTGGCACCCTAGGGGCGAATTCCACCAAATCATCACGTAGTTTCTGCATCGTCTCGCCGGCGTCAACCGAGTCCGTATACTCTTCAAACTTGCTGAACGGAATCTTATAGGCGATAATGAACTTGCTGATAAGGTCTTTGGGTTTGACAGTGAAAGTTGCCTCGTACATTGTTTCATTTTTCATGTCATACAGATACAGACCAAAAGTCCAGGACACATCCGAAGTGATGACCGAAGCATCGGAGAAAGCGTAGCTTCCGAAATTGAATGCCGTACCATCTGCGTTAGTGACGCCCTGACTCCAGTTATATGCATTTACGAGACCATTGCAAACACCGCCTTCGGATATAAAGGCGTTTTCGTCGGCATCATAGAAAAAATGGTCGATACCTGATGCATTATTAAAGAAAGTCATCGCATAGTCCCCAGGGTCGCCTGAAAGACCCGTGACGACAACCTGCTGTTTGGTCAAGGCCTTCCAATCGGAAATTGAACTGGAAAGCTCTTTCGTTTCGGAATCATACGTGTAACTTACACCGTTCGCACAACAAGCCACCGGAATAGGATAAATATAACCAGAGTCGTGGTATTTGCCGGCACTATAATTCAAATAGGTGCCTTCGTAGTAAGCATATTCACTACTCAATGCACACTCAAACAAGTTGTTGGAGGCTTCGTATATCGCCTTGAACGTCCCGCTGGCGGAAAGGACAGCCTCGTCCACCTCGGAAGATTCCCAACCGGAAGCGGTGCGGGTCAGCACCAACTGCGGCAAGACGGTCCAATAGGCATTGCCGAACCAGATGTTAATCTTATCTCCAACCTCCCAGCCGGTTTTAATGGCTTTCGTGCCGGGACCGAAATCGCTAACCTCTATATTTACCTTGACTTTCCCTTCTGCAAGCGGGGATTCCTTCTGGCAGGAAGCGGCGAGCATCAGCATTGAGATTGCCGCAAAAAGAATAGCTACCTTTTTCATAATCTTTCTCATTGCGTTAAACATCATATTCTTCCAATCCTTCGAAAGGGTTTCTGGGGCTGAGGCAGATGATGCCCTCATTGGATAACTCCAGGGTCGTTGTCACCGGAGCTTCATACAGATCCTTGACTTCCATACGCGTATAATTGTTTATTTGATTTCGCAACTCACAAATATAGTGATTATTTGAGAGACAAATAAAGGACAAGGCCATCCCCGTAAAGGTAGAAACCTTGCCCTATTATCGTTTAAAGGGAGCACATAGTAGCACTAGACAACAGTATCGCAGATTTTCTCAAGGAGTTCGTATCGGCAATGATCCGGTGCCGGGATGACCTTGAATCGACGAACCCTAATCTTATAGCTGTGACCTTCTATAGGTAGGAAACCCTTGATGTCTGTAGGGAATAGGATGAAGATGTCGCGCTCCCCGTTTTCCACATCAATAGTGGGAACAAAGAGAGCCAAAAATGAATAGATATGGACACTCGCTGCCGGCTAAACCCTGCTGATCAGATCCTGCGGGGTTATGTCTTGCATAAGAGAGAAAGCAAACCACTTTTTCCCAAGATCCTTCGCTTCGCTCAGGATGACAGGGGGGACGGGATGCGGCCGCCCGGGGGGTCAGAAGACCGTGCGGGTGGCGCTGCGGTCGCTCCAGGCGTGGTCTTTCGGGAAGGGCTGTCCGCCCCAGGCTTTGCAACTGGTCCAGGGGAGGGAGGCGTCGGTCCAGAAGGGGTGATGGGCCGGGAGGCCGAGGGGCAGGAGAGCCAGCGAGGTCATGTAGAGGCTGCCGTTGTTGGTGTACCAGTCGGCGATGTCGGGCTGCCGGCCGGTGAAGCCGATGGTCAGGAAGCCTTTCTCGTTGAAATTCTCCTTGCCGTCATACATCGAGTGCATCACGGCCGTGAGGGCTGCGCGGACCTGTCCGGGCACGAGCCCCGCGGGGAGTTTGTCATACCAGGCCAGCAGGGCGAGGGGCTGCATCGCTGCCATCCGGTAGGGGATGGAACGGCCGAAGACCGGGAAGGTGCCTTCGGGAGAGATGAAGCGCTCCAGGACGATGGCGAACTTCTGGGCGCGGTTGAACTCGCGGGCGTAGTTCATCCGGTAGTTTCCCCGGCGGGCGTCGATCATGTTCTGGAGGGTCTCCAGGTACATCGGATGGAAGACATAGCTGCTGTAGTAGTCAAAGGCGAAGGAGGTGCCGTCGGCATACCAGCCGTCCCCGACATACCATTCCTCGACCTTGCGGACGGCGGAACTGACACGGTAGGTGTCGAAGTCCGAGCCGGCCTTGGCGAGGAAACTCTCGATGGTGGAGGAGAAGAGCAGCCAGTTGGTGTAGGGCGGATCCACCACGCGCAGACCTTTGAAGCACTCGAAATAGCGCTGCTTGGTCCGCTCGTCAAGCGGCTTCCAGAGGGCGTCGTAGCCGCGGATGAAGCTCTCCGCGATATAGGCTGCGTCCACGAGGGCCTGGCCTTCGCCCGCCCAGAGCAGGTAGTCCGGGGAGGCGGGATCCACGGCGTTGGCGTAGCTGCGCAGGGCCCATTCGCGGAGCTGCTTGCGCTTGGCGCCTTCGGGGGTGTCGTCGTCCGGCAGGGACAGCCAGGGGGCGATGCCGGCCATCAGGCGGCCGAAGCATTCCATATAGGTGACCTTGATGTTGCGGCCGTCCCAGGTGGGGCTGGTCTCCACGAGCATATTGGCCTGGAGCTTGCCTTCGGCCATGTTGCTGAGCACGGGCTCGGCGAGCTGGCAGGCGATGGATACCCAGTATTCGCGGTCCCGCACACCGTCGGCGACGGGATCTGCGGCTTTCTTGCCTTTCTTCGCGGCGACGGGCTGTTCTCCGCGGCTCTCCAGGAAACGCACGCGCTCGCAGGCGGCGAGCAGGAAGGCGCCCACGCCGAAGTCGGCCTGCGAACCGGCGCCGACCATCTGGCCGGGAATGGCACGCTCACCGATGGGCTGGACATAGCCCACGCTGCCGTCTTTCTGGAGAGCGGTGTGGCGCAGGTAGTTCCAGGCCTTGTCGGCGACGGGGAGATATTCCGCTGCGGGGAGGTAGCCGTTGTTGATGCCCCACATCAGGCCGAAGGCGAAGAAGGCGGTGCCGCTGGTCTCCGGACCGGGCGCCTGCTCGGGATCGAGCATCGACCGGGTCCAGTAGCCCGCATCCTGCTGGCAGGCGGCCACGGCGGCGGCGAGCCTGCGGTATTTCTGCACGAAGAAATCCCGGTTCTGATAGCCCTTGGGCATATCCTTGAGAACCTTGGCGAGGCCGGCGAGGACCCAGCCGTCCCCGCGGGCCCAGAAGTCTTTCTTCCCGCTGGCGGTCTTGTGCTGGGGGAAGACATACTTCGCGTCGCGGAAATACAGCCCCGTCTCCTCGTCGTACATCAGGCTGTCGGTATACTGCAGGTACTCGTAGAGCTTGTCCAGATAGCGGACGTTGCCGGTGACGTTGTAGAGCTTGGTCATCACGGGCATCACCATATACAACGCGTCCGCCCACCACCAGAAATCATTCTGGGGCAGGCTCATCTCGTACTCCATCACTTCCCGGGCGCGGGCGATGCGCCGGTCGTCGGGAAGGAGGTTGTAGAGGTCCACGTAGGTCTGGAAGCAGATCTGGAAGTCCCCGAAGAGGACGTGGCGGTCCGTCTCGCCGTAATTGTAGCGCCACAGGGACTTGTCCTTCTCCTTGGCCCCGCTCCACTGGTTGTGCTCCGCCCAGCGGAGCGAATAATCGAGCCAGGCTTGCTCGCCGGTCAGGAAATAGGCTTCCATGTTGCCGGTGTGGTAGGCGGCGACGTGCCAGAAGGGGATATCCTCGGCCGCGTGGCGGGACTGCCAGTAGGTGTTCACCTGCCGGATGACGGCGCGGATGTCCCGGGCCTCTTCGAGGGCGCCGGCCCGGGCCTGGAAGAAGAGGGTTGCCGAGAGGATCAGCAAGAGGGAGGTCAAGAATCTTTTCATTTGATTACTAACGGGTTTATCGGTAAGGGGAAAGCCCCGGACGGATTCCGGGGCTTTCGAAATTCGTGCGGATCAGGCTAGTCGCAAGGTTTACCTGCGACGGTGGACCAGCCGGGGTTCTGGTAGATCGTGGACTCGGAAGGCGTGGCGCCGTCCGGGGACGTGATCAGGAAGTGCTGGACCGCGATCGGATACAGGTAGTGGGCGGGATAGAAGAAGAAACCGTTGTAGTATTGGTTGCTCTTCGTCTTCCGGTTGGGAAGCAGCCACTCGCTGTCGCCGGGAGAGGAGACGTTGTTGTTGGCGTCGTTGGCCTGGTCGTACTTCAGCAGGTTGCCGAAGAGCGGGAGCATCTTCTCGCTGAAGATGTGGGCGCCCTTGAGCTGGAAGCCGTTCAGCTGGTCGAGGGCACGCCAACGCATCAGGTCGTCGAGGCGGAAGCCTTCGCCGATGAACTCGCAGCGGCGCTCGCGGCGGATGTTGTAGAGCGTGGCGTCCACGACCTTGCCGGCGCTGTAGGCGCCCCAGTCGGTTTCGACCTCCTTGGTCATATCGGTGGCGGCGATGGTCTTGGTGAAGTCAGGATCCACGCCCGCACGGGTGCGAAGGGCCTTCCAATACTTCTCGGCTTTGGCGTCGATGTTGCCGTTCTTCAGGTAGCTGGCCTCGATGTAGTTGAGGTAGGCCTCGGCGGCGCGGAACACCACGAACGCGGTGAGGTCCTTGCCCAGGACCTGGTCGTTGTAGTCCATCGAGTGGCCCTTGCCCTGGATGTAACCGGTGGAAGTGGCGATCTTGTTGTCGGAGGCGTACACTTGGGGAGCCTCGGGGAAGTACTCGTACACGGTGGTGTTCTTGATGGCCTTGACATCGCCGGGGCCGAGCATGAAGAGTCTCCAGCGCCAGTCGCGCTTGACCTTGGTGTCGTTGATCAGGTCGTCACCGGCATAGCCGCTGTCAGAAGCATACCAGGGCAGACCGTTCTCCATCAAAAAGGCTTTTTCGAACTGCTCGGTGTAGCCGGTCTGGCCGCCGTGGTAGAGGTAGTGGTTGAAATAGTGCTGGCTGAGAGCATCCTTGTACAGGCGGCACATGATCACCTCGCCCATTGCGGTGGGGTCGTGGGAGGCGAACATGTCGTAGTACTGGTTGCTGGACGTCATGCCGGCTTTGTTGACCACTTTGTTGTTCGCGGTCAGCGGGAGGGATTCTGCAAGCTGGGAAGCGGCATCCATCGCCTGGGTGAGGAAGAAGTCGACCTCGGTCGCGTTGTTGTAGGAATAGCCGGGATTCTTGGCGGCGCCGGGCCAGCCGCTGGTGCCGGGCACGAACGGGGTGCCGGCGTGATACTTCTCCCAGGTACCCTCGAACAGCGCCACGCGGCTCTTGAGCAGCAGGGCGGCGTTCTTGCTGATGCGGGTCTTGGCCACGCTGTTGTTCATCATGCTGATGGCCTTGTCAAGGTCCTCGAGGATGAAGCGGGCGACCTCATTGCGGGGGGAGCGCTTGGAAGCCTCGGTCAGGATCTCCTGATCGTCGGCGAGGGTCTCCTTGACAATGGGGAAGTCGCCGAGTTTGCGCAGGCGGTAGTAGTACTCGAGTGCGCGGAGGAAGTAGCCTTCGCCCAGGTACTGGAGGGCATCCGTGCCGGAGAGCGTCCCTTCGTCCACGCGGGGCTGGACGGTCTGGATGAAGTAGTTGAGGGCGTAGATGCGGGTGAAACTCCACATGCCGCCGCTCTGGGGAACGGTCCAGGAATCCTTGATATAGCGGTTGTTGGTCCCCTGCTGGTTGTCGGTGGCGTCGTCATCGTGGTAGGGGGACTGGCCGCCCGAACCGGATGCGCTGGGGATGGAGCCGTCGCCGGTGTAGTCGCCGGAGACATAATAGGCATCGACATAAGCCTGCAGCTGGGACGGTGTCTGGAGATATTTCTCAGGCGAGACCGCAGAGAGGGGCTCCTGGTTCAGGAAGTCGTCGCAAGAAGAAAGGATGAAGACGGACAGAACAGTCATCAGGACTCCCTTGATCATTGATTGGATATTTGTTTTCATGATCATGCGAATTTAGAAAGTGATGTTGACACCGATAGAATAAGTACGGGAGAGCGGGTAGACGGTACCACCCTGCTGGCCTACGCCGGCCGTCTCGGGATCCATGGTCCTCGAGAGTTTGGTGATCGTGACGAGGTTCTCGCCGGACAGATAGACGCGCAGATTCTGGATGAAAGCCTTCTCGGAAATATGTCTCGGGAGGGTGTAGCCGATCTGCAGGTTCTTCAGACGCATGTAGGCGGCGCTCTGCAGATACCGGGTCTGGGTCTGCTGGTTCTTGCCGTTGAACAGCGGCCGCGGGTAGTAGGAATCGAGGTTGGCGCCGAGTTTGGAGCTGTCGGTGCGGAAGTAGTCCATGTGGTTCACGAATGCGGTGGACCACCATTCGCCGGATCCCGTGGTGCCCCAGAAGACCATACCGCCGGGGAAGTAGTCACGCTTGAGGACGCCCTGCCAGAACATCGTGAAGTCGATGCCCTTCCAGGCGGCGTTGAAGGTGATACCCGTGCGGAAGCGCGGCGTGGAGTTGCCGAGGAGCTTGCGGTCGCCCATGTCGTTGAGGGTGTTCGAGCCGTTGCTGATCTTGCCGTCCCCGTTGAGGTCCTTGTACATGATATCACCGGCTTCCCACTTGCTGCCGATGGCGGTCTGGCCGCCGTTGGGCAGTGAAGCGAGGTGGGCCTGCATCTCCTCGTTGGTCTTGGCGATGCCGATGGTCTCGTAGCCGTAGATGTTGTTGGTCAGCTGCCCGGCGATGTATTTGCTCAGGGAGTTGGTCGGGTTCGGGTAGCGGTCGATGCGGGTGAGGTTGTCGGAGATATTGAGCTTCACCCCGTAGGAGAAGTCGCCGACGACGTCACGCCAGCCGATGGAGAGTTCCCATCCGAAGGTGGTAAGGTCGGTGTTGTTGGTGTTCGGGACCGAGGTACCGAGGATGGTCGGGAGTTCGACGCCGGGGCCGACCATGTTGGTGGTCTTGCGCCAGAAGTAGTCGAACGAAGCGGTAAGGGCGTTCTTGAATGCCGCGAGGTCGAAACCGAGGTTGGTGTTGTGGATGGTCTCCCAGGTCAGGGTGGAGGAGACGATGCCCGGGACGCGGGCCGTGTTGGGCCGTGCGCCGCCCTGCAGCCAGGAACCGTTCTTGGAGCTGACGCTCATCGTCAGGTAGGTCGGATAGTAGCCCGTGGTGTTCTGGTTGGCGAGCGTACCGTAGGACACGCGGAGTTTCAGGGTGTTGATGGCCCGGACGGCATCCTTGAAGAAGTCCTCCTTGGCGACGTTCCAGCCGGCGGAGAAGGACGGGGTGAGGATCCAGCGGGTACCCGTACGGAAGCGGGAAGAACCATCGTAGCGGGCGTTGGCCTCGAAGAGGTACTTGCCGTCATAGTCGTAGTTGATGCGGCCGAAGAAACCGGCGTTCCGCCAGGCGTCATACGAGCCGGTGGCGGAGATGTTCTCGGTGTCGGTGGCGAGGTTCAGCACCGGGAGGTCCTCGGTGATCAGGTCGCGCTTCGAGCCGGAGAGGTTGCGGGTGTTGTAGATTTCCGCCTGGAAACCGGCCGTGAGGGCGAAGTTGTGGATGCCGGCCAGCGTGAAGTGATAGTTCGTGTAGGCCGTCGGGTTCATGTAAGTGGTCCGGGTTGCGGTCTCGCTGACGGAGTTGTAGGAGGAGCTGGTCGCGCTCGGCACATAGGTCTGCTCCGGATTCTTGGCGTAGTGGGCGTAGGTGATGAAGGTCTCCGCGTGCGTCCAGTTGTCGTTGGTCCGGATGTTGAACTCGCCGATGATGTTCCAGTTCTTGATCGGGGTGAAGGTGAAGCGGAGCTGCTGCGAGAGCTGGTCCTTGTCTTCCTTGGTGCGGCCGCCGTTCTGGAGCGCGTTGACGTAGTTGATATCGGACATCAGGTAGCCGTTGGGATCATACTTCGAACGGGCCGGACGGGCGCGGCGGAGGACGTTGTCGTAGAAGCTGCTGCTCATCGAGGTCGGCCGGGCGTAGTTGGAACGCACCCAGCGGGCGGAATAGTCGGCCTTGAACCAGTCGGTGACCTGGGCGCTGATCTTGCCGGAGAGGGTGTAGCGCTTCATGGTGTCAGTGCCGTAACGCATGAAACCACCCTGGTCCATCAGGTTGCCGGAGATGTAGTAGGTGTACTTCTGGTTGCCGCCGCTGATGCTGACGTTGTGCTCCTGCGAAGGGGAGGTCGGCTTGTAGTACTCGCGGACCCAGTCGATGTTGGAGGTGGTGTAGTCATAATTCCACTTGGCGCCGTTGTAGCCGGTGCCGTCCTGGGACCAGACAGATTTGTCGGTCTTGCCTTCCACCACGTCTTTAATCTGCTGCATGTATCCTTCGTTGAAAAGGTGCTGGCCCTTGCCGTTGAAGTTGGCATCGTCGAAGAGGTTGACCCACTCCCAGGCGTTGGCCATCTTGGGCAGCATCACAGGGGTCTGGATGCGGTAGTTGAAGTTGTAGCTGATGGAGGTCTTGCCGCTCTGGCCGGACTTCGTGGTGACGAGGATCACGCCGAAAGGAGCGCGGGAACCGTAGATGGCGGAAGCCGCCGCATCCTTGAGGACCGAGATGCTCTCGATGTCCTGCGGATTGAGCATCGTCAGGCTGCCCTGCATACCGTCGATGAGGATGAGGGGATCGCCGCTGGAGCCGGAGCCGATGGTTCCGGCGCCGCGGACGGTGATGCTCTTCTCCTGGTTGAGCTCACCGCCCCTGCCCGCGTTGTCGATGTTCAGGCCGGGGATGACGCCCTGAAGGGCGAGCACGGCGTTGGCCACCGGACGGGCCTCGATGTCCTTGGCGGTCGCCACGCCGACGGAGCCGGTGAGGTTGACCTTCTTCTGCGTACCGAAACCGACCACGACGACCTCATCGAGGAGCGCCGTATCTTCGGCCAGGGTGACGGTCAAGTTGGGAGCAGCATTGACCCGCTGGGTGACATATCCGATGCAGGATACTTCCAGGGTCGTGCCGGAAGCGACGCGGAGTTCGAAGTTGCCGTCGATGTCGGTCACGACGCCGGTGGTGGTGCCGGGTACGATGACGGACGCTCCGATGACTCCTTCTCCGTTGGCGTCGATGACTTTGCCTCTGGTGACGGACTGGGCGCTAGCCCACCCCCCCATAAACAGCAAAGCCACGCTGGTCACAAGCGCCAGCAAGCCCTTGTGACTCGGGGAACAAATAGATTTCATCAAGTTAATGATTAGTTAAACAAATGGGTTATAATGTGGTCAAATGTTCATCAAGTATTACAAAGATAGGTTTTTTCCTCAAATTATCAATGGCGGACCGCGCTAGCGGTATTCTTCGTATTCGGGCATGGCAAGCTGGAGGAGGAATTCTTTGAGTTTCTCCTCGTCGCGGGGACAGATCATCAGGACGTCGTCGGTGTCGATGACGATGAAGTTGTCCATCCCGCGGATGGCCAGCAGTTTGTCGTCCCGGGTGCAGTAGACGATGTTGTCGTTGCTGTCCTGGAGGAGGCGGCGGCTGGTCCGGTTGAGCGCGTTGCCGCGATCGTCGTGGTAGGCGAGGTATTCGTAGAGGGACTCCCAGTTGCCGATGTCGGCCCAGCGGAAAGCGGCGGGATAGACCCAGGCGTTGTCGGTTTTCTCCATCACGGCGTAGTCGATGGAGATGCGGGGCATCTCGGTGTAGATGCGCTCCAGGAAGATGCGCCGTTCGGCGGGGTCGGACAACTCCTGCCAGCCGTTCCAGAGCCTGGCGATTTCGGGAGCCAGGCGGTCGATCTCCTTGCGGATGGCGTCGGCGCGCCAGACGAAGATACCGGAGTTCCAGAGGAATTCGCCGGTCTCGAGGAAGACCCGGGCGAGTTCGCTGTCGGGCTTCTCGGTGAAGGTCTTGACCTTGACGGGACGGCCTTCTTCGGGTGCCCCCGCCATCTGGATGTATCCGAAATTGGGGTCCGGACGGGTGGGGATGACCCCGAGGGTGATGAGGGCGTCGGTGCCGGCGGCGTAGGAGAGGGCCGTCAGCAGGGTCTGGTTGAAGATATCGTGGCGCGCGATGGCGTGGTCGGAAGGGGTGACCACGGTCACGGCGTCGGGGTCGCGCTGCAGGACTTCGTAAGTGGCGAAGGCGATGCAGGGGGCCGTGTTGCGGTTGTAGGGCTCCAGCAGGAGGTTCTCCTCCGGAAGCTCGGGGAGCTGGGTCCGGACCAGGTCGCGGTAGCGGTCCAGGCTCACCACCAGGATATTCTCTTCGGGGATGATGGCTTTCATCCGGTCGTAGGTGCGCCGCAGGAAGGTGCGGCCCTGGATGCTGAAGTCGAGGAACTGCTTGGGCAGTCCGGCGCGGCTGATGGGCCAGAATCGCGATCCGACCCCGCCGGCGAGAATTATGCAGTAGTAGTGGTTATTAGACATAGTGCGGTATAAAGGCTTTGGGATAGTACTCAATGTCGAAATCGGCGCCGCTGCCGTAGAAGACTACGGACAGCACGTCGAAAAAGATTTCCAGGTCGGCGGGCAGGTTCTTGCGCTCCTCGGAGTGCAGGAAGCGCTGGGCGGCCGCGACCAGATGCCGCTGTTTTTCCCGGCCGACGTTGCGCCCGGGCTCGGCCATCACCGGGGCCGTGCGACTCTTGACTTCCACGACGTGGAGTTCGCCGCCCAGCAGGGTGATGATGTCCAGTTCCAGGTGTCCGCCGCGCCAGTTGCGCGCCAGGATGCGGTGCCCCAGGCGGGCCAGGTAGCGGCAGGCTTCTTCTTCGCCTTTGCGGCCGACGGTGGGTTTGTCTGTTTTCATAGTTTGACGATGGTTACGCCGGTACCGCCGGCTCGGATGTCTTCGTCGCTGACGCTCAGCCCCGGGATGGTGCGGAGGTATTTCTGGATCTCCTCGCGGAGCACGCCCGTCCCCTTGCCGTGGATGATGCGCACGGACCCGACCCCCAGCATGATGGCATCGTCGATGTAGTGGGTGACGATGTCCAGGGCGTCGGCGAGGCGCTCGCCGCGGATGTCGAGTTCGGGACTGAAGGCGAGTTTGCGCTCGGTGATGGCGGCGTCCACCTTCTGCTGCACGGGGGCGAAGACCTTTCGGGAGGCTTCGCGGAACTCATTGGAGGAGATCCGCTCCACCCGGTCGGGGGCCATCGTGCTGGTGATATTGCCGATGATCACGGTCACGGACTTGTTGCTGATCTTGGAGACCTCGCCCACGAGGCCGTTCTCCTTGACGCGGACCTTCTCGCCGACTTTGAGCGGGGCGCTCTTGACCTGTTCCTGGGCAGGAGCGGGGGTCTTCTTGCGCTTCTTGAGCATGTCGATCTTGCGGTCGATGTATTCGTCGCGGGTCTTCTGCTGGCGGGTCTTATGCTCTTCCAGGGCGCCCAGGAAACCCTGGAGTTCCTGGCGGGCGGCCTTGGTTTGCTCCTTGCCGGCCTGGGCCTCGCGGATGTCGCGGATGGTCTTCTCGACCTGTTTCCCCGCGCCCTTGACGATCTTCTCGGCTTCCTGCCGGGCCTCGTCGAGGATGGCCTTCTTCTGCTGCTTGATGTCTTCGAGCTCGGCCTGGTAGCGCTCGGTCAGGTTCTCGAGGTTGCGGTCGGTGTGTTTGATCTTCTGGATCTTCTCGTCCAGGACCCGGCGGTTGCGGGCGATGCGGCGGAGGTTGCGCTCGATGCCCACGAACTCCTCGCCCACGCGGGTCTCGGCGTCCTTGACGATGCTCTCGGGCAGGCGCATCTTGCGCGCCAGCTCGAAGGCGAAGGAGTTGCCGGGCAGGCCGATCTCGAGTTGGAACATCGGGGCGATGCGGGCGGCGTCGTAGAGCATGGCGCCGTTGATTACGTGCGTATCGGCCCCGGCGGCGTAGAGCTTGAGGTTGGTGTAGTGTGTGGTGAGCACACCCCAGGCCCCCCGGCGGTCGAGCTCGGCGAGGATCGCCTCGGCGATGGCCCCGCCCGCGGCCGGCTCCGTGCCGGCGCCGAATTCGTCGATCAGCACCAGAGAGTGTTCGTCCGCGGTCGCGAGCAGTTCGCGCATGTCCGTCAGGAAGGAACTGTAGGTGCTCAGGTCGTCCTCGAGGTTCTGGTCGTCGCCGATGCTCACGGAGATGCGTTCGAAAATGGGTAGTTCGGAACTCTCGGAGGTGGGGATGAGCATGCCCCACTGGAACATATACTGCAGGAGGCCCACCGTCTTGAGGCAGACGGATTTGCCGCCCGCGTTGGGCCCGGAGATGAGCAGGATGCGCTTCTGCGGGCTGAGGGTCACGGTCAGCGGGACGATGCTGCGCCCTTCGCGCGAGAGGGCCTTCTCGAGCAGGGGATGGCGGGCCTTGCGCAGCGACAGGCTGCCGTCGTCCGAGATGACGGGCATCCCGGCCACGAAGTCCAGGGCGGTCTGGGCCTTGGCCATTAGGAAATCCACCTCGCCCACGAAGGCCGCCCCGGCGAGCAGGTCGCCCAGGTAGGGCCGCAGGAAGTCCGTGAATTCCAGCAGGATGCGCTGGATCTCACGCAGCTCTGCGAAATGCAGTTCGCTGATCTCGTTCTCCAGTTCGATGATCTCGGCAGGCTCGATGAAGGCGGTCTTGCCGGAGGCGGACACATCGTGCACGAAGCCCTGGATCTTGCGTTTGGCGGAGGTGCCGACGGGGATGAGGTATTTGCCGTCGCGGATGGTCACCTCGGCGTCGGCGTCCACCACGCCGTCCTCCCGGGCCTTGCGCAGGATGGCTCCGGCCCGCTTGGAGATGGCGGCTTCTTTGTTGCGCATATCCCGCCGGATCTCGAACAGGGCGTCCGAGGCGGAATCCTTGATGTCGCCGTATTTGTCGAGGATGCTCTCGATGCGCCGCTGCACTTCCGGGAAGGAATGCACCGGGGCGGCGAGTCGCTCGAGCTGGGGGTAGATGCCGCTTTTGATGCTGCCGAAGAAGTGCAGGATGCGGCGGATGGTGTCGGTGACGGTCTTGAGCTTGCCCAGGGAGAGAATATCGATGCAGGTCCCTTCGCGCTCCAGGGCGGAGAGGAAGGGGATGGCGTCGATGTAGCCCGTGGTGGGGAAGTTCTCTTCGAACATCAGGATGAGGCGCATCTCGTCGGTCAGGGCGAGGCGCCGCCGGATGATGTCGGCGTCGGAGGAAAAACCCTCCTCGGCTACGCGGGTTGCGGCGTAGTCCGTCAGGCAGCGGTCGGCGATCCGTTTGCGGATCTTGTCGAAGCCGAGCTTGCTTTCCAGTCGCGTGTCCGTCATAAGGTGTTCTCTCCGAGCAACAGTTTGAGGGTGTTGAGGTTGTCGATGGTGGAGATCTGTCCGCCACGGACGAAGGAGATGTTTCCGGTCTCTTCGCTGACCACGACCACGTCCGCGTCGCACTGCTCCGAGATACCGATGGCGGCCTTGTGGCGCATTCCGTAATGGGCCGGCAGATCGGTGCGCTCCGTGATGGGGAGGGTGCAGCGTGCGGCGATGATGCGGTTGTCGCCGATGACCATCGCCCCGTCGTGGAGCGGGGAGTTCTTGAAGAAGATGTTCAGGATCAGGCGGCGGCCGATCTCGGCGTCCACCACGTCGCCGGTGGCGATGACATCTTCAAGGGAGTTCTTATGCTGGATGAGTATGAGCGCGCCCGTGTGCTGGGCGGACATCTCCCGGCAGGCTTCGGTGATCTCCTGCACGGTGCGGGAGTCCACCTGGCGGGCCTGCCGGCCGGGGAAAACCTTGCGCAGGAAACTCTGCTGCTCCAGGGTGCTGCCGGCCTTGCGGCCCACCGAGCCGAGGAAACGGCGCACCTCGGGCTGGAAGATGATCACGAGCGCCACGGCGCCCATATCGATGAGTGTCCCGAGCAGGGAGGAAATCATTTTCATACCGAGGGCTTCCGCAATCACGCGGATCACCAGGACGAAGATGATGGCGATGAAGATATTGATGGCCGTGGAACCCCGTATCCACCTGAAGACCAGGTAAATGAGGCCCGCGACCAGCAGGATGTCGAGGATGTCGATCCACGAGAAATGCAAGAATTCCAACATCACCAAAAAGTTTTCCGATACAAAGATAGATGAAATTCTTGGAAATCAAGTGTTTGTAAATTGAGAAAATAGTTGTATATTTGCAGCCCGCAAAAATACGCGGAAACTTATAAAGTGTTTATAAACAATTAATTAACAAACCAATGCCTGGATTAATTGGAAAGAAAATCGGAATGACTTCCGTTTTCGGTGCCGACGGTAAGAACATACCGTGCACCGTTATCGAGGCTGGTCCGTGCGTCGTCACGCAAGTCCGTACCGTCGAAAATGACGGGTATGCCGCCGTGCAGCTTGCCTATGGCGAAACCACCGAAAAGCACACCAGCGCGCCCCTGATGGGGCACTTCAAAAAGGCAGGGACAACCCCCAAGCGCAAGTTGGTCGAGTTCAAGGCCGACTTCGCCGGCGAGCCTGTGCTCGGTACGACCCTCACGGTTGCCGACGTCTTCACCGAGGATGTCAAGTTCGTGGATGTGATCGGTACCTCGAAGGGCAAGGGCTTCCAGGGTGTGGTGCACCGTCATCATTTCGCCGGTGTCGGCGGACAGACCCACGGCCAGCACAACCGCCTTCGTCACCCGGGTTCCATGGGTGCATCTTCCTGGCCGTCCCGCGTTCTTCCCGGAATGCGCATGGCGGGCCATATGGGCAACGAGCGCGTCAAGGTCGAGAACCTGCAGGTGCTCAAGGTGCTCCCCGAGAACAATCTCATCGTCGTCAAGGGTTCCGTCCCCGGAGCCAAAGGTTCTTATGTAATTTTGGAGGCTTAGCGTTATGGAATTAGCAGTTTTGAAAATCGACGGTACCCCGTCCGGCAAGACCGTGAACCTCGAGGAGAGCGTCTTCGGCATCGAGCCGAATGATCACGCTGTCTACCTCGACGTCGTCCAGTACCTCGCCAACCAGCGTCACGGCAATGCCAAGACCAAGGATCGCAGCGAGATCGCGCACAGCACCAAGAAACTCGGTCGCCAGAAGGGCGGCGGCGGCGCACGCCACGGCTCCCTCAAGGCGAACATCTTCGTCGGCGGCGGCCGCGTCTTCGGCCCGAAGCCCCGTTTCTATCACAACAAGTTGAATAAGAAGGTCAAGGCCCTTGCCCGCAAGTCCGCCCTCACCTACAAGGCCCAGGAAGGTGCCATCATCGTCCTCGAGCCGTTCGCGATGGATGCCCCCAAGACCAAGGAGCTCCTCGGCATCACCAACGCCATCAAGGCCGGCGACCGCAAGGTGCTCTACGTGCTCCCGCAGAATTCAACCAACATCTATCTTTCATCCCGCAACCTCCCGCAGGTCGATGTGATCTCCGTCGACGAGATCAGCACCTACGCCATCATGAACGCCAACACCCTGGTGCTCGTGGACGGCGTGCAGGACATCCTCTCCGAGCGGAACATGCGCTAAAAGTACACGAAGATGGGAATTATCATTAAGCCAATCGTAACAGAGAAGTTGACGGATCAGGGCGAAAAGTTGAACCGTTATGGCTTTATCGTAGATCGTAATGCCAACAAACTTCAGATCAAAGAGGCTGTGGAGAAGATGTACAATGTCTCCGTGGCCGATGTCAATACGGTGAACTACCACGGCAAGCGCCGGAGCCGCTACACCCACGCGGGCATGCTGCGCGGCCGCATGAATCACTATAAGAAGGCGTACATCACCCTCGCCGGTGATGACAAAATCGACTTCTACGCTAACATTTAAGGGAGGGACAGACAATGGCAGTCAGAAAATTCAAACCGGTTACTCCCGGTCAACGCAACAAGGTGATCAGCACCTTTGAGGAGATCACCACCAAGAAGCCCCAGAAATCATTGTTGGAGCCCCTCAAGAGTTCCGGCGGACGCAACAACACCGGTCAGATGACCGTGCGTTACCTCGGTGGCGGTCACAAGAGAATGTACCGCATCATCGATTTCCGCCGCGCCAAGGACGAGTGCACCGCTACCGTTCAGACCATCGAGTATGATCCGAACCGCAGCGCCCGCATCGCCCTCGTGCAGTACGAAGACGGAGAGAAGAGATACATCATCGCTCCGAAAGGTCTCAAGGTCGGTCAGGTGATCGCTTCCGGCAGCGGCGTCGCTCCGGAGGTGGGCAACTGCCTTCCCCTCAGCGAAATTCCTGTTGGTACCCTCGTGCACAACATCGAGCTCCGCCCCGGCCAGGGTGCCGCCATGGCCCGTTCCGCCGGTACTTTCGCGCAGCTCGCCGCCCGCGAAGGGACCCACGCCGTGCTCCGTCTGCCTTCGGGCGAGACCCGCATGGTGCTCGTGTCCTGCCGCGCTACCGTCGGTGAAGTTTCCAACACCGACCACAATCTGGAGAGCCACGGCAAAGCCGGCCGCCGCCGTCACCTCGGCAAGCGCCCGCACAACCGCGGCGTCGTGATGAACCCGCACGATCACCCGATGGGTGGTGGTGAAGGTCGTGCTTCCGGCGGACACCCGCGTTCCCGCAAGGGTCTCCCTGCAAAGGGCTACAAGACGCGTAATCCGAAGGCGGCTTCCAACAAGTTCATCATCGAGAGAAGAAAGAAATAAACAGGAATTAACCTAAGAGATTATGAGTCGTTCTTTAAGAAAAGGTCCCTATATCCAGGAAGCGCTGGAGAAAAGAGTTCTTGCTATGAATGATGGTAGCAAGAAGAAGGAAGTGGTCAAGACCTGGTCCCGCGCCAGTATGATCTCTCCTGACTTTATCGGCCATACGATCGCTGTTCACAACGGAAACAAGTTCATTCCTGTTTACGTCACCGAGCAGATGGTCGGGCACAAACTGGGCGAGTTCGCCCCTACCCGCAACTTCCGGGGTCATTCTGGTAACAATAAGAGGTAAACACTATGGGAAAGCGTAAAAGACTTATGGCCGAGCGCCTCAAGGAGGCGAAGAAAGCCACTGCCGTCGCCAAGCTGAATGATGCCCCCACTTCACCCCGCAAGATGCGTCTGGTGGCCGACACCGTCCGCGGCGTCGAGGTCAACCGTGCACTCGATCTGCTGAAATTCTCGAAGAGAGAGGCATCTGTCCGCCTGGAGAAACTTCTCCGCAGCGCTGTTGCCAACTGGGAAGCCAAGAACCCGGAGCAGAGCAAAGAACTGGACAACGGCAACGTCTATGTCAAGACCATCATGGTCGACGAAGGCCGCACGCTGAAGCGCATCCGTCCGTGCCCGCAGGGCCGCGCCGGCCGCATCCGCAAGCGTTCCAACCACGTGACCGTCATCCTCGATGTCAAACAACCAGTGGAGAATAAGTAATATGGGACAGAAAACTAATCCTATCAGCAACAGAATCGGTATCACCCGTGGTTGGGACTCTAACTGGTGTGGTGGTAACTACGCAGAGAAGATCGCCGAGGACTACGAGATCCGCAAGTATCTGGGCAGCCGTCTGGCCAAGGCCAGCCTGAGCCGCATCGTCATCGAGCGTACCCTCAAGCTCATCACCGTCACGATCTATGCGGCCCGTCCGGGCTTCATCATCGGCAAGGGCGGCACCGAGGTCGACAAACTCAAGGAAGAGCTCAAGAAGGTCACCAAGAAAGACGTCCAGATCAACATCTATGAGGTGAAGCGCCCCGAGGTGGACGCCAACATCGTAGCTGACAGCATCGCCCGTCAGATCGAAGGCCGCGTGTCCTATCGTCGCGCCATCAAGATGGCCATCGCCAACACGATGCGCGTCGGCGCCGAGGGCATCAAGGTCCTGATCTCCGGCCGCGTGGGCGGCGCCGAAATGGCCCGCAGCGAGATGTTCAAGGAAGGCCGTACCCCGCTCCATACTTTCCGTGCCGATATCGACTACGCGTTGGCCGTCGCCAACACCAAGGTCGGTACCCTGGGCGTCAAGGTCTGGATCTGCAACGGTGAGCGTTATGGCAAGCAGGACCTCACTCCTGCCGCCCTCGCCGCCGCCAATGCACAGGCTACGGGCCAGAACCGCGGCGGTGGCCGTGGCGGCGACCGCCGTCCCCGCCGGGATGGCGACCGCGATCGCCGTCCGCGCCGCGACAATAAGTAATTGCCGGAACTATCCGAAAAATTGCTAACTTTAGGGCCGGTTTTGGGTATCCGAAACCGGCTCTGTTTTTTAAGAGTAGTGAACAAAGAATCCGTACTATGAAGAGAATCCTTATGATTGCCGCCGCCGCACTGGCGGTGCTGTCCGGCTGCAAGCAGCAGACCGGCGAAGAGGCCTTGGCTGAATTCAAGGCCAATCTCGAGACCTGGACCACAGAGTATCGCGATGCCATGAAGCAGATCGCTTCCGACGAGGCCCTCGATGCGGACCAGAAGGCCGCCAAGCGCGACGAGGCCTTTGAGAACGTGGGTGAGAAGATCACCGCAGCCGGCCTCAAGCTTCTCAAGAAATTCCCTGCCGACACCCTGGTGGCTCCCGACGTTTTCCGCCAGGTCTATACCTTCCTCGATGACGAGCAGATCTCCGAGGTCCTGGACAGCTTCTCCGAGCCGGTCAAGGCCGATCCGTTCATCGCCAGCCAGGTCGGCTACAATACCGCCCGCAAGGCTACGGCCGTCGGCAAGAAGTTCACCGACTTCACGGTGGACCACGTCGCCTCCGTGGACAAGGACGGCAACCCGGTCTACGAGAAGAAGAGCCTGTCCGACTTCGTCGGCAAGGGCAAGGTGATGCTTGTGGACTTCTGGTCCCCCTGGTGCCCGCCCTGCAAGGAAGAGATCCCCAACATCAAGGCCGTCTGGGAGAAATATCACGGCGAGGACTTCGACGTGCTGAGCGTCGCGGTCTGGGAGGAGAGCCGCAAGATGGACTGGCACAACACCATCGACACAGCCGCCTTCTACGGGATGAAGTGGCTGCAGCTCAACAACGGCCACAAGGAGCCTGCCACCCTCTATGGCATCGACGGTATTCCGCACATGGTCCTTTTCGACAAGGACGGTACCATTCTCAAGCGCGGGGATGACCTGCGCGGCGGAAATATGATGGTCGCTGTCTCCGAAGTCCTTGGACGTTAAGCAGAAAATACAACTTCTACCACATTCCCCGGGCGTCTACCGCTATTACGACGCTGCGGGGAATGTCATCTATGTAGGCAAGGCCAAGGACCTTTCGAAGCGGGTGGCGCAATATTTCGTGGAGCCGGACCGGCTCACGGTCAAGACCCGCCTGCTGGTGTCGAAGATCGCCGACGTGCAGTATTCCGTGGTGGACTCCGAGGCCGATGCCCTGCTGCTGGAGAACAACCTGATCAAGCAGTACAAGCCGCGCTACAACATCCTGCTCAAGGATTCGAAGACCTACCCCTGGATCTGCGTGACCGGGGAAGAATTCCCCCGGGTCTTCCTGACGCGGCGCGTGGTGAAAAACGGTTCCCGCTACTACGGCCCTTATAGTTCGGTGATGCACGCCAAGGCCCTGCTGGAGTTCTTCCGGGCGAGCTATCCGCTGCGTTCCTGTACGCTCCGGATCAACTCGGACGCCATCCTGCACGGCAAGTTCCGGCCCTGTCTGGATATGCACATCGGCCGCTGTGCCGGCTGTTGCGTCGGGGCGGTGTCCCGCGATGAATACAACGCCTGGATCGATGAGATCGTGCGGCTGCTCGGAGGCGGGGTGAACAGCATCATCCGCGACTACAAGGCGCGGATGAACGCCGCGGCCGAACTGTTGGATTTCGAGACGGCCCAGGCCTACAAACTGCGCATCGACGCTCTCCAGAAGCATTACGCCAAATCCATCATCACGGCGGCGGGAGACCGCGACGTGGATGTGTTCTCGCTCGAGACCGACGCGGGGGAGGCCTTCGGCAACTTCCTGCGGATCCGGGGCGGGGCCATCATCCAGTCGCTCAACCTCGGCTTCAAGCTCAATATCGAAGAAGACCGCGCGGCGGTGCTGAGCGAATTCCTCGCCGAAATCGCCTCCAAGTTCGGCGCCCTGCAGGGAGAGGTGATCGTACCCTTCCTGCCCGACGTAGATCTCCCGGGGGTGACGTTCCGCATTCCCGTGCGCGGGGACAAGCTCGCCCTGCTCGAGCTCAGTATCAAGAATGCCCGGGAGTTCCGCGCCAATTCGCTCAAGCAGCGCGAGCACACCAATCCGGATGAATACCGCATGGCCGTGCTCGAAGAGCTGCGGGGGGCCCTGGGGATGCAGGAACTGCCCGTGCACATGGAGTGCTTCGACAACTCCAACATCCAGGGCACCAATCCGGTGGCCTCTTGCGTGGTGTTCCGGAACGCCGAACCCGCCAAGAAGGATTACCGGAAATTCAAGATCAAGACCGTGGTGGGGGCCAATGACTACGCCTCGATGAAAGAGGTGGTCAACCGCCGCTACGCCCGCCTGCTGGAAGAGAATCCGGACGATCTTCCGCAGCTCGTGGTCATCGACGGCGGCAAGGGACAGCTGGAGTTTGCCTGGCAGGCCCTCTGCGAACTGGGCATCCAGGACCGGCTGACGGTCGTGGGCCTGGCAAAGCGCCTGGAGGAGGTGATCCGCGTGGGGGATCCCTACCCCCTGTTCCTCGACCGCAACTCCCGCGCCCTGAAGCTCCTGCAGCAGATCCGCGACGAGGCGCACCGCTTCGGCATCACCTTCCACCGCTCGCTGCGCAGCAAGGCCGCGATCCAGTCGGCCCTGCGCGGGATCAAGGGCGTGGGAGAGCAGACGGAACAGCGCCTGCTGATGCATTTCGGGAGCGTGGCGCGCATCGCCGCGGCCCCGCTCGAAGACCTTTCCGCGCTGGTCGGCCCCGCGCTGGCCCGCCGGATTCACGAACAACTCAATTATGGAGAAGAAAGCTGACCGTTTCAACAAGTATTTCAATGCCTTCATCCTGATCGGGATGACGGTGGTGACCGTGTGGGTGACCGCAGTGAAAATGCGCGACGCCGACGCCGGCCGCCTGCTGCTGGCCATTGCCGCGGTGGGTTCGCTCGCCGGGGTGCTTGCGAATGTCTTTTCGGCCAACGGCCGCATCCTGACCTTCCTGTTCGGCCTGATCGATGTGACGATCTACGGGGTGATGTGCCTGACGAGCGGCCGCTACGGCAACGCCGCCATGCACCTGCTGTACTTCCTGCCGATGCAGTTCGTCGGCTTCGTGCAGTGGCGCCGTCGCGGGGCTGCCGAAGGGGAGCAGGTCCAGGCCCGCCGGCTGGACGCCCGCCGCGCCCTGATCTACAGCGCGGTGTTCCTCGCCGGCCTGGTGGCCGCCTATTTCATCCTCTGCGCCCTGGACAAGACCGAGGCGGCGGGCGTGGTGCGGTGGCTGGTGCTGATGGACGCCTTCTCGATGATGTGCAACATCCTGGGCCAGTTGCTGATGTCCACGGCTTATATGGAGCAGTGGTACTTCTGGATCGGGGTCAACATTGCCTCCATCGTGATGTGGGTGCTGACGCTGCGGAGTACCCCTGATTCGGACTTTGCCGCCATCTATATCGTCAAGTACAGCTTCTATTTGCTGAACTCGCTCAACGGATTGCGTATCTGGATGAATTTGAGCCGCCGGCGTGCGGGGTGATGTTTGGAAATGTGATTTATTTTTCGTTAATTTGCAGAACCTTTTAGGACGAAATGTACTAATTAACCTTAATATCTAATACGTTATGGAATACGCAGAAATCGTAGACAAAGTGAAAGCGATCATCGTCGACAAGCTCGGCGTGGAGCCTTCCGAGGTGACCGAGACCGCCAATTTCACCAATGATCTGGGCGCAGACTCCCTGGATACCGTGGAGCTTCTGATGGAGTTCGAGAAGGTATTCGGCATCAAGATTCCTGACGAGGAGACCAGCACGATCTCGACTGTCAAGGATGCTTGCGACAAGGTTGCCGAGAAGCTCGCCTGACACTAGCAAGAAACTACAAAAAACCGACCTCCGTCAGGAGGCCGGTTTTTTTATTTCGTCCCGTCCGCCGCGCTATTCCGGGTTGGGGAGGGCGAAGGTCAGCTTGAGGGTCGGGGCGCCGCCGTTGACGGCCGGCCCGTTGAGCGAGGCGCAGTAGAAGCGGTCCTTGTCCAGCTTGACGGTCGTGGACACGGTGGTCTGCGACTGGCTGGCCATCTGGGCCATCATCGCGTAGTTGAGGTAGTTGCTGTAATAACTGCCATATCCGCCGTATCCGCCATAACCATACCCACCGTAGCCGTATCCGCCGTATCCGCCATACCCGCCGTACATGCTGTTGTAGTAGCTGGAGTAGGCGAGGTAGTTGAGCATCTCCTGGGTCTCTTTATCCGTACTGCTGACCGAAGTCTGGTACTCCTGGGCCATGATCAGCAGCCAGATGTCGTAGTTGCCCTTGAGCAGATACTTGGTCCGGGTGTTTTCGGTCTTGGACTCGTCGATCTTGAGGATCTCCTGCATGTGGTAGGTGATGTCGGGGGCGTAGCGCATCAGGGAACGGTCGATGTCGCCCTGGTTCTCATCGCTGGAACTGGCGTCCGTCAGGCCCATGAAGGAGGTGATTTCCTTGTCGTCGTCGCTCTCGATCTTCATACGGCAGGTGGGAGAGAGCCGGTAGGGCCAGAAGGTCATCTCTTTGTAGTCTTCGGGGAAATCGAAGGGGAAGACGAGGGTCGCCTTGTTGATGACGGCGTCCTTGGGGTTGCCGCCGGCCTGGGAAATGATATTTTCGACCTGGTGCTTGAGGCTGATCGCGGAGACGACCGGCTTGAGTCCGCCGCCGCCCTGGATCCAGATCTTGTCCGCGGGCACACCCACGCGGCCGCCGCTGTCCTGCCCGGTGTAGTTGAGGGCGTACTGCGGGAAGGTGCCGGAGTAGTTGGTCAGCAGGGAGTCGATATCGTGGAAAGCCGTGGCTCCGTAATAGAAGAGCAGGGAGGTGTCCTTGCGCACGCCGCTGAATTCGGCGGAATAGTAGAGGGTGGCGAAGTTGCCCAGCAGGGTGTTGTAGTTCTTGTCGTAGCCCAGCTGGACCTGGAACATGTCGATGCGGCCGCCTTCGCTCTCCGGGGTGTCGGTCTCGAGGTAGATGCCCGGGAACTTGGCGAGGAATTTCTTCATGCTCGACACGTCGTCCTTGGTGATCTGGAGGTATTTCTTGCCGAATTCCTCCGAGAAATCGAAGGAAAGCGAGTCGGTCCCGGCGAACACGGGCGTACCCTTGGAGACGGGGGTGTCGAGGTGATCGATCGGCTTGTTGCAGTCGAAGTCCTCCTCCGGGTCCAGGGCCTTGGCGAGTTCGTACACGTGTACGTTCTGCAGGATGTTCAGCTGGGACGGGTCGACATAGGAGAGGGTGTCCACCGCCGAGGCGAAGTGGAAACGCTTGAAGACCGGGTTGCTGCCCATCTCGAAACTGCCGTCATTGGGAATGAGCGGAACCAGGGGCACGGCCGAGCCGCGCGTGGTCAGACCGTAGACTTCGTCGCGGATCGAGCCGATGGTGATGCGGCTGTCGGAATAGCCGGACATCTTGTCGGCCATCTGCACCGTGATCCCCTCGAGGGGGACCTCCACTGTATGGAAGGTATAGGTCTCGGCGGCGGGGACGAGGGTGCCGCCCAGGGTGTGGTTGACTTCTATGCAACCGAGGCAGCACAGGGATGCCGCCGCCAGGGCGAGGAAGTGGGTTTTCATCTTAAAGTTCATCGTAAAAACGGCAGTACGCATCGACATAGCTTCCATCTTCCCGGCTTGCGCGATCGAAGGGGAGGACCGGCAGGCCGAGGGCCCTGCAGTAGTCCACGATCGCGGGCTCGATCTGTTCGGCGCCCAGGATGATGCCGTCTGCGTACTGGACGGCGGTTTTAGCAAGATTTATGCCAGTGGGCTCCGCCAGGAAGGGGAGATCCTCCCGGGTGAGGCCGCCGAATGCGGCTTTTGTCGCAAAGGCCGGATCGAACGGGGCCGTGGGCGTGTCGTCGTACAGGGACAGGACGACCTTGCTGCCGGAGAAAATCGGATCGTCTTTGTATGCTTTCTTGAGGTAGGCGGGAATCATTTGGGAGATCCATCCGTGGCAGTGGATGATGTCCGGGGCCCAGCGGGACTTCTTGACGGTCTCGAGCACCCCGCGCGCGAAGAAGGCGGCCCGCTCGTCGTTGTCCTCGAAGAACTTGCCGGACGCGTCGCAGTAGGTCTGCTTGCGGCGGAAATAGTCCTCGTTGTCAATGAAATAGACCTGGATGCGGGCGGCGGAGATGGACGCGACCTTGATGATGAGCGGACGGTCCACGTCGCCGATGATGATGTTCATCCCGGAGAGGCGGATGACCTCGTGGAGCTGGTTCTTGCGTTCGTTGATGCAGCCGTAGCGGGGCATGAACGAGCGGATCTCCCGTTTGCGCTCCAGGATGCCCTGGGGGAGGTAGCGGCCGATGTTGGCGATATCGGATTCCGGGAGGTACGGGTATATCTCGGAATTGACGAAAAGGATCTTTTTCTTAATATCGCTCATAACCACAAAGATAAGAATTTTTTTCCAATTTTTAGTCTTTTCACTATCTTTGAGGTCTAATTTGGAGGAATATGCCCCGAAAGGAGAAACAGTTGATCAGGAAGCGCATCATCAATGCATACCTGTCCAGCGTGATCAGTATCAGTCTCGTACTGCTGCTGACAGGCATCGCTGCGCTGCTCATCATCAATGCCGGGAGCGTGACCCGCTATCTCAAGGAGAACATGCGGATCTCGGTGCTGCTCCGCGAAGAGGTGTCGGACGAGCAGGCGGCCGCTTTCGCGCAGACGCTCACCGCCGAACCTTATGTCCACACGGCGCGTGCAATTACGCGTGAGGAGGGCGCCGCGGAGTTGCGTTCGATGCTGGGAGAGGATTTCCTGGATGTTTTCGAGACTTCGCCCGTGCCCGTGTCCGTCGACGTCACGCTCAACGCCGAATATGTCCGGCCGGACAGCTTGGCGATGGTCACGGCGGCGATTGCCGCCGCCCCGCTCGTGGACGAAGTCAACACCCAGCAGTCGCTGGTGGAGGCCCTGACCACCAACCTCGCCAAGATCTCGATCGTGCTGGGAGTGTTCATCCTGCTGCTGCTCTTCATTTCTTTCGTGCTGATCAACAACACGGTGCGCGTGAGCGTCTTCGCCCGCCGCTTTACGATCCACACGATGAAACTGGTGGGCGCCACCCGCGCTTTCATCCGGGCCCCGTTCCTGCGGGCCGCCGTCCTCCAGGGGCTGGTGGCTTCCGCGCTGGCGGTGGGCCTGCTCTGGGCGCTGCTCAGCGCGGTGCGCAAGTCCTTCCCTGAGTTGTTCTCGATCTTCGAGCCGCGGCAATTGCTGCTGGTGTGCGGGATCGTGGTGGTGTGCGGCGTGCTCTTGTGCGTGCTGTCCACCTATTTCGTGGTGAACAAACTGGTCGCCGCGTCCAAAGATGATTTATACTATTGATTGATGATGGATAAGATGGCCATTACCCCGAAGGGGTTGAAATGGATGCTGGCCGGGGTGCTCGTGATGATCGCCGGCTACATCCTGATGATGGGCGGCGGATCGGACGATCCGCAGGTATTCAACGAGGCGATGTTCAATTTCCGGCGGCTCGTCGCCGCCCCCGTGGTGATCATCGCCGGCATCGTGGTCGAAGTGGTCGCGATCCTCGGCGTGTGCCGCAAGAAGAAATCCGAATGATATGGAGTGGTTTGAAGCGCTGATCCTCGGTCTGGTCCAGGGCCTGACCGAATTCCTGCCCGTGAGCAGCAGCGGGCACCTGGCCATCGGCAAGGCCCTGCTCGGGGTGGAGCCGTCAGGCGACCTGATTTTCGAGGTCACGGTCCACGCCGCCACCGTGCTGGCCACGATCGTGGTGTTCCGCAAGCAGATCTGGAAGTTGCTCTGCGGGCTGTTCAAATTCAAATACAACGACGAGACCGACTACATCGCCAAGCTCTGCGTGTCGATGATCCCGGTGTTCGTGGTGGGGATGTTCTTCAAGGACAAGGTGGAGGCCGCCTTCAACTCCTTGCGGGTCGTGGGCATCGCGCTGCTCGTCACGGCGATCCTGCTGGTGCTGTCCGACTATCTTTCCCGCCGCGTGTCGGCGGCCGTGCGCGAAAGCCGGAACGGCATCTCCTTCTGGCAGGCGTTCGTGGTGGGCGCGGGCCAGGCCTGCGCCGTGCTGCCCGGGCTGTCCCGCTCCGGCACCACCATTTCCACCGGTCTGCTGACGGGCGTGCGCCGTGAAAATATGGCGATGTTCTCCTTCCTGATGGTACTGGTGCCCATCCTGGGCGAGACCTTCCTCGACCTGGTGGGCGGTGACATGGCGGCCTCGACGGTCGGGGCCCTGCCCCTGCTGATCGGCTTCGCCGCCGCATTCGTCTCCGGGCTCTTCGCCTGCCGGGTGATGATCGCGCTCGTCCGCAAGGCGCAGCTGCGGTGGTTCGGTCTGTATTGCGCCCTGGTCGGGGCGGCCGTTCTGATCTTCCTGGCGTGATGGCGGAACGGGGGGATATTTATTTCGTCGCCGACGTGCACCTGGGGCTGCGTACCGCGGACCCGGAGGAGCGGGAGGCGCGTTTCCTCGCTTTCCTGAAAGGGATTCCGGCGGAGCGCACGCAGGCGCTCTACCTGCTGGGCGACATCTGGGATTTCTGGTATGAGTACCGCGACGTGGTACCCCGTTGCGGGGCGCGGGTCGTGGCCGCCCTGGTGGGCCTGATGGATGCGGGGGTCGAGGTATGGTTCTGCCCCGGCAACCACGACATCTGGACTTATTCCTTCTTCGAGAGCCTGGGGATGCACCGCTTCGAGCAGCCGCTGCACCTGCGCCTCGGCGGGAAGGATTTCTGCCTGGGCCACGGGGATCTGCTGGGCGGCGCTCCGGCGGGTTATAAGCTGATGCTCAAGATTTTCCGTTGCCGCGTGTTGCAGCGGCTCTTCAGTACGCTGCACCCCTGGCTGGCCTATCGCTTCGGGCTGGGCTGGTCCAATTCCAACCGCCGCAAGCACACGCCCTATCATTTCCGCGGGGTGGAGGAGCCGCTCTACCGTTTCGCGCTCGCGGAGTCGGAACGGCGCCACGTGGACTATTTCGTGTTCGGGCATTTCCACGATGCCGTGGACCTCACGCTGCCGACGGGCGCGAAACTCTATGTGCTCAAGGACTGGATGGAGGGAGGGATGCCCTGCGGGGTGTTCAACGGTTCTTCTTTTGAACTTCGGAATCCAGCGTTTCCTGCTGAATGACGGTCTTGCGGGGCGGCTCCATGAAGATGGAGAAGTAGAACGAGTCCCATTGGCCGGAATCCCATATTTTGCAGAGTTCTTCGATCTTGGCGTCCTCTCCTTTGGAGGGGTCGTAGCGGGTCTTGAGGTTTTGTGAGAAGATGCGGGCGACGAGTTGCCAGAAGTTGGCGGCGAGGCCGTTCTCGTAGGTCTTGATGATCTCGAAGGCGCTCATTCCGCATTCGCGGTCCACCAGGCGCATCAGCACGAGGCCCTGGGAGATCGTGGTGTTGCGGATGTCTTTCTCGAAGATGCGGAAGAGTTCTTTCTCCACGTCGTTGATGTAGCGGTTGCGCTCGGAGCGCTTGGTCACGTCGGCGGCGAGGGTGCTGTCCACCTGGGCCATCATCTTCCGGCCTACCAGGGCATAGGGATAGACCCGGTTGAAGTTGTAGACGAGTTTGTAGTAGCGGCGCCAGTCGCCGTCGCGCATGCGGCGGCCTTTGGGGAAGATCCAGACGGGGTCGAGGGTCTCCATGAAGACGGTGTCGCCCTGCTCGTCGAGTTCGAAGTACATCGGGGTGCCGCGCACGACCCGCCGGGCGCGCGCCACGGCTTCGCGGGCCTCCTGCCGGGCTTCCGCGCTCTGCGCACGCAGCATCCCCGCCGGCGGCAGGACCGCCGCCAGGGACAGGAGCGCTATGAGGACCGTCCGACGCATCGCGTTGCAAAGATAGCAAAATTCCCGCCAGAGCGCCGGATGGAGAATGTCAATCTGCGTGAATGTCATTCTGAACGAAGTGAAGAATCTATTTCCCCGATGAATGTCCCCGTTACTGGCGGACTGCCAGGCCTCCCGCCGGAGTGTCCCAGCCCCCGAATCTCACCCCGTACCCTGGTTTTGTGCCCGGGAGGTAACTTTGCTAATCGTTAGGTGTTGTTGAAGGTCCAACTGCTGGACCTTCAACGACAGCGCTCTTCCATACAAGTTCCCTCTTGTTGCCGGGACGGGCTAACCCCGGGGAGCATCGGTCGAAAATGCGAGAAAAAAGTTTTCGACAAGGTGCGTAAGTCTTTGAGGGGCGCGCAGTTGACCTGTGAGATTTCGTGTCGAAAAAGTTTGAAAATTTTTCGCGAATATGGTGTTATTTCAATATTTTTTACTAACTTTGCAGTCCGAAAAATCGGCTTCTTGCCGCGTAAGGTGCTGATTTAGAGGGA